>Ga0308418_1000245_pt1 | contig 34931 bp, 27 predicted proteins | sample HotsprSampleR4cd_FD_203517 | JGI IMG/M metagenome (GOLD analysis project Ga0308418, IMG submission 203517) | Hot spring phototrophic mat microbial communities from Mushroom Spring, Yellowstone National Park, Wyoming, United States - 20090729_R4cd ... | reverse complement strand
GATATCTTCTTCGAGCGATATTTAACATATCTTGCAATGCCGCTCCGTCTTTTGCCGTCGCAATTCCAATTTTTTTTGGAAATTTTGGTATCTCTCTTTTTCTTTCTTGATCAAAGAGTCCTTCTTTACTTAGTTTTTCTTTCAGTTTTTCAAAAAGCAAGTATAATTCGCCTCTGCCTGCGGGAATTAATTTTTTTATTTCTAATTGATAATTTCCTTTAGGAGGGAAGACTGTAATTTTTCCCAAAGCTATAACCTTAAGCCCATCCTGAGGTTGAAAATTAATTGAAAGATTGAAAGCTCGCCACATTGCGCAATTTATCTGAGCGTCGGAATCTTTTAATACAAAATACCAATGGCCGGAATTATGGGCTTTAAAGTTTGATATTTCGCCAACTACCTCTACTTCATAAAAATTTTTTTCTAAAAGATTTTTAATATCTCGAGTTAATTCTGATACGCTTTTAATATTTTCGATATATTCTATTTTTTCCAACTCAAAATTTTTTTTATTGCAATTATATCAAAATTTTAGAGAAAATCCTAAAGTCGGCAGAATAGGCAACATAGTATTTGTTTCCCGAGTTAAATTTAAATTCTTATCGACTCTATAAGAATAACCGATGACATTTTTTCGATTATAAACGTTTACGATATCAAGATAAAAAGTCGCATCGTAACGCCATAATTTTGTAAAATAATTAATCCTTACATCCATACGATGATATGCTGGTTTTCGAGCGTTGAATCTTTGTCTATCGATTCCATAATCAGGCTCAAATATTACTTCGTTATTTGAACGCGTCGCTATTTCTGGGGTTTCAGGTTTCAAATCTAAATTTTGATCTGTCATAATAATTCTTGGTTTTATTCCAATAGGTTTTGTATATGGGAATCCGCTTCCATACTGTTGCTTTATGCCTACTTCCCAATATGAATTTATTTTATAATTTAAAACTAAATTAAATGTATGTCTTTGATCATATCGAAAAGGTATAATTTTTTTTCGCTCAAATCTATCCGCCCATGCTAAAGAGTATGAAATCCATCCTGAAAGTTTATCTAGTTCAGTTAAAGTTGTTTTTTCAAGCATAAATTCAAATCCATAAGCTTTTCCATACGAACCATTAACAGGCAAGTTAGTAACCGAGTCAGAAATTAAAGGTTGCGGCCTTGTCCAACCGTCTTTATATCTTATATCTTTGCCGGCAATAATTTCAGCTTTGTATGCGGTTCCTTTTACAATATTTCGAACGATTAGATTATCGAAATCTTTGTAGTATGTTTCAGCTTTTATTTTCCAATAGTTGTCAAGGTATCTTTCGAGAGATAATGCGTAATGTTTGGCTCTCTCAGCTTCAATGTTTTTCATGTGTTTTTTATCAAAATCATATAGAATTCCCTGATCCACAACTTTTTCATAGCCGGGAGATTGATAATAAATTCCATAAGCTCCCCTCAGCGTAGTAATATCGTTGAATATGTAAGAAAAAGAAAAACGCGGCGAGATATAGTTTTTTTCTATAATTTGATAAAGATCGAATCTTAAACCTGCCGAAAAGTAAAAATTTGATGAAATCTTAAATTTATTTTGGGCATATGCTCTAAATCTGTAATAATTTTTATCTTTAAATAAATTGTTAAAAGCGCTCCTAATATTGGGATTAGCGTCGAATATAGCTTTTAATTCTGGGCTTAATCTTATGTCTAAATCTACATAAGTTTTAATAAAATCTATGCCTGCTCCCATTTCTAAATCGTTTTTATCAAAGATATAATTAAATTTGTTGTCGAGTGAAACTTTTTCAAAAATATATTCTGAATCAAATCCAAAACCATAAAGATACGATTTTAAAGAATCTGCTCGGGGATCGTCAAATTTTTCCTGCCTTAAAGTCGGATCTAATATTTCGCCGTCGAATTCCGAAAGTCCAGAATTGCGATAGCAGGATACGATAAATTTATTTAAGAAAGTATTAGTAGGAGCAAGATGCCAGGCGAAACTTAAAACGTCGTTTTTAGTTAAATCCTGAACGGCTATGCTATCGGGAGTAGTTCTTTTAGCGGAGCTAATAATTTTAACGCCGTCGCGAGAATATATTCCGTTAAAGATAAATTTATTTCCATCAAAAGGACCTATGACAAATTTGGCTTGAATGTCATGAAAATTTGGAAAACTTACGTCGTTTTCAATTAAACCGCTTCTTTTTACAAAAGGCTCGACAATTAGATCATAATATGTTCGACGAGAGTTTATAAGCCAGCTGCCAGGCAAATTAAAAGGATTTTTGCCTTCAAAAATTACATTTGCCGAAACAATGTTGGCGTTAATCATTCCTGAAATATTCGAATTTCTATTGCCTTCTCTATTTACGACATCTAAAGTTGCGGATAATCTATCTCCATATTTTGCCGGGAATCCGCCTGTTATAAGAGTTATTTGAGATACTGTTTCTGGATTAAACATGCTTATTACGCCGTAAAGTCTATAAGGATTAAAAATTTCAACGTCGTCTAAAATGATTAGATTTTGATCCGGTCCGCTGCCTCTTACGACAATTTGAGAAGAGAAATCGTTTGGAGCTACAACTCCGGGCAGAGATTGCAACGAACGCAAAACATCTTGAGCCGCGCCAGGGAGTCTAACGGCCTGTTTTGGCTTGAATTCTAAAACGCTGATACGCGAATCTGTTTGATTTTGTTTTCTTTGAGCGATAATTTTAATTTCGTCAACTTCGACAGGTTTAGAGTTTAGTTTTTCGTTAATTTCAACCGTTTTATTTGATTTGATATCGACTGTAATTTCTTTTGTTTCATAACCAATTGAGCTTATGCGAAGAACGTAAGTTCCCGTTGGAATTTTGTTTAATTTAAATCTGCCGTTAAAATCGCTAGTTGTTCCGATATTGGTATTTAAAAGAATAATGTTGGCGCCAACAATCGGCTCATAACCGTCGGTTAATTGACCGATAATAGATCCTGTTTGAGAAAAAAGATTTGACATCGATAACAGCATCGCAAAATAAAAGCTCGAAATAAATATATTTATCTTTTTCATTTTTTTTTATTTCTAATTTTTATATCTATAACAATTATAATTTTATTTTAATTCAAAGTTGCATAAAATTTAGATGAAAAAAAAGATTGAATTATTAGCCCCTGCGAAAAATTTCGACTACGGAAAAACGGCTATTAACTTTGGAGCCGACGCTGTTTATATTGGCGCTCCAAAATTTAACGCCAGAGCCGCGGCGAGTTGTTCGTTAGATGAAATACAAAAATTATATTCATACGCTAAAAAATTTGACGTGAAAGTTTATGTAGCTTTAAATACGATTATTTTTGAAAACGAGCTGGAAGAAGCTGAAAAATTAATTTGGCAAATTTATCAATCTGGCGCCGACGCGCTCATAATTCAAGATATGGGAATTTTAGAAATGAACTTGCCGCCAATAGCAATACACGCGAGCGTTCAAGCTGATTCCTTTGAAATTGAAAGAATTAAATTTTTCGATAAAATTGGACTTGAAAGAGTTATTTTAGCTCGCGAACTATCTCTTGAAACAATAAAAAAAATAAAACAGGAGACAAGTATTGAACTCGAGGCTTTTGTTCACGGCTCCTTATGCGTTGGATTAAGCGGAAGATGCTATTTAAGTTATTATATCGGAGGCAGAAGCTCAAACAGAGGAGAATGCGCTCAACCATGTCGCTTAAAGTATCAAGCTTTGGATGAAAACTTAGCGCCAATTGGGAAGCCGAAATATTATTTGTCGATTAAAGATTTAAATAGAAGCGATTATCTTGAAAATCTTATTGACGCCGGAGTAGTTTCCTTCAAGATAGAAGGAAGATTAAAAGATATAAATTATGTTAAAAATGTTGTCGCGTATTATAGAAATCGATTAGACAAAATTATCGACAAAAGAAACGATTTAATAAAAAGCTCTTTGGGCAATTGCGATTTTCCCTTCGAGCCAAATTTAAATAAAACTTTTAGTAGGGGCTATACCGATTTTTTTCTTGTCGATAGTTCTTCGTTATTAAAGGCGAATACTTCGAAATCGATAGGAGAAGAGATAGGAAAAGTAATTAAAATTAACAAGGATTTTTTTGAACTTGACAATCCAAAAGATTTAAAATCTGGCGATGGCATATGTTTTTTTGACGCCAACGACGAGTTAAATGGATTTTATGTCGAAAACATATCGGGGAAAAAACTTTATTTTCCAAAGAACAAATCAATTTCAATAAAAATAGGAACGAAAGTTTTTAGAAATTACGATAAAGATTTTGATAGTTTAATAAATAAAATCGACAATTGCAGGAAAATTTATATCAATTTGATTTTTGAAGAAAATGAAGACGGTTTTGTTTTAATCGCAGAAACTATAGACAAAAACCTCACCGCGCGCGTTGAATTAAAAAAAGATAAAGTAATCGCTGAAAAGTTAAACTCGCGCAATCTGATAATTAACTGTTTAAAAAAAAGCGGCGATTCAGTTTTTAGAGCGAAAAATATATCGATAAATATTTCTCGAAACTATTTCTTTAAGTTTTCTGAATTAAACGAACTTAGAAGGAAAGCTTTCGAGCAAATAGAACAACAGATTGTAAATCGTCGCTCTAATTATAAAAAAATTAAAAAAACATTTTCTATTATCGAGTACTATAAAAAAGAAATTAACTATTCTTGTAATGTTGCAAATTCATTGTCCGAAAAATTCTATTCTAAAAGAGGAGTAAAAAAAATTCAAAAGTCTATAGAAATAATATCTAAAAAACAAATTAGCTCTGAGATTCCGCTTATGATATCAAAATATTGCGTTTATAAAAATTTTGACAGATGTTTGCTGGATAAAAGTAATGATACTAAAGAAATAGAAAAAGAAAAACTCAAATTAATAAAATATTTAAGGTTAAACGATAATATCTTTAAAATTGAAACTGATTGTAAAAATTGTTTGATGAAACTCATAGCTGAAAAAAATAAAAATTTTATCTTAGCAATTGAATTCTAAAATACTTGAATTTGTTAAATAAATACTAATCGCTCCAAAAGAATAATGTTTTATTTGGCATATATTTGAAAATGTGTCATTTCATAAAATTGCGTAAAGATAAAATTCACAGTTTGAGTTGATTAGAATTTCAAATCTCTAAACTGCATTCGCTAAAACTTTAAAGGTATTTTTATGTCGCATTTTTTATAAAATTGATTTGCCAAACAATTCATAAAAAAAATTGAACTTTTTCAGGCTATTAAAAATTTATATGTTTGGAATTAAAAAAATGGGAAAACATATGTCCAACTTTAATACAAATGAAATAAATGAAAAAAAAAGCGAAATTGTAATAACGCCAAAAGCCGCAAAAAAAATACTGGAAATCAAAAGCCAAAACAACATAGCTGAAGACGCAGCTTTGAGAATTGGCGTAAAAGGAGGAGGATGTTCTGGATTGACATACATATTAGATTTTGATAAAGAGCAAAAACCTTACGATGTCGTTTTTTATTCGGAGGGGATTAAAATATTTATAGATCCCAAAAGCTTGTTCCATTTGTCTGGAACAACTTTGGATTTTTCTGATGGATTAAATGGACGGGGTTTTGTTTTTCACAATCCAAACGCTAAAAGAACTTGCGGCTGCGGAGAATCTTTTGCAATTTGAAACTTTATTAAAGTCAAAAACGTTGTATAGAGAAAAAAATGAAAAGAAGAGATTTTATAACTGGAACATTAAAAATGGCGGCTTTTTTTCCGCTGGTTAAAATAAATGAAGAATTTAAAACGCTTAATATAGAAGAAAATAAAATAACAAGGAGAAATAATATGTCTAATTTCGAATTAAAACCTCTGCCTTACAAATATGACGCTCTGGAACCTTATATCGACGCTAGGACTATGGAAATTCATTATACGAAACACCATCAAGCTTATGTTGATAATTTAAATAAGGCTTTGAAAGAAATGAATTCTAACGAAAACGATTTGTTGAAAATATTAAAAGAGGTTTCGAAGTACCCTGTCGCTGTAAGAAACAACGGAGGCGGTCATTATAACCACGAGCTTTTTTGGAACATAATGAAAGTAAATAACGGAGCAAAGCCAGACGGAAAATTTGCTGACGCAATAAATTCTGCTTTTGGTTCTTTTGACGAGTTTAAAGCTAAATTTAATCAAGCTGCGCTTACGAGGTTTGGAAGCGGATGGGCTTGGCTTGTAGTAGATGAGAATAAAAAATTAGTTGTAGGTTCGACTCCAAATCAAGACAATCCTTTAATGGATGTAAGCGAGTTGAAAGGCATCCCAATAATGGGAATAGACGTGTGGGAACATGCATATTATTTGAAGTATCAAAATAGAAGAGCCGAGTATGTTGAAAATTGGTGGAATGTTGTAGACTGGAACGCTGTAGCTAAAAATTTTGAAGAAGCCCTCAAATAAAATTCATATATACCTCTCCATATAAGCCTCCAATTTGCGACGGCTCAATCACAAGCCGTCGCTTTTATTTTATAGATAACTTTAATTTTTTTACATTATAAAATAATTGAAAGTAAGAATTTTTTGAATATAGAATTTCATTTTTTTTTAAGTCTATAATTTTATATTTGACAAAAAAAAATTTCTTTATTTAATATTATGCTTTTAATACTTTTTTTAACGCTTAATGGTTTTCTTTTTTCACAAGAAAATAATTTCAGCATTTACGGCAAAGTTGTAAATCAAGAAAATAATCCTATTAAAAATGCGCTTGTAGGCATTGAAGGAACCTTTATAGGAGATTTTACAAATGAAAAAGGCGTATATAAAATAAAGAATTTGAAAGCTGGCGAATATGTTTTATTTATTAAATGCGCGGGCTATAAAACGTTGAAGCGAATTATTAAATTGCAAGGTTTTGATATAAATGCAAATTTTATTTTAGAAGAAGATATTTTTGAAATCGAACAAATAGTCGTCACTGGCTCGTCTAAATTGCATAATTTAAAGTCAACTCCAGCTCTTGTTCAAATCGTTGATGCAAGGAGAACTATAAGTTCTGGGAAAACATTAAATGAAGAATTAAGTTTCTTATTAAATTTTGATATAAAAAATACGATTGGAAGAACGCAAGCTTTGCAAATAAACGGTTTTAATCCAAATCATACGTTAGTTATGGTGGATGGCGAAAAAATTAGCGGAAAAATAGACGGGGCTTTTGATTTGAATTCGATATCTATGGCGGCTGTTGAAAGAATTGAAATTGTAAAAGGGCCATATTCGGCTTTATACGGTTCTGAAGCTATGGGCGGAGCAATAAATATTATTACAAAAAAAAATAATGATCAGGCTTTGAATATTAGTTATAACTTTAAATCTAAATTTCAAGCAGGGAGAACTCTTTTAGATAATAAGCGAAAGATTGTTTCGAAAGATAATATAATAGCAAATGAGCATGATTTATTTTTTAATTATGGATTAAGCGATTATTTTTTGAAAGAAGATTTAAAGCATTTTTTTGATATTGGGATTTCCTACTACGAAGATAAAGGGGTAGATTATTACAAAAATGACAACTTTTCTGAACTGCCCGCCTCTGATAGAAAAAGTTTTTTTATTAAAGCAAGGAATAATTATGATAATCGCTTAGAAATTGAAAATAAATTAGATATAGCCGATGAAAAAATAAAATGGCAATCTGGAGATAAATATAATCCCTTTAGAAATCAAGCTGTTAACGATAGAACAAGTTATTTTACAAAAGTTAATTTCAAAATTTCTTCTTTTTTTTCTATTAGCGCATCGTATAATTTTTCTAAAGTTGTTCATTTATACGACGAATTTTATAGAATAAATTTAATTTCGTCCGAATTGCAAAAAGAAAAAATTGAAGAGGCAAAATTAATATCTTCATTCTCTTTGACAAATTGGAATTTTAGCAGAATTGGGTCTTCGTATGAAAAAAATTATGTGGAATCTATTCGAATTGAAGGAAAGAAAAAAATCGCAAATGCGATTGCAATTTTTGGAGAAACTGAATTTTTCAATGAGAAATATAACGCAAATCTTGGAGCTCGTTTAGTTTATAATGAAATTTATGGAAGTTTTTTGGCTCCAAAAATAAGCGCGTTGTATAAGCTGTCTAATCATATAAACTTAAGATTTTCTTATGGCAAAGGTTATCGCGAGCCTTCTCTCAAAGAGCTTTATATCAAATATATTAATGCTGGCGTTGGTTATACGGTAATTGGCGAACCTTCGCTTAAGCCAGAAAAATCAGACGGATTTAATTTTGGCTTTGAATATTTTGACGATAAAATCTTTTGGATAAGATCTAATTTTTATTACAACAAATTGTATAATTTGATCGATTGGTATTATAAAGGTCAAAACGTTTTGTCATATTATAATATTAGAAAGTCTACTATAATTGGAATAGATGCTGAAGCAAATTTTAATTTCTTTGATAAAACATTTTTGAATTTAAAGTACGATAAAATCTATGCTGCGGATGAGAATAAAAACTTTCTTCCTTTTCGTTCTCCAAATTCGATTTCTTTGCGAGCAAGTCAAAAAATTTACGATTTAAAATTAACCGTTCAATCAAAATGGACAGATAAGAAAAAAGTTAGCGTCGCTCAAGTGGACAAAGATATTTACAATCAAAATTCAACAGCGAGTTATTTTTTTGAAAAATCTCATTTCATTATTGATTTTATGTTTAGCGGTTGTTTTAGAAAGTATTTTAATTATTCGATTGGAGTAAATAATATGCTCGATCGAAGAAGTTATCCTTTTGGACCGATAAGAGGAAGAGAAATTTTTATATCAATGTCTTATGAATTTATAAATAGATAATTTTATAAATAAATAAAAGGAAAAATTATGAAAAAATATCAAATTTTAGTTTTTGTTTTATTTCTATTTTTAATTTTTATTGGTTGTTCCGAAGATAGCGATAAAAATATGGAACAGTCTGAAGAGAGTATTTCTCTTTCAACAAATATAAAAAACAGCTCTGTATTTTACGATTTAGATTCTAAAACTGAAACAATTCTTCCAGATTTAATTATTGAAAAAATATCTTCTGGGTTTGCTTCATATCCAATCTTTAAAATTTATAAAGACAAAATTGGAGAAACTACTATTAAAATTGTTAGAACAGATAAAATTGATTTATCTGAAATTGGCGTTGATAATTTAAACTCTTATTCAATGATTTATGACACTTTGACAGGAAAAGATTGGTATAATTATAATCCGCAGACGCATACTTTATCGCCTAAACCTAATGTTTATTTGTTGTTAAATTCACAAGGAAATTTCGTAAAATTCAAAGTTAAAAATTATTCAAGCAGCGGAGAATTAACGTTTGTTTTTGCAATTAAATACTCAGATTCTACAAATTTTTCAAAAATTGATTCCTTAAAAATACCATTGCCGTCAAGCTATTCGTATTTCTCTTTTCAAAAAGGGATTTTAAATGAGATTAAAGATTGGGATTTAAAGTTTGCCATAATAAAAATTCAAACTCCAATTGGTTTAATGAATTATCCAGGTATTATTTTAAATTCGACAAAAGGCGTTTCCGCAGCTTTTAAAGATAACGTAGATTATAATAATTTGAATCCGTCGGATTATGAGGGGAGTTTGAGATACGATAGCGATACTTCTTATGTAATAGGAACTAATTGCTTTAAATACGACGAAAATTCGCATAAGCTTTCTCCTTACGATAATAGAGTATTTATAGTAAAATCGACAGAAAGAAAGATTTATAAAATAAGAATGAAAAGTTATTACAACTCTTTAGGCAAAAGCGGTTATATTTCTTTTGAGTATAAATAAAATTGAATAATTTATTTGTAAAAAGCGACAATTTTAATGTCGCTTTTTTTATTTTAAAGTAGATTTAAATAACAATTATTATCTAAATTATTTAATTTATCTATAAATTTTCAGTTTAACGTTTCTTGGCAAAAAAAATGAATTTTCGAAAAAAGATTTTATTTAATTAAAGTAAAAAAAGTAAGTAAAGTATTGAAATGTATATATGTAAGTAATTATTGACATTTTTAAATAAAAACAAATCTAAAATAATGATATAGCAATTTATATTTTTTTATATTTTAAAAAATTAAAAACTTTTATGGGGAATCAAGCAAGAAATTTTCATGAAAAATTAACGCGCGTAGATTACGATGTCGAATTAAGAAAAAAATTATTGCCATGTTGTCGTTTAAAAAGAGGAGAAATTTGGGTTGATCCTTTGAAAGGACATAAAATCGGTCTGTTAGACGCTTCTAAAGAAGAAGAAATAAAAGAATTGTTTAAAGGAGAAAAAGCTAAATTAATGATACAAGATCCTCCATATAATATTAAGGTGGGATTAAAGAATACAGATTGTTTGTATAAAATCGGTCGGCGGGAATATTTAAGTTTTTCAGAAAATTGGATTCTAAATTCTATTCTGAATATGTCTGATAATTCTCATCTTTATATATGGATAGGAGCCGATGTAAGAGATGATTTTCATCCTTTGCCGGATATTATGATTTTGATGAGAAAGTTTTCGGAATTAAAGCCCAAAAATTTTATTACATTAAGAAACCAGAGAGGATACGGCACTCAAAAAAATTGGATGTGGATAAGACAGGAGTTGCTTTATTATGTAAAAGGCAATCCAAATTTTAATGTCGAAGCGGAGTATACGGATATTCCGCGTATAGTAAAAGGCTATTATAAAAATGTCGGCGGAAAGAAAACTGAAAATTCGCAAAGAAGCAAATCAGAATTTATTAGAGCTGGAAACGTTTGGGTTGATATACAGCAAGTATTTTATAAAATGGAAGAAAATGTTCCCGGTTGCTATGCTCAAAAGCCTTTGAAGTCAATTGAAAGAATTATTTTAGCTTCTACGAAAGAAAAAGAATTAGTCGCCGATTTTTTTTCTCATTCAGGTTCGACTTTGTTGGCGGCTGAAATATTAAATCGAAAAGCTTATGTTTGCGATATAGATCCTTTATTTGTGGAATTGACTATTAGAAGATTAGAATATTATCGTAAGACTGGAAAAAAAGGATGGCAATGGAAAAATCCTTTCGAGGAGGTCGAGTTATAGAAATATAAAATATAATCTGTTAAAACTGACAAAAAACAAATCAAAAAAAATTGAAATTTTCAAATAGCAAAAAAATTATATATAAATCGCAATAATCATCAAAAAAAAACACCTTAATGAATTTTAAACTCTTTTTCGTTTAAATAAAAAGTAAAATATTAATTTTATTAAAGTTTGCCATTTTTTCTTTAATGTTACCGCAATCAAATTGATTTTATATTTATAAAGTCTTATTTTAAAAATTTAATACATAAAATTTTACTCAGGAGTAAATTTGGCGGAAGAAAATAAGAATCATGAGATGCAAACCGCGCCTAAGAAAAAAAAATATTTTTATTTCAAAAAGAAAAAAAAACCTTTTAAAAATTCTGAAGAAGAAAGAAAAAATTTTCAAAAAGCGTCCGTCGTAATACCGCTATATAATGAAGAAGAATCGCTTGTTCCGTTATATGAAGAATTAAAAAAAGTTTTTTCCGCAAATCGCTCGATAAGTTTTGAAATAATTTTTGTCGACGATGGAAGCAACGATAAGTCTCTTGAGATTATTAAAAGATTAGAAAGAATTGATAATCGAGTAAAATATATAAGTTTTAGAAAAAATTATGGCAAAAGCGCGGCGTTGCAAGTCGGTTTTTCAAAAGCTGAAGGGGAGGCGATAATAACAATGGACGCCGATTTGCAAGACGATCCGAATGAAATTCCTAATCTGTTGGCAAAATTGCAAGAAGGCTATGATTTAGTCAGCGGCTGGAAAAAAACAAGATATGATCCTTTTATAAAACGAACGACTTCGAAATTTTTTAATTTTGTGACTCGTCTTTTTAGCGGCGTAAAGATTCATGATTTTAATTGCGGGCTTAAAGCATATCGCAGAGAGGTTGTAGAAAATATTTCTTTATATGGAGAACTGCATCGATATATACCAGTTTTGGCTTCATGGCAAGGATTTAAAGTTGGAGAAATTGTAGTCAAACATCATCCTCGGAAATATGGGAAAACAAAATTTGGAATATCTCGTTTTTATAAAGGATTTTTGGATTTGTTGACTGTAATGTTAATTACAAGATTTATTAAAAGACCTTTGCATTTATTCGGTCTGATTGGGTTAATTTTTATTTTTATAGGAATTGTTATAAATGCTTTTTTGACCTATTGGTGGTTTTTAGGACATCCGCTAAGTTCAAGGCCTTTGTTGTTTTTAGGAATGTTGCTTATTATTGTCGGCGTGCAATTTTTTGCTATTGGTTTGCTTGGCGAAATGATAGCTAATTATCAGGCGCGAGTATTAGATTATTCGATTAAAAGTCAAAGTTCTTCATATATTAAAACGAGCGTTTGAAATGTTTTTCTCCATTATTATTCCAGTCTATAATCGTCCTGATGAAATTGATGAATTGTTGGAAAGCCTGAGTCGTCAAATTTATAAAAATTTTGAAGTTATTGTAGTTGAAGACGGCTCCACTTTAAAATGCGATTATATTATCGAGAAATATAAAAATATTCTAAATATAAAATATTATTATAAAAAAAACGAAGGACAGGGATTTGCGAGAAATTACGGATTTGAAAGAGCAACAGGCGATTATTTCGTGATTTTTGATTCTGATTGCATTATTCCCGAGAATTATTTGCAAATTGTAAACGATAGATTGGAAAAAGAATGGTTAGACGCATACGGCGGTCCCGATAAAGCCGACGATAGTTTTACTCCGATTCAAAAAGCTATAAATAACTCAATGACTTCTATTTTGACGACTGGCGGAATAAGAGGTTCAAAAAAAAGAATGAGTCAATTCCATCCTAGAAGTTTTAATATGGGAATATCGCGAAAAGTATACGAAACGACAAAAGGATTTGTAATTCCATACTCTGGCGAAGATATTGAATTTAGCATTAGAATAATTCGCAATGGTTTTAAAGTAGGATTAATCGAAGACGCTTTTGTTTATCATAAAAGAAGAGCGACTTTTGACAAGTTCTTTAAACAAACTCATTTCTTTGGAAAAGCGAGAATAAACGTGTATAAATTTTATAAAGAAGGATTGAAGCCGATTTATTTTTTGCCGTCTTTATATTTTTTATATATAGTCTTTTGTTTATTTCTTTTAATTGTCAATATAAAATTATCGGGATATTTTTTTGTTCCTTTGTTTATTTTTAATTTAGCGGTTTTTATAGAGGGAGCGATTAAGGCTAAAAACTTAAAAATTGGGCTGTTGACGATTTTAGCTGCAAACGTACAACTTATCGGATATGGAATTGGTTTTCTTCAATCGTTTGTAAAAAGAATTATCTTTAATAAAAATTAAAATTTTATGAAATATGATTTAATTAAAGACATTTTAGCTGCCGCTTTAAGAAAGTTTTCTTTTTTAAGAGTCGTTTTTTATCAAATCTTATATTTGATTTTTTTGCGTTCATGGCATATAAAAAAAATTTTAAGAAAAATTCGTTTAGAAAACGGAGAAAAAAAAATTTCAATTCTTGACGCCGGTTGCGGCTTTGCTCAATTTACATACTATATGGCGAGAAAATTAAATCCAGAATATATTTTAGCTGTCGACATCAAAGAAGATTATTTGAAAGACGCTGCTTTATTTTTTGAAAAAAAGAAAATTAAAAATGTCGAATTTAGAAAAGAAGATTTAACGAAAATTAATTTCGATAATCAATTTGATTTAATCATTTGCATAGAAGTTTTAGAGCATATTCAAGACGATATAAAAGTAGTTTCAAATTTCTTTAAATCTTTGAAGCCAAAAGGAAAACTTTTAATCACATCTCCTTCGATATATTCGGAAACAGACGAAGAAGGAGAAGCGTTTGTTGGAGAACATGCAAGACAAGGATATTCTCTCGATGCTATTGAAAATACATTTAAACAATGCGGATTTGAAATAGAAAAATTAAAATATACTTATGGACCTTTAGGAACTTTAGCCTGGAAGATGACGATAAAGTTTCCATTGTTGTTTCTAAATAAATCAAAAATTTTCTTTGTTTTGCTTCCAATTTATTACGCGATAATTATACTGCCTTATTTATTTTTGACTTGGATCGACGTAAATTCCGATCATATAAAGGGAAGCGGAATAATATGTTTGGCAAAAAAGCCAAAAAATTTTAATAAATAAAAAAGGTTTAAAAGATGGAAAAAAAGAAAGATCTAAAAAAAAATGTCTTGCAAAAAGAATTTTCGATAAAAGATTTTTTGGGGAATAAAGGCGAAATTATTTTATCGGCGGCTTTGATATTAGTTTTAACTTTAATTTTTTTCTATCCATTATATTTTCAAAGCAAAACATTTGAATCAGGCGATATTTTAACTCAATATAGTTATGATAACGTAAAAGATGTTCGATTATGGGATAGGTATATATTTTTAGGAATGCCTGTCAGCGCTCCGGCTGGAGCTTATGATTTCATCGGTTTTTTAATTGTACAGTTTCGCAAGTTTTATTCCGATTTGTTTGGCGGAAATAAATATATTGGCTATACGCTATTTGCATTTTTGTTGGCGTTTGGCTCGTATTTATTAGCTCGGCAATTAGGCTCAAGCAGAATTGTATCGACTTTTGCGGCTTTTGGCGTTACTTTTTCGCTTGGTATAATTGTATTATTATTTATTGGACATATTAATAAATTTACTACGCTTGCGTGCGTTCCTTTAATTTTTTATTTTCTCTTTAAATTTAACGAGAGGATTAAACTCGCTGATATATTGTGGCTGACTTTAATATTAAAATTAATGTTTAGTCAATGGCATATACAGATAATATTTTACGCTATGTTTTTTGCTATGATTTTTTATTTATTCTTTTTGATAAAAAATTTGATAGCAAATAAAAATAAAATATTAACAACAATTAAATCAGGAATCGTTTTTCTTTTAGCTTCTGGATTTGCTTTTGGAATGCAGTATGCTCAGTTAGGACAAATGAACGAATACTCTAAATATTCGACGCGAGGGACAAAAAGCATATTAGATTTAGAAGCGTCGAAAAAAAATCAAAAGAAAAGCGAAGAAGATTTTTATGCTTACGCTACTAATTGGTCTTTTTCGCCGAAAGAAATTATAACATTTTTTATTCCTTCATACTATGGATTTGGCAATAGCATATATAAAGGAGCGTTGTCAAAAAATCGAGAGGCGAGAGTTAATACGTATTTTGGACAAATGCCTTTTGCCGATATACCTTTTTATATGGGCTTAATTGTTTTGCTTTTAGCTTTATTTGCTCTTGCGACAAGATGGCGCGAAGATAACGTTCAAGTTCTTGGAATTATGAGCTTAATAGCTTTGTTGATATCGTTTGGAAAAAATTTTCCAATTCTTTTCGATCCTATGTTTTTTTATTTTCCATATTTTGACAAATTTCGAGCGCCGTCAATGATATTAAATATGTTGCAGATTTTTATTCCAATATTAGCTGCTCTTGGCATATCAAAAATTATCGAGATAAGAAATAATGGCGGCAGTTCTTATGAAAAAATTGCTCTTAGAGTTTTGTTTGTTTTCGGATTTATTTTAATTTTAGGCTTATTGTTGAAAGATCCTATTTACAGAGCATATCTTTCTTTCTTTGATTCGTTTGGAAAAGAAGTCGAACAAATTCGCGTTTTACGAGAATATATTGCGGATATGTTTTGGAGCGATTTTGTTTTCGCTTTGTTTTTTGTCGCGTTATTTACGCTATCCGTTTATTTATTTTTAGCGAAAAAAGTTGGAGTAGATTTATTTGCGATATTGATTTTTACTTTAAGCGTTATTGATATTTGGAGAATTGATTTTAGAGCTTTGCATTATATCGACGAGAAATTAGTATTAAGGCAATTTGCCGAGCCTGATTATGTTAAGTTTATAAAATCGCAAAATGAAAAAGAGCCGTTTAGAATTTTTAATATTAAAAGCGACGGATCTTTAGGATCTTTTAGACAGCATGTTAATTTTCACGTAAGATTCGGAATAGAAGATTTTTATGGATATTCTGGAATTAAGCCCAGATCATATCAAGATTTTATAGACGTAGTCACTCCCGCTAATTATTCTTTATGGAAGATGTGTAATGTTAAATATGCTATTGTCGATCGCGAAATGGCAGAGCATGTAAACGCAATGCCTTTATTTGGCGAAAGATTTGAGCTTGCTTTCGTGGGAGCTCAAAGCGCCGTTTTAAGAAATTTGCAATTTTTGCCTAGAGCATTTTTTGTAGATTCTGTGGGAAAAGCGGCGGGAATGGAGTTTTTAAACAAATTAAAGAATGAAGAATTTGAGCCTTCGAAGGTAGCTTTTGTGTCGGATTCTATCGACTTTAAAATCAATCCCGCCTACGGAGCCGAAGCCAAAATTGTAGAATATAGCTCTGAAAAAATTAAAATCGAAGCGAAAGCGAATGGCAATAATTTTTTAGTTTTATCGATGACTTATTATCCGATTGGATGGAAATGTTTTATCGACGGTAAAGAGACCAAAGTTTATAGAACAAACCATGGTCTCAATGGCATCGTAGTTCCGGATGGAAAACGAGAAATTGTTTTTGAATATAAATCTAAAACTTATGAAATTGGTAGAATAATCGCTTTAATAGGAAATGTAATTTTATTTGTATCATTTGCGATTGTAATAATTAGAAGAAGAAAAGAATAAATGTTTGACGAAGTTGTAATATTTAGCAAGCTCGCTTTTGCGGTTTTCAAAAGCGAGCTATTTTTTTTATTGAAAAAAAAATTGAGAAGCTAATAAATGAAAGCTCTTTTTATAGACAATCATATTGGTTTTTACGGAGCCCAAAAAAGCTTAATTGCTTTTCTTGAGAATGACGATAAGTTTGAAAAAGCGGTCGTTTATCCAAAGGCGATTTTATTTCAAAAATTTAAAGATTATGACAAAATAAAAAAAAAGCTTGAAGCCAGAGGAATTTTAACTTATCAATTTTATCTTCCGCTATATAAAAATTATAAAGGCGCTCCTACAACTTTTAGATTTAAAATTGCAAATTTTGTTAGAAATTTTTTATGGAAAATTCATAAACGCAAGCTGTATGATTTTATTAAAAAAGAAAATTTTGATTTTATTCACTTAAATTCTTTGACATTATGGGATATCGTAAACCATAATTTTAATTATTTTTGTCATGCGAGGGAATTATTGAGCGATAAGGGATTAAAAGATAAAAATGTAATTAAAAAGCTAAATATTTGCCGCGGAATAATTTTTATCGACGAAGCTACGCGAATACAATTTGAAAATAATTTGACAAACCCAAAAATCGCTAATATAGAAAATCCCATTGATATGACTAACGTTCTAAAGCATATTAATAAAAAAGATGAAATAAAGAGAAACTATGGAATAGAAGATTTAAATGCTATAATTATTTCAATTATTGGAAAAATCAGAGAATTCAAAGGGGTCGATTTAATTATAAAATCTTTCAACGAATTTTCGCAAAACGAAAATTCTTATTTGTTAATAGTAGGCGATGGCGATAAAAATTACATTCAAAAATGCAAATCAATGTCAAAAACTAAAAGAATTTTGTTTGTTGGAGAGGAGCCTGAAATTGAAAAAATTTACGCTATTACGGATATTGTAGCGCGAGGGGAGCCGGAGTTTTGTATTGGAAGAACTGTTTATGAGGGGTTATTTTCTGGATGCTTAGCTTTGCAACCGGGAACTTATGACGATGTAAAGAAACATCCTGAAATTTTTAAATTCTCAGATAAAATATTTTTATACGAGCCTGCAAATGTCGATGATTTAACTAAAGCAATGATGCGCGCCGCGAATTATTTGAAAACTTCAAAAGTGGAACGAAATCCTGGCGGCAACGCCAAAGATTACGCCGAAAAATTAGCGGAATATTTTATTATCTCTATTAATAAAAACAAGAATTAGATATGATTTTGCATATCGTTTGTTTGAGTCCTTTCTTAAAGCAATATATAAATCTTATTCGACAAAATTTTGAAAAAGATCGTCATGTTTTCGCTATAGTCGATAAAAAAAGAAAAGGAATTGCTTTCGAAGAAGACAAAAATATAAAATGGTTTGAAAGCAAATTAAAATTTTTTAGTTTATTATCGCTGATAATTAGAGCCGAAAAAATTATACTTCATGGCGCTGGGGCAAAAAATGTCGCAAGAATTTTATCGTTAAGCAAAAAATTTATTGAAAAGACATATTGGGTAATGTGGGGCGCCGATTTCTATTTTCCGGAAACTCAGCCTGAATGGAGAAAATCCTTTTTATCGAAAATAAAGCATTGCATAACATTTATAGAAGGAGATTTTGAATATGCGATAAAAAATTATAATATGTCCGCTCGTATGTATGAATGCGTTATGTACGGCTCTTCTTATGAAACTGAAACAAATTTAGACGAAAAAGAAATCGAAAAATTTTTGACAAACAAAAATAAAACAATTAAAATATTGGCTGGAAATTCTGCGGCGAAGACTAATAATCATTTTGAGATATATCAAAAGCTTTCTAAATTTAGCGACGAAAATATCGAAATAATAAGCATTCTTTCTTATGGAGCGGATGAAAATTACGTAAACGAAACGATAAGTTATGGAAAAAGAATTTTTAAAGACAAATTTAAGCCAATTTTAAATTTTATGAATTTTAACGATTATGTCGAATTTTTAAAGAATATGGACATTGGCATATTCGCGACGGATAGACAACAAGCTTTGGGCAATATTGGGATTCTTTTGAAGTTTGGAAAAAAAGTATATTTAAAATCAAATGCGTTTCATTATAAATTCTTTAAACAAAAAGGAATGGAAGTTTTCGAGTTTGAAAAAATAACTGAGATGAACTTCGAGGATTTTTGTTCCTTGAAAGTCGACGTTGCAATTAACAATAAAAGAGTTTTTGAAAATTACTTTTCGATTGAAAATTGCGTAAATCAATGGAGAAAAATATTTGAAAATTAATTACGCTTATTTAAAGAGCAAAATTAAATTCTTCTTATATAGCGAAGTTGCTCAAAATATTTTCAAGTTGACTTTTGGTTCGGTTGTTTCTCAATCGATAATTCTCTTATCGTATCCAATTATATCGCGTTTGTATGTTCAAGAAGATTTCGGAATTTACTCTTTAACGATAAGTTTTGCCGTTTTTTTATCCGCTTTTTCAACTCTTTCATTTGAAACAGCCTTGGTGGTTGCCGACGAAGAAGATTATAAAACGTTATTGTTATTAAACGCGCTCTTATCGTTATTTATTTTTATGATTTCTATATTGTTTTTTATTTCAATTGGTAATGTTTTGTCTCAAGTCTTAAACATAAACCATTCTTTTTCTTTTTATTTTGTAGCCTCTTTAGGAGGGCTTTTTTATGCTTGCTATTTAATTATAAATAATTGTTTTAATAGACTGAAACTTTATAAAGAACTTTCGTTTTTTAGAATTATTCAATCGTTCTCTTTTGTATTATTTTCTTTATTTTTTTATTTTTTTAATAAAACTATTTTATCTTTAAGCTATTCATTTATTCTGTCCTTTTTAACCGCCGATTTATTTGCTTTTTATATATTAAAAAAAAATATAAAGTTTAATTTCAATCTAAGCCAGATTAAAACTTTAGCTCGTATTGCTATAAAATATAAATCGTTTCCTTATTACCAATTTCCAGGAGTTTTGTTGAATAATATAAAGGAAAACGGATCGACTATATTTATTAGTTGGCTATTTAGTCCGATCGTATTGGGCAATTATTCTTTCTCTTTAAGAGTTTTAAGAATGCCTTTAAATTTCATAGGATTTGCTATTGGCCAGGTTTTATTCAAGAGATTTGATGAAATTAAAAGAAAGTCGGGAGATTTGCAAAAGACATTTAAGAGAGCGATTATTTTTTTATCGACGCTTTCATTTCCATTTTTTTTTATTTTATTTTTTTGGGGAGATAAAATATTTATTTTTATCTTTGGTTCTAAGTGGGGAATTGCGGGATATTATTCTCAGATATTTTCCCCTTGGCTTTTTATAAATTTTATAGCTTCGAGTTTATCTCTTCTTCCCGCGGTAGTTGATAAACAAAAACAATTCTTTTATTTGTCTACAATTTACAATCTGACCTTTCCTATAATTTTATATTTATCATCAAAAATATTTGTCAATCCAGAACATTCTTTTTTGGTTTTATCAATTTATTCGTTTTTGTGGGGGGCGGGCGTTTTGAGATTTTTCTGGAAAATTGCAAAATAACAAGAGTAGAATTCAGTAGAAATAAGTTAATAAATTTATATATCTTACGTTTATTGTTAGATTAAGCAAATTAGACAAAAAATTTTGTTCGTCTTTTTTTTAATTTAATACTTTTTGATAATATACAATCGGTCAATTTATATAAATTTGTTTTGCTTTTTTTTTTAACAAAAATAAATAGCATAAAACTTAACAATAATTATGGTCCAATAAAATTTGCGGCAAACTAAAATTTTGAAATAATAAGACATTTTTTTAACTTAAATAGTAATTTAAAATATAAATTCCATCGCAAAATGTAAACTACTTAAAAGAGAGGAAGCGTATGAGAAATTTTAAGAAATATTTTATTCTTTCAATTTTTCTTTTACTTCTTCAAGGGTGCTCAAAGAAAAGCGACGATGATTTGATTATTATCTGGCATAATATGCGTCCGGAAGAAAAACAAGTTCTGCGAGATCAGATTAACGAATTTATGAAATTAAATCCCGGCTTTAAAGTAATCGAACTTTATAAAGAAACGGAAGAAATGAGATCTGGATTTATTATTGCCGCAATTGGAGGACAAGGTCCCGATTTAATTTACGGTCCTTCAGATCAAATCGGTCCATTCGAAGAAATGCAAATTATTATTCCTTTAGACAGTCTATTTGAACAAGAATATTTTGAAAAATTTAATTCAAGAGCCTTAATAAGATCAAATGGAAAAATATGGCAATTGGCAGATAAGTTAGGCAATCATTTAACATTAGTATATAATAAAAAATTCATACAAACGCCGCCAAAAACAGATAAAGAATTGATTGAATTAGGAAAACAAAACACAATCGATTTCGATGGGGACGGCAAAATAGATCGTTATGGTTTGGTTTGGAATTATACCGAGCCTTATTTTTTTATTCCATTTTTAACTGGTTTTGGGGGATGGATATTTGACGAAAATTACAGGCCAACTTTAAATACTCTTCAAATGATTAACGCTCTGAATTTTATAAAAGATCTACGCGATAAATATAAAATTATTCCAAATGAAGCTGATTATGATATAGCCGATATGCTATTTAAGGAAGGCAAAGCGGCAATGATAATCAACGGCGATTGGTCCTGGTCGAGCTATGGAAATGCTGGAATAGATTATGGAATAGCTCCATTGCCAAAAATTGAATCGACGGGCTTACATTGCAAGCCGATGGTAGCTCCAAAAGGATATTCGATTAACGCAAATGTAAAGCCAGAAAAAATTAAAAAAATAAAAAAATTATTGGAATTTTTATTAAGCCCTGAAAAACAATTAGAAACAGCCAGCAAAGTAAAAACATTTCCAAGCAGAAAAGAGGTGTACGACGAAGAAATGTTTAAAAGCGACGAGGTTCTTGTAAATTCGCAAGTTCAAATACAAAACGGCGTTGGATTGCCAATAGTAACAGAAATGAGAGCAATCTGGGATGCTATGCGACCGCCATATCAAGCTGTATTAGGAGGAGCAATCTTGCCAGAAAACGCCGCCAAAGAAATGCAACTTTTGGCGGAGCGTAAAATTAAAGAAATAAGAGAAGAAAACGAACAATCAACCTTTGGATTCTATTTCCAATTTTTTCTTTTAGCTTTAACGGTCTTCTTATTATTTTTAATAAGAAAACAAATATATGCGTTTATAAAAAACTTAAAAGAAGATTTATTTGCGTACGCTTTAACTTTGCCAGCTTTAATAATTCTTTTAGCCGTTATTTTATATCCTTTCGTTTACAATGTAATTTTGTCTTTTTCAAATATGAGTTTGAGCAAAATACGCGGTTGGTCGATAATTGGTTTGCATCAATATTATAAAGTTTTTCAAGAACAGCAATTTTATTCGGTTTTCATAAAGACCTTAATATGGACATTTATCAACGTATTTTTTCACGTAACAATTGGAGTGGCGCTTGCAATTTTATTAAACCGCGATTTGCCCGGCAAATCAATTTTTAGAGTACTGTTAATTTTGCCCTGGGCAATACCGCAATATATAACGGCGTTAACCTGGCGAGGAATGTTTAATTACGAATATGGCGCGATAAATATCATTTTAACGAAAATATTTGGCTTAGGTCCAGTAGAATGGTTAAAATCTCCTACCGAAGCTTTTGCCGCCGCTATAACAACAAATATATGGTTAGGTTTTCCTTTTATGATGGTTATAGCTTTAGGAGCTTTGCAAAGCATTCCTCAAGAATTATACGAAGCCGCCGATATCGATGGAGCAAAATGGCGCCATAAGCTATTTAATATAACTATACCTTTGATCAAGCCTGTGATGATTCCCGCTATTGTATTAGGCGTCATATGGACTTTCAATAATTTAAATGTTATATGGCTTGTTTCAAACGCCGGCGAACCTTCGGACAGCACTCATATTTTAGTAAGCTATGTTTACAAAGCTGCTTTTAATTTTTATAGATTTGGGTTTGCTGCCGCATTTTCTATGATTATTTTTCTAATATTATTTGCCTTTAATATTTTCGTAATGCGAAAATCAAAAGCTGAAGAATCAGTTTATTAATTTTTTAAGGAGAAAATATGAAAAAAAAATATTTGACGACAATTTTAATTTACGCCGTTTTAATCGTCGTAACTTTGGCGACAATTTATCCAATTATAAATGTTTTTACAATATCGATTAGACCTAACAATAAATTATTTTCTACTACGCTTGAAATAATACCGGAGGATTGGACTTTTAATCAATATATCGAGCTTTTTGCCAACAGACCTTTCTTATTATGGACCTGGAATTCATTTATCATTTCATTCGTGGTTACCTTTACTGGCGTAGCTTTAGCATCTACGACAGGCTATGCTTTAAGCAGATATAAATTTGTAGGAAAAAAATCAATACTTTTTGGATTATTGACCACTCAAATATTTCCAGCGACTATGTTATTATTGCCAATGTATATTATGCTTATAAAACTTCAATTATTAAACAGTTATATAGGCATAATAATTGTTTATTCCGCAACGGCTTTGCCTTTTTGCATTTGGCAGATGAAAGGTTATTACGATACGATTCCTTATAGTCTTGAGGAAAGCGCAAGAATTGACGGTTGCAATCGTTGGCAAGCTTTTTACATTATTGTTTTGCCTTTAGCCGCTCCAGCTCTTGTTATTACGGCTTTGTTTTCTTTTATGACTGCTTGGTCGGAATATATAGTAGCCGCTCAGATTTTGCAAGATACCGACTTATATACTTTGCCGCTTGGAATAAAGTCATTTCAATCTAATATGTCGACTGAGTGGGGGTTATATGCGGCAGCTTCTTTAGTAGTATCGATTCCCGTTGTTATTTTATTTGTCATTCTTTCTAGATGGCTTGTTTCTGGTTTAACTTTAGGCAGCGTTAAAGGATAATGCTTTGATTTTATTAAATATTAATATTTGTTATTTTAATTTTAAAACTAATATTCGTAAATTACCGCTTTAAAAAATTAAATATAATTTATGACAAAGGCTGGTTATTGTTCAATAATCGGATTGCCAAATTCGGGGAAGTCCACTTTGCTTAATTCCTTTTTAGGACAAAAGTTGGCTATTACCAATTCAAAACCGCAAACGACTAGAAAAAGAATATTAGGAATTTTATCGGAAGAAGAATATCAAATTATATTTTTTGACACGCCAGGAGCTTTAAAGCCTTCATATTTGCTTCAAGAAAGATTTTTAGCGTATATAATGTCTTCGGCTAAAGACGCCGACGTAATAAATTTATTGATTGATATCAACGACGAGCCGCATGGAGAAAAAACTTTTGCAAATGAAACTGTAATGAAAATATTAAATCTCGACAATAAGAAAAAAATATTGGCTTTAAATAAGATCGATTTAATCAAATCTGAAAAGGAAATTGAAAATGCGGTAAATTTTTTTATGAAAAATACAAACGCTTTTGACGCCGTAATTCCAATAAGCGCCTCGGCAAATATTAATCTAGATACTTTAAAAAAAAAAATTATTGAATTTCTGCCAGAACATCCAAAGTATTATCCCGACGATTTAATTACCGACGAAAATGAAAGATTTTTCGTTTCAGAAATAATTCGAGAAAAGATTTTAGAAATCTTTCATGAAGAAATTCCATATTCCGTAGAAGTGGTTATAGAAGACTTTAAAGAAAGAAACATGGGCAAAGATTATATATCCGCTTCGATTGTCGTTGAAAAAGAATCTCAAAAGCCAATTTTAATTGGAAAAGAGGGAAGTTCGATAAAAAAATTAGGAGAAATTGCGCGCAAAGAAATCGAAAATTTTCTTGAAAGAGAAGTTTTTTTAGAATTGAGAATTAAAGTTAAAGAAAAATGGAGAAACGATAAAAATATGTTAAAAAGATTCGGCTATTATAATCTTCCAGAGGATTAAGAAAACTATGAGTAGAAAAAAATTTTTGCCCGAAGTTGGCTTGCTTGTTATTACTTTAGTATGGGCTGGCACGTTTGCTTTGGTTAAAAATTCATTAAATGATTCTTCGCCAATGTTGTTTCTTTTTGCAAGATTTGGAATCGCTTCTATTGCTTGCGCGCTAATATTGAATAAAAAAATTTTTGAAATTTCTAAAAGTCAATTATTGATAGGATTATTTTTAGGCTTTTTGCTTTTTTTAGGCTTCTCTTTGCAAACTATAGGGCTTAATATAACAAGCGCTACAAAATCTGGTTTTATCACAGGCTCGCTTGTCGTTTTTACGCCAATCGTTCAGTCGATAATTTTAAGAAAAATTCCTTCAATAGGAGTAGTCATTAGCATTATATTAGTTTTTATTGGTTTATTATTATTATCTTCCCCAGCCGAAAATGTGTTTTTAATTTTTGAAGAAATAGGAGGAAATTTTAATTTAGGCGATTTTTTAACGTTGCTATGCGCCATAGCTTGGGCTTTTTACATAGTATATTTGAATATTTATGGAGCCAGATATCATTATCTCTCGCTATCGTTCGTCCAAATAACTATTACGGCAATTTTATCTTTAATTCTTGTCGTCTTATTCGAACATACAAAAATTGAAAAAGCGAAGTTTATTTTAACTTCCGGTTTGATAATCGGTTTGCTTTATACTTCCATATTAGCGACTACGCTTGCTACCATTTTGCATACACGTTTCCAAAAAGATGTCGAGCCTGTGAAAGCGGGAATAATTTTTTCTTTAGAGCCGATATTTGCCGCTCTAATATCTTTCGTCTTTTTGAATGAAACGATTGGATTGTTAGGTTATATTGGCGGTTTGTTGATTTTTATTGGCTTATTAATCGCAGAAATATATGATTATGTAATCAAAAATGGCAACTAATTATGAAAAGAAGAGCTAAAATTATCGTAAGCGGATTAGTTCAAGGAGTTGGTTTTAGATACTTTCTTTACAACGAAGCAAAAGCTTTAAACTTAACTGGTTATGTAAAAAATCTATACAATGGAGACGTAGAAGCTGTGGTCGAAGGCGAAGAAAATGCAATTAAACAGTTTTATGAAAAAATGCAAAAAGGACCGCGATTAGCTTTTGTAAGACAACATTCAATTTGTTGGGAAGATTTTTTAGGCGAGTTTAAAAGTTTTGAAATTAAATATTAAAAATTAAAATTAAAAGTATGAATTTTAGAATTGGTTTTGGTTATGACGTGCATCAGTTAGTCGAAGGCAGGAAATTAATTATTGGAGGCGTTGAAATTCCCTTTGAAAAAGGGTTTCTTGGACATAGCGACGCCGACGTTTTATTGCATGCAATATGCGATTCGATAATAGGAGCTCTTGCTTTAGGAGATATAGGCAAGTTTTTCCCAGATACTGATCAAAGCTTTAAGAACATCGATAGTTCGATTTTATTAGAAAGAACTTTTTTATTAGCAAAAGAACGCGGCTATAGAGTTAATAATTTAGATTGCGTTATCTTATTGCAAAAACCTAAAATAGCTCCATTTGTAAATCAAATGAAATCGAAAATCGCCAATATTCTTGAAACAAGTTCGGAAAATATTTCAATCAAAGCGACAACAAATGAAAAAATGGGATTTGTAGGAAGAGAAGAAGGAGCGGCAGCTTATGCTACAATATTGTTGATAAAAGATTAAACCTTCATTAAAGATTAGTTTTTTAATGAATTATAAAATATAATCTCAAAGAAAATATCAAATTAAAGTTTCAAAAAAATTATATGATAGAAAATATACTTATAGAAATAAGCTCCTTAGATCCAATTTTGATTTTAGGGATTTTATTCTTTTTTTCTTATATCGAAAATATTTTTCCTCCTTCGCCAAGCGATGTCGTAGTTTTTTTTGGAGCCGTATTAATCACCGGCGGAAAAGGAAATATAAATTTTATTCCTGTATTGTTAATTACTTCATTGGGAAGCGCCTTAGGTTTTATAACGATGTATTTTATAGGAAAATATTTTGGCGATAAAATAATAAGAACGGGAAAAATTAAATTTATCACTAAAGATGCTATAAAAAAAACTGACGAATGGTTCGCTCGTTTTGGTTATGCTCTTGTAGTTATAAACAGATTTTTGCCCGGGTTGAGAGCTGTTATAAGTTTTTTCTGCGGCTTATCCAATATGGAATTCTTTAAAACTTTTTTATTTGCGGCGATTAGTTCGGCGATTTGGAATTTATGTTTAATCCTTGCTGGAATGTTTATAGGCAGAAACGTAAAATTATTTGAATATTATTTTGAAACTTATTCTACGGTTGTGACGATTATCATCGTTTTGATTATAGTTTTTTTTGTTGCGCGAAACATATACATAAAATATAGAACTAAGAGTTAATGTTTAATATATTAAAGTCAAAGGCCAAAGATCATTATCTATCAATTTTAAGCGGACTTATATGCGGTCTATCTTTTCCTCCTTCTCCGCTTCCTTATTTGATTTTTTTTGGTTTTATTCCAATCTTTTTAATTTTGAAAAACATACAAAGCTTAAAAATTTTCTTTAAAAAAATATATTTATGGGGTTTTATTTTTAATTTGATCACAATTTATTGGGTTGGCGGTTGGGAAGCAAAAACAGATCCTTTTCTAATGATAGGGGGAGCCGCTCTAGTATTTTTCAATCCATTAACTTTTTTTATTCCATTTTATTTTTTTTTCCTAACAAAAAAGCATATTAACTATAAAGTCGCTATATTTTTGTTGCCATTCTATTGGGCAAGCTACGAATATTTATATATGATTACAGACGCAAGCTTTCCCTGGTTAGTTCTTGGAAACTCTCTTTCAAATTTCTTAGTATTTTCTCAAATTGCCGATATAATTGGCTCTTTAGGATTGACAATAGTTATATTATTTATAAATGCATTATTCTTAATCATAATCGACGATTATATTGAAAAAAAAATATTCAATATATCAATCGCTTTAATTTCCTTAATCGTTATTTTTACAATCTTATTTTATGGTTTTTGGAGAGTTCATACTTACAAAATTTCAGATAAGAAAATTACGGTCGGAGTCGTTCAACCAAATTTAGATCCGTGGGAAAAATGGGAAAATGAAAATAAATTTGAATTGCTGAAAATTTATCTTGATTTGTCCGAAAAAGCAATTCTTGAAGACGCGCGATTTATAATATGGCCTGAAACGGCGTTAAATTTTTATTTATTAAACGGTTTTAACAACGATTTAGTCGACAGCATTAAAAAATTTGTCGATTCAAATAATGTTTTTATTTTAACTGGAATGCCGCATATAGAATTTCATGTAGACAAAAACAATCTGCCTTTGGGAGTTAAACATAATAAAAATTTTGATTATTACTATACTACATATAATGCCGCTTTGTTATTTTCTCCAAATTCAAATGAAATTCAAAAATACGGCAAAATGAAATTGGTTCCTTTTGGCGAAAAAGTTCCATTTGTTGAATATTTCCCAGAGCTTGCGGATTTTGTCAGATGGGAAGTCGGGCTTTCAGGATGGAATAAATGGGAGACAAAAACTGTGTTTAAAGCGACAATTGACGATTACGAATTAAAATTCAATTGTTTAATTTGTTATGAAAGCGTTTATCCCTTTTTTGTCGCCGATTTTTTTAAAGAAAATTCTTTAGATTTTTTAACGATAATAACTAACGACAGTTGGTATGGTTATTCCAGCGGTCCTTTTCAACACAGGGATTTTGCAAAATTAAGAGCGATTGAAAATCGAAGAGCGATCGCCCGTTGCGCAAATGGCGGAATAAGTTGTTATATAAATCCATTCGGCAAAATAGAAAAGCAAATAAATTTGTTTACAAAAAACATTTTAACATTTGAATTATCCTTAGAAAAGGAAATTTCTTTTTTTACGAAATATCCATTGCTCGTTCCCGCAATAAGTTTATCAGTTTTATTTTTTTCAATGATTTATATTTTCTTTATTTTTTTAATTAAAAAAATTTTAACTATGAAAAAATCTCCCAAAAAGAATCTCTAAACTTTTAAATAAAATTCAACAAAAATCTTTTTAACGATTATTTTTTTTGTTTTTACTTGCAAATATCAATTGTAAATATTTAATTTAAGTTAAACGTTTTAAAATTTAAGTTGGGTAATAAAATAAATAAAAAATAAAGTGAGCTGTATGGAGGCGCGTATTAATCATTTCTTATTTCTATTAGTTGTTGTTTTTTTTGTTTTGAGTTTGAGAGCTCAAAATACGCCAGAACTTTATTTTCATTTAGGTCATACAAATAAAATAACTTCAGTCGATATAATAAAAGAAGGAAATTTAATAGCTACTGGAGGTTGGGATAATAACGTTAAAATTTGGGACGCTCAAATCGGAAAAGAAATTTTATCTTTTAGCGACAATAATTCCTGGATTACAACAGTGACTTTTTCATATTCGGGTAAATTTTTAGCTTACGGAAGCGAATGCGGAATTATTAAGATTTATGATTTAAAAGATGGAATTGAAAAGCGGAATTTAAGCGGTCATGGTAATGGAATAACTTGCTTAAAATTTATTAAAAAAGACAAATATCTAGTCAGCTCTAGCAAAGATAATTTTATAAAAATCTGGGATCTTTCCACCGGAAGAGAAATAGCGACTTTAACTGGACATAGCGGTCCCGTATGGTCTACATCCGCTTTAGATGATGGCAATTTATTAGTTAGCGGTTCTGGAGATAAAACTATAAAATTATGGGATTTGAATAAATTTAAAGAAATCAAAACATTACATTTGCATAATGACGAAGTTCTGGCAGTTTCATTGTCAGAAAACGAAGATGTTATAGCTAGCGGCGGCAAAGACAATATAATAGTATTATGGGACTTGAATAATGAAAAAATTATGCATACCATAAAAGCCCATAATGGATGGGTTTTATCCGTCTCTTTTTCTTCCGATGGATTAAAATTAGTAAGCGGGGGCGCGGATAAACTCATAAAAATTTGGGATGTAAAAAAAGGGCGGGATTTGGAAACTTTAAAAGGACATAAAGCTTGGGTATCGTCTGTAAAATTTTCTTACGACAATCTTAAAATTGTAAGCGGATCTTGGGACTATTCCGCTAAAATATGGGATGCGAATAAAGCTAAAGAAATTGCCAGTCTTGAAGGAGGAACTACGTCCATAAATTCTTTAGCAAGCGCTCAAAATGGAAAAATCATTATTTCTGCTGGCAAAAGTCAATTCATATCAATTTGGGAACTAAAATCTGGAAGGTTAAAAAATCAATTAAAAGCTGATAGCAAAACAATTTTAAGCTTGGCGCTTTCAGACGATGGAAAGTTATTAGCTTCTGGCGGCAAAGATGGAATAATTAAATTATGGAATTTTGAAAATCAAAAAGAAATAGCCGTTTTTGAAGGGCATTCTAACGATGTTAATTCTCTTGCATTCTCAAAAGATGGAAAAATTTTGATTAGCGGCGGGGGCGATAATTTAATAAAAGTTTGGGATATCGAAAGAAAACGAGAATTGTATTCTTTGAAAGGGCATTCTGCTCCTATAACCAGTCTATCATTTTTTCCTGAAGATAGATATATAGTTTCAGGTTCGGAAGATAATACTTTGAAAGTATGGTCTTTGTTAAGCATGAAAGAGATAAAAACTTTTAATTTCTACGATGGTTATCCTCTGGTCGTTAAAGTCGCCGATGATGGCAAAAATATTATTGTTGGATCTACGAGCAATAATATTTATATATTTGATTTTATTGCTGGAAAAGAAATTGTCTCTTTTCGCGATCATACTGGCTGGATAACTTCATTAGCAGTTTCGAAGGATGGAAGATTTTTGGCAAGCGGCAGCAAAGATAAATCGGTTAAAATATGGAATTTATCTAATGTGTCTAAAGTAAAAGATATAAAAATTTATAATGGAGGAATAAACTCTATTGAATTTATAGATGACGATAAATATATTGCTGTAGCTGGAATGGACGGGACTTTAAGAATAATAGATTCAAATGATGGAAAAGAAGCAATATGTTTTGCTGACTTTTTAGACGGCGAATGGGCTGCCATATCAGTTTATGGATTTTATAACGCTTCGACTAAAGGAGAGAAATGGATAAATGCAAAAAAGGGAAGTAATATTGTCAATATATCTGAATTGAAAATGTCGCTTTATAAACCGGATTTTTTCAAAAAGATCTTTGATGGTCAAAAAATTTGGGAAAATTTAGCAAATTAAGACCTCCTACGTTTCGCAATGAACTTATTTAAACTAGCGAGCTCTTAAAAGCTTGCTAGTTTTTTCAAGATATAATCCTTTAGTTTCCTTAATTATTATTTATAAAAGTAAATTTCCTTTTAACAGAAATTGACAGAATAAAGAGACATACTTATTAAATTTTAAGAAATATATTGCTTTAGCTTATCTTTTAATATAGTGAAATAATTTGATTTGATTTATTTTATCATTTTGAATGATTTAATCATTGCATTTGTAAATATAAATGAAAAGCGAAATAAATTTGAATTTTCAAACTTTTTATTGCTTTAATTAAAATAAAATATTATTTTTTAAGATAAATTTTTTTGAGATTTAAAGGAGGAAAAATAATGTCAAACAAAGAATTTTCAAAAGGTTTATTAGTTGGATTATTAACAGGAGCTGCTGTAGGCTCTATAATAGCTCTTTTATATGCTCCAAAAAGCGGAAAAGAATTAAGAAGAGATATTAAAGAAAAAACAAACGAGATAATATCCGAAACGGAAAAGAATTATGAGGAATTAAAAAAAAAATCGGCTCAAATAGTTAACGAAGGAAAAGAAAAAGCTTCTGAGTTAATAATTGAAGCAAAAAATAAGGCTGATAAATTATTGCAAGAAGCTGAAAAAATTATCGCTGAAGCTAAAGAAAAAGCTATTAAAGAAAAAGAAAGAATTGCAAGCGCCGTTAAAGCTGGCGTAGATACTTACAAAGAAAAAGCTTAAAATGTTTTTTAGCTATTCAACAATTATTGCAATTTTAATTATAGTTCATTTTATTGTTTTGCTTGTAGTTATAGTTTATTTAAAGAAAACGCAAAGAAAACTTGAAATTTTAGAAAAAAAGGCAAATTCATTTGAAACAAAACTTGAGACTATAAATATTAAAGTCGAAGATATTGAAAATAGATTTATTTTTTTTACGAAAATAGTTAGGGATGAATTAGATTTAATAAAAAGCGAGATTCAAAAAACGAAAGAAGAAATAGTCGAATTTGAGTTAAAGCAAAATTCGTATGTAAATTCGCGCTTTTATGGAATTATAAAACTCGCTGAAATTATAAAAAATTTTATTAGAAAAAAAATAATTAAGAATCGGGAGGTATCTTGAAAGAATTTAATACTGAAAATTTGAGAAATATCGCCTTTATTGGTCACGGCGGATCGGGAAAAACAACTTTAACGGAAGCTATATTATATATAGGAAATGAAATAAATAGAATAGGCAGAGTAGAAGAAGGCAACACTACTTCTGATTATAACTCTTATGAAATTGAAAGGCAAATATCTATATATGCTACGCCGTTGCATCTGGTATGGAATAATGTAAAAATTAATCTTATCGATACTCCGGGTTATACTGATTTTATTGGTCAAGTAAAATCGGCTTTAAGAGTTGTAGACGTGGCTATTCCAGTATTAAAAAGCGCTGATGGAATTGAAGTAAATACGGAAACTACATGGGAATTTGCAAAAGAAGAAAAATTGCCTTCTGCTTTTATTATTAATAAGGTTGATAACGAACACTCAAAATTTTTTGAAACTTATAATCAGATAAAAGATAGGCTTTCAAGCGAAGCAATAATAGTTACTTTCCCTGTTAAAGAAGGTTTAGCTTTTGATTCTGTTGTCGACGTGTTAAAAATGAAAATGTTTGTTTATAAAGACGGAGCGTCGAAAAAAATCGAAGAAGTGGAGATACCAAGCGAATTAAAAGAAAAGGCTTCAAAACTTAGAGAAGAATTAATTGAAAAGATTGCAGAATCTAGCGAAGAGTTGATGAATAAATTTTTTGAGCAAGGGGAATTAAGCGATGAAGAATTAGAACAAGGAATTAAAAAAGCTATAGTAAACAGAAGCTTTTCTCCTGTATTTGCCGTATCAGCGACAAGACTTGTGGGAATACAGAATTTCTTAACTTTTGTTCAAAAATATTTTCCATCGCCCGCCGATAGAGGAACAGTCGAAGTTTTATCTAAAGATAATAACAACAAAATTTTAATACCTATCGATTCGACTAAAGAACCAGCCTTATTTGTATTTAAAACAGTTTCCGAACAACATGTCGGCGAATTATCAATTTTTAAGGTTTTCTCTGGAACAGTATCATCGGGAATGGATTTAATGAATCAAAATAATAATAAAATCGAAAGGTTGGGAACTTTGTCGATTTTAAATGGAAAGATTAGAAAAGAAATTTCTAAATTATACGCAGGAGATATTGGAGCTGTCGTAAAATTAAAAGATACTCATACAAACGATACTTTAAGCTCTAAAAATTTAAATATAGTTTGCGAAAAAATTAAGTTTCCAGAGCCTATCATTAGAGGAGCTATTAAAGCAAAAGCCAAAGGGGACGAAGATAAAATAGCAAATGGCTTGCATACATTGCATGAAGAAGATCCTTCGTTTGAAGTAAAATTTGATCCCGAATTATCTCAAACTATAATATCCGGTCAGGGAGAAATGCAACTTCAACTTGCAGTAAAAGCTTTGAAGGATCGATTTGGGGTGGAAGTAGATTTAATCGAACCTAAGATTCCGTATAGAGAAACTATTAAAGCGGTATGTCCAGATGCCGAATACAAACACAAAAAACAATCAGGCGGCAGAGGACAATATGGTCATGTACATTTGAAACTTGAGCCATTGCCAAGAGGAGCAGGATTTGAATTTGTCGACGCTATTGTCGGCGGAGTTGTGCCGGGAAGATTTGTTCCAGCGGTTGAAAAAGGGGTTGTCGAAACTATGGAAAAAGGTATTTTGGCAGGAGCAAAGGTTGTTGACGTTAAAGTTACTTTGTTTGACGGAACATATCACGACGTAGATTCTGATGAAATGTCTTTCAAAATAGCCGCTTCGCAAGCTTTTAAAAAAGGATTTTTGGAAGCTAAACCAATAATTCTGGAGCCGATTTATGAAGTAAGAGTGAAAGTGCCGGAGGATTGTATGGGCGATGTTATGGGGGATTTGTCTTCAAGACGCGGAAAAATTTTGGGTATGGATTCCGAAGGACCATTCCAAATTATAAATGCTCAAGTTCCTTTAGCTGAATTGCATAAATATAGCACTCAACTTAGGAGTTTAACAAGCGGTCGCGGAATTTATACCGCTAAGTTTTCGCACTATGAGGAAACTCCAAAAGAAATAATGGATAAAATTATTGAAAACTATAAGAAGGAAAAAGAAGAAGCTTCTTAATTTTAATGGCGGAGCTGCAACGCTCCGCTTTTTTTTGTAATAGAGGCAATTACTCGGAAAATTTATGAAAAATTTATGGTCTCCGTGGCGTTCTCAATATATTGAATCTTTTTTTGAACAAACCGCAAATAAAAATTGTATATTTTGCGAGATGTTCAATCAAAATATTGAAGATGATAAAAGTCTTGTCGTTTATAAAGACGATGCCTCTTTAATAGCTTTAAATTTATATCCTTACAATAATGGTCATTTAATGATCGCTCCCAAAAAACATACCGGGGATTTATTATCTCTAACAAAGGACGATTTGAGAAATATTTATGAAAAAATTCAACTTGCGGCAAAAGCTCTAAATTCTGTAATGAAACCGCATGGTTTTAATATTGGAGCTAACATTGGAAAAGTAGCAGGAGCTGGAATAGACGATCATATTCATTTTCATATAGTGCCTCGATGGAATGGAGATTCTAATTTTATGCCAGTTTTGGGCGAAGTTAAAGTAATTTCTCAAGATTTATTGACAACAAAACTAAATCTAAAAAAAGAAATAAAAAATATTTTACTTAATAAAAATGAAAGTTAAAAAATGAGAGAATATATCGAACTTGTAAAATTAGTTATTAATGAAGGAGTAAGAAAAAAAAGCAGAACAGGCGTTGATACTATTTCATATTTTTCGGCTCATTATAAAGTAGATTTATCGAAGGGATTTCCTTTGTTGACAACAAAAAAAATGA
>Ga0308418_1000244_pt1 | contig 34960 bp, 44 predicted proteins | sample HotsprSampleR4cd_FD_203517 | JGI IMG/M metagenome (GOLD analysis project Ga0308418, IMG submission 203517) | Hot spring phototrophic mat microbial communities from Mushroom Spring, Yellowstone National Park, Wyoming, United States - 20090729_R4cd ... | reverse complement strand
TCGGTGGGTTCGGCGATCTGCGCTCGCCAGAGCAGGCTTCCGTCCTCCAAGACGGAAACCTGCTCAGTGCGATGCCAGCGCGTTTCCCCTACGCGGCGCGCCACGCGCGGCTGAAATCTCAAGAGAACTTCCTCCGGCGCTTCATCGGTGTACCAGATTCCCCACGCAAATTTCAACAATTCGCGCACATCGAAATCAGCCGGAATCGCATAGCTCTGATGGGTTAATTCAATCCGTTCGATACGTTCCACCTTGAAGGTACGCAAGGCGCCCGGCGGCTCGCGATAGCCAATGGTATGCACGGCCTGGCCCACGGCGTAGGGTTCGATGTAATAGGGGGCAAAGAGATACTCGCCAATCTGATCCCCCTGCTTGCGATACCAGATTTGCACCTTGCGCTGTTCTGCCCAGGCAAGGGTTAAGACCTCCAGCGAGCGAATAAAATTCGGGTCTTGATGGCGGCGGCAATCGTCCATTTCATCCGCCGAAAGGCAGAGATGAGCGCTAATGCGCGGCGCCAGGCGATCTAAAGCGGTGGCTAATTTGCGCAATGCCGAGGCGGCGTGCGGGTTTTGGCGCTCCAAGCGGGTTGCCAGCAAACGCGTGGCTAGATGCACTGCCATGGCTTCGTTGAGAGTCAAACGTACGTGCAACAAATAAGCCGTGCGGTCGATCTTCCAGCGATGACCATCCTCGTCATCCACATAAATATGCTTGGGCATATCAAATTGATAACGGCTGATGGTCGAGCGATGCACCCCTAACCGGCGGGCGATCTCGGTGGCAGTCAACCCTTTGGGGTGCGCGAACAAGAGTTGCTCAATTTGCAACATGCGCTCGGCTTTTTTCTGAATCGAGTTCATGCCTCCCTCGTTCTAAAACCTGAAACCCTTGTGACAAGTATTGTAACAATTCAACGATTGATGACATTATACAAGACCTCTGTTGCAATTCCTGCAACGCCATTGAAAACCTTGCAAGTTTGTTAGGAGATTTTACGCACCCAGAGAAAGGTCAACTGCTAAGCGGCTGGAAAGCCAGGCAGCCCGGTCTTGAATCCATCAATCTCGTGTTTGAATGACCCATGGCGATCTTGGAACAGGTCTCTAACGCCAGCCAATAGCACACATTTTTTAATCTGTTTTATAATCAGCGCAAGGAGAGCAAGACAACCGCAAAATCTAAAAACCTGAAATTGCCCATGAGCGAAAACGATCATTTTTCTATCGAACATGTCCTCAGTCACTATTCGCTTGGCAAACTGCTGTGCTGCGAGCAAAATTTACGCGGCTACTGCAACACCAGTTTCGCCATCCAAACCCTGGATGGCGACACGCCAACCTGGCACTTCTTACGGCGCTACAAAGCCACTATCCGCGAAGTGGAAATTCTCTTCGAACACTCCCTGATCCAGCACCTCGCCCAATTTCCAGAGCTGCCGGTGGCAAAGCTGGAGGTCACCAGAGAAGGCAAAACCTATCTGATCGAACCCTGTCAGAATTGCACTTCATCCCCGACGTTTTTTGCCATTTTCGACTTCTTAAGCGGCGAAGATCGCTATACCTGGGTCAATCCTCACTGTAGCGAGGTGGAATTGCGCAACGCCGCCGCACTCTTAGCCCGCTATCATCAAGCCGTGTGGAATTTTCAACCCCAGGGCAAGCGCGAAGAGCCCGACATCCGAGGCTTGTTACCCATCATCTCCGCCAATTTGCGCGCCTGCCTGCAAAGACCCTTACCGGCTGAACTTCAAAATGCTATCCGGGAGTATTCAACCTTTCTACAAGAAAAAATTGCCCAACTTCAGCGAGCGTTTTCCTCCCCCAAAGCTGCTCAGTTACCGCGCCTGATCGTTCACCACGATTATCATCCGGGCAATCTGCGCTTTGCCGGGGATGAAATCGTCGGTCTGTTCGACTTCGACTGGGCAAAACTGGACTGGCGGGTTCTGGATGTGGCTTTGGCCTTGTTTTATTTCACCGCCGAATGGCAAGCAGAAGCTGATGGCAAGCTGCGCCTGAAGGAAGGTGACACCTTTCTGGCTGCATACCAGCAAACCATGCAAAATCAAGAAGACGGACATCCGCTTAATGAAGTAGAGCAAGAGATGCTGTGGCAATTCATTGAAGCGGCCAATTTGTATGTGCTGAACTGGACGGTTCTCGATATCTTGAACAAAGCGGTAGACGTTGACGAATACGCCACCTATCTCTGGCACGGCTTACACACCGCCATCTGGCTGGAGCAAAATCAACCAGGCGAGTCATAGCCCTCACCTCCGGCCCCTCTACCAGAACGGGCGAGGGGAGCAGCCCTCACCCCCAGCCCCCTCTCCCAGGACGGGCGAGGGGAGAAGCTCTCACCCCCAGCCCATCTCCCAGAGCGGGAGAGGAGAGATACCCTCACCCCCAGCCCATCTCCCAGAGCGGGAGAGGGGAGATACCCTCACCCCCAGCCCCTCTCCCAGGGCGGGAGAGGGGAGATTGTCTCCCCCACATCCCTAAACCTTTCAATCCTGCAAGCTCGGTTTATTAGCTATCAAGTAAACAGAGCCGCATTTTCTGGTAAAATTTAGCCATTGATGATGGGGATAAACAAGCCGAAAGGCAACCCTCCACTAAGCACTCTTATCGCCACCCTGGGCACCGAGCCACAAGTGGTGACTGCGACGCTCGATCTGCTCTTGCGTCAAAACGAAAACATCTGCTCCGTCCATGTTGTTCACACTGTGGCGCCGAGCAACACAGCCATTCAGCAAGCCGTGCAGGTATTGCAGGAAGTGGCATCCCAGGCGCACTATGGGTCGCTCCTTTTTGCCTTTCACCCGATTGCAGCCGCCAACGGGCAGCCTTTTGATGATGTGGAAAGCGAAGCTGCCAGCCGGGCTGCCTTCAGCCTGCTCTTCCATCTGGTGCGCCAGGCAAAACTGAACCAGGAGCAGGTTCATCTGTGCATCGCCGGCGGGCGCAAGGTGACTTCCATATTTGGCATGGCAGTGGCGCAGTTGCTCTTCGAAGAGAGCGACTGCCTGTGGCACCTGTATTCGAGTGGCGATTTCCTGACTAGCAAGCGACTGCATCCCCAGCCCGGCGATGCTGTTCACCTGTTACGCATTCCGGTCGCCTTATGGTCTTCGGTTTCTCCCGTTTTGCTGGATTTAGCGCAGATCGAAGACCCCTTCGAAGCTTACGAACGGCAGCGCGCCAGCAAGTTACGTCAGGAATATCAACGCGCTAAAGAGTTTCTGGAACGCAAACTGACTCCTAATGAGCGCCAAGCGGTGGGGTTGCTGGTGCGCGAGATGGCCAGCGATGAGGAAATCGCTCAGCGCCTGATCAAATCCAGGCGTACGGTGGAACAGCAGTTGCGCTCCGCCTACCGTAAAGCCGAAGACTATTTTGAGATCAGCGAGGTCGGTCGAGTGCATTTGATCGCTTTGCTGAAAATCTATTACACCCTCGAACAAACAGAAGCAGAAGGGAGGTGAAGCGCGGGAAATTAGGGAGAAATCCGCAAGACAAGAGCTCAATTTCAAGCGAAAATAGAAACTGGACGGTTCTTCCTGAGCGAGGCAGGGGGCAGGGGGAAAGCACCTCAGGAAAACGTCCATCGAAAACTTAAGGAGGTGAAATGAACCATCGTGAAGAGGTCTGGAAAGCAGCCCTGGCGGGCTTGCTGCATGACATTGGCAAATTTACGCAGCGAGCTGGGGAAAAACTGAGCACTCAATTTACTAACGAAGATGCAGGCAGTTCTGGAACGCATGCTCGCTACAGTCAACAATTCATCGAACAATACATTCCTCAATCGCTACGAGAAGGGTTGAGCGGAGTGCTATATCATCATCGCAATGACATCGCCTCACCAGTCATCAAACGCATTCGTATCGCTGACCAACTCGCAGCCGGAGAGCGTTGGGGTGGTAGCGAAATTCAAGCCGACCCGAGAGAAGCTCGCTTGATTCCAATCCTGGCCAATGTTGAACTACTAGCCCCAAAACCGACAATACATTATGAGCATTCCTTACGCCCACTCACCATCAAGGATAAATCTGCATACCCGGTTGAGAGCCAACTTAACCAAGGGGATTATTCCCAACTTTGGCAACAGATGAAGCAAGAGCTAGATGAGTGGAAGAAAAAAAGGGGGGCAACATGGGATAACCAACCCATCAAAGCATTTTTCACCACTCTGCTAGCCGTATTCCAAAAGTATCTCTGGTGTGTACCTTCTGCTACACCCTGGAAAAAAGATGAAAAGGACAAACCATTGCGCTCATGGCCGGATGTATCGCTTTACGATCATAATCGGCTCACCTCAGCGATTGCAGCTTGTCTGGCTTATGATGACCATCTGCCAGAACCGGACGAAGATGTAGCTTTACTTGTTCGAGGCGATCTCTCAGGCATTCAGAGGTTCATCTATAGGTTGAGTCGACCGGACGCAGAAACTGCGCACGTAGCCAAGCGATTGCGTGGTCGTTCTTTCTATGTGCAATTGTTGAGCGAACTAGTTGTTGAGTGGATTTTGAACGAAATCGGGTTACCTGATAGCTGTGCCATTTTTATCGGCGGTGGACGCTTTGATCTACTTTTGCCCACCAAATCTGAAAAGAAGGTTGAAGACCTCTATGCCAAACTTTCGCACTGGCTATATCATCAATTTCAAGGGGAACTGGCACTCCTTATGGCCAGTGCACCTGCTAATGCTGGTGACCTAGCCGATAGTCGCAAAATTTTCAGAGAGCTAGATAGAAAATTAGAAGAAGCAAAGCTGAGCAAATGGGTGACCCTACTTTCACCCCAGCAAATGGCGGTACCTGGCATTCCCCAATACCATGTGTGTAAAGTTTGTCAGCTTACGCCAATGCCTGATTCAGGACTGGTTTGCGACCTGTGCCAGATACATGCCCAAATCGGCAAAGAATTGCCCTATCTCCACTACTTAGCTTACTGTTATAAACTCGCCAGTGCAATTGACAAAGAGAAGATCATCAGCTTCAAAAATGCCCCCTTTAATATCTCAGTAGTCCTACTCCGAGAAAAAATCGAGATAAAAGACCTGCCGCCCGGCTCAAAAGTCTTTTCGATCAACGAAACAGAAGATTTCATTTTCGCCGATTACGCAAGTTCGTTTCGCTTTCTAGCCAATAGCGCACCCAGAGCGCTAAAAGACTATAAAGGCGAAGCCGAGGAATCAATTCAGCAAGGAGATATTTTGCACTTTGAAGCGATTGCCAAGCTTAGCAGAGGAGCAGAACGATTGGGGATTCTAAAGGCTGATGTAGACCGTTTTGGACTGATCATGAGTGAAGGATTAAGTGAAGAAGATTCTGGCAAAGCGCCAACTCTCTGTTTACGTCCCACGCTTTCAAGAATGGCATCCCTGAGTCGCATGCTGGATTTGTTCTTCTCGGGCCAACTCAATCGCATCTGTCAAGAGGTATCTGACGAATGGGCAAAGGATAATCCCCAAAAAGCTACCTTAACTGACGGCATTTTTTATATCCTCTACTCAGGCGGAGATGATTTGTTTATTGTGGGACCGTGGGAGGAGGTATTGCAGCTTGCTGAGCGGGTCAGGAAGGAATTTAACGCCTTCTCGGCTAATAACCCCAACCTGACCATTTCGGCCGGGTATGTTCAGGTAAAGCCTCGCTATCCGGTGCAGAAGTTCGCCGAACTGGTCGATCAAGCCGAACAAGTGGCAAAACAGCAACGCAATCAAATTCATGCCTTTGGCACGACCATGGATTGGGATCATTTTGATCAGTTGCTTGAGTTAGCCCATAGCTGGTCGAAAGCCGTTCAAAACGGGGAAATTCCTAGCGGCTTGATATACGACCTAGGTGGTCTGTTCCGTCAACACTCGGACTCAGCCGGCAGTCTGCGCCCACTTTGGACTCCCCGTCTATATTACTCTTTCGCCAGACGTCTGAACAAGCAAAGTCGTCAAAAGTACCAAGAAGGAATGTTGCGTGCTATCAGTACCAGAAAAATTCTCTTCCCCATCTCTGTGACCAGTTTATTAATTCGAGAAAGGAGAATGTGATATGACACCAGCACAATCTATTCAAGATGTATACCAGATTATCAAAAACTTACCTTCAATGGCCTCACTAAAGCCCGAGGACTATGCTGAACTAGATGGATATGCCGACATCGTTGCTAAAGAAGGGAATGTAAAACCAACCCAAATGCGCAAGATCTTTCACTACATCAAAGCCCTCAAGCGCGAATTTGACCGCTCGGATCAAAATTTCAACCGCGCTAAGGTTGCCTTGGTCATGCCTGCTCTTGCCTACGCTAAAGGACGCGGCCATATTCCTGAAAACTTTTACAATCTCCTCGTCTTATGCTTTGGCGCCCAAAAATGTAAATCGATCGCGGACTTTGAAGCAGCGGTCAATTTCCTCGAGGCGATTATGGCCTACCACAAATACCATCATCCCAAGGAATAAAGCAGTAATATAGAATCCCAAATCAAGGAGGCAAAAATGTCACCCGCTTTTTTAGGTAAATTCATAATTGAAGGCAAGGTTGTTCTGGTCACCGGTTTACACATTGGTGGGACAACTGTCGGAATGGAAATCGGTGGTATTGACAATCCCGTTATCAAAGATCCCATTACTGATGAACCCATTATTCCCGGTTCTTCCATCAAAGGAAAGTTACGATCTCTGACCGAATGGTCGTTTGGCTTAATCGAAAAACATCCTAAGCATGATGGCTGTCAGGCTTACTCATGTGAAATCCTGAAGGTGACTGAGCCAAAGCTATCACCTGAGCAAGCTCCGCGTTGGAAAAACGCCCTGATCGTAGCCCGTTTGTACGGACCTGCCACCGATGATAAGCAGGTGCGGTCAATCGCCGGACCTACTCGTCTAATTGTGCGCGATGCATTTCTTAATACCGATTCAAAAGCCCAGCTCGAAAAGGCCTTGGGACGAGGCACCTATACCGAGGTCAAGACCGAAAATGCCTTGGATCGGGTTACCTCCGAAGCTAACCCCCGTCCTGTTGAACGCGTGCCTGCCGGCAGCATATTTGACCTTTCGCTAATCGTTGACAAATACGATACCGATGACTCGGAACTGTTAAAGCATTTGTTTACTGCTATGTCCCTTTTAGAACAAAGCTCGCTGGGAGGCGGAGGGTCGCGAGGTAGCGGTCAAATTCAGTTTACAGACATCGAAATCCGCTGGCGTTCAACCGCCGACTATCGACAAGGCAAGAGCGGCACCAAGATAAATCTACCTGCAAAAACCATCCCAGAAATCTTGCGAGCTTTTGACCAGATCAACTGGCCTTCATAAACGAGTTAATGAGAGTGCCATGAAAACCTATGCTGTCTATTTCACCCCCTGCGGCTCGCTGGCAACCTGGCCCCTGGCATCGGACACCCTGTTTGGCTCAGTTTGTTGGGGCATTCGCTGGCTAGGCTTGATGAGTGACAAAGAATTAGCCGACTGGCTGGAAAACCATCGCATGAATCCACCTTTTGCCTTTAGTCATGCCTTCCCGGTTTGGTTTCAAAGCCAGGAACCCATACGCTTTTACCCTCGTCCGGCTACATTTCGCCTCGCCGATAGGGACTTTGACGATCTCGCTTCTAGCTTGCGAGCCCGAGCAAAGATCACCCTCAAATCAGCTAAAGTCGAAGTGGTTTCAGTTGCCAAGCGGCTCAAGAATGTTAGCTTTATCTCTGAGAGAATACTTAGCGATATCACAACCACAGGATTGAAGGCAGGCAATATCTTGCAAAACCTTTTGCTCAAACAAAACACATTTTCGATTAAAGGTCAATTATTGTGCACTGCGACAGAAAATCACTTGTTGCCCAACATCATCTTTGCCAGTGAGGCTATGCAGCACAATCAGATCGATCGTCTGGCTGGGGCTACGGTTGAAGGCATGTTGTTTTACCGTGAAGAAACTTTCTTCGCCAAAGGAGGTGGACTGTGGGCAATTTTAGCCGCTGAAGAAGAGGACATGAAGCGTTACCTCCAACCTGCCTTACATTACCTTGCTGACACCGGCTTTGGGGCGGATCGCACCGTTGGCAAGGGGCAGTTTGCAATTCATTGTGAAGAATTTTCATTGCCTCTTAAAACAGCTCATAAGACAAGCATGATGACCTTATCCCATTATCTGCCATTGCCAGAGGAGATAAACCTGCAAGCCCAACCTCTGGCTTACACCCTGAAGGTATTACGTCCCAAGCGCGAGCAAAAATACCTGCCTTCAGGTCTGACGGAGCAGACTACTTCTCCGATCTACAAGCTGGCTGTTCAAGTTTTTGAACCCGGCTCGGTTTTTGCGCTGCAACGGGAGAAGAATATCTACGGACAACTGGCACGTCTAACACCCCCTGACGATACGCCGATCTACCAGAGCGGAGCGGCTATTATGGTTACCTTGTGAGGAGACTTACATGAGCCAGTCCTTCTTGAAACCCTACCGATTAGAAATCCGTACGCTCAGCCCAGTTCATATTGGCAGTGGCAAGAAATTAGGGACAATAGATTTCGTGCTGAAAAATCAGAATGTTTGTGTCATTGACGATACAAAGTTATTTGAATGGATTGCTTCTCAACCCAATTCAGAAAAACTTTCTCTCATGTTGGCTGATACCATCAAACAAGGACAACTTAAGCCCTTTATAAACCAAAATTTCCCTAATAACCTTAATGAGATTATCGCCTATACCGTCCCCTCTCAAGGAAGTCCCCGCGAGATTCTCTCTTTTATTCGCACCGAAAGCCATCACCCCTACATTCCTGGATCGTCCATAAAAGGTGCTTTGCGCAGCGCCGTTTTGCGGGGCAAAACGATATCAGATGCTGAGCTACAAAAGCTAGCTGCTGATGCAATTAGAAGTGGCGCAAAACAGGAAATATCAAAAACCAATAGCGATCTCATTGAAGCAAAAGTGTTTGTTGCTGCCAACGTAGAAGCGCGCAAGCGGTCTAACTACGACCTCAATCGTTTGCTAACCGTTCGCGATACTACTGCTCAAATCAAGGTAGAGGTCATGAAAGTTCAGTTCTTGTCTGTCGATCGCAATGGCAGCCTGACCTGGAAACAAAAAAATTTTTCACCTGTGCCAATCTCACTATATATTGAAGCCATTCCAAAGAATCAAGTCTGGCAACATCAAATTGTCTGGCAAACCCATCTACTAAACCAACAGGCATCTAAACTAGATTTTGCCAAAATAGAAGACACTATGGTGTTCCTTGCCGAATACTGTCACCTTACCTCACAAAACCTGCTCGAGCAAGAACACAATTTCTATCGCCGCCATCGAGAGCCTGAACTGACCAAATGGTATGAAAACGCCTTAAGCAAACTTGCCAAAATGGACGCCACTTCTTTCATTCTGCCGCTAGGTTGGGGAACGGGTTACGATGCCAAAACCATCACCGATTTGCTTGGCGAAGAGACATATCAGATTGTTGTTGATACCTATAAAAATACATGGGGGCTGGGTAAGCCCGGTCGTAACAGGAATGCCACCTGGCTGGGTATTTCGGATTCCCCAAAATCTCGTAAGGTGGTAGTTTATCCAGACCAAACCCTTGAGCCTTTGGGCTGGGTGGAAGCAAGAATTATTGCTCCCGATCAACAAGACACCGATTGGCTTTCTACTGAGCGCGCTCGTCTGGCAAGCAAACAGCCATCGCTTGTCCAAATCTCACCACCGATTCAGGGAAACCATCGTCCAAACACTCCAGCGCAAGACCAAAATGGGAAAAAGCAGACAATTACTACAGAAAAGCAGCCTCTCATCAGATCCTTCAAGACCCTGCCAAAAATTGGTGACCGTTTTGAAGGAGTTGTTTTTGATGCCAACTCGAGAGAAATATTGCTTGAAATCCCAGACCTTGACCCTGACCAGACTGCCTATGCTGTCATTGCACGATCCAGTGTTTCCAACTGGCTCAGGGCAGCTTATGGAAGCCGTGTGCCTTGCAAAGTTACGGCTATTATAGAAGAGAGTAAATCCTATTGGCGAGTTCAGTGTGAATTAGATTAATTCCCGATGTTGGAGATGACTATGAAAACTGTTCTGGCTATAACTGTGGGTGGCTCTTGTGCACCGGTTGTAACAGCAATTCGAGAACATGCTCCACACTTTGTTATCTTTATCGTTTCTACCGGAACGCGAGGGAGTCGATCAATGGTAGATGGAGCGAACAAGCCCTGCATGGCAGAAGACAAAATTCCCCTGCCCAGTATCGTTGAACAAACCAGCTTGACAGATGACAAATACACCTTGATTGAACTTGATGAACCAGACGCTCTAGATGTTTGTTTTATCAGGATTTATGAAGGCTTAAAAGAGCAAATGAGCCAACGCGCAGGCTGGCGAAAAATTGCCGATTATACTGGTGGAACGAAAACAATGACAGCAGCTCTTGTCCTGGTAGCGTTAGAGCTGGGGTGGGAGGTTTCGGTGGTAAAGGGAAATCGAACCGACCTGCAGAAAGTACTTGAAGGAACTGAGATGGCTACCCTAGTAAACACACCAGAAGTGCGAGCTCGCCAGCAATTAACTCAAGCTGAAGCCTTGTTCAATCAATTTGCTTACGCTTCTGCTGCGCAGCTGGCAGAAAGCTTTCCCAGGGCGGCGCCTCTCAGCTCTGAGTTACAACACAAAATTCAGCGTCTTGTAACGCTTTCTCGTGGCTTTGATGCCTGGGACCGTTTTGATCACCAGCGTGCCTATAGGATCCTTGAACCTTATCAAGCAGACATCGTCCCCCAATGGGTGTTCTTAAAGATGATCATCGAGCAAACAAAAGGGACAGGATATGAAGCAGTGTTCGATCTTATCAATAACGCAGAGCGCCGCGCCAAGCGTAATCGCTTCGATGACGCTGTAGCCCGCCTTTACCGCGCCTTAGAAATGTTCGCCCAAATTCGCCTGCGCCAACGTATCCCTGCGCTTGATCCCAGTGATCTCAAGCTCGATTTACTGCCTGATTCGATCCGCAGCAAGTATGCAAACCAAGCTGAAAAAATCAAATTGGGATTGGTTCAGGATTACGAACTTTTAGCCGATCTGGAAGATCCGATAGGGAAAACTTTTGCCGAATGGCGCGGTAAAATACTGGATATTCTCAAAAAACGCAATGACTCCATTCTCGCCCATGGTATTACACCCTGCAATAAAGCGGTTTATTCCGCTATGCATGAGCAAACTTTGGAATTCCTGCGCCAAGGTTTAGAGGCTCTTGGGGTGAAAGTCAATTCGCCTCAGTTTCCCTCTATCCACAATGGAACTCTCACACACAATTGATTGATTGATTGATTGATATGTGGAGGTCAACCTTGCTCCTCCTCTCTCTGGTCGGTGAACAGCCTATCCCTAACCTGCTTCCTCTGTGGCAATTCACCACGTATGACGAGGTGCAATTCGTCGCTTCGCCCACCACGCGCCAGATCGCCAGACAGCTCAAGGCTGTCTTGCAGCAAGACCCCGCCTTAAGCCACCTGAAGGCGCTCAAAACCATCGAAGTGGGCGCTTATGAGATTGGCAACGCCCGCGCCCAGATCGCCAACGCCCTAGTCAGGCATCAGGCGCAGGGCAAAACCGTCCATCTCAACCTGACCGGCGGCACCAAGCTGATGAGTCTGGCGGCCCTGCAAGCCGCCTACGGTTCCGGCGCAACCTTGATGTACGTTTCCACTGAAGAAAAGCAGATGATCTGGCTGGCTTCGGATGGCAGCGAACAACGGCGCGAACCAATTTGCGTCAAGATCAGCGTCGAACAGTACTTGGTCGCCCATGGTTTGCAGGTTGAGCCCTTCTCGGCTTCAGCCGCCAATCGGCCGCCAAAGGAAGGCGATGAACTGGAAGAAACCGTCTTTAATCATCTCAAGCAGAGCAACCTGTTTGACGATGTGCGCCGCAACCTGATCATTCGCAAGACAAAGGACAGATTGCTCGTTCAAAACGAACTGGATGTAGTGGTCACGCGCAACGGACGGCTGGCAGTGATTTCCTGCCGCACCAGCAACGTTGAAAGCCAGAACGGGCGCGAGTCTTACCGCCGCGCCATTTACGAACTTTCAGCAATCTCGCGCCGCGAAGCCGCCGGCATCTACTGCGGCAAAGTCCTGGTCAGCAACCAGGTCGATTTACCCCAATCGATTCGAGACCGCGCCCGCGAATCCGGCGTCAGGCTCGTCTATGGAGGCGAAATTGAACAACTTCACGATCATGTCCTCCATGCTGTCGGCGGATAGCCTCCGCCAATCTTCTCTCTCGCAAAGGTTTGCTGAACACGCCATCTTGGAAGAGCATCCTGTTCAAAACGAGGTAACCCGATGATCTTGTTAAATTTTTCGCACCCGCTAAGCGCCGAGCAGCTTGAGAGCATCCGCTCCCTAAGCGGCGAGGATATCGAACAGCAAATCGATTTTGCAGTGCACTTCGATAACGACCAGCCCTTCCTGTCCCAATTGCAGGAGCTGGTCGGCAAAATCCCGCTCACCGCCCAGGAAATGCAGTTAAAGCGCATCCTGGTCAACCCTCCATCATTGAACTATATCACCGCCTTATTGCTGGCAGAATTGCACGGGCGCATGGGATACTTTCCGCCGATCCTTCGCCTGCGCCCGGTAGCAAACAGTCTGCCGCCGCGCTACGAAGTGGCTGAAATTCTCAATTTGCAAGCGGTGCGCGATACAGCGCGCAAGCAACGCTACGGAGAAACCCCGTGATCGAACTGCTCTCGCTGGTGCTTGCCCTCAAACCCCTGCCGGCCGGTGCCGCCAACCCGGTCGCCTGGTGGGGCCGCGCCGCCCATGCCCTGCTCCTGCGCGCCGTGGCGCAAAGCAACTCCGAGCTGGCAACTGAGCTGCACGATGCCAGCGCCTTACGCCCCTTCAGCGTCTCCAACCTGTTGGGGCGCTTTGCACCCGGCGGTGAGTTGCAGGCTGAGCAGGTCTATGCCCTGCGCCTGACCGCCTATCGCCCCGATGTCTGCCAGGCCTTGTTATCTGCCTGTCAGCCTGGCGGAATGCTGAGCGAAGGCAGCCGGGTCGAACTGGATTACCAGCTCTTTGAGGTGCGCCCGGCTGCCGAACTGCCGCCCAACTTCAGCGAGTGGGCTGCTCAAACCAGCTATGCCGAGCTTGCCTCTCCCTACCTGCTGGCTTCCCAACCGCCCTCCCGCCACCTCTGCTTGCAGTTTGCCAGCCCAACTACCTTCAAAAGCGATGGACGCCACCTGCCCCTCCCCCTGCCGCGTTTGGTCTTCAACAGCCTGCTCGAACGCTGGAACGCCTTTGCCCCCCTCGCCTTTCCGCCAGAAACTCGGCGCTACAGCGAAGAATGCCTCCTGATCAGCCGCTATGACCTGAAAACCAAACCCGTCCCAGCCAAAGATAGCGGCTTGCGCATCGGCATGGTCGGCTGGGCAGAGTTCAGCACTTTGAACTACGACCGCTACTGGATGAGCCTGATCAATGCTTTGGGGCGTTTTGCGTTCTTTAGCGGCGTTGGCGCAGGCGTCTCGCACGGGCTGGGTCAATGTCGTCTGATCGAGCAAGCAGCCTGAAGCGGTTCGCCGATCCGTACCTTAACAATCCAATAGTTTTTTTCTGAGGAGGGTTATCATGCCGCCTTTATACCTGATTCAACAAAACACCAAAATTCGCATCCGCAATCGACGTGTGGTCGTGGAAGATGAAAGTGGCGATGAGCCGCAAACGCTGGTTAGTATCCCCCTCGCTCAGGTGGAGCAGGTGATCCTTTTCGGGAATATCGGCTTAACCACTCCCGCCATCAACGCCTTTCTGGAGCAGGGCAGTGAAGTAATCTTCCTTACGGTGCGCGGTGAATATCGCGGTCGGCTGGTAGGCTCGCTAACGCCGCATGTCCCCTTGCGCCGTCAGCAATACACCCGCCTCAACGATAACGAATTTGTGCTGAAAATGGCAAAGCAGTTCGTCCTTGCCAAGTTAGAGCATCAGCGCACCCTGCTGCTGCGCCATCACCGCCAGCACCAGATCGCAGAGTTAGAAGGGATTTGCGCTCAACTGCAACAAGCCTGCCAGACGATTGCTCAAAAAACTGCCCTATCCTCCTTGTTGGGTTTGGAAGGCTCTGCCACGCAAACCTATTTCCGCGGTTTTCGACACCTGATCGACCCCCGCTGGCGTTTTGAAGAGCGCAATCGCCGCCCGCCGCGCGATCCGGTCAACGTCTTGCTCTCTTTTGGCTACACCCTGCTGGCCGAAGCAGCCGCTAGTGCTGTTCAGACAGTGGGATTAGACCCATATGCTGGCTTTTTGCACGAAGTTGCCTATAATCGCCCGGCTCTGGGTCTGGACTTGATGGAAGAGTTTCGCCCAGTAGTAGATGGGGTCGTGCTGTGGTGTTTGAATAGCGGTGCCATCAGCCCAGAGGACTTTGAAGTCGGACCGCCGCAACGTCCGGTGGTTCTCAAGCCAGAAGGGCAACGGCGCTTTTTGCAAGCCTACGAACAGCGCCTAGAGACTCATTTCACACACCCCATTCGGCAGATGCAGTTGCCACTGCGCCAGTGTCTGATCGAACAGGCACGCCAGATTGCCCATTGTATTCAGGAAGGAAACCCCATCTATACCCCGATGGGTTTCCGTTAATTTTTCGCCTCTCTCTAACCACCATGAGCGAGCGCAGCTTTTACCTTCTAGCTTATGACATTGCCAACCCTAAACGGTTAGTCAGGGTGGCAAAGCTGATGGAATCCATCGGCGAGCGAGTTCAGGATTCGGTCTTTGAAGCCTATCTCAGCCAGTCAGAGCTGCAGAAACTGCTAAGAAAAGTGGAGCGGGTGATGGAGATGGAAGAGGACTCGTTGCGCATCTACAGCCTGTGTCAGGCCTGCCGCACAAAAATCCGCTGCGTGGGCATTGGCAAACCGACTGCCCCGCCTGGAGTGGTGATTCTCTAAAAAATCTTCGCATCCCTCTTCCCTCTTGTCAAATCCAGCAAAAAGGGTATAATGTAGGCTAGAATAGTATTTGCGCACCCCCCCTTAAAAAACGGGCAAAAATGGGTTGAATCGAGAGGGGGGTACGCAAAAATGGGTAGCACGTTAAAAAGTGGGAGAAAATGCTCGTGAAAAGGGCAAATAACGGATCAAAGTGGGGCGCAAGCAGCGGAAAAGGCCCTGCTGCGAAGGGAAAAGTGGGTCTTGTGAATTTTATAACAAGTGCAGTCAGAATCATCGAATGCCCGTCAGGGCATTAAGACATAAGCCATGAGTGAAAACCAGAGTTTTAAAAACCTTGTCAGAATCATCGAATGCCCGTCAGGGCATTAAGACCGGAGCGTTGAGGGTGGGTGGCACGTCCAGGTCGTGTCAGAATCATCGAATGCCCGTCAGGGCATTAAGACTTTTTGCAAGCCTCTTGGGGAATGTTCCTGCAATATCGTCAGAATCATCGAATGCCCGTCAGGGCATTAAGACTCACCTCTTTTTCAAACAATGACAACGATAAAGAATGTCAGAATCATCGAATGCCCGTCAGGGCATTAAGACCGTCCATCTTGTACCTCCTGTTTGAGAGAATTTTTGGGTCAGAATCATCGAATGCCCGTCAGGGCATTAAGACAAACAATGGACGCGTGCTTTCCATTGTCGAAGATAAAGTACGTCAGAATCATCGAATGCCCGTCAGGGCATTAAGACACAGGACGCCGTAGCATGGTTACGGTTGCCCACACACGTCAGAATCATCGAATGCCCGTCAGGGCATTAAGACTTACGTCCACAATAAAAGGTATTCCAAACAGGTCGTCAGAATCATCGAATGCCCGTCAGGGCATTAAGACGCATCCACAGCTACTTCTCCGACTCAGACGGTATCGTCAGAATCATCGAATGCCCGTCAGGGCATTAAGACTGATGAGTGAAAAACCTTGGGACGTCCTTAAGGAGGGTCAGAATCATCGAATGCCCGTCAGGGCATTAAGACGGAAGAACACGAGGAACAGGACGAACATCGCAATGTCAGAATCATCGAATGCCCGTCAGGGCATTAAGACGCAAATCACGAAACCATGCTACGGGGGAGTACGAGGCAGGTCAGAATCATCGAATGCCCGTCAGGGCATTAAGACATAGCGCACATCTGGACATCCATATCTCACCTCCAGTCCGTCAGAATCATCGAATGCCCGTCAGGGCATTAAGACAGATCCTGCTTGGTTTGTTTCTATAAGTCTCATTCTGTCAGAATCATCGAATGCCCGTCAGGGCATTAAGACTGATGCTAGCTCCTCATCTGTTATTCTCTCCCCCTTGCGTCAGAATCATCGAATGCCCGTCAGGGCATTAAGACGTTATGTGGAGTTATGGGATACGACTGGATACGGTAAAGTCAGAATCATCGAATGCCCGTCAGGGCATTAAGACAAACCAACCAAACATTGATCACCGTTACAGCGGTGACCGTCAGAATCATCGAATGCCCGTCAGGGCATTAAGACCCATATCGCCACGTTAAGATATACCTAGACCAATTGGTCAGAATCATCGAATGCCCGTCAGGGCATTAAGACCCAGAATTCTCATGGATTTTGGTACGTAGACTCGAGGGTCAGAATCATCGAATGCCCGTCAGGGCATTAAGACGTACAAGGTGCTGCATCTTTATTCATCATATTGTTTGGTCAGAATCATCGAATGCCCGTCAGGGCATTAAGACCCGATTTTCCGGGGGATAAAAGAAGTTTTCTTATTTGTCAGAATCATCGAATGCCCGTCAGGGCATTAAGACAGGAATCGCAGCACCCCCTCCTCCTCGTCACTCACTGTCAGAATCATCGAATGCCCGTCAGGGCATTAAGACTCCTCCAGATAGCCCAAAAACTTTTTCCAGACTAAATCGTCAGAATCATCGAATGCCCGTCAGGGCATTAAGACCCTTACCCGCCATTTGCCCGGCGGGCGGGGGGCGTCAGTGTCAGAATCATCGAATGCCCGTCAGGGCATTAGGACCGTTCTTTCTATAGACAAAAGAAGTTTTTCGTTCATCGTCAGAATCATCGAATGCCCGTCAGGGCATTAGGACCCCACGACCGTCCCGCTTCCTTGATGCCAAGACGAAGGGTAAATTTCAAACTTGCCCCGCGAAGGTATAGCCTACCAGCACCCATTATCAGGATAATTCGCAGAAGAAACCGTCCACGTGTGATCCACGAATGAATCAGTGACAGCACTATTCGGACCTGCGTGAAACATTCGCCGCCAGTCTCTTCTGTCAGAGAGCCTGTGGCAGGGAATGACGATTTGCCTATTTCGTCCCACAGGTGAGCAAGAAAATCAATGCCTGTCAGGATAAAGTGAAAAATTGCGGTAGCATGGCTACCGCAATCCAAAAAGAACGAGTATGGCTATCGCTATCCAAAAGCAATGAAGTAAACACAGCCCAAAACGAATAAATCAATCACAAGATTTCAACTGCCGCCCAATCCAACCGAGGAGGAACTTGATGAACTGGTTAGAGGGTTAGAGGGGAGCAGAGCGGGAGAGGAGAGATACCCTCACCCCCAGCCCCTCTCCCAGAGCGGAAGAGGAGAGATACCCTCACCCCCGACCCCTCTCCCAGGACGGGAGAGGGGAGTTACCCTCACCCCCAACCCCTCTCCCAGGGCGGGAGAGGGGAGTTAGATATAATGGGGAGAGGGGAGGCAGATCTAACGCTTGGTGTAGGTTGGGGCTTTGCGAGCGCGTTTCAAGCCCGGTTTCTTGCGCTCTTTAACGCGTGCGTCTCGGGTGAGCAGCCCCCCTTCGCGCAGAACCTTGCGGTAATCCGGGTTCATCAGCAACAATGCCCTCGCCACGCCGAGTTGCACCGCTCCAGTCTGACCGCTAACGCCCCCACCTTCAACCTTCACGGTCACATCCAGAGCAGATGGGTTTTCGCCGGTCACTTTGAAAGGAGCTAAAATCGCATCGATGTCACCCAGACGGGTAAAATACTGTTCGATGGGTTTATCATTGACGATGAAACGCCCACTGCCGCTCATCAAGCGCACCCGCGCAGTGGCTTCTTTGCGGCGACCAATCCCTTCGTAATACTGTTCACTCATCCTTTATGCTCCTTTTGCCAGCGGTTTGGGTTTCTGGGCTTGATGGGGATGATCTGGTCCAGCATAAACTTTCAGATTTTTGATCAGACGGCGGCCCAAACGATTGTGGGGTAACATTCCCCACACCGCATAGCGGATGACTCGCTCGGGATGTTTGGCAAGCAAATCCCGCAGACTAATCGCTTTCAATCCACTGGGATAATTCGAGTGGCGATAATAAATCTTTTCGGTCATTTTCTTGCCGGTCACCCGAATCCGCTCGGCGTTGACCACCACAACGCAGTCACCCATTTCCACGCCGGGAGTATAGTTTGGTTTATGTTTGCCCAATAACAGGCGGGCAATTTGCGTGGCGAGGCGGCCCAAATATTGGTCATTGGCATCCACCAAAATCCACTCTTGCGTGATCTCTTGTGCTTTCGGATAATAAGTCTTTTCCACAGGTTCTCTCTCCAAGGTTTAACAACTTTCGTCAACTGCCATGTCCGTATAATACTTCCATCAAAGTCAATCCTTGCGGTGGAGCGAGCTCCACCTTCGGCAAAACTTCCTCACCCTGCAAAGCGCGCTGAAACTGCTCCAGCGTCAGTCGCTTTTGTCCAATGGCAACCATTGCCGCCACCAGCCGCCGCACCATGTGATATAAAAAGGCATTGGCTTGAACATCAAATTGCCAGGCGCCTAATCCACCGTCCTCCTGCCAGGCTTTCCAGCCGGCAAACTGCACTTCCCGTTGGGTGCTTCCTCGCTCCGACAAAGGTGACCCGAAAGCCCCAAAGTCATGCTTGCCGAGGATCAGCCGGGCTGCCATTTGCATCGGTTCGATCTCAACCGCCGGCCAGACCCGCCAGGCGTACCGTTCCAGCAACGGTTGACGGGTTTCTGCGCAGAACAAGCGGTAGCGATAGCGGCGTCCCCGCGCCTGATAGCGCGGATGAAAGGCAGGGGCACACGCTTTCACCGCCTGAACGGCGACATCGTCCGGCAGGCAGGCATTCAACGCCGCCTGCAAAGCCTGCGCGGGATGTCGCCATTCTAAATCAAAAGCCACCACCTGCCCTAAAGCGTGCACGCCGCGGTCGGTGCGCCCGGCATAGAGCACTGTTTCGTCCTGCCAGCCCAGCTTGCGCAAAGCTTCTTCAAACACATCCTGAACGGTTGGCAAGCGGCTGGCGCGCCGTTGGCGCTGGAAGCCGGCAAAGCGGCTGCCATCGTAGGCAAGGATCACTTGGTAACGTGCCATCTCCACTGGTTCAGGGAAACGTTCATCGAGAAGCGATTCACCTTTCCCTTTCCAGCGCTATCCTTATTCCTCAACCAGTTCCAAAAGTACCATTTCGGCCGCATCACCCAGGCGAGGCCCTAACTTGACCACACGGGTATAACCGCCTGGACGATTTTCAAAGCGCGGCGCAATCTCATCAAAGAGCTTGCGCACCGAAGCAGCATCGCCAAGTCGGGCAGCAGCCAGACGTCGGGCATGAACTTGCTGGATTTCCGAGGCTTGCAGGCCACGCTTGGCAAGGGTGATCAAGCGTTCTGCCTGCCCCCGTACCGCATCGGCTTTTGCCCGGGTGGTCTGAATGCGACCGTGATCGAACAGTTCTTTGATCAAATTACGCCGCAAAGCCTTTCGATGATCCTTACTGCGTCCGAGTTTTACTCCGGCAACTTTATGTCGCATAGCACTTACTCCGCTGTGATTTCTTCGTCTTTAAGATAGCCTTTTTCGCGCATCTTCTGGCGCAGTTCTTCCAGGCTTTTCTCACCAAAATTCCGGATTGACATCATTGCCTCTTCGCCCTTTTCCAGCAACTCCAACACCTCACCCACAGTGGTGATCCCGGTGCGTTTGAGGGAGTTAAACACCCGCACGGACAAATCCAGATTTTCGATAGGTGTCTCGATCATTTCGCTGGTCAGCCGGCCTCCTTCGGCAAATTCATCCTCCCGAAAGGCTAACGATTCCTCGCTCACCCCCGCCAGATGGCGGAATTGTTCAATGAGGAGTTTGGCGGCTGAGCTGAGGGCTTTCTCCGGGCTGATCGTCCCATCCGTCCAGATTTCGAGTTTCAGGCTATCGTAATTGGTGCTTTGTCCAACCCGCGCGCTGCCCACCGTCCAGTTAACCCGCCGCACTGGGCTGAAAACGGCATCCACCGGCAGTTCTCCAATGGGTAGCTTCCCAATGCGATCATCCGCCGGCGAGTAGCCACGCCCCCGCTCGACCGTCATTTCCATATCCAAATCTGTCTTACTGTCGTCAACGGTAAACAAATACAAATCTGGATTGACGATCTCGATTTCGGGAGGTGCAATAATGTCGGCAGCGGTCACTGCCCCGGCGCCGCGCACTTCCAGATGCAGTCGAGCAGTATCGACATCATGCATCCTCATGCGCAGTTGTTTGATATTCAGCATAATACGGATGACATCCTCGCGCACACCCGGAATATCACTGAATTCGTGGTGAATGTCAGAAATACGGATTGAGGTCACCGCCGCGCCTTCAAGGGAAGAAAGCAACACCCGACGCAAGGAATTCCCAATGGTAATTCCATAACCGCGCTCAAGCGGGCTAATGACAAATCTTCCGTAATTGCGCGCTTCTGCATCACGCTCGATTTTTGGCGTCACTAAACTTATATAGCCAATCACGCTTCACCTCGTCTCAAATCCCAGAAGGGTACGCACATTTTTTCCACAAACTTTGCCAAAACGTTTGTTCTTCATGCACGGGCTTTCTACCGCGAGTAATATTCAACGATGAGTTGTTCTTGAAGATTGCCATCGATTTCCGAACGTTCTGGCAAGCGCAAGACCGTTCCACTCAAGCTCTTGAGATCCCGCTCTAACCACGGCAGAACCGTGCGGGTTTCAGCAACGGCAGGTAATTCCTTGAAATACGTGCGAGAGCGTGAGCCTTCGCGCACCTGGATCTTATCGCCGGGGCTCAGGATCATGGACGGGACATCTACCCGCCGCCCGTTTACCGTAAAATGCCCATGGGTAACCAGTAACCGCGCCTGTGCCCGGCTATCCGCAAACCCCAGGCGGTAGATAATATTGTCCAGGCGGGTTTCCAGGATCTGTAACAAATTGAAACCCGTCAATCCGCGCCGCTGGAGTGCTTCCTCGTAATAACGCCGGAATTGACGTTCAAAAATGCCGTAGATGCGCCGCGCTTTCTGCTTTGCCCGCAACTGGCGATTGTAATCCGACTCACGCTTGCGCTTGAACTGCGAGCTTTTGCCATGTTGACCTGGCGCATAACCCCGGCGTTCAAACGCACACTTTGGGGTCATGCAGCGTTCACCCTTCAGAATCAATTTCTCGCCTTCCCGGCGGCATAATTTACAAACTGCATCACGATATTTCGCCATATCGACTTGAACCTTTTCCTTCCAAAAAGTCTGACATTCTTACACACGCCGTTTCTTGGGCGGGCGGCAACCGTTATGAGGCACGGGGGTCACATCCGAGATCGAAAGGATTTTCAAACCTAAGGCTTGAACAGCCCGGATTGCCGATTCTCGACCTGGTCCTGGGCCCTTTACAATGAGATGAACCTCTTGCAAACCCATGGCTTGGGCTGCTTTGAGCGCCTGTTCGGTCGCCAAACGGGCGGCAAAGGGAGTGCTCTTGCGAGAACCCTTAAAGCCTGCCGATCCGGCGCTGCCCCAGGCAACGGTGTTGCCGTTCAGATCCGTTATGGTGACGATGGTATTATTAAACGTCGCCAGGATATGAACTTGCCCGACAGATAATGTGCGTTTAATTTTCTTTACGCCCTTACGGCGAGTACTCCGTACTGTTTGAGCCATAACACCTCTCTTCGTACATTAACGCATTGAACTCTGCCTTCGCTGAGTTGTTGCGCCGGTTCAGCCGCGGGGTGGAAGGAACCCAACCGGCCTGGCAACCCAACTAAAGGATTATTTCTTCTTCGCTCCACGGCGGCGGCCGCGTCCGGCAACCGTCTTGCGCGGGCCCTTTCGCGTGCGGGCATTCGTACGGGTTCGCTGACCACGCACCGGTAGATTGCGGCGATGCCGCAAACCGCGATAGCAACCAATCTCGATTAGCCGCTTGATGTTCATCTGCACTTCACGCCGCAAATCGCCCTCTACTTTATAGTTCTGGGCTATATAATCGCGTAAAAGTGCAATTTCTGCATCGGTCAAGTCTTTAACACGGGTATCGGGATTGATATTGGTGGCGCGCAAAATTTCCTGCGCTCTTGGTTTGCCGATACCGTAGATGTATGTCAAGCCGATCTCGACACGTTTATTGCGGGGTAAATCAACACCTTCGATACGAGCCATGTTTCACTATCCCTGTCTTTGTTTATGCTTTGGATTTTGACAAATCACATACAAGATGCCCTTCCGCTTGACAATCTTGCACTTTGCACAACGTTTTTTGATCGATGATGACACTTTCATAGTTTATCTCCTTGAGTTACCTCGCGTCCGAAACAGGAACGCCATCCGAAATTTTCATTATATCCTAAGATAGCTCCTTCGTCTAGATTCACGGTACGGTCAAAATCACTGGTCCGTTTTCTGTAATTGCAACCGTATGTTCCACATGGGCAGTCAAACTGCCATCCGCAGAGGCAACCGTCCATTGATCGGCAAGCACTTTGGTCTTCTCTGTCCCGACCAGAACCATAGGTTCGAGGGCGATAACCATGCCAGCCCGCAAAGGGAGGCCGCGTCCCCTTATGCCGTAATTGGGCACCTGCGGTCCTTCCCACATCGATCGCCCAACGCCATGGCCGGTATACTCTTTGGTCAGGAAAAATCCTTCCTCTTCCACATACTCTTGAATCGCAGCCCCAACATCACCCACGCGCCTACCAGGGCGGAGTTGCTCGATCCCGATTTCCAATGCTCGATACGTCACTTCAATCAACTTCTTTGCCAGGGGAGAAATCTCACCCACGCCAACCGTGAAAGCCGAGTCGCCCACAAAGCCTTCAAAAACTGTACCACAATCCACCGAAACCACATCCCCTTCCTGCAAGCGGCGCTTCCCTGGGATGCCGTGCACCAACTCATCGTTGATGCTCACCGTCAAGGTGGATGGATAGGGATAAGCGCCTGGAACGCCGATGAAGGCTGGTTTGCCGCCGTGTTGCCGAATCACTGCGTGGGCAATTTCATCCAGCTCAGCCGTCGTCACGCCTGGTCGGATGGCTTCGCGCACAGCCTGTAAAGCTAAGGCGTTGATGCGGCCAGCCTGGCGCATGATCTCTAATTCCGCAGGGCTCTTCAGGATGATTGCCCGTGCCCAGTTCATTGCACTCCTGCCAGAACAGATAAAATTTCCTGCTTTACCGCCTCGATGGATTGCGTGCCATCCACACGGACCAGAACATTCTTCTGGCGGTAATAATCCACCAATGGCTCCGTTTGGGCGCGATAGACCTCAATCCGCTGACGCACCGTCTCGGGCTGGTCATCTGGGCGCTGCATCAAAGCTGAGCCATCCACATCACAACTGCCCGCCCGACGAGGCGGATGATGTTTCTCGTGATAAACCCGCCCACAGGTCGGACAAGTCCAGCGTCCGCTCAAGCGTTCCACCAGAACTTCGGGCGGCACTTCCAGGGAGATCGCCGGATTGACTCTTGCATCCATCTTCGCCAGGAGGTCATCCAGCGCCTTAGCCTGGGGGATGGTGCGCGGAAAACCATCCAGCAACGCCCCGTTGGCGCAATCCGGATCTTTCAGGCGATCACCAATCATACGGATGGTCACATCATCAGGTACCAGTTGTCCGCACTTAATGTAGCCATCCGCCAGTTTCCCTAATTCGGTCTGTTTGCTGAGATGCTCGCGAAAAATATCTCCAGAAGAGACATGGGGAATACCCAAGGCTTCGCAGATAGCTTTCGCCTGTGTCCCTTTTCCCGCGCCCGGCGGCCCCAGTAATACGATAAAATGAGCCATTTCCATCCCCGATCTAGCGGACAAGCAGCGAGTCCTCATACCCATGCAGCTTGAGTTCTGCCTCGATGTTAAAGAACAAATCCCGCACTACCCCGACCACAATCAACAAGCCTGCTGAAGAAACCAGGAGTGGGGACTGCGTTCCAAAGCCAAAAATCAGGCTAATCAAATAAGGTAGGATGGCAACAATCCCCAAGAACAACGCCCCTGGCAGGGTGATGCGGCGCAAGACTTTCATCAGATATTTCTGAGTGGGCGCCCCGCGGCTGACCCCTGGAATTTGCGCCCCAACCCGCTTGAGATTTTCGCCATAGTTCTGTTGCGAGAAAAGCACATCCGTATAGAAGAAGGTAAAGGCGACAACCATGATAAAGTACATGAGGTAATACAAAGATGTCTCACCGCCAAAGTTGCGTTGAATGCTGCGAGCCAGGTTCGCGAGCCATTCCACTTGCGAGGTAGCAAAAAAGCTGGCAATGATGGCTGGAAAGGTCAGCAGCGATTGGGCAAAGATCAAGGGGATCATCCCCGCCATGTTAATCATCAGGGGTAAAGTCCCTTTAACCGGCATGGACATGCGGTTGCCAACCCGCCTTCCGGGATACATCACCGGGATATTGCGGCGGCCTTGCTGGACAACGACAATGGCAAATACAATTAAACTGGTAATAACCATAATGAAGATCAGATTAAACCAGCGCCGTTCTTCATCTGCCATCAAGCGAATGAAACTCTGCGGAATTTGCGAGACAATACCCGAAAAGATGATCAAGGACAAACCTTGATTTCGGATGCCGTACTCGGAGATTAATTCGCCCAGCCAAATGGCAAACATGGTCCCAGCGGTCATGCTGATAATGATTGCCATCGAAGGCAATAACGCCTCCCCGCGAAAGCCGAAATTGCGCAAAATCTGGGTGCCGGCAAAACTGGAGAAGAGGTTAATTTGCCCAATTGCCTGTAGAGCAGCCATCGGGACGGCTAACAAGTAGGTCCATTTCTCCATCCATTTTTGCCCCTGGCGCGGGTCTTCGGTCATCTTCTTTTGTAGCGAAGGGATGATCGGCACCAGAAGCTGCAGAATAATCTGCGCCGTAATATAGGGGTAAACCCCCATTGCCATCACCGAAAACTGCGAAACCGTCCCCCCAGAGAGCAAATCCAGAAGGCTGACCAGCGTGCCTCCGGCAGTTCCACCAGCCATAATCGACGCAATAGCTTCGCGGTTCACGCCTGGCACCGGCACATGAGCCACTAGACGAAAGATGCCCAGGATTAAGAGTGTGAACAGCAACTTTCGCCGAAGGTCCTGTGCCGACCAGATATATCGCCAAGCCGATCGTTTCATTGTACAGGCTCCTTATCCTTTGTGCCTACAGTTAATCTTCGCTTTGGATAAGCTCAACGCTGCCACCTGCAGCTTCAATTTTGGCGCGTGCGCCTTTACTGACGCGATGCACTTTCACTTTCAGAGCGGTTTTCAACTCACCATCACCCAGAATCACCACCGGATTTCTTTCATCACGTAACAGACGCGCAGCAGCAAGAGTCTGCGGATTTACTTCACTTCCCTCCGTGAACTGGGTTAGCTGGTACAAATTGACCTCATTGTATTCAACGCGGTTGATCGGTGTAAATCCCTTACCGCGCATGAAGGGTAAACGGCGAAAGAAGGGAAGATTACCGCCTTGATGGTACAAACGCGTCCCACCACCTGAGCGAGCGCCTTGCCCTTTCGTGCCTCGCCCGGCAGTTTTACCTTGACCGGCGGCAATCCCACGACCAACTCGTTTGCGCTCCTTTTTTGCGCCTTCTGATGGTTTTAACTCATGTAGTTTCATGCCTCAATCCCTTCTTCTACATCGATAAGATGAGAAACCTTAGCAATCATCCCACGCAGAGTCGGGCTGTCCGGGTGTTCTACGGTTTGATTGATACGGCGTAATCCCAGGGCGCGCACGGTCGCTTTTTGGCGCTCCGAGTAGCCAATTGGGCTGCGTACCAACGTGATGCGGACGATTTTTGGAGTTTCTTCTTTTTTCCTAGGCATGCTTCCTCCTATCCCAGAAAGGAGTGACCTCGGCTACGCTCTTGCCGCGGCGCGCAGCCTCTACTTGCGGATCTTTCAATTGGTCTAACGCCAGCATGGTTGCTTTGACGACATTGAGGAGATTGCTACTGCCCAAGGACTTCGTCAAAATATCCGAGATGCCGGCAGCCTCCAACACAGCACGCACTCCACCACCAGCGATTACACCGGTTCCACGCGAGGCCGGTTTCAACAAGACTTTTGCCCCACCGATCTTACCGATCACTTCGTGAGGAATCGTTGTATCATAGAGGGCAATCTTGTGCATGTTCTTGCGCCCGCGTTCCACCGCTTTACGCATTGCATCTTGCACGGCGTTGGCTTTACCAACCCCAATGCCTACCTGACCGCGGTTATCTCCGACCACCACGGTCACCCGGAAGGCAAAGCGCCGACCTCCTTTGACCACTTTTGCAACCCTAGCAATCTCTACGATTCGCTCGTCATATTCTGGTTCAAATTCCATATAATCCGTCATGATTTACTCCAAAAGAGAGTCATCGAAATTAAAACTCCAGGCCGCCTTCGCGGGCTCCCTCTGCCAGGGCTTTTACCCGACCAATATATTTATAACCGCCGCGATCGAAAACAACTTTGCGGACGCCTTTTGCCTTTGCCCGTTCAGCCAGCGCCAGACCGACTAGGCGGGCTTGTTCGGATTTTTTCAAACCCTGCAGTTTCTCGCGCAGCTCATGATCGATGCTCGATGCGGCTACAATGGTTTTCCCCTGCGAATCATCGATGATTTGAGCGTAGATTTGCGCCAAACTGCGAAAGACATTCAAGCGCGGGCGGTCGGGCGTTCCACTAACCCGCTTGCGTACATGGAGATGCCTGCGAATCCTCGCTTCATTTCGTGATTTCGTAGCCATATTACTTTCCCTTACCTGCTTTACCAGTCTTGCGTCGGACAACTTCGTCGATATAACGTATCCCTTTCCCTTTGTACGGTTCAGGTGGGCGCACACTGCGAACATCCGCTGCAATCTGGCCGACTAATTGTTTATCGATTCCCATCACTTTAATTTGACGGGTCTTTGCATCCACATCAAAGGAAATCCCCTCGGGTGGATCTATGCGCACTGGATGCGAATAACCAACGTACAAGACTAAGGTCTTTCCATCCATTTCGGCGCGGTATCCCACCCCGTTGACTTCCAGAATTTTTTCAAAACCGCTACTGACCCCGCTAACCATATTCTGAATCAAGGCGCGGGTCATCCCATGTAAAGCGCGATGCTGATTGGTATCCGAAGGGCGCTGGACGTGAATTTCGCCATCTGATAGCGAAACTTGCATGTCTCCTGGGAAGACATAGCGAAGCTCGCCCTTTGGGCCCTTGACTTTAATCGAAGTGCCTTCGATATGCACCTCGACCCCTTTTGGTACTGTGATCGGCATTCTTCCTATTCGCGACACGCTACTTTACCTCCTTCACAAGTGAAACCGAGTCTGCAATTTGCCAGCCCGTTCTCACCCATGGATCTCCTACCATACTTTACAAATCACCTCGCCGCCCACTCCCAATTGACGGGCTCGTTTCCCGGTCATCACCCCTTTCGGAGTGGATAAGATGGCAATCCCGATCCCGGATAACACCCACGGAATTTCCTTCTTACCCGCATAGACCCGTCTTCCTGGACGGCTGACACGTTCCAGACCGGTAATCACCGCTTTGCGATTGCGGCGCTCCCCGACATACTTCAAGTGAATACGAAGGACCTTTTGCCCGGCGCTTTTGCCATCGACGACTTCATAATTGCTGATATATCCTTCTTCTTGCAGGATTTTCGCAATGGCAACCTTCAATTTCGAACTGGGCATCGCCACCAACGTATGGTCAGCCAGAATGGCATTGCGGATGCGAGTCAACATATCGGCAATTGGATCATTTACACTCATCTTTCACACTCCATCCGTTTACCACGAAGACTTTGTCACGCCGGGGATTTTGCCTTGCAGAGCGATCTCGCGAAAGCAAATTCGGCACAATCCAAATCGTCTGATGTAGCCTCGTGGCCGGCCACAAATTTTGCAGCGATTCCGCACCCGATTAGGGTACTTGCGGCGTGTTTCTCGAATCATCATGCATTTCTTTGCCATGTTCTACCCATCCTTTTTGAAGGGCATGCCTAATAGTTTGAGTAATTGACGACCTTCTTCGTCCGTGCGGGCTGAGGTGACAATACTAATTTCCAGGCCACGCAGTTTGTCGATTTTGTCATAATCGATCTCCGGGAAGACCAGTTGTTCACGCAAACCGAGGGTATAGTTTCCGCGTCCATCAAAAGCATCTGGAGGAACACCGCGAAAATCACGCACCCGAGGTAAGGCAATATTCATCAAGCGGTCTAAGAAATCCCACATGCGTTCGCCTCGCAAAGTCACCTTAACCCCAATTGCCCGACCTTCGCGCAGTTTGAAGGCTGCAATACTTTTGCGGGCTTTGGTGACCACTGGCTTTTGGCCGGTGATCTTGGTAATATCCTCCACCGCCGCCTCCAGCGCTTTTGGATTATCTAAAGCTTCCCCAACACCAACATTGACGACCACCTTCTTGATCCTTGGAACCTGCATCACATTGGTCAGGTTGAGGCTTTTCATCAATGCGGGCGCGACTTCTTTCTGATATCTTTCTCTCAAGTGATTCATACCCTACTCCCACTTGCGGATTAGTCAATCCATGCCTGACATTTTTTGCACACCCGGTGCACTTCGTTGCCCTCCCGGGCTATTCCAACCCGGGTAGGTCGATCGCATTTCGGGCACACCAGCATAACGTTAGAAATATGAATTGGCCCTTCGAACTCGATAATGCCGGGGGTAATGTTTCGTCGTCCTTGCGTCTGAACGGGGCGTTGATGCTTTTTGCGAATGTTGACACCCTGCACAACCACGCGTCCCTCATCCAACAGCACTCGAATTACCTCGCCGCGCTTGCCGCGATCTTCCTCTTTTCCAGAGATCACTTCGACTCTATCGCCTTTGCGAATTTTCACTTTCATCGCTACCACTCCTCTCCCTACAGCACCTCGGGCGCTAACGAGACGATCTTCATAAAACCTTTTTCACGCAGTTCGCGTGCCACAGGCCCAAAGATCCGAGTGCCTTTGGGATTCTTGCCATCGGTGTCCAAAATGACAGCTGCATTATCATCGAAGCGAATGTAAGAACCGTCTTCCCGCCGCCACTCTTTTGCACAGCGCACAACCACAGCCTTGACAATATCGCTTTTCTTAACTGCACCATGCGGGGCAGCCGATTTGACGGTCGCAATCACCACATCACCCACACGCCCGTAACGACGGGTTGAACCGCCCATAATGTGAATGACCAGAATCTCTCGTGCTCCGGTATTATCGGCAACCTTTAAGCGCGACTCTTGTTGGATCATTGCCCACCTCCCTCGACAGGTTCAGGAGTTTCGACACCGACCTGATGGCGCAGAATCTCCTCCACCACCCACCGTTTGCGGCGAGAGAGTGGTCGGCTCTCAACAATGCGCACCTGATCACCGATCTGGCAATTCTTTTCATCGTGCGCCATAAACCGTTTTTTACTTCGCACCACTTTCTTATACAATTGATGAATATAGGTGCGGCTAACTTCAACCACAACGGTTTTTTCCATTTTATTGCTCACTACAACACCGGTTAATCTCCGACGGGTATTCATTGCTCACCCTCCCTGACAATAGAGAGTTGGCGTTCTCGTTGAACGGTCAACAGGCGCGCTAAATCTCGCCGCGTTCGCCTGAGAGCAGAGGTATCCGTGAGGTTTCCCATTGCCAGTTGAAAACGCAGATTCATCAACGCTTCTCGGGTATCATTAATTTTCTTTAACAATTCAGCGTCTGACAAGGCTCTGATTTCACTCACTTTCATGCCTCGCCTCCTGCTCTTTCGAAGCGGTTCACAATTTTCGTTTTGATCGAAAACTTATACTGGGCTAAGCGGAGCGCTTCCTTGGCAACATCTTCCGGTAACCCTCCGCCGACCTCAAACATAATTCGCCCAGGTTTGACCACTGCAACCCAATATTCAACATTCCCCTTACCTTTACCCATGCGGGTTTCGGCAGGTTTCTTGGTCACAGGTTTATCCGGGAAAATGCGAATCCAGATTTTTCCACGGCGGCGCATGGCGCGTACAATCGCACGTCGGGCAGCTTCAATCTGCCGCGCGGTAACCCAACCGGGCTCCAAGGCCTGCAGGCCAAAATCTCCAAACGCAATCTCTGCGCCGCGATAGGCTTTACCCTTCATGCGACCACGCATTTGCTTCCGCCATTTAACACGCTTTGGCATCAACATAATTGCACCCTCGGTTTCATCCTTGAATTCTCTGCCTCCTGCCCGTTCTGTTGGACAGGATAGCAAGTTGATTGACTATTCACTGACATACACTCCCTCGGTAGCTTCGACCGTTTCCTCGGTTTCCAGCTTGCCTTCACCGCGATAAATCCACACTTTGACGCCAATGATTCCATAGGTTGTCAAAGCGGTCGTTTTCGCAAAATCAATATCCGCCCGAAGGGTCTGGCGCGGCACCTGCCCTTCACGCATATTCACGGTTCGCGCCATCTCTGCACCGCTTAAGCGACCACCGATTTCAACCCGTATTCCTTGCGCCCCCTGGCGCATCGCCTGCTGGATGGCGCGTTTCATCGCCCGCTGGTAAGAAATCCGGCGCTCAAGTTGTTCCGCAATTGTTGTCGCCACTAGGTAAGCGTCCAGGTCTGGATAGGGAATTTCTTTAATCTCTAAATCGATCTTCTTCCCGACCAGTTGCTCTAATTCGGTGCGCATCTTTTTGACGCTTTCCCCTTTGCGCCCAATCAGGACGCCTGGTTTTGCAGTATTCACAACCACCTTTACCTTCCCCGGAAAACGTTCGATTTCGACGCGTGAGACACCCGCTCGCGGCGCTTCGTTGTAAACGATTTGGCGAATTTGAAAGTCCTGATGAAGCTGGTCAACATAATCACTGCCTTCCGCATACCAGCGACCTTCCCAGGTTTTGTTGATTTTCAATCGAAAGCCGATCGGATGGACTTTACGACCCATATCCTTCTCCTTTTTGGACTACTCTTGCTCGCGCAAAATAACCGTAATGTGCGAAGCGCGCCGCAACCAGGGTTTAAACCGTCCTCGCGCTCCAAACTTGCGCCACTTGCGGGTAGGAGCTTCGTTTGCGAAGATGGCATGAATGTACAGATTCTCTTGCCTGAAGCCAAAATTTTCTTCCGCATTTGCTATTGCAGAGTTGAGCACCTTCAACAACGGTATAGCAGCCGCTTGAGGGGCAAAGCGGAGAATATCCTGAGCTTCGGCAACTCGTTTCCCCCGCACCATATCAACCAGCAGACGCACCTTCTGCGGTGAATGCGGGATATAGTTAGCATGAGCGCGAATATCGATACTCATTACTTCTTCCCTCGCTTCACTTTCTTTTCTGCTACATGTCCGCGAAACGTACGTGTCGGAGCAAATTCTCCCAACTTATGACCGACCATATTTTCGGTAATATAGATTGGCACATGTCGGCGACCGTCATGGACGGCAATGGTATGACCAACCATCTGCGGGAAAATCGTACTATCGCGGCTCCAGGTGCGAATCACTCTCTTTTCGCCTTTTTCATTCATCGCTTCAATACGAAGAAGCAATTTTGGATCTACAAACGGGCCCTTTTTTAGTGATCGTCCCATTCCATCTTCTCCATTCGGTTCTTCATCCGTTTCTTCTAGTTCAGTCTAGCGTCGCTTCTTACTCCGCCGACGCACAATATACTGATCGGTTTGCTTATTGCGGCGGGTTTTGTAACCGCGAGTTGGTTTACCCCACGGGCTTTTTGGTCCTGGCATACCGATCGGTTGACGGCCTTCACCACCTCCGTGAGGATGGTCTCGCGGACTCATCGCCGTGCCTCGCACCGTCGGCCGAATGCCCAAATGGCGCTTTCGACCGGCTTTGCCTAGTTTGATATTGCCGTGGTCAACATTGCCAACCTGGCCGATGGTAGCATAACACTGTTGTAAAACCAGGCGCACCTCGCCAGACGGCAAACGTATTTGGGCGTAATTGCCTTCCTTCGCCAACAGTTGGGCAGCACTTCCCGCTGCTCGAACCAGTTGACCTCCTTTACCAACTTTGAGTTCAATGTTATGCACCATCGTCCCTACCGGGATATTGGCAATCGGTAAGCTATTTCCCGGGCGAATTTCAGCCTCGGGTCCGGCAAGGACAGTATCGCCAACTTTTAGATCCAGTGGCGCAAGGATATAGCGCTTTTCGCCATCTACATAATGCAAGAGGGCGAGGCGGGCAGTGCGATTGGGATCATATTCAATCGCAGCCACCCGGGCCGGGATACCACGCTTATCTCTCTTGAAATCCACAATGCGGATAAAGCGCCGATTGCCCCCTCCTCGATGGCGGACAGTAACCCGTCCGTAAGCATTCCGGCCACCTTTCTTGCGCAATGGAACCAATAACGACCGCTCTGGGGAGGTCTTGGTGATCTCCTCAAAGGTATAACCGGTCATGCCGCGTTGACCTGGGGTTGTAGGTTTATAGGTTTTGACAGCCATCATTTCACCCCTTCAAAAATGGGTATCGTATCCTCGGGCGCCAGCGTGACAATAGCTTTCTTGTAGCCACTGCGCCGGACTCGGAGGCGGCGGTTCCTTGCCCTTCGAGTACGTTTAGCGGGGAGATTAATCACATTAACCCGCAAAACGCGTACATCAAAGAGAAGCTCAATGGCATCTTTCACCAGAGCCTTGCTGGCATCCGGAGCGACCTCGAATACGTATTGGTGCAAATCGGTATTCAGATAATTCGTCTTTTCCGTGACGATCGGACGGCGTAAAACATCATAAATCGTTGACATGTCTGCCTCCAACCTATCCTAAAAACGATACCAGCACATCCAAGGCTTTGAGAGGCATGACAAGCTTGTCATACTTCAACAAATCCCGAATGTTGAGGTAATTTGCCAACAGGGTTTTTGCATCCGGTAGATTATTGGTTGAACGGATCACCGGCTCATAGACGACATCTTTGGAAGGAATCAAGATCAAGGCGCTCGAATCTCCAACCAGACGGTCAAGGGCTTCCGCCATCAGGCGAGTTTTCGCTTCCGGCAATGCCAGTTCATCCAGGACTACAATTCCCTGGCCGGCAGCTTTGACAGAGAGCGCTGAACGCAGCGCGGCGCGACGCATTTTCTTGGGCATTTTCTGATCGTAATCGCGTGGTTTTGGCGTATGAACCTTTCCACCTCCAACCCACTGCGGCGCACGCCGCGAACCTTGTCTGGCTCGCCCGGTGCCCTTCTGTCGCCAGGGTTTTTGACCGCCACCTTCCACCTCGCTGCGCCCTTTGGTCTTATGCGTACCCAGGCGCGCATTTGCCATCTGACGCACATAAGCCTGATGCATCAAGCTCACATTCGTCGCTGCCTCGAAGATTGTCGCCGGCAGCTCGACTGTATTTACTTTTTCACCTTGCATATTTAAGACATCTACAATCATTCCATCGCTCCTCATTACTGCTTGCGAGCTCCCTTGATCATCAGCAAGCCGCCTTTCGGGCCCGGTACGGCGCCACGCACACCTAAAAGATTACGCTCCGCATCCACGAACACAACCTTCAAATTCTGAACGGTAACCCGTTCATTGCCCATATGGCCTGGACCGCGCGAGCCTTTGAACACCCGCCCAGGGGTTGTGCCCGAACTGCGCGCCCCTGGAGCACGCCATCGATCCGACTGACCATGCGTTTTCTTTCCACCGCGAAAATGATAGCGCTTCACAGCTCCGGCAAAGCCTTTCCCTTTGCTCATACCGGTTACATCAACGAGTTCGCCAGGAGCAAACACCTGATCCACGGTCACTTTATCCCCCTCGGTTACTTCAGGTTGCTTTTCGCGAAACTCGCGTAAAAAGCGCAACGGAGGAAGATTGTTGCGCTTCAAATGCCCAAGCTCGCCACCGGTCAGCCGTTTCGGCTTAATTTCTTCAAAGCCCAATTGCACCGCAGCATAGCCATCATTTTCAACGGTTCGGATTTGGGTAACGTAACAGGGTCCGGCCTCAATCAGGGTGACCGGAATGGCTACGCCCGACTCGTCGAAGATCTGAGTCATACCGACTTTTTTGCCAAGAAGCCCTTTTATCATCTCAGTTGTCTCCTATATCAAAATAATCTTGCGGGACTGTCAGTCTGGGCACGACTGCATCATCCCTGCCCGCAACGCAGTCACCCGATCTGCCGCACAACAGCGTGAATTTTGGGTGCACGTACAGGATCGTTCTTGCGTTGCCTGTTTTTCCTGGCGAAAGGTTTCCATCCTTTCGCACTGCAAATTGTTAAATCTTGATTTCGATATCCACTCCCGCAGGAAGGTTCAATCTCATCAACATATCAATCGTCTTAGAATCGGGATCTAAAACATCAATAAGGCGATTGTGAGTGCGAATTTCAAAGTGCTCGTGCGAGTCTTTATCGATAAACGTCGAGCGCCGCACAGTGAATCTTTCAATCCGGGTTGGCAAAGGCACCGGACCGACAACCCGAGCACCCGTTCGCTCGGCGGTTTCGACAATTCGCTTTGCCGATTGATCAAGAACGCGATGATCGTATGCTTTTAAACGAATGCGTATCTTCTGTTTAGCCATATCCTACCTAGTCCAAGATCTTGGTGATCACGCCGGCGCCGACCGTCAAACCGCCTTCACGGATGGCGAACTTTGAACCCTGTTCCAAAGCCACCGGCACAATCAACTCCACTTCCAGGTTCACATTGTCACCCGG
>Ga0308418_1000243_pt1 | contig 35192 bp, 36 predicted proteins | sample HotsprSampleR4cd_FD_203517 | JGI IMG/M metagenome (GOLD analysis project Ga0308418, IMG submission 203517) | Hot spring phototrophic mat microbial communities from Mushroom Spring, Yellowstone National Park, Wyoming, United States - 20090729_R4cd ... | reverse complement strand
CCTCGTCGGCGACGCGGCGCAGCACGCCGTACAGCTCCGTCTTGCAGTGGTAGCAGCGGTCGGGGCGGTTCACGCGGAACAGCGGGTTGTGCAGCTCGTGGGTGGGCACGATGCGCACGCGCACGCCGATGTGTTGCGCCAGTTGCATCGCCTCGTCGATTTCGCCTTCGGGGAACGCCTCCGACTTGCCGATGACCGCGAGGCACCGCTCGCCCAGCGTGTCATGCGCAACTTTGACCAGCAGCGTGCTGTCCACCCCGCCCGATAGCCCGATGACCACCGCGCCCATCTCGCGCAGAATCGCTTGCAGCCGCGCGTACTTCGCCTGCAGGTCGGGCGTCATAGCGGAATCTCCCCCATCTGCGTCGCCTCCATGCGGATGAGTCGCCAGTCGTCGTAGCGGATAATCAGCCACTTGCGCTGCGGGTACTTGCGGAACTCGAACTCCACGACGCCGAAGTCCTGCGAGTTTGTGCCGCTGGGGTTGTTCGGGTCGCGCCAGGTGATGCGGATAGGCGTGCGCACGAGGATGCGCCCTGCGAAAATCTCCATCTGCAGCTCGCCCAGCTCGGCGCGCGGGTCTTGCGCGTTGCGGAAAAACTGCCCCAGTTGGTAGCGCAGTCGCTGCTTGTCCATCCCGCTCCAGCTGAACTCGTCGGCAAGGAACTGCAGCATGCCGTCGATATCTTCGTTCTCGAATGCCCGCTTGCCCTCGGCGAACATCTGCTCGATGCGCGTGCGGGGGTCAACCTCTTTGGGCGTAGCAAGCGAGATGAAGACGCGCACGCCGATCAGCAGCAGCGCGGCGACGCCCAGTCCCAGCGCGAGTTTCGTGCGCGGTTGCATGGTTCACCATCCCAGCGGATGCCACACGGTTTTGAACTCCAGGTACGGTTCGATCCAGTGCAGTCCCTGCGCGGCATCGGTGCGCCACTGGTCGGGGGTCAGGCGCGGACTGTGGTGCAGACGGGTGATGGTTTCGGCGGCGGCTTGCTCCAGCGGGGCGCGTTCAGGTTCGGGCACACCGCATAGGTTCAGCGCGTCGACGCCGACATGCGCAGCCAGATGAGGCAACAGCTCACGCGGGCTGCCGCTCAGCAGGTTCACCACGCCCGCAGGCAGGTCGGAAGTTGCCAGCGCTTCGGCGAACGCCAGCCCGACGGTCGGCGCGTCTTCGGGCAGCAGGGCGACCACTGTATTGCCACCGACAATCGCGGGGGCAAGCAGGCTGCTTAGCGACGCCAGCGGCGCTTCGGGTGGGCACGCGATTCCGACGACGCCCACAGGCTCAGGCACGGTGAAGGTATGCATCGGCATCGCAATAGGGTTCACCGCCGACAGCACCGCCCCGAACTTGTCGCTCCAGCCCGCGTAGTAGACCCAGCGGTCGATGCTGGCGTCGATTTCGGCGTCGGCGTCGCTTGGGGGAACGCCCAGCACGGCGTGCAGCTCGTCCCGCAGAGCGGCGCGGCGCGTTTCGAGCATCTCGGCGACGCGATACAGAATCTGCCCGCGATTGTACGCCGTACGTTTCGCCCAGCTGGGCTGCGCACTGCGGGCGGCTTGCACCGCGTCGCGCAGGTCTTTGCGCGAGGCTTGCGGCGCGTTCGCCCAGAACTCGCCCTGCGCGTCGCGCACAGGGTACGCGCGCCCCGACTCGGAACGCACAAACGCGCCGCCCACCCACAACTTGTAGGTCTTCAAAACCGTCGTGCGGCTCATCGCAATTAGGACTTTCGTCCCTTGCGCGGGTTTTCCTGCCTACAGGTATACTCCCTGCTGATGGAAACGCTAACGGGTCAAGTGGCGTTGATTACGGGCGGCGGGCGCGGGATTGGCGCGGAGACGGCGAAACGACTTGCCCAGCTCGGCGCGACGGTCGTGTTGGTCTCTCGTACACGGGCGCAGTTGGAGGCGACCGCGGCGCAGATTCGCGATGCGGGCGGTAAGGCGTTCTGGTTCGCCGCCGATGTCGCCGACGAGGGCGCACTGCGCGAGGCGGTGCAGGGCGCACTCAGCATCAAAGGCGGTATCGATATTCTGGTCAATAACGCGGGGTTCATTCAGGCGTTCGGTTCGATTGCCGACAGCGACCCTGCCGACTGGTGGCGCACGCTGGAGGGCAACCTGAAGGGGATGTACCTAACCACGCGCTTGGCGCTGCCCAGTATGCTGGAGCAAGGGCGCGGGCAAATCCTGAATGTGCTGTCGGTTGCGGGCGCGCGGGCGTTCGCGGGGCTAAGCGCGTACAGTTGCGCCAAAGCTGCAGGGCTGATGTTCACGCGCATCTTAGCGAAAGAGGTGCGCAAGCAGGGCGTCCGCGTGATGGCGATTCTGCCTGGCGCGGTGGACACCGCCATCTGGGGCGACGGCGAGGCAATCCCCGACCGCGAGAAGATGATTCGCCCCGAAACCGTCGCGCGGCTCATCGTGCAGATGCTCACCACGCCCCCCGACGCAACTGTCGACGAGCTGCTGGTGCTGCCGCAGGAGGGGATTCTGTAGATGCGCGGCGTCTTAGTCGCCCAGCTCTTCGATGATTTGCATGCGCTCCTTGAGCAGTTCGGTCTCGCCGAGCAGCGCGATGGCTTTCTGGGTCAGTTCGCGCGCTTCATCCGCCGAGCCGAGCCACTGCATCATGCCTGCCGTGATGTCGTACAGGTCTTCGAAGACCGCTTGCAGGGTGCGCACGCTGGGGGTGTACGCCCACTCGGAGTTCGCCAGCGACTGCCACGCCCGCAGGATGTAGGGATACGCCCGTTCGGGGTTGCCCTCCATCAGCGCGAGTTGCGCCAGCCCCAGAAACGCCTCCGTGCTGTTGGGGTAATAGCGCAGCACATGCAGGTAGGCAGTCCACGCCTCGTGCAGGTCGCCAATCTCGTGCTGTAGGATCTCCGCGCGGCGCAGCAAGGGGAAAAAGCCCTTCGGCTCCAAGCTCAGCCACTGGTCGATGTAGCGTAGGGCGCGTTGGGGCTGGTTCGCGTTCAGGGCTTGCTCGACCAGTTCGTCCAGCGCGGCGATGGCGGTCTCGCGGGCGCGGCTGGCGACTACGGGCGACTGCAGCAGTACCAAGGGGAGCGCAATCTCCAGCGCGGCTTTGTAGTCCCCGTCAGCAAGGCATGCCTGTGCCTCATCGCACGCCGCCGCCGCTTCCAGAAGGGTCTGCACCCCTTCGTGGTCGATATGCCCCTTCAAGGTCTGACGCATCAAATCGGACGATGTCAGCTCCGTTCGCATGGTCGCTGCGTATAATATACCTAATTCAACGGGGCGGCATGTCAAGGGGCAGGCAGGCGAACATGGACGGGTTTCGAGGGACCCCGGACACGCGATTTGTGAGCGCGAACGGGATTGCGGGAAGCACACTATGCAGGGTATCAGCGCAGCTCAGAGACAACATATCGTCTGGCGCGCCCGGAGGGATTCGAACCCCCGACCCCCAGATCCGAAGTCTGGTGCTCTGATCCGCTGAGCTACGGGCGCACATGGTCGGGGCGCCCGGACTCGAACCGGGGACCTCTACCACCCCATGGTAGCGCGCTAACCATACTGCGCCACGCCCCGACAAAAGGTATTATACCCTATCCGACGCGCGTATGCAACGCCCACTGCACAGAATAACCCTCCACGCGCACGGAAATGGGTATACTAAGCCACTATCCTAAGGAGGCTATGCTTATGGCGAAGGCGATTACGCAGAGCGAATGGCAGGCGGAGGTCCTCAACTCAGCCACGCCCGTCTTGGTGGACTTCTGGGCGGTCTGGTGCGGTCCGTGCCGCCTGATCGCCCCGATTGTCGAGGAACTTGCGCACCAATACGAGGGCAAACTGAAGGTGTATAAAGTGGATGTCGACAAGGAGCAGTCGCTTGCGATGCAGTATGGCATCATGAGCATCCCGACGCTGCTGCTGTTCAAAAACGGGCAGGTCGTGGAGCAGATTGTGGGCGCGCTGCCGAAGGGTGCCATCGAACAGCGGATTGCGAAGCACTTGTAAGCCTTTGCACTCCTACCCACTTGTCATTATCGCTTGTAATAGTCGCCCTGCGCCGAACCGAACAGGGTCGGTGCAGGGCAATTTTGTTTCGGCTTCCACTTGGACAATTGCCGCGCGCGCTTCGGACTCGCTGAGGTGCGCTGTGTTGAGCGCGACGGCGACCACTTTGGACGGATAGAACGCGCCGCCCATCTCGGCGACCTGTTCGTAGATGCGAATCACTTCAGGCAGCGGCGGGATGGGCACATCGGGGAAGGTGCGGATGTGCGTCTGCCCCGCGCGATGCACCAGAATCAGGTGCGTGGGCTGTGCGCCGCGCAACAGCGGCAGCGTCGCCGTCGATGCAGGGTTCGTGAGTGCGCCCTGACCCTCGATGTGGATAATCTCGGCGTCTTCCGCCAACTCGCACACGAACTTCTCCACTGCGCCCGACGCGAAGTCCACTCGCACAGCGTCTAAGGCGACCCCGCTGCCCTCAATCATGATGCCCGTCTGCCCCGTCGCCAGAAAGCGCGAGCGCAGCCCCTGCTGCAGGCAAGTGCGGTGCATCTCGAGGCTCACGGTCATCTTGCCGACCGCCATGTCCGTACCGACGGTCAGCACGCGCGTGCAGTTCAGGTGTCGCGCCTTGCCCGACCCGACGCCCAGCCCCGGTGGCTCCTTGCGCACATCCCAAATCCACTGGCAACTGTGCAGGAACGGCTCGAGGTCGGGGTGCTTGGCAAGCGGCGCGTGCAAGCCGTTCACGAGGTTCAGCCCCGCCAGCACAGCCGTGCGCACCTCGCGCCACATCTCGGCGGGCAGCGCGCCTCCCGACGGCGCAATCCCAATCACCAGCGTATCGGGACGGTACGCCATCGCCTCCTGCACCGACGCCACAATCGGAACCTCGCGCGGGATGCCCGTCAACTCGCGCAGCGACCGACCTGCGCATTCACGGTCAATCACCGCCACAATCGGGTTCGCGCTGTAGCGCAGCAAGCCCAGCCCCGTCTTGCCGAACTTGCCCAGAATCCCCTCGTGCATCAAAATCGCCAGTCGATTCTCGGGTTTGAGCATCGCAACGCGCGGGATTATACCTGCGCATGGGGTATACTCATGCCGCCTTGCTGGCAACCTGGCTGTCTCATCCTCTGGCGGCAAGGTCTATCTCAAGCAGCGAGGTGAACTCTATGACTGTCAAGTGGGCGCTGGTGAAGACCAGCCCATTTCAGGGGCTCAGCGAGGAAGAGAAGCACGACATCCTGAGCCGTATGTTATGTGTGCATTACGACCCTGGTGAGCGTCTGGAGTTGGGGCGCGAGCCGGGCGGCTGGTGGGTTGTGGAGAAGGGCTTGATGAAGGTCTACTCCATCGCGCCCGATGGTAGCGCGCTGACCTACGCCATCCTTAGCGCGGGCGACTCCTTCGGCGAGACGACCATCCTCACAGGGCACTGGGTGCGCGCGACCGTCGAAGCGCTCGAGCCGACCGAAGTACGCTATCTCTCCGCCGACCAGTTTGAGACACTGCTGCGCGAGCATCCCGACTTCACCTTGGCGCTTTTGCGCAACTTGGCGGAGCGCATCCGCCAGTCGGAAGAGCGCGTGTTCCACATCAGCCGCCTCAAACTGGGGCAGCGCGTGGCGCACGCCCTTGTCGGACTGGCACAAACCATCGGCGAGCAGACCGACGCAGGCATCGAAATCCACCTCACCCACCAAGAGATCGCCGACTATGTGGGCGCGAGCCGCGAAGCGGTCAGCCGCACGCTCGGACGCTGGGTGCGCAAAGGCTGGATCGCCACCAACCGCAAGTCCGTCATCATCAAAGACCTACGCCCGTTCCAAATCATCACCAACCAGATGCACACCGCCGCCTAAAAAAACGGGTGGAGAGACGCCCCTCTCCACCCGACCGAGTTGCGAGGTGATTGGTCGCTTACTTGGGCATAATGACTTGGTCAATCACATGGATCACGCCGTTATCCGCCTCGATGTCGGTCTGGATAACATTCGCGTTGTCCACGCGCACGCCGCCCTCCGTGCTGACCGTGATGCTCTGACCCTGAACGGTCTGTAGCTGCGTGCTGCGCACAACATCCGCCGCCATCAGCTTGCCTGGCACCACATGGTAGGTCAGGATCGCCGTGAGCTTCTCCTTGTCTGCCAGCACGGCTTGCAGCGTCTCCTGCGGGATCTGGGCGAACGCCTCGTCGGTCGGCGCGAACACGGTGAAGGGACCCTCCCCACTCAGCGTCTCCACCAGACCTGCCGCCTGAACGGCTTGCACCAGCGTGTTGAACGAACCAGCCTGTACCGCAACATCAACGATTGTAGGCATAGTGTGAACCTCCTGTCAGATTTTGCGCGGTTCTCGCGCGGACTAAGTATTGCATATTCAGGCGACGCCGTTTCCGTGATTGGAATCACACAAGCCGAAACTCGGGGTATAATCCCTCCCAAAGGAGGCGTTGCATGAAGCCATCGGAGCGCACGGATGTGTATACGCTGCTGCGCTACACGCTGGAGCTGTATATCGTCAGCGCGTGGCAGCACATGGGGGTTCTGCCCGACCCAGTGACAGGGCAGACGCGCCTCGCGCTGGAGGAGGCGCAAATCGCCATCGATTGCGCCGACTTTCTGGCAGGAAAACTCAAGCCGCGCCTCGAACCAGAGGAGCAACGCGAGTACGAACGGCGACTTCGCGACCTGAAGCTGAACTTTCTCGCGAAGCAGAACGACACGCGCACGGAGGCATAAGATGGGGATGATTGTTTGGGCGCGCACTCTCGCGCAAGGCATTCGGAAAGGCATGTTGAGAGCGCAGACGGCGGGACATATCTACTGGACACGCACGCGCACGGTTTGGCGATCGCTGCCCGCCATTGTCTACGAGCAGATTCGGCACTGGCGCGGCAGAAGCGTCGAGTTCCCGATTGAGGAGCAGCGCGCGCTGCTGGCAGAGTATTACGAGCGGTTCGAGCGTCTGGCGGAGTTGATTTGCGATGCGGCGTTCGCGGGCGAGGGCGCGCCGTTCCAGCACGAGTACGCCCAGACCCGCGCGTGGCTGTTGCGCGCCTACCCGCACCTTAAGCCGTACCTGACCGCGCACATGAACTGCGATCCCAGCGACGCGGAGTTCGGCAGGCGCGTGGCAGGTAAGCCCACCGACGCGATGGAGGCGCTGTTTATCGCCGAAACCCTCGATGAGGTCATCCGCAACGACCAAGGCGACCTGATTGGGCGGCTGGAACGCGCTCGCAGCGCGCTGTATCGCTACAGCGACTACCTGCGCGAAGTGATTGCGCCCAGCGGGTAAAATTCGCCCGCTATGAACCCGATTGTTCCGCTGACGGCAGTGCAGCTGCCGCTGAGCAAGCCGCGTCGTCGCACGCGCGAGGTCAAGGTCGGCGACATCGGCATCGGCGGCAACAACCCCATCCGCGTCCAATCGATGATCACCGCCGAGACGATGAACACCGAGGCGGCGGTTGCACAGATTATCCAACTCTACGAAGCGGGCTGTGAAATCGTGCGCGTCACCGCGCCCAACTTGCGCGAGGCGCAAAACCTCGGCGAAATCCGCAAGGAACTCCAGCGCCGCGGCTACGGGCATATCCCCCTCGTCGCCGATGTCCACCACCAAGGCATGGACATCGCCCTCGAATGCACCAAGCATGTCGACAAGGTGCGCATCAACCCCGGACTGTTCGTGTTCCGCAAGCCTGACCCTAACCGCGTGGACTACAGCCCCGCCGAGGTTCAGCAGGAACTGGAAGCCATCGAGCAGGCGTTCCTACCCGTAATCAAGGCGTGCAAGGAGCGCGGGCTGGCGATGCGCATCGGCGTCAATCACGGCAGCCTCTCGGAGCGCATCAAGGTCATGTACGGCGATTCGCCCGTCGGGATGGTCGAATCGGCGATGGAGTACCTCAAAATCTGCGAGGCGCACGGGTTCAAAAACTTGGTGATTTCACTCAAGGCGAGCCGCGTGCCGATTATGCTGTCCGCCTACCGCCTGATGGTCAAGCGCATGGACGAGGAGGGCATGGACTACCCGCTGCACTTGGGCGTCACGGAGGCGGGGGACGGCATGTACGCGCGAATCAAGAGCGCGATTGGGATTGGCACGCTGCTGGCGGAGGGCATCGGCGACACGATTCGCGTCTCGCTGGCGGAAGACCCCGTGAACGAAATCGAGGTCTGCTACGACATCCTGCAGGCGTTGGGGCTGCGCAAGACGAAGGTGGAGTATATCGCCTGCCCCTCCTGCGGGCGCACGAAGTTCGACCTGCCGACGGTGCTGAACCAAGTGCGCGACGCCACGAAGCACCTTGTGGGGCTGGATATTGCGGTGATGGGCTGCCTGCACCCCGACTCGCCCGTGATGACACGCGAGGGGCTGCGTCCCATTCGTGAGGTGCGCGCAGGCGACCTTGTGCTGACCGATCGGGGCGACTTCCAGCCCGTGCTGCAGACGGAGACGCACGAGTTCACGGGCGAGCTGGTTGAACTGCGCTGCGCAGGGATGCCGCCCGTGCAGTTCACGCCGAACCATCCTGTGCTGGCGATACCGAAGACAGAGGTTGACCCCCTCCTTAAGGTTCCCCCTGCAAGCAGGGGGAACCAAGCGCGTGCGGTTCCCCTCGCGCAGCGGGGGGAACCTGCAGGAGGGGGGGCAAGCTCTGCCGTACTCCCCGACTCCGCCCGCTGGTACGCCGCCGACGCGCTCGCGCCTGGCATGGTCGTGCTCTACCCGATTGTGCAGGGCGAGCAGGCGGTAGAGCGACTGCCAGAGTATCCCGATGTGCCTGTCGACGAGGCGTTCCTGACGATTGCCGCCTGCTATTTGGCGGAGGGGTCGCTGGGCGGCGCGCAGGGCAAGGCGCAGCAGGTCTTTTTCACCTTCGGCGCAGGCGAGGTCGCGCTGGCGCGGCGGCTGTGCGACGCGCTGCAAGCGCACGGCGCGCCTGCACGCACGCGCACGCAACGCAACACGCTGGAGGTGCTGTGCCACTCCACCGAGTGGGCAGGGCGCATGCAACGCCTGTTCGGGCGACGCGCCGAGAATAAACGCATGCCCGACTGGATGCTGACCCTGCCGCGTGCGCAGCAGGCGCACCTGCTGGCGACGCTTTGGCGGTGCGACGGCTACTGCGGCGCTGTGCAAGGCTACCCGCGCGCCCAGTATGTCACGGTCTCGCCGACGCTCGCGTTCCAAGTGCATCAGACGCTGCTGCGCTTGGGCGTCGCAGCGGGGCTGACTCGGCGTACCCCACGGGATAGGCAGCCCATATACACCGTCTCGGTCACGGGCAGCGACGCGCTGCGCCGTTTCGCCGAGCAACTGGGCTACAAAATCGACATCCCCGACAGTCGCCGTCGCACGGGACGACTTGCTGTGGACGCGCAGTACCTCTACCTGCCCGTGCGCGCGGCGCGTCGCGCGCCCTACGCGGGCGTCGTCTACAATCTGGAGGTCGCGAAAGCGCACACCTACACAGGTTCGCTCGCACTCACGCACAACTGCATCGTCAACGGTCCAGGCGAGATGGCGGACGCCGACTACGGCTATGTGGGGCGCGGGGGCGGTAAAATCGCGCTCTACCGGCACGGGCAGCTGGTCAAAAACGACATCCCCGCCGAGCGCGGCGTGGAGGAACTCATCGCGCTGCTTAAGGCGGACGGCGTGTGGCGCGACCCTGAGTGAGGTACAATAGCCCCGCTATGCGCATGAGATGGCTTCTGTGCGCCGCGCTGATGGCGCTTGGGATGAGTGTGATTGCGGAACCCCGCCTGCCCCGCACCAACGCCCGCGACCTGCAACAACGCATTGCACGCCACAAGGGCAAAGTGGTGATTGTCAACTTCTGGGCGACTTGGTGCGGTCCGTGCATGGAAGAACTGCCCGACTTGGCGCGTTTTTACCGCAACTACAAATCGCGCGGGGTGGAGATGATCGGCGTCTCGTTCGACGATGAGGAGACCGCTGACCAGACTGTGCCACCTGTGCTGCGTCGCAACCGTGTGGGGTATCCCGTGCTGGTGGTCAAGCAGAACTTCGACCAGTTCGCTGACCGCTTCGACAAGGAGTGGCGTGGCGAGGTGCCCCGCTTCTACCTGTACGACAAGTCGGGCAAGCGCGTGAAGGCGTGGTCGGGCAAGACCAGCTACGCGACGCTGGAAGCGGAAGTCAGACGACTACAGCAATCGCGCCGATGACTCCGCGCGTGCTGCCCTTCCATAAGATGGAGGGCGTCGGCAACGATTTCGTGCTGATTGAAGCGGACGCGGCGCTAGGGCTGGACTACAGCGACCTCGTGCGACGGCTATGCCACCGCCCCTTCGGAATCGGCGCGGACGGGCTGTTGGTGGTGGAGCGCGGGGCGCGTGCGCCTGTGCGGATGCGCATGTTCAATCCCGACGGCACGGAGGACTTCTGCGGGAACGGCTTGCGCTGCGCCGCACGCTACGCCTTCGAACAGGGCTTCGTGGATACACCTGCGTTCGCCATCGAGACGCTGGGTGAGCGTCTCGTGCCTGTGCAAATCCACCTGCATGAGGGCAGCGTGGAGGCGATTAGCACCCAGCTACCGCCCCCGCGCTTCCACCCGCGCGAAATTCCCGCGCTCGCCGACGGCGCGTGCATCGAGGATTACCCGCTGACCGTTGCAGGGCGCACGGTTCGAATCGCGTGCGTCAACACGGGCACGACGCACACGGTCATCTTCGGCGCGACGCTGCCCGACGAGGAGCTGTTTCGGGAGGTCAGCCCGCGTTTAGAGACGCACCCGATGTTCCCCGAACGCACGAGCGTGCTGTGGGCGGTGGTCGCCTCGCGCGGCGAGATACGGGTGCGCATCTGGGAGCGCGGGGTAGGCGAGACGCTTGGGTGTGGCAGCGGCGCGGCGGCGGTCGCCGTGCTGGCGCGCCGCGCGGGCTGGGCAGACCCAGAGGTCGCCGTCGTGTCCAAAGGAGGAACGCTCCGAGTGCGTCCGCAACCTGACGGCGTGGTGTTGACGGGGCAGGCGAGTTATGTGTTTCGTGGGGAGGTTTATGTATGATGAGGAAGATCGATAACCCCCTCCTTCAGGTTCCCCCTGCGTGCAGGGGGAACCGCGATGTGCGCGGCTCGGTTCCCCTCGCGAAGCGGGGGGAACCTACGGAGGGGGGGCAATCAGGAACTTTGGCTGCGCGATTGGTACAACAAAAAGGAGGGAAAGCACAACTTGCCTCCCTCCCTCTCATGGTTAGACGCTCAGTGTCTTACTGACCGCCGCCTTCAGCGCCGCTTTGAGTTTGAGTGCCGCCTTCAGGCGTTGCAGGGGCGCCACTGTCCGTTTCTGGCTGTGCAGGCTGCTCGGTTTTGGTACCCGTACCTGGCGTCTCCTCCTTCGGCCCGCACGCGCTCAGCGACAGCGCGGCAACCACTGCCAGCAGCGACAGACCCAGTGTCAGCAACTTCTTCATGTCAACCTCCTCTAAGTGTGTTGTGCGCTTGACGCGCTGACGGTAATTATACCCAGCATGCCAAGAATTGCAAGAGGGAATAGAGGAATCAGGGGAGGAAAATCTTCCTCCCCTGATGCGTTTAGCGTGGCGGCGGCGGCAACTCGCCAGGCGAAGTCGGCGTTTGGTTTCCACCTCCTGACTCGCCGCCAGGCGAAGTTGCAGGCGGGGGTACCGTTGTCGGCTCCTCGACTTGCTCGGTATTACCGCAACCACTGAACACCGCAGCAACCACACAGATTGCCAGAGTTAAGCACAGCCCTCGAAGTAAGTGCATGGATCTTGCCTCCACAAGTTAGTTTTGTACCTGGAAGTAGCGTCCAAGCGGGTACGCCGTTCCTTGATAGTAGTACTGCAGGCTGTTGTCGCGATGCAGCATGCGGTTCGGCATCCAGCGTGCGTGCCCGTCAACAAAGCCCACATTGCCGCCCTTGCGGTGGCGATTGATGTTCTTGTTGTCTTCGTTGGGGTCCATACCTGTCGAGCACGCGCTTCCGAACCGAGTGGTCTGCTCGGCGAGCGGCGTGAAGTAGGAGACGAACCATCCCTCAATCAGCAGCGCGGAGTTCGCGGGCGAGGAGACTCGATCCATCGTGACACATGCGCTCCACGGGCGATTGGCAGGGCAGTGACCCGGACACAAGGAGCCAGTTACAGGATCCGTGGATTTACAAGGCACTGGAAAACCAGCGAACATGATGGTACCGAACCAGTTCCAGTATTCAAAGTTGGCCCACGCCATCCATGTGTAGTGAGAGACGACCCGTGCGGGCGCGCCTGTGCAGCCCGTGGTATACGCTTCGCGATTGGTCGGACCGCTGGGGCAGAAGAAGATTTGCTGATTCTTGATGTACGGATGAATCATCTCCATCCAGGAGATCCAGATGCCGTCGCCACGATTGTACCAGAGCCAGTAGGGCATCTGTTCGTAGTCGGTGTTGTACATCTGGAAGCCCGTCATCAGCTGCTTCATGTTGCTCAAACACTGGGTCTTGCGTGCATTCTCGCGCGCTTCGGCAAACACAGGGAACAATATCGCCGCTAAGATGGCGATAATCGCGATAACGACCAGCAACTCAATCAGCGTAAAGCCCTTCCGTCTGTGCATCGTATGACCTCCGTCAGAATATTGGCTACAGCCCGAAGGCTGTTTCTATATTATACCCCACCTTAGACTAAAAATGCAAGCCCTCGGTTCCCCGAAACCGCCACAGATATCAAAAACGCGGGGGAAAATCTCCCCCGCGTGGTCGTTTCCGTCTCTAAGACTGCTTTACTTCGGGACAACATTCCGCGCCTGCAGACCCTTGGGACCTTGCACGACTTCGAACTCGACGGACTGCCCTTCGTACAGCGTCCTGTGCCCCTGCATCGTGATTGCAGAGTGATGCACAAAGACTTCACGACCGTCATCCGCTACGATGAACCCGTAGCCCTTCTGGTCGTTGAACCATTTGACTTTACCCGTGTCCATGACTAACCTCCTTCCGGGATAATGTGGACGGGTAGACCACACACCCCGATGGTGATGCTGGCAAAGTATACCTGAAGGGGTTGACGGAAATTGCAACCTTTTGCGCCCTAAAAGGGCGATTCGGGCGCGAATTCGCCGCGACTGCCCCGTTTGGTCAGCGGGACGCCCTGCCGACACAGCGGGCACTCGTTAGGCGCGTAAGTTTGGGCGGGCAGGCGCAACGCGCTTGTGAGCGGCGCGCCGAACGCCAACGGCGACTCGGAACGGTCAATCAGCACGCCAATCCCCACCACCCGCGCCCGATATTGCTCCAGCAACGCCAGCACCTCCCGGATGGAGGTTCCCGTCGTCAGCACATCGTCCACGAGCAGCACGGGGGTGTGTGGTTCCAGCAGGCTGCCGCGTCGGAAGGCGCGCCCGTCGCCCTCGCGCTCAGCGTACAGGGCGCGTATGCTCAACTGCCGCGCCGCCTCGTAAGCCACAATTACCCCGCCCAGCGTGGGACCCACGACCACCTGCGCCGCTGCAACCGCCTCGCGCGGCAGGTTCGCCAGCATCGCGCCCACCGCCTGCTCCAGTAGCGCGGGCTGCTCCAGCAGCCGAAACTTCTCGAAGTAGAGGTCGCTGTGCCTGCCCGAAGTCAGCAGGAAGTGCCCGCGCAGCACCGCGCCGATATGCTCCAACTCCTGCAGGCTCACTTGTCCACCTCGAAGCTTTGCGCGGGGGTGGGGAACTGTCGCTGGCGCACTTCGTCGGCGTACTGGCGCAGGGCGCTTAGGATTGTCTCGCGCAGCGCGGCGTAGCGCTTGGTGTGCTTGTAGGTCTGCACGCTCAGCCCCAATATGTCGTGCCACACCTGGATTTCGCCGTCGCAGTGGACGCCCGCGCCAATGCCGATGGTGGGAATTTGTATGCGTTCAGTGATGCGTTTGGCGAGGCTGGCAGGGATGACCTCCAGCACCACACTAAACGCGCCCGCCTCTTGCACCGCCTGCGCCGCCTGCAGCAGGGCTTCCCGTTCCGACGCCGTGCGCCCCTGCAGGCGGTAGCCGCCGAACTGGTGAATCGACTGCGGGGTCAGCCCCAAGTGCGCCATCACGGGGACACCGACGCCCACCATCGCGCGAATCGATTCCAGCACGCGCGGGCTGGCGCCTTCCACCTTGACGGCTTCCGCGCCTGCCTGCATCAGCGCGCCCGCGTTGTAGACCGCGTCCTCCACCGACACGCCGTAGCTCAGAAACGGCATATCCGCGACCAGCAGCGCGCGCTGCACGCCCCGACGCGCCGCCTGCAGGTGGTGCAGCATCGTCTCTAACCGCACGGGCAGCGTCGTCTCGTAGCCCAGCACCGTGTTGGCGACCGAATCGCCCACTAAGATGACATCCACCCCCGCCGCATCCGCCAACTGCGCGCTGGGATAGTCGTAGGCGGTGACGGCGACGATGCGCTGCCCCTGCGCCTTCATCTGCTGTAGCGTGCGTGTGGCGATTTTGTCTGGCATATGGGGGATTGTACCCGTTGCAGCCCACATCCGTGTTGCAGGAACAGGTACAATATCCTCTGCTATGCCAGAGTCCCACGCCCATTCCCTGAGCGCAAGCATTCTGTTGGTGATAGGCGTCAGCATCGTGATTGTGGCGCTGTTCACGCGCTTGCGTCTGCCCGCGATTGCAGGCTTCATCCTCACGGGCGCGCTGATTGGTCCCTACGGCTTGGGCTGGGCGGGCGAAGTGGACGCCATCAAGTTGCTGGCGGAGTTGGGCGTGGTGCTGCTGCTGTTCTCGCTGGGGGTGGAGTTCTCCATCGACAGGCTGTACCAGTTGCGCCACTATGTGCTGCGGGCGGGGCTTGCGCAGGTCGGGCTGACAGTGCTGATCTGCGCGGTCGGGTCGGGACTGCTGGGCTACTCGCTGGCGCAGTCGCTTGCGCTGGGCATGATTATCAGCCTCAGCAGCACGGCGGTCGGTGTGAAGATTCTCAAGCAACGCGAGGAGTTGGACAGCACGCATGGGCGGTTCGCCATCGGCGTGCTGCTGTTTCAGGATATTATGGCGCCCGTGTTTATGGCAATCCTGCCGTTCCTGCCGCAGTTGCAGGAGCGGGGCGCGTCGGTGGTGGGCGCGAAACTGCTGTTCACGGTGCTGGGCATTGGCGCGATCTATCTGCTGGCGCGGGTGGTCGTGCCTGTGGCGCTGCGCTGGATTGTGGCGTCCGACACGCGCGAGATTCCCGTGCTGGGGTCGCTGTTTGTGGCGCTGCTGATGAGTTATATCACGCAGTCGCTGGGGCTCTCGCCTGCGCTGGGCGCGTTCATCGCGGGCATCATCATCTCCGAGACGCCCTACAGCCACCAAATCACCGCCAACATCACGCCGTTCCGCGACAGTTTCCTCGCGCTGTTTTTCATCTCGGTCGGCATGCTGGTGGACTTATCCTACTTGCAGGCGAACTTTGGCGTGGTCGCGGCGTGGACGCTGTCGCTGATGGCGTTGAAGTGCCTGATTGTGCTGGGGATTGCGCTGGCGCTGCGGCGTCCACTGCGGGTGGGGCTGCTGGCGGGCGTGACGCTGGCGAACATCGGCGAGTTCTCGTTCGTGCTGATGGAGCAGTCGCGCGCGACGAACCTGCTGCCCCCAGATTTGCTGAACGGGCTGGTGGCGGGCACTTCGCTGAGCATTCTGCTGACGCCGCTGCTGTTGGCAGGCGCGTATCGGGCGTTGGCGCGGGCGACCCAGCGCGCCCACTGGCTCAGTCGCATGCGCGCCGCGCACGAAAGCCACCCCGAACTGCGCGACCATATCATCATCGTCGGCTACGGGCTGAACGGGCGCAACCTGGCGAACCTGCTGCGCGAGCTGGAGCAGCCGTTTGTGGTGGTGGAGATGAACGGCGCGCTGGTGCGCGAGGCGCAGAAGCAGGGCATCCCTGTCATCTACGGCGACGCCGCGTACCCCGAGATTATGCACGCGACAGGGGTGGAACATGCCCGCGCCGTCGTAATCGCCGTCTCCGACCCGATTAGCACGCGCTACACCGTGCGCACTGTGCGCGAGTTGAACCCAACGGTGTATATCGTCGCCCGCACGCGCTATGTGGCCGAGATCGAGCCGCTGTACGCCGTCGGCGCGACCGATGTCATCCCCGAAGAGTTCGAGACCTTCATCGAGATTGCGGGACGCCTGATGCGCCTGCTGGGGGTGGACAACGAGCAGCGCTTGCAACTGATGAACCAGTGCCGCGCCCGCCACTACCAGATGCTACAAGAGACCAAAGAGGGCGTGTTTGCGAATTAGCCAACGGACTACCCCGCGTTGAAGCGTAGGATCTTCTCCCAATCCAGCGCGCCGCTGGGGTCGGCAAACTCGTTCAGCAGGTCGCGCGTGAAGCGGTTGACCGCCTTCGCCCACTCCTGCTGATACCGTTGCTTCTGCTGTTCAGGGTAGTCCTGCATCAGGCGCACCAGCTTGAGATAAAACTCAGGGTCGCCCGTCAGCTCTTCCCAGAACGCCTTGCCCGACACAATCCGATACCGTCGCTTGGTCGTTGGCGGGCTGACGCGCTTGCCGTAGGCGCACCCAAGCACAGGGTCAAACTGCTTGCCCAGCTGAACAAGATGCTGGCGCAGGCGGTGATACAGCTCCTGAAACTCATCGTTCATCCGCGCCGTCTGACTGGAGTTGAACACATTCGGACCCGACTTCACCGCGATCGCTTTGTATACTGTGCCTGCGTCCACCTCAAGGTCTATGCCTTTCGCGCTCGACTTGTGCCCGCCGCTGACTGCAAGCGCAATCGGCTCTACGAAGGTCTCGCCGAAAATCGTCTCATCGGACGCCTGCGTGTGCATCTGCAGTAGATACTCGACCAGCTCCGACGCCGTGCGAATCCCGATTGCACGGAGAAGATAGGGGTTCTTGCGCTTCAAGACATCCTTCAGTCGCAGCCCTGACAGGTTGTTGATGCGCCTTGTGTAGAACGCCTCCAAGCACTGTTTCACCAAGTCCTGAAGGGCGTCAGGACTCATACGCGACCCCATTCTCCGCGAAGGTATACAGGTTAGGCGATGCCTGTTCGCGTGCGATACGCTCTTCGGCAAGGCGCACATACGCTTCCACCAGCTCAATCCCGATGTAGCGGCGGTCGTTGCGGATGCAGGCAATCGCCGTCGCGCCCGAACCCATAAACGGGTCTAACACGATGTCGCCTGGCTCAGTGAACAGCTTGATGAACCACGCGGGCAACTCTACAGGGAAGGTCGCCGCGTGATAGCGGTTGTAGCACTCGGTCGCCATATGCAGCACATTCGTCGGGTAGGCGTACTCGCGCCCAATCCAGTTCGCCACACGCTTGCCGAAGCCGCTGCCCGCCCGCGAGTTGAACCGATGCAGGTCGTTCGCGCCCAGTTTCTTCAGTCGCTCGTGCCGCCACTCGCCCATCGGCACCATCACCGCCTCCTGAAACATCTTGAACTGCTTCTGCTTGGTGAAGTGCAACAGCCGTTCCCACGCATCGCGGAAGCGGTTCGGCCACTTGCCTGGGTAGCAGTTCTTTTTGTGCCAGAGATACTCCTCCGTCCACAGCCATCCTTGCTGGCGCATCGCGAGGATGAGTTCCAGCACATAGGTATGTCGCTCGCCGTTGACGACGCGCTCCTTGATATTCAGCACGAACGATCCTGTGGGCTTGAGGACGCGCTTCAACTCGGCGGCGATGGGCAGGAACCACTCGACATAGTGGTCGGGGTGGACGCCGCCGTAGACATGCTTGCGCTGGTCGGCGTAGGGCGGTGAAGTAATGATGAGGTCGACGCACGCATCGGGCAACTGCGTCAGCACCGTGCGGCAGTCGCCGTGCAGGATTCGGTTCACAAACCGCGCAAGTTGCGTCTCATGGGCATCGGGCATACCGCCGATAGTATACCTTGCTTGGGCTGCGTCCTTTGCGCCCCTGCCCCAACACCCCTGCAAAACTTGCCTGCACCCGCCGACAATTGCCCCCAACATGGCGTGGGCGACTTGGCTGACACGGGCGTTGCGCAACTCCGACCTGATGATTGCACTGGCAATCTTGGTCGTCGTCACGATGCTGATTTTGCCCATGCCGAAGTGGATGCTGGATACCTTCATCGTGTTCAACTTCGCCGCGTCCATCGTGATTGCGCTGATGGCGGTCAACATCACGAACCCGCTGCAGTTCTCGGTGTTCCCTGCGTTGCTGCTGGTGACGACGCTGTTTCGGCTGGCGCTGAGCATCGTCGCCACGAAGTTGATTTTGGGCACGGGCAGCGCAGGCAAGGTCATCGAAACCTTCGGGCAGTTCGTGGTCGGGGGCGACTTCGTGGTGGGCGTGGTGGCGTTCCTGATTCTGGTGGTGGTGCAGTTTGTGGTCATCACCAACGGCGCGGGGCGCGTGGCGGAGGTCGCCGCACGCTTCACGCTGGACGCGATGCCGGGCAAGCAGATGGCGATTGACGCTGACCTGAACGCGGGGCTGATTGACCAAGCAGAAGCCAAACGCCGTCGCCGCGCCATCGAGATGGAGGCGGACTTCTACGGCGCGATGGACGGCGCGAGCAAGTTCGTCAAGGGCGACGCCATCGCCGCGATTCTGATTATCCTTATCAACATCATCGGCGGGTTCGCCGTGGGGTTTTTGCGCGGGCAGGGCGACGCGATGACCGTGCTGCAGACCTACACGCTGCTGACCGTCGGCGAGGGTCTGGTGGCGCAGATTCCCGCGCTGCTGATTTCCACGGCGACGGGCTTGCTGGTGACCCGCGCCTCCACCGAGCAGGCGATGGGGCAGGATGTGGTCGGGCAGGTGCTGCAGTATCCGCGCGTGCTGATGGCGGCGGGCGCGGCGATTGCGTTCCTATCAATCGTGCCAGGCTTTCCCAAGCCGCAGTTTCTTCTCATCGGCGCGGCGCTGTTCGGGCTGGGCTATCTGGCGACACGGGTGAACCTTCTGCCTCCACCTCCAGAGCCAGAGCAGCCCGAAGAGACCGCCGCGCCGCCCCCCACAGGTCCCGAAGCCGTGCTGCCCATGCTGAAAGTAGACGCCATCGAGTTGGAAATCGGCTACGGGCTGATGCCGCTGGTAGACCCGAACCAGAAGGGCGACCTGCTGGAGCGCATCGCCGCAATCAGGCGGCAGTTGGCAACCGACTTAGGCTTCGTGATGCCGTCGGTGCGCGTGCGGGATAATGTGCGCCTGCGCCCGTTGCAGTACCAAATCAAGATTCGGGGCGAGACGGTCGCGCAAGCGGAGGCGCAGCCGCGCCTGCTGCTGGCGATGCCTCCCAGCGCCGACTCGCCCCCCATCGAAGGCATGGCGACCACCGAGCCAGTGTTCGGCATGCGGGCGTACTGGATCGAGCCGAGCCTACGCGAGCAGGCGCAGCGACTGGGCTACACGGTGGTGGAGCCGACCGCCGTCGTCGCCACGCACCTGACCGAGATTGTGCGCCGCTACGCCGCCGAACTGCTGGGACGCGCCGAAACACAGCAACTGCTGGACAACTTGAAGGAACACAACCCCGTCGTGGTGCAGGAGGTCGTGCCCGATATGCTGACGCTGGGCGAGGTGCAGAAGGTGTTGCAGCACCTGTTGCGCGAGGGCGTGCCCATCCGCGACTTGGAGACGATTCTGGAGACGCTGGGCGACCACGCGGGGCGCACGCGCGACACGGAAGCGTTGGGCGAGTACGCCCGCGCCGCGCTGTCGCGCACCATCACGCACCGCCTGCAGTCGCCCGACGGCAAACTGCGCCTGATGGCGTTCGAGCCTGCGCTGGAGGCGTACCTGCGCGAGCGCGTGGAGCAGACCCCGCACGGCGTCGCGCTGGGACTGGAGATGGAGACCAGCCGCGCGCTGCTGCACGCCATCACCCAGCACGCCCAGCAGATGACCGCGCGGGGCTACCTGCCCGTGCTGGCGTGCGCGGGCAACCTGCGCCTGCCCATCCGCAAACTGCTCGGCGCGGAACTGCCCCAACTGCATGTGATTGCCTACCACGAGATTGCCCCCAACACGACCATCGAGATTGTGGAGCAAATCGCCCGCGCGGAGGTGCTAAGCGCGGCGACTGCGGCGGCGTAGGGCAACGCCCATCAATCCAGCACGGGAATCTTCTCCGCTTCGCGCATGGCGTCGCGCGGGTTCAGCACGGGCTCGTCCGCCACAATCTTGCCGTCGCGGAAGCGGATGATGCGCTGGGCATGCTCGGCAATATCGGGCTCGTGCGTTACCAGCACAATCGTGCGCCCTTCGCGGTTGAGCCGCTGGAAGATTGCCATAATCTCCTCGCTGGAGCGCGAGTCGAGGTTGCCTGTTGGCTCGTCCGCCAGAATCAGCACGGGGTCAGTGACGATGGCGCGGGCAATGGCGACGCGCTGCTGCTGCCCGCCTGAGAGTTCGTTCGGCTTGTGGTGGATGCGCTCCGCCAGCCCGACCATCTCCAGCGCGCGTTTGGCGCGTTCGGTACGATCCCGCGCGCCTGCATACAAAAGCGGCAACTCCACATTGCGCAACGCCGTCACGCGCGGCAGCAGGTTGAAGGTCTGAAACACAAAGCCGATGTAGCGGTTGCGTATCTGCGCCAGTTGCGAATCGCTCATCGCGCTGACCAACTCGCCGTTGAGGTAATACTCGCCGTCGGTGGGGCGGTCTAAGCAGCCGATGAGGTTCATAAAGGTCGACTTGCCCGACCCCGACGGTCCCATAATCGCCACGAACTCGCCAGGCATCACGGTCAAGTCCACCCCACGCAGCGCATGCACCACAACGGAACCCATCTTATAGTCCTTTTTCAGGTTGCGTACCTCGATAACGGGTTTCATAGGCATGGGTAGTATACCTGTAGACGCTTCAGCCCGCCTTGAGTTCGACGCGCAGGGTCTTCTCGTGGGTGTAGAGGGCGAAGCCTGGCGGCGCGCCTTTCGGTTTGCGCACATATTTGCGCAGGGTGTAGTCCACCTCCACGACGCGGGCGTGCCTGTCCGTGCTGTGTTGCGCTGCCAGCCGCGCGGCGAACTCCAACGTGCTGCGGGGCACGCGCTGCGGCTGGTTCTCGGTGCGGATAATCACATGCGCTCCAGTGCCCGTGCGCACATGGAGCCACCAGTCGTTCGGCTTGGCGATGCGGGTCAGCAGGAGGTCGTTCGCGGCGGCGTTCTCGCCGACCAGCACTTGGTAGCCGTCGGGGCTAAGGTGCGCGCGGATTTTGTGCCCGTCGAACGGGTCTTTCTCGGCGCGTTTGGCGGGGCTGGTGGGTGCGCCTGTCTCGCGCAGCCAGCCGTGCGCTTTGGCGTCTGCGAGCAGTCGCTGCAGCGCGTCGGGGTCGGCGGCTTGCTCGGCTTGCAACAGCGCGTAGCGGAGTGCGTTCGCCTCGTCGGTGAGGCGTTGCAGGCGGGCGTGCAGTTCGGCGCGGCTCTCGCGGGCGCGGCGCGCCTTGTGGAAGTACCGCTCGGCGTTCTCGGCGGGCGTTTTGGCGGGGTCTATCGGGATGGCGATTTCGGGCGCGTCGGGCTGGGTGTAGTCTGGGGCGTTCAGGGTGGTCGCGCCTGCGGGCAGGTTGTGCCCGAACGCGAGGATGAGTTCGCCGTAGAGTTGCCAGCGGTCGGCGTCTTGGCTTGCATGCAGGGCGCGTTGCAGGTCGGCGAGGGCGCGTTCGCGCGCCTGCAGCGCACGGCGCAGGCTCGGCAGCAGGCTCTGGCGCAGCGCGTCCGTGCGGGCGTGCTGGATGCGCTCGCTGAACGCCTGCTCCCACGCGAGGCTGACGCTGGTACGCGCGTGCTGCCAACTGTCGGGGAAGCGCAGGCTGGGGAACGGGTACGCGCCGAGTGCGCGGCGGGTCTGCGGGTCGCGAATCAGCACGGGCTGCCACGCGCCCTCGCGCAGCCGTCGCGCCCACGCCACAACGCCGTCCACGCCCCCCGCGCGGTACACCGCCTCCAGTTCGTCCGCCGTGAAGCGGCTCAGCCCTTCGATGTGCGCCTGCCAGTCGCGCGGCTCGCCCATCTGCGTAATCAGCGCGCGCCAGTCGTCGTCGGTCATCGCCAGCGGGTTCAGTAGCCCCTCCACGCGCGTTGGGGGCAGGCGATACGGCTCGCCCGCGCGAATCGGGCGCGCCTCGCTCTGACGCGGCGAGACCCACTTGAGCGCGCTGCGCACCAGACCCGTCGGCTCCACCAAAATAATGTTGGAGTGCTTGCCCATCAGCTCGATCATCAGCCGATAGACGCCCGCGCGCGTCTGCACCTCCGCCTGCACGATGCGGTCGAAGCCCAACATCGTCATCGAGCGCACGATGCCGCCCTCAAGGTGCTTGCGCAGGCTCTGCAGGAACGGCGGGGGCGTCGGCGCGTTGGGCAGCTTGGGGCTAACGCAGTGCATTCGCGCGAACTGCGCGTCCGCGCTGATCAGCAGCCGATGCTCCACGCGCTGCGCGTACAGGTGCAACACAATCGTCAGCGGTTCGGGCTGGCGAATGTCCTGAATCCGCGCGCCTGCGAAAAAGTCGCGCTCCTGCAGCACGGCGTACAGGTTCAGGCTGTCGAACGGGATCGGCTTCGCGTCGGGCATGGCGTAATTATACAGGTCTCCCAACCCTTTGGGAGAGGGGCTGGGGGAGAGGGCAAATCTGACCTACGCCTGCACCGTCGCCGACTCCAGAATCGTGAGTGTCCCGCGCACGCTGTCCAGCTCCGCCAGCACCCCATAGGGCAGCGTGAGCGGGTCTTTGATGTGCCCGAATGGGAAGCCCGCCATCGACGGCTGCGGCAGCCCGCCGAAGTAGTCGTCCAGCAGCTCGTCGGGCGTGAGCGTCTGCTCGCCCTCCTTGACATGTTGTTCCCAACGGGTGTCCTCGCTGAAGGCGACGCCGCGGCAGACCGCCCACTTGCCCGCCAACTTGAGGTGGTTCAGCATCGCATCGAGGCGGTAGGGCGGCTCGTCGACATCTTCGATAATCACAATCGCGTCGCGCGTGTCCAGCTCGTAGGGCGCGCCGATGGAGTCCGCCATCAGGCAGAGGCATCCGCCCGTGATGCGCCCCTGCGCCTTGCCCGGCACAATCGTGCGGTAGGGCGCGTTCCAAGGGGGCAGCTCGCCGAGCGGTTCGGCAACCTCCAGCGCGCGCCAGAAGACCTCCATCGCGTGGTCGGGGATGGGGCGCGTCATCGTGATGGGCATCGGCGCGTACAGCCCGACCAGCCCGACCTGCCGCAGCAGCCACAGGTGCAGCACCGTGATGTCGCTGTAGCCAATCAGTAGCTTCGGGTGGTTGCGGAACACCGCGGGGTCTAAGTACGGGATGAGCCGCGCCGCGCCGTAGCCCCCGCGCGAACACAGCACGGCGTCCACATCGTCGCGAGCGAACATCGCCATCAAGTCGTGGGCGCGCTGCTCGTCCGTGCCTGCTAAGTAGCCGCGCCGCGCCAGCGCGTGCTCGCCCAGCACAATCTTGTAGCCGCGCTGATAAAACGGTTCCAGCCCTTTCTCCAAGTCCTCTGGCTCAATCGCGCTGGAGGGCGAGACCACCCCCAGCGTCATGCCAGGTTCAATCGCCTTCGGTCGGAGTAACTCCATAGCTCCCGAAATACGCGGCGTCGGGCGGAAATCCTGCCCCCCTCTAAAAAACACATCCACATGCCAATAATTTACTCAGGAGGCAGAAGGAGATGCATATTCATGCTAACTTGGCAGAGCAGTTGCATATCAACGAGCAGAACCTGCGCCAGCGCAAGCAGTTTCTGCGCCTGAGCCAACACGAGGCGGAGCTGCTGCGCAAGTACGCCAGTTGGGCAGAGCAAATCGCCCCCGCCTATGCCCGTGAGTTCTACGACTTCCAGTTCGACTTCCCTGAGACGCGCGCCTTTTTCGAACGCTACGCGCACAAAAAGGGCGTCTCCCTCGCCCAACTGCGGGCAGGACTGGAGCAGGCGCAGGCGGACTACTTACTGGAAATCTTCCGTGAAGCGCAGCGCGGCGGCGATTTTGGAACTGCGTTTTTCGCGAAGCGTCTGCGCATCGGCTATGTGCATAATGTTATCGACCTGCCAATGAAGTGGTATCTCGGCAGCTACGGCTTGCATATCGACATGCTGAGCCGCTACATCCGCGACAACGAGGAGATTCCCCCAGAAGAGGCGCACGATCTGTTCCAATCGATCCTGCGCGTCTTCTTCTACGATGTGCAGGCGATTGTCGATTCGTTTATCGTGATGTTGCTGCAAGATTTCGGGCTGGATATTAGCACCATTCGCGTGCAGTCCATGACGCAGGACATCACCGACTATCTGGGCGATGTGCGCCGCCTGTTCGCCGACGCGATTAACTCGTCGATTAGCGCCAGCGACGACATCTTGCAGGCATCTTCCAACCTCAAGGAGACGACCGACCAGACGCAGCTGGCGGTCAACCAGATTGCCTCGGCGATCGAGCAGGTCGCGCGCGCGACGACGCACCAAGCGACGCAAATCCACCACGCCGCTGAGTCGACGCGCACGCTCAACGAGGGCGTGCAGACCGTCTCGCGCGGGGTCGAAGAGCAGGCGCAAGCCGTGCAACGCGCGACGCAGGTCATCGACCAAGTGGGCGGCAAAATCCGCACGACCGCCGACAAGGTACGCGCGATGGGCGAGCATTCGCAGCGCATCGGCGAGATGATCGAAGTGGTCAACCAAATCGCCTTCCAGACGCACCTGCTCGCGCTCAACGCGGCGATTGAAGCCGCGCGCGCGGGCGAGGCGGGACGCGGCTTCGCCGTCGTCGCCAAAGAGGTGCAACAACTCGCCGAACGCTCCGCGCAGTCCGCTAAAGATGTCGGGCAGATGGTGAACCAAATCCGACAGGTGGTCGGCGAAGCCGTCGGCGCGATGGAGCAGTCCACGCAGCAGTTCGAGCAGGAGCTGGTTGTCGCCGTGCGCGAGGTGAGCGCGATTGTCGAGCAGTACCGCAGCGTGGCGCGCCAGATGGCGCAAAGCGCAGAGCAGGTGCGCGTCGCGATGGACGAGGTCGCCAGCTCGGGCGAGCAGACCAGCGCCGCCGCGCAAGAGGTCAGCGCGTCCAGCCAAGAGCTTGCCGCCCAAGCGCAGGAGGTCGCCCGCTGGGCAAACGAGCTGTACCAAATCGCCGAGCGGCTCAACCAAGCGCTGAGCGCGTTCCAGCGACGCGAGACGCACACCGCCACCCGCGCGGCGTGATACCAATCGCATGACCGGCGTTCCTAATTGCCCCCCTCCTTTAGGTTCCCCCCGCTTCGCGAGGGGAACCACACAGGGGTTCGGTTCCCCCTGCTTGCAGGGGGAACCTGCAGGAGGGGGTTCGGTCTTTGCCCCCGCTGCGCGAGGGGAACCGCGCTGGGTACGGGTTCGGTCTTTGCCCCCCTCCTTAAGGTTCCCCCCGCTTCGCGAGGGGAACCGAGTGGGGGTTGGGTTCGGTATTTTCCCCCTCCTTGAGGTTCCCCCCGCTTCGCGAGGGGAACCGCGCACGGGTTCGGTTCCCCCTGCTTGCAGGGGGAACCTTAGGGAGGGGGTTCAACCCTGTTCCTGCGAGTTCGTCCGCTCGCGACACAGGTGAGCGATATACTCCACGACGGCATCGAGATGGGCGTAGAGTTCGCCCGACGGGACGCGCAAGGTGAGGATTCCCAACTGCTGTAGGTACAGGTCGCGTTGGCGGTCTTCGGCGGAGCGTTGAGCGTGTAGGTCGCCGTCGACTTCGATGCACAGGCGCGCCTTGGCGCAATAGAAGTCGAGAAAGTAGGGTCCGACGGGCGCTTGGCGTCGGAAGTGAAAGCCGATTTGGTTGCGGCGCAGGCGCGTCCAGAGGCGTTTTTCCGCCTCGCCCATCTCACGGCGCATCTGACGAGCGCGTGCGATACGGTCGGGTTGCCTGTTGCGGTACGCCACGCCGTCTTGATTCGCTTTCGAGCAACGGGTTCCTGCTGGATTTCGCCCCCCTCCTTCAGGTTCCCCCCGCTTCGCGAGGGGAACCGCGCTGGGTACGGGTTCGGTTCCCCCTGCTCGCAGGGGGAACCTGCAGGAGGGGGTTCGGTCTTTGCCCCCGCTGCGCGAGGGGAACCGCGCACGGGTTCGGTCGTTCCCCCCTCCTTAAGGTTCCCCCCGCTTCGCGAGGGGAACCGAGTGGGGGTTGGGTTCGGTCTTTCCCCCCTCCTTAAGGTTCCCCCCGCTTCGCGAGGGGAACCGAGTGGGGGTTGGGTTCGGTCTTTGCCCCCCTCCTTGAGGTTCCCCCCGCTTCGCGAGGGGAACCGCGAGAGGCACGCCTACTCGGTTCCCCCTGCTCGCAGGGGGAACCTTAAGGAGGGGGTTCGGTCTTTACCTCCAGCAGGTTAGACCAATCGCCGAGCCAGAGTTCATAATTGCCCCCCTCCTTGAGGTTCCCCCCGCTTCGCGAGGGGAACCAAGCCGCGCGCCCGTTCGGTTCCCCCTGCAGGCAGGGGGAACCTAAGGAGGGGGTTCGGTCTTTACCCCCTGCAGGTTAGACCCCGCTGCGCGAGGGGAACCGCGCAGGAATCAGAGTTGGGGTGAGGGCAAAACGCAAAATGCGCCCCGAAGAATCGAGGCGCACAATGCTCACTACGGTTTCGTGGGGGGTGTGGAACTCCACACCCCAGCCACAGACTGCAGGTCTTAGTTCGAGCGGCGGCGGCGCAGCGCCAGCAGACCCACCAGACCCGAACCGAGCGCAATCATGCTCGCAGGCTCAGGGACAACTTGAAAAGTATTACCAATCACCTGAGAGGTCGCGCTCCACTCCCGTGAAGTGTTCTCACCGCGTCTTCGCGCTATCATTCTCCATCCTGTGGGATCCTGAGGTGAGGTGTTTAAAGAGAAGGCAACCGTATCCCCAACCTGAAGATTACTAAAGTTGAAGCGGATCCTCAGCGGAACGCGTTGCTCCTCGTCGGTCTCTCCATCAGGACCGATGAAGGTCACAAGGCCTCCCTTTTGCGCAACCTCTGCAGGAGGGTTGTTGTTCTCGACACGCCCTCCGGATGCAACAGCTATCTGCACCCTCACATTGGTCGCAGTATTTGTGAAAATTTGCCCTGCGCCTCCGCCCAACTGCGATGGGTTGTATGTGCTTGCAGTGCGAACGCCTAGAGCAGTAAAAGTTCCGGTACCAAGCGTGTTAAAGTAATAATAGACCCCATCTGCTTTTGAGACAGCTAAATCCGCCTGTCTCGGATCATACAAGAGATCAAGTCCCCAAGCAGTGAAGGTTGGGAAGTTAGTAGTATCGTTGGAAAATACGCGGAACCTTACAAGAAACTCATTCGGGCCATTTATGTCAACCTGTCCGTCTGGAGCGTCAGTACCGTCCAGGTACGCTAAATCCCAGACGAGTTGGAACTGCGCTGAAGCAAGCGCAGTCAGCGTCACTACTGCAGCTCCTAAGGCAAAGAGTCGATTTAGTCGCATCACACATCCTCCTTTCTGAGGTTGGTTGTCGAGTTCGGGGCGAACCGAACCGACGCTGCAGCGACTACGCTGCAGGAAAACAGTCGTTTAGTCTCTTCGTGTCACGGCAGAGGGAGAGTTGCACTCTCCATCCTACCCATAGTATACCCCACTTTTGTAGGGTTTGTCAAGGGGTCATTCTGGATTTGCCCCGTTGACATCTATAGTATAGCACATTTTTGCGCGGATGTCAAGGGGGGAAGGGGCGATTCGGGGGAAATTCAGGGGAATTTTGCGGGGATTTAACAGTTTTGTTGCCCTCAGCCCCGGCTCCTCTCCCACAAAGTGGGCGAGGGGAGCCGCGCGTTCCCCCTCGCCCGCCCCACGAGAGAGGGAGACAAACCTGACAAGGGTACAACGGTTCGGCACAGAATCTCTGCAACGGGGGCTGTTTTCCCCAGTGCAAGCGTGAACGGGCAGGCGTGCCTTGTTGCCCTCACCCCCTTTGTCCCCTTCTCCCGCGAGGCGGGCGAGGGGGATTGTGGAGTGCGGAAGCGGAGCTTCCGCCTATGCTGAAGCTTCACTTCAGCACTCCAAACATGTCCGCGCGCGGCTCACCCCTCGCCCACAGCGTGGGAGAGGGGCTGGGGGTGAGGGCTATACAAAATGCGCATCCTCCGCACGCAGCGAACTCAACCGATGTACCCTTATCATACCAATCGCCGAGCCGAAGTTCACAAAAGACAGCAGTTGACAACCCCCTCCTTAAGGTTCCCCCTGCAGGCAGGGGGAACCGAACCGCTGCGCGGTTCCCCTCGCGAAGCGGGGGGAACCTAAAGGAGGGGGGAAACAAGCCCTTACCCCCTCCTTAGGGTTCCCGATGCAGGCAGGGGGAACCGAACCGCTGCGCGGTTCCCCTCGCGAAGCGGGGGGAACCTCAAGGAGGGGGGAAACAAGCCCTTACCCCCTCCTTAGGGTTCCCGATGCAGGCAGGGGGAACCGAACCCATGCGCGGTTCCCCTCGCGAAGCGGGGGGAACCTCACGGAAGGGGGCAATTGTGTCCGCTTAGTCCCCCACTGCGCCGAAGTTGAACAGCACAATCAGCAGGTCGGCGTCGTCGACTGCGCCGTCGCCGTTGCAGTCGGCGGGCAGGTTCGCGCCCGTTTGCCCGAAGGCGAACAGCACCTCCAGCAGGTCGGCGTCGTCGATCTGGTTGTCGCGGTTCGCGTCGCCGTTGATGAGGCTCCAGTTCGCCGTAATGACGCCGCTGCCGCCGACCACAAGCGTCTGGCGTTGCCCCAGCCAGCCAGGCACATAGACGCGCGCCTGCACGGTGCCCGTCACGCCCGTCTGCAGGCTATAACTCCCGCCCGCGCCGAGCGTCAGCGCCGCCGAGTCGGTCTGTGCGCCGTTGGTGAGCGTGAACTGCGCGGTTTTGCCTGCAGGGTCAGGCAGGTAGTCATTCAGCACAACTTGCCCGCTGAGGGTTGGCGGCGGGCTGATGCGCCAGACGCCCGCGCCTGCGAGGTTCTGGCTGCCCTGTTGCACAGTCGCCACGACATAGAGCGCGCCGTCGGGACTGGCAGCAAGCAGTTCGGGCGTCTCGTCGGCGGGGCTGAGCGGGGGCAGGTAGCCCTGCGCCATCAGCGCGCCGTCCGCGCGGAACCACTGCAGCGCGGGTTTCCAACGGTCGGGGCTGGGCTGCAGTTCGCCCACCAGTTGCGCCAGTGCGCCCGTCGCCGTGCGCACGCCCGCCACAGGGCGGTAGACGCCCGTTAGCGTGGCGGTTCCGAGCGATGCGCCGCTCGCCGTGCCCAGCAGCGTCGTCATCCCGCGCGTTGTGGCGGTCTCCCAAGCGCCCGTCGCCAGCCAGATGCTGCCGCTGACCGCCAGAATGTCGGGAATCGCGTCGCCCGCCGCCGCGCTTAGGTTCCACTGCCCCAGCAGACTGCCGTTCGTTGGGTTCACGCGCACCAGGCGCAGGCGCATCTGCTGGCTCGCGCTGTCCCAGTAGTCGCCCAGCAGGTAGAGCGAGCCGTCGCTGGAGTGCGCCCACCGCTCCGTGCGCAGCGGGAACTGCGTCTCATACACTGTGCCCCCAGAGGCGTTAATCGCACGCAGGTAGGTGCGCGCGTAGCCCTTGATGATGTCCCCGACCTCACCATTGGTGTAAATAATCAGTGCCGTGTTGGCGTCTGGCAACAACATCCCGACAGGCGTGCGGTTCGCCAGCAGCGTGCCGGGCGGCCAGTAGGTGTTGTTCAGCAGTTGGTTCCCCGAAGCGTCGTAGCGCAGTCGGGTGAAGCCGATGCCCGCGCTGCTGCCAATCGCGTGCAGCACCTCCGCGCCGCCGTCGGGACGCACGACAATCTGGCGAATCACATCGTAGGCGGTGATATTAATCTGCGCCGACCAGAGTAGGTCGCCGTTCGCACTCCAGCGCTGCAGGAACGCGAGCGAGTCGCTATTCGCGCGGGTAATGCCCAGATAGAACGAGCCGTCAGGCGCGACGGCAATCGCCTCGGCGTACTCGGCTTCCGTGAGCAGCCCGAAGGTGCGCGTCCACAGCAAATCGCCGTTCGGCGCGTACTTGACAATCGCCACACTGTTGAACGGCTCATTCTCGTGGATGAACCGTCCCGCCACGATGAGGTTGCCCTGCGGGTCGGCGGCGGCGACTTGGGGCAGGAATCCGCGCGAGTTGGCGTGCAAGTAGAGTCGGCTCCACGCGACGCTCTGCGCGTGCGCGCACGCCGTCAGCAGAACGAGTCCCCAGACAAACAGCCATCGGCGCATCAGGTCTATTATAGCACACTTTCGCCGATGTCGCGGCGGTAGTGCATGCCGTCGAAGTGGATGTGTTCGGCGGCGCGGTAGGCGTTCTGGCGCGCTTCGTCGAGCGTGTCGCCCAGCCCGACGATGTTCAGCACGCGCCCGCCGCTGGTGAGGGTTTGCCCGTTCTCGGCGCGTGTGCCCGCGTGGAAAATCAGCGTGTTGGGCGTCTGGGCGGCGGCGTCCAGCCCCTCAATCGGCAGCCCTGTGCGGTACTCGTTGGGGTAGCCGCCCGACGCCAGCACGACGCACACCGCCGCGCGCGGTTCAAACGCCAGCGCGGTCGCGTTCAATGTGCCCGTCGCCGCAGCGTAGGTGAGTTCCAGCAAGTCGTTTTGCAGCAGGGGCATCAGCACTTGCGTTTCGGGGTCGCCGAATCGGCAGTTGAACTCCAGCGTGTAGGGCTGCGCGTCGTGAACCATCAGCCCTGCATACAGCACGCCGCGATAAGGCATCCCGCGCTGCGCCATCTCGCGAATCACGGGGCGCACAATTTGGGCGAGCGCGGTCTCCACGAGGGCGGGCGTCGCGTCGGGTAGGGGGGTGTAGCAGCCCATCCCGCCCGTGTTGGGACCGCGGTCGCCGTCGAAGGCGCGTTTGTAGTCGCGCACGGGCGGCATGGGCAGCGCGTGTTCGCCGTCGGTGAGACACAGCAGCGACATCTCGCGTCCGTGCAGGCGGTCTTCAATCACGACGCGCTTGCCCGCCGCGCCCAGCCCGCCCTGGTCCATCAGGAACTCCACAGCGTCCAGCGCGTCGCCCAGCGTGTCGCACACGAACACGCCCTTGCCCAGCGCCTCGCCGTCCGCCTTGACCACGCAGGGTCGCTGTAGGAACCGCTCGCGCAGGTAGGCGCGGGCTTGGTCGGCATCGTCGAACACGGCGAACGGGGCGGTCGGCGCGCCCACCTCTGCCATCAGTTGCTTGGCGAACGCCTTACTGCCCTCCAGTTGCGCCGCGGCGCGTGCGGGACCGAAGCAGGGGATACCCGCCTCCTGCAGCGCGTCGGCAAGCCCTGCAATCAAGGGCGATTCGGGACCGACCACCACGAGGTCAATCGCGTTCTGGCGGGCGAACTGCACCAGGTCGGCGATGGCGCTCGCGGCGATGGGGACGCACTCGGCGAGTTGGGCAATCCCTGCGTTGCCGGGCGCAGCGTAGAGCGCGTCGCAGTGCTGGCTCTGGCGCAGTTTCCACGCCAGCGCGTGTTCGCGTCCGCCGCCGCCGACCAGCAGTACGCGCATTATCGCTTCACATACTGGAATCCGCGCCGTGCGCCGTGGCGTCCGTACTTCTTGCGCTCCTTCTCGCGGGCGTCGCGGGTTAGCAGCCCGTTCTGCTTCAGCACCGCGCGGTATTCGGGGCTGACCTGCAGCAGGGCGCGCGCGACGCCGTGCCGTATCGCGCCCGCTTGACCCGACAGCCCGCCCCCGCGCACCGTCGCCATGATGTCGTACTGCCCATCAAGTCCCAAAAGGCGCAGCGGCTGCGTCACGATGCGCTCCAGAATCGGGCGGCGCAGGTACTCGGGCGCCTCGCGCCCGTTGATGGTGATTTTGCCTGTGCCTGGCATCAGCCACACGCGCGCCGAAGCAGTCTTGCGACGCCCTGTACCGTAGTAGCGAATTGGTTCCATCGTGTGCCCTCCTTACAGGTGGTACGGCTGAGGTTGCTGCGCTTGGTGCGGGTGTTCCGCGCCTGCGAACACGCGCAGCCGTTTGAGCATGCGCGCACGCAGTTTGTTTTTGGGCAGCATGCGGCTGACTACGCGCGTCATCATCCGTTCGGGCTTCTCGGTCATTAGTTTGCGCCGTGTGTAGGCGCGCAGCCCGCCGGGGTGCATCGTGTGGTGGTACAGCACCTCCTCCAACTTGTTGCCTGTGAAAATCGCCTTCGCCGCGTTCAGGATAATCACATGGTCGCCCATGTCCATATGGGGCGTGTAGGTGGGCTTGTGCTTGCCTTGCAGCAGGCGTGCGACTTGGGCGGCGACTCGCCCGACGGGCTTGCCCGCCGCGTCGACGACCCACCAGGTTCGCTGGATTTCGTCTTTTTTCATCGTATAGGTGCGTTGCAACATAAGGTTGCCTCCTCGTTCAGCGTCTGTATTTTACCCGAATCAGGCACAGCCCTTGCGGGGGCGCCATCAGGGTCGCCTGTTGGCGCGTGCGCAGCCGTTCGGCGAGCGCATCGGCGGGCAGCGCGCCGCTGCCCACTTGCGTCAGGTCGCCCACAATCAGGCGCACCATCCCGCGCAGGAAGCCGTTCGCCTCCAGTTCAATCTGCACGCCGTCGCGGGTGGGGCTGACCTGCCCGCGATACAGCGTGCGTACTGTGTTGCGCTCGGTCGGGAGTTTGACCGAGTAGGGGCGAAAGTCGTGTTCGCCCAGAATCTGCTGCAGCGCCGCGTGCATCGCCGCGCAGTCCAGTTGGCGCGGCAGATGCCATGCGTACCGTATCCGCCACACCGACGGGTGTTGCCCCGTGTAGATTGTGTAGCGGTAGACGCGGCTGTGCGCCGAGAAGCGCGCGTGGAAGCGTTCGCTCACCTCCCGCGCGTCCAGCACTTTCAGGTCGGTCGGCAGGCGGCGGTTCAGGACGGTCGTCAGCCGCTCGGTTGGGATGGGGCGGCTGGTGCGGAAGTTGACCACCTGCCCGCGTGCGTGGACGCCCGCGTCGGTACGGCTCGCGCCGACGACCTCGATGGGTTCGCCCAGCGTCGCCGTCAGCGCGTGTTCCAGCACGCCTTGCACCGTGCGCATGCCCTGCTGCCGAGCGAACCCGTGGAAGTTGGTTCCGTCGTACTCGATTCGCAGGCGCAGGTTGCGCATGCGCTATTCGACCAGTTCCAGCAGCGCGGTTTCGACCGCGTCGCCGCGGCGTCTGCCGATGCGCACGATGCGCGTGTAGCCGCCGTTGCGGTCTTTGTAGCGCGGCGCGATGTTGTCAAAGAGATGCTTGACCAGGCTCTCGTCGCGCAGGAACGCGCGCGCCTGGCGTCGGGCGTGCAGGGTGTCCTGCTTCGCCAGCGTGATCATCTTTTCCGCCAGTCGGCGCGTCTCTTTCGCGCGGGTGACGGTGGTTTCGATGCGTTCGTGAATCAGCAGCGAGCGCACCTGATTGCGCAGCATATGCATGCGGTGGTCGCTCGGGCGTCCCAGTTTGCGGTAGCCAGCTCCGTGGTTCATGACCCTCGCCTCCTTCCCGATTTCATCAGGCTCAGCCCCATCGCGCTGAGTTTCTCTTCGACCTCTTTGCGGGCGGTGTCGCCGAAGTTGCGCAGGGTGACGAGCTTTTGTTCGGGCGTGTTGAGCAGTTTATACAGGGTGTCGATGCCGCCGCTGCGCAGGGCGTTCAGCACGCGCGTAGATAGCCCCAGCTCCTCCAGCGGGCGGTCGGGCACAGTCACCCCTGGCGGCGCGGGCACCACCACCGCATGGTCGCCCAGCCCCTCGCTGCCCAGCGCGGTGAGTTGCTCGAACTGCTTGGTGAGAATCGTCGCCGCTTGACTGACCGCTTCGGCAGGCGTAGTTGCGCCGTTCGTCCAGACCTCCAGAATCAGGCGGTCGTAGTCGGTGCGCTCGCCCACCAGCGTCGGCTCCACCAAGAAGTTGACCTTCGTGACGGGGTTGAACAGCGCGTTCATGCGGATTTCGCCCACGGAGCTGCGCCCGCGTTCCCGCTCGCGTTTGAGCGCGGCGACATACCCGCGCCCCACTTCGACGGTGATGTCGACATTCAGGCGCGCGCTGGCGTCGCTCAGCGTCGCCAGGTACAGTTCGGGGTTCACAATCTCCACATCCATCGGCGCTTGGATGTCCGCTGCCGTCACGCGCCCGGGACCTTGCACTTGCAGGCGCAGGGAGTAGCGCTCGCGCAGTTGCTCCGAATGGATGCGAATCGCCACATTTTTGAGGTTGAGCAGGAAGTGAATGGTGTCTTCCTTCACGCCAGGGATGGGTTCAAACTCGCTCAGCACACCCTCGATGCGCACGCTGGTAATCGCCGCGCCGGGGATGGACGACAGCAGCACGCGGCGCAGGGCGTTGCCCAGCGTCACGCCGTAGCCGCGCTCTAACGGCTCGATTTCGAACTTCCCGTAGTCCTGCTCGGTGATGAGCGTGCGGACTTGTGTCTCTACCAGTGATGTCGTCATAACGCGCGAACGCCTCCTTAGCGGCTATAAAACTCGATGATTTTCTGCATTTCGATGCGGGTGTCGATCTCGTCGGCGCTGGGCGCGTGCAGCACCTTGCCCTGCACTTGGGTCGGGTCGTAGGCGAGCCATGCGGGCGGAGTATGTTCGGCGGCTCGTGCCAGCGCGTCTTTTGCCAGCGCGGTGGAACGCTTCGACTCGTGGAGGCTAATCACATCGCCTGGGCGCACTTGGTACGAGGGGATATTCACGCGCTTGCCGTTGACCGTGATGAACTTGTGCGAGACCATCTGGCGCGCCTGCCCGCGCGAGTTCGCGAAGCCCAGCCGATAGACCACATTATCGAGGCGCATTTCCAGTTGGCGCAGTAGCGCCTCGCCGGTGACGCCTCGTGCGCGTTGCGCGTTTTCGACATAGCGGCGGAACTGCGCCTCGCGCAGCTGGTACATCTGGCGCAGTTTTTGTTTCTCGCGCAGCTGCTCGCCGTACTCGCTCATCTTGCGGTCGCGCGTGCGCGGACCGTGTTGTCCGGGCGGGAAGTTGCGTCGCTCAAGGGCGCACTTTTTGGTGTAGCAGCGGTCGCCCTTGAGATAAAGTTTCACGCCCGCGCGTCGGCACATGCTACATTTCGAGTCCCAAACCACTGACATACGGTTTCTCCTCCTTGACTACACGCGGCGTCGCTTGGGTGGTCGGCAGCCGTTGTGCGGCACGGGCGTGACATCCTTGATGGTCTGGATTTCGAGCCCTGCCGCTTGCAGCGAGCGGATGGCGGTCTCGCGTCCGGGTCCGGGACCTTTGACCAGCACATCGACTT
>Ga0308418_1000242_pt1 | contig 35196 bp, 25 predicted proteins | sample HotsprSampleR4cd_FD_203517 | JGI IMG/M metagenome (GOLD analysis project Ga0308418, IMG submission 203517) | Hot spring phototrophic mat microbial communities from Mushroom Spring, Yellowstone National Park, Wyoming, United States - 20090729_R4cd ... | reverse complement strand
ATCTCCTAGAAGTTCTCCTACTAAGCGGCTAGCAATGCTTTCTCCTGCGTTCTCCGCGTGAGAATCACTGAGCCATGTAAATCCGAACTGACGCTAAAATAACTTCGAGTGGGCACGTACGTGGCAAATGACAAGCTGGAATTGGATACCGGTCACAGGCCGGGGGCGCTGACGCGCTATTTTGCAGAGCGCTGGCTGATTGAGCCAAGCGCCAAGGGCGAGCAGCTCATCGCGTGGCTATTGGAAGCTGCGGTGGGGCGAAACGCAATGTATTTCATTGAGAGGACCAAGGAGTACGTCGATGCGTGGAGAGGGAGCGGGGAGATCGTCCCCGTAGAGGCATTCGATGGTTTCGCCATCACCGGTGATCCGATCGAGGACACCCTGATTCCGCATGCCGTCCTGGTCTGGACGTGCATGAATGACCGACCGTGGGCTGAGGAGGTGTATCATCGCTGGCTGGACGAGTTACTGGCGGCTGGCAGCGCGGAGGCGGCGTATCTGGCAGCGAGCCTGTGGCCAGCGCATGACTTGATGGCGAAGGTGAGATATCGTCCGGCGGGATGGCTGGTTTACCGGGGTCAGCTCGATGCTGAAGCAGAGCGTCTGATTTTGACGGAGATGTTGAAGGGGGATTATGGGCCGAGGACATCTTTATATGGCTCATTTGAATATGATGACGTGCGATATCCGGGAAAATTATCAGAACAGTATATTGAGAGACATGGTTTTACACATCCGATTTGTGGGTTAGTTGATCTGAGAAGGTTACAATGGGATAATAACTTAAAGAAGGGCATTCAGGAGGCGCTTGCTGCGCCAAGTTGGTCAGAGGGGACAAAGGAGGCGGCGATGCTGTTGTACTTATCGTTGAAGGCATTTAACGAGTTAATTAGAAAAAAACAACCTGAAGCGATAGAGATGACAACTAGGTTTTCCTTATTGTTAAAGGAATTTAACGAGTTAAGAGCGCCTTTACAAGAATTACTTGATACATTAGAGCAGAACTTATTTAAATTGGATGAAAGGCATATTAATATAATAAATTTTCATATTGGTAAAATAGAAAAGATTGATTATTATTTAATAAAAGATTATATAAACTATTTGATAATTCTATATAATAAAACAATAAATGAAATTAGTTTGTCAATGAAAATTTTTGCTAAGTATATGTCAATTGGACTAAGAATGAAGGATATACTTTATATTAGAAAAGATATTAAGGATATAATTTTTAATTTAATAATAAAAGAAAGAGAAAAAGTAGAATCATGGCTAAAAAATCAGTTTGATGATTTAAGAATTAAAGATATATTGTTTGCAATATATATGACTAAAAGAAATAAATATTTTATAAATTTAGATAATGAATTAAAAACTGAGCAGGTAGAAGAAAAAATAGAAGATATACACGGTAAAATAAAATATTTTGATAAAATAAGGTTACTTATAGATCAAGCTAGAATATATTTTAATCCATATGGAGATTCATATAAAATATGTTGTTTAATAGATGATATATTAAAAAGAGAGGTGGGAATAAATTTTAGTAGTGGTTTTAGATTAGATTACAAAAAAATTATACTTCACTGGTATCCAAACAGGAGCTATGTGTTAAGTGAACATATATTCTTAAAATCAAAACACATTGGATTATATTTATACTATGAAATTTTAAAGAAGTGTAGATTTATAGATTTTAGATATCATATAAATGAAGAAAAAGAACTTAATTTATTATTAGAAACAGAAAATAAGATTATTGAAAATTTATATATAGAAAAAATAGAAAATATAGATGTAAAACTAAATTTATATTTAAGTAAAATAGAAAGTAATAACTTTCCATACGAAGAAATAAAATATAAATTAATAATAGAATTAATAAATTTTATAGAAAATAATTATAATAACTCCTTAGAATACTTTACAAAAAATAAAAGCAAGCTAATATTATTGAGAAAATTATTATTATCTAATATTAGTTTATTCGATAAAGAATTAATAAGTTCAAGGTTGATTGATTTATTGGGGGTAGATAATAAACCAAAAAATATGATTATATACTAAATAAAATAAGTATTAATATCGTGCTAGGTACTTATCTAACAAACGCATATTATATACTACTATTTCCACCTTGCTGCGTGGTGTGCTGGCAGTAAATCTTCCTCGTCAGCGCTACTGACAATTCACCGTGCGCGCATACTTGAAGGAGGATTTATTTATGCATTACTTCGCATGATCTGTGCTAACTGGATTTTGATAGTTAACACAACATAAGTTCGGATTTCGCGCGGAGTCGCGGAGATTTATACATATCTTAGTTCTCGCAGCAAGAGCGCACAATGAAATCACTTGGTCAACTTGTACATAGTACATGGCTCTCTCAGCCAGGTTGATGTATTAGGCGAGATGCGATCTCCTAGAAGTTCTCCTACCAGGCTACCAGAAATGCTTTCTCATGCGTTCTCCGCGTGAGAATCACTGAGCCATGTAAATCCGAACTGACGTTAAAATAACTCTAAGTGGGCGCCAGCATGACAAGTGACGAATTGGGATTTGATAGGCCGGGGACGCTGACGCGGTATTTTGCAGAGCGCTGGCTTAAGAGGCGAAGCACCAAGGGCGAGCGGTTCATCACGTGGCTCCTGGAAGCTACGCTAGGGCGAAACGCGCTCTATTTCATCGAGAAAACTAAAGAATACATAGATGCGTGGAAAGGGAGCGGGGAGGTCGTCCCTGTGGACGCCTTTAATGGTTTCGTGATCACCGGTGACCCGGTCGAGGACACCTTGATTCCGCATGCCGTCTTGGTCTGGACGTGCATGAATGATGGACCGTGGCCAGAGGCAGTGTATCATCGCTGGCTGGACGAGTTACTAGCAGCTGGCAGCGCGGAGGCAGCGTATCTGGCAGCGAGCTTGTGGCCGGCGCACGACCTAATGGCGAAGGTGAGGTACCGTCCAGCGGGATGGCTGGTTTACCGGGGTCAGCTCGACGCGGAGGCAGAACGGGTGATCTTGACGGAGATGTTGAAAGGGGAATTTGGGCCAAGGACATCTTTATATGGCTCATTTGAATATGATGATGTGCCATGTCCGGAGCAATTGCCAGAAAAGTATATTGAGAGGCATGGTTTTACACACCCGATTTGTGGGTTAGTTAAGCCGATCGAATTAGAATGGGATGGTAACTTGAAGAATCGCATTCAGGAAGCGCTTGCTGCGCCGAGTTGGTCAGAGGGGGTGAAGGGGGCGGCAATGCTGTTGTACTTATCATTAAAGGCATTTAGCAACTTAAGGGATTCTGCACAAGAAACGCTTAATGTATTAGAGCAAAACTTATTTAAATTAGACGAAAGACACACTAGTATAATAAATTTTCACATGTATGAAATAGAAAAATTTGATTATAATTTAATAAAAGATTATATAAACCATCTTATGGTTTTATACAACAAAACAATAAATGAAAGCAATTTATCAATGAAAATGTTTAGCAAGTATATGTCAATTGGGCTAAAAACAAAGGATATACTTTATATTGGCAGAGACCTTAAGAATATAATTTTTGAATTATCATTAAAAGAAAAAGAAAAAGTTAAATCATGGCTGGAAAAGCAGGCAGATGATTTACGAATTAAGGATATATTTTTAGCCATATATATGTCCAAAGGAGGTTATTATATAATGATAGACAAAGAATTAAAAACTATAGATGTAGAAGAAAAAATAGAAGATATATACGGAAAAATAAAATATATTGATAAAATAAAGTTATTTGTGGATCAAACTAAAATATATTTTAATCCAAGCATGGATTCATATAAAATATGCAATTTTATAGAGGATATATTAAAAAGAGAAGAAAGATTAAATTTTAATTGTAATTTTATAGAAGATTATAAAAAAATTATACATAACTGGCACCCGAGCAGGAAATACATTTTAAAAAAAGATATGTTTTCAAATTCAAACCATATTGGATTATATTTATATTATGGAATTTTAATGGAGTGGAGATGGATAAATTTTGAATATTGTATAAATAATGAAAAAGTGCTTAATTTATACTCATATACAAGAGATAAAATTATGAAAAATTTTTATAGTAAAACAATGGATAGTATATACATAAAGCTAAATTTATATTTAAATAAAACAGAAGGTAATAACTTGCCGTGCGAAGAAATAAAATATGAATTAATAAATGAATTAATAAAAATAATAAAAAATGATTATAAAAAAGCCTTAGAATATTTTAAAGATGAAAATAAGCTGAGATTGGTGAGAAAGGTAATATTATCTAATATTGACTTGATAAAGGATGACTTGAGAGATTCAAAGTTAATTGAACTATTGGGTATAGATAACAAATCAAAAAATATGATAATTTACTAAGTAAAAATTTTTTAAGATTTTAATTGTATATATTAGTGCTAATATCATGCTATGTATTTTCATCACAAGCGCATATTATATGCTGTTATGTCCACCTTGCTGTGTGATGTGCTGGCAGTAAATCTTACTCGTCAGCGCTATTGACAATTCACTGTACGCATATGCCTATTTAGTCATGCATTACCACACATGATTTGTGCGAACTGGATTTTAATAGTTAGCACAACATAAGTTCGGATTTCGCGCGGAGATGTTGAGATTTATACATATCAAAGTTTTCAAGGCGAGAGCGCGCAATAAGATCACTTAGTCAAACTTATACGTGGTACATGGTTCTCTCGTCCAGATTAAGGCGAAATGCGATCTCCTAGAAGTTCTCCTACTAGGCGACCAGAAATGCTTTCTCCTGCGTTCTCCGCGTGAGAATCACTGAGCCAAGTAAATCCGAACTGACGCTAAAATAAGTGGGCACGTGCATGACAACTGACAAACTGGGATTGGATAAGCCAGGGGCGCTGACGCGGTATTTTGCAAAGCGCTGGCTGATCGAGCCAAGCGCCAAGGGCGAGGAGATCATCGCGTGGCTGTTGGAGGCTGCGCTAGGGCGAAATGCGATGTATTTCATCGAGAGGACCAAGGAATATGTAGATCAGTGGGGAGGGCGCGGGGAGATTGTTCCTGAGAACGCCTTCGATGGCTTCGCCATCACCGGTGACCCGATCGAGGACTTGCTGATTCCGCATGCCGTCTTGGTCTGGACGTGCATGAATGATCAGCCATGGCCGGAGGAGGTTTATCATCGCTGGCTGGATGAGTTACTGGCGGCTGGCAGCGCGGAGGCGGCGTATCTGGCGGCGAGCTTGTGGCCAGCGCATGACCTGATGGGAAAGGTGGCATACCGTCCACCAGGATGGCTGGTTTACCGGGGTCAACTTGACGCGGAGGCGGAGCGGCTGATCTTGACGGAGATGTTGAGGGGGTATTATGGGCCAAGGACATCTTTGTATGGCCCATTTGAATATGATGATGTATTAAATCCTGAGCAATTGCCAAAACAGTATATTGATAGGCATGGTTTTACTCACCCAATTTGCGGATTAGTTAATTTTGCAGATTTAGAATATGATAGTGAATTGCAGCATCGCATTCAGGCAGCGCTTACTGCGCCGAGTTGGCCAGAGGGAGTGAAGGGGGCGGCGATGCTGTTGTACTTATCGCTGAAGCCATTTAATAATTTACTGGGACCTGCTCAAAAAACGCTTAATGTATTAGAGCAAAACTTATTTAAATTAGAAGAAAGGCATATTAATATAATAAATTTTCATATGGATAAAATAGAAAAAATTGATTATTATTTAGTAAAAGATTATATAAATTACCTGATAATTTTATATAAGCATTCAAATAAAATGCTTAGTAAGTATATTTCAATTGGACTAAGAACAAAGGATATACTTTATATTGGGAAAGAATTTATGGATATAATTTTTAGCTTAATGCTAAAAGAACAAGAAAAAGTAGAATCATGGCTGGAAAAGCAGGCTGATGATTTAAGAATTAAAAATTTATTTCTGGCCATATATATGAATAAAAGTATTGATTATATAACTATAAATGAAGAGTTAAAAACTGAGGAAGTAGAGAAAAAAATAGAAGATATATATAGTAAAATAAAATTTTTTGATAAAATAATATTATTTATAAATCAAGCCAGAGAATATTTTAATACAGATATTGAATTATACAAGATATGTAATTTTATAAATGAAATATTAAAAAGAGAAACAAGAGTAAATTTTAGTCTTAATTTTACAAAAGATTACGCAAAAATTATAAATAACTGGCATATGAATAAGAAATATATTCTTGTAAAATACATGTTTTTAGCGTCAAGCCACATTGGATTATATTTATATTATGGAATTTTAAGGAAGTGGGAAGGAGCTATTGTGCGTTCTAATAAAAATACAAAAAATAAACTTAAACTATACTTTTACACAAGAGATAAAATTATTAAAAATTTACATATATATGCAGAAAAAAATATAGAATTAAAGTTAGATTTATATTTAAATAAAATAGTAAGTAATAACTTGCCACACGAAGAAATAAAACATGAATTAATAACAGAATTAATAAATATAATAAAAAATAATTATAAAAACATCTCAGAATACTTTAAAGATGAAAATAAACTGAAGTTAGCTAGAAAAGTAATATTATCTAATATTGAATTAATCAAGGATGAATTGAGAGATTTAAGGTTAATTGAACTGCTGGGGATAGACAACAAATCAAAAAGTATGATAATTTACTAAATAAAAATTTTATAAGATTTTAATTATACATATCAGCACTAATATCATACTAGGTGTTTTCTACACAATTGCATATTATATACTACTATGTCCACCTTGCTGCGTGGTGTGCTGGCAGTGAATCTTCCTCGTCAGCGCTACTGATAATTCGCTAGCGTCGGCGGTGTTTGTGATTGAAGGAGGATTTAGTCATGTATACCACGCATGATTTGCGCGGGCTGATGGTATTGTGGCACATGGTTCTTTCACCTGGGTTGATGTAATAGGCGAAACTAGAAATTCCCCTTCTATCGCAGTACTGCGTTCTCCGCCCATACCAGGTGCAGGCATACCACGTACGAGTTGGCACTACTTTCGATAATTTTATAGGAACTAATTGACGCAAAAGCTATAGTCTATGCAAATATCTCCGCACTTTTGTGCTTTGGCGTGAGCGACCTAAGTGCCGATTGGCAGAATGCGCAGATAAATCCGAACTGATGCTAAAATAACTCCGAGTAGGCGCGCGCATGACAACTGACGAACTGGGATTGGATAAGCCAGGGGTGCTGACGCGGTATTTTGCAAAGCGCTGGCTGATCGAGCCAAGCGCCAAGGGCGAGGAGATCATCGCGTGGCTCTTAGAAGCTGCCTTAGGAAAAAACGCGATGTATTTCATCGAGAAGACCAATGAATACGTAGATGCATGGAAAGGGATCGGGGAGGTCGTCCCTGTGGATGCCTTCGATGGCTTCGCCATCACCGGTGACCCGATCGAGGACTTGCTGATTCCGCATGCCGTCTTAGTCTGGACGTGTATGAATGATCAGCCATGGCCGGAGGAGGTTTATCATCGCTGGCTGGATGAGTTACTGGCGGCTGGCAGCGCGGAGGCGGCGTATCTGGCGGCGAGCCTGTGGCCAGCCCATGACTTGATGGGAAAGGTGACATACCGTCCACCGGGATGGCTGGTTTACCGGGGTCAGCTCGACGTGGAGGCAGAGCGGCTGATTTTGATAGAGATGCTGAAGGGGGCGTATGGGCCAAGGACATCTTTATATGGCTCATTTGAATATGATGATGTACCAAATCCTGAGGAATTACCAAAACAGTATATTCAAAGGCATGGCTTTACACATCTGATTTGTGGGTTAGTTAAGCCTATAGAATTAGAACGTGATAGTGGCTTGAAGGAGCGCATTCAGGAAGCGCTTGTTGCGCCAAGTTGGTCAGAGGGGGTGAAGGGTGCAGCAATGTTATTGTATTTATCATTGAAGTCATGTAATGAGTTAAGGGCACCTGCACAAGAAACGCTTAATATATTAGAGAAAAATTTATTTAAATTGGACGAAGGGCATATTAATATAATAAATTTTCATATGGATAAAATAGAAAAAATTGGTTATGATTTATTAAAAGATTATATAAATTATCTGATAATTTTATATAAGTATTCAAATAAAATGCTTAGCAAGTATATTTCAATTGGACTAAGAGCAAAGGACATACTTTATATTGGGGAAGACATTAGGAGTGCAGTTTTTAAATTAATAACAAAAGAAAAAGAAAAAGTAAGGTCATGGCTTGAAAAACAGATTGATGATTTAAGAATTAAAGATATATTACTGTCCATATATATGTATGAAAAAGATTATTATATAAGTATAGACAAAGAATTAAAAACTGAATATCTAGAGAAAAAAATAGAAGATATGTATGGTAAAATAAAATTTTTTGATAAAATAATTTTATTTATAAATCAAGCCAGAAAATATTTTACTAAAGATGTTGAATTATACAAAATATGTAATTTTATAAATGAAATATTAAAAAGAGAGACAGGAGTAAATTTTAGACATAATTTTACAGAAGATTACACAAAAATTATAAATAACTGTTATATGAATAAGAACTATATTCTTAAAAAATATATGTTTTTAGTACCAAGCCATATTGGATTATATTTATATTATGGAATTTTAAGGAGGTGGGTAGGAACTATTGTGTTTTCTAATAAAAATACAAAAAAGAAACGTAAACTATACTTATACACAATAGATAAAATTATTAAAAATTTGCACATATATGCAAAAAACAGTATAGAAATAAAGCTAGGTTTATATTTAAATAAAATAGAAAGTAATAACTTGCCGTGCGAAGAAATAAAATATGAATTAATAGTAGAATTAATAGATATAATAAAAAATAATTATACAAAAATCTCAGAATATTTTAAAGATGAAAATAAACTTAAATTAGCGAGAAAAGTAATACTATCTAATATTGAATTAATCAAGGATGAGCTGAGAGATTTAAGGTTAATTGAACTACTTGGGATAGATAACAAATCAAAAAGTATGATAATTTATTAAATAAAAATTTTATAAGATTTTAATTGTACATATCAACACTAACATCATACTAGGTTTTTTCCATACAATTGCATATTATATTCTATTATGTCCACCTTGCTGCGTGGTGTACTGGCAGTAAATCTTCCTCATCAGCGCTGCTGATAATTAACCATATGCGTATGCTTATTTAGTCGTGCATTACCACACATGATTTGTGCGAACTGGATTTTAATAGTTAGCACAACATAAGTTCGGATTTCGCGCGGAGATGTTGAGATTTATACATATCAAAGTTTTCAAGGCGAGAGCGCGCAATAAGATCACTTAGTCAAACTTATACGTGGTACATGGTTCTCTCGTCCAGATTAAGGCGAAATGCGATCTCCTAGAAGTTCTCCTACTAGGCGACCAGAAATGCTTTCTCCTGCGTTCTCCGCGTGAGAATCACTGAGCCAAGTAAATCCGAACTGACGCTAAAATAAGTGGGCACGTGCATGACAACTGACAAACTGGGATTGGATAAGCCAGGGGCGCTGACGCGGTATTTTGCAAAGCGCTGGCTCAAGAGGCGAGGCACCAAAGACGAGCAGCAGCTCATTGCGTGGTTGTTGGAAACTGCACTAGGGCGGAACGCGCTGTATTTCATCGAGAAGACCAAGGAATACGTAGATGCGTGGAAAGGGAGCGGGGAGATCGTCCCTGTGGACGCCTTCAATGGCTTCGCCATCACCGGTGACCCGATCGAGGACTTGCTGATTCCGCATGCCGTCTTGGTCTGGACGTGCATGAATGATCGACCATGGCCGGAGGGGATTTATCATCGCTGGCTGGATGAGTTACTGGCAGCTGGCAGCGCGGAGGCGGCGTATCTGGCGGCGAGCCTGTGGCCAGCGCATGACCTGATGGCGAAGGTGACGTACCGTCCAGCGGGATGGCTGGTTTACCGGGGTCAGCTCGACGCGGAGGCGGAGCGTCTGATTTTGACGGAGATGTTGATGGGGGAATATGGGCCAAGGACATCTTTATATGGCTCATTTGAGTATGATAATGTGCTATTTCCTATTGCATTGCCAATACAGTATATTCAAAGGCATGGTTTTACACATCCGATTTGTGGTTTAGTTAAGCCGCTACAATTAGAATGGAATAGGGACTTGTGGAATCGCATTCAGGAAGCGCTTGTTGCGCCGAGTTGGTCAGAGGGGGTAAAAGGCGCGGCAATGCTGTTATATTTATCTTTGCAGAGATGCGCTAGTGATAGTGCAACTATGAAAGAATTTTTTAATATATTAAAAAGAAACTTATTTAAGCTGGATGATAGGCATATTAATATAATAAATTTTCATACCGATAAAATAGAAAAAATTGATTATGATTTAATAAAAGGTTATATAAACTATCTTATAATTTTATACAATCAAACAAATAATGAAGGTTTATTGATCAAAATGCTTAGCAAATATATATCAATTGGACTAAAAACCAAGGACATATTCTATATTGGTAAAGAATTTAAGAATATAATTGTAAATTTAATGCCAAAAGAAAGAGAAAAATTAGAATCATGGCTAAAAAAGCAGGCTGATGATCCAAGAATTAAAGATTTGCTACTGGCTAAATATCTTTCTAGAAGAATTTATCACAATTATATGGTTGTGAATGAACTATTACAAACTTATCAAGTAGAGGAAAAAATAGAATCTATATATGGCAAAATAAAATATTTTGATAAAATAAGTTTGCTTATAAGTCAAGCTAGAATATATTTTAGTATATATAACTTGAGTCAAATATGTGATTTTATTAATGATATATTAAAAAGAGAGAAAAAAGTAGATTTTACCTATAAGTTCAAAGAAGATTACGAAAAAATTATATATAGCTGCCATCTAAACAAGAAATCCGTTTTTGAAAGACAAATGTTTTTAAAGTCAAGCCATATTGGATTATATTTATATTATGGAATTTTAAATAAGTGGGAAAAAATAATATTTCATTTTAATAAAAATAAAAAAAATAAAATTAAACTATACTTGCGCACAAGAGATGAAATTATTAAAAATTTACATATATATGCAAAAAATAATATAGAAATAAAGCTAAATTTATATTTAAATAAAATAGGAGGTAACAACTTGCCGTGCGAAGAAATAAAATATGAATTAATAGTAGAATTAATAGATATAATAAAAAATAATTATGCAAAAATCTCGGAATATTTTAAAGATGAAAATAAAATAAAATTAGCGAGAAAAGTAATATTATCTAATATTGAATTAATCAAGGATGAGTTGAGAGATTTAAGGTTAATTGAACTACTTGGGATAGACAACAAATCAAAAAGTATGATAATGTACTAAATAAAGAAAGCGCGCAAAAAATCGCTTAGTCAACATGTACGTGGTACATGGTTCTCTCATCCAGATTAAGGAGAAATTAGAAGTTCTCCTGCTGGGCAGCAAGAAATGCTTTCTCCTGCGTTCTCCGCGTGAGGCTCACTGAACTATGTAAATCTAAACCAACGTTAGGCTTAATCGTCGGTTATATTGGAAACGATCTCCTCATCAATGCCATCGTTGATAGCCTTGGCAAGGCAGTCAGCCAGCGCGTCATATGCCTCAAAAGGCAACGGCGCGCGCGTGATGAAGCGCAAAGCGTAGTCGAACAGCTGACGCTGCTTGTCGCTCCACCGCCCGGCGCTGCGCTCAACATAACTCACAACGTCCATCTTTATCCTCCTTCCTCACTGAGTATATCGTTGATCGCGTCCTCCCACACCGACCCCAGCTGCGTAAACGGCATCTCGACGAAGTCCTTCGTCACCTCTTTGAGAAAATCATTAATCGGCAGATACTGGCTCAGGCGCTCCAAGTCCTCGCGCATCGCCTTCATGCCCTCGTTCCCCTTCTGCGCAAGGTCGATCAGCTCAAGCCCTATCCTGAACATGTGGTTGACGCGCACCATGACGTCATACCAAGCTTGGTAGTCCTCGAGCAGGATGATGGGGGTGACGTTGGCAGCCTCCTGCTTCCGCGCGATCTGTCCCAAATCGTAGGACGGGACGAGGACATACATCCCCAAGTACTCTAAGTTCATGCGCTTAGCACCTTCGCACAAATACGCCCCAATCGTCGCCGGCCCGTTGTAGTCAAAGGGCTCCATGTTATAGTCCTCGACAATCGCCCGCATGTGCGGGAGCGAGTAGAGCGCAAGTATCTTGCGGTGTTTGTCGAACGGCACGATTGCGTGTATCCCGGACAGCGTGAGGACCCGCTTCACCCGCAACTGCGCAATCGCACCGTAAAATGCCTCGGCATACTCCCCAGCACGCATCTGCGGCTCCTCACCGACGAATATCACTAACCCATACCCTCTCTCCTTGTCTTCATAGTAGTAAAACTCATTCTTGTGTGTAGATACATCAACGCAGTATCCCTTCTCAAACTTCATATTCGGCCTAAATATAAGATTAGAGACAGGGGTTTGGAATATATAATAAGGGTCGCTGTCGATATGTCCTATCTTTTGTGCGTTTAACTTCTTGATGAGATAGTGAGGCAAGCCGAATGAAACGTCGCCGGCATTGGCAAGCTGCTGCCAGCCGGCAATCATGTAGACCTCGTCTACCGTTGGCTCTGCGCGCAATTCAAAATGCTTCATATCGTATTATTATACCTCGCGCTTGTTAACAAACCATCAGCAGCGCCAGCGCACAAAGGGCGGCGACCTTTCCTAGCCATTCGCTCACGCTGACCAGGACAGCGACGATGGATGTCGGCACAAGGAAGGGGCGACCTTATCACGCGCCCAACGTCCCCCGCAGCAGCGCGAAGAATTCCGCATCCCGCTCAAAGGCTGCCCAGCGCTGGATCAGCGCCGCCGACCCCTGCGCGAGGCTGCCGTTCTTGTAGCCTTGGATCGCGCGCCGGATCGCTGCCCCAATTGCCCGCTCTCCCTCCTCAAGCAAGCGCTCCTCATTGCGCGTGCCGCTGGCAAGGATGTCAATGGCGGGGAAGGTGCGCTGGTTGGCGATCTCGGAGGACAGCAGGATCTCCATGTTGCCCGTCCCCTTGAACTCCTCGTAGATGAAGTCATCCATCCGGCTGCCCGTGTTGACGAGGGCCGTGGCGATCACCGTCAAGCTGCCCCCGCCCTCGAGGTTGCGCGCGCAACCGAGGAACTCGCGCGCCGGGGCCAGCGCCGCCGGGTCGATCCCGCCGCTCAACGCCCGCCCGCTGCCCCCGGCGCAGAGGTTATACGCCCGCGTCAACCTCGTCAGGGAATCCAACAGCACGAACACGTCGCGCCCCCCCTCCACCAAGCGCTTCGCCCGCCGCAGCGCGAACTCCGCGGCCTGCGTCTGCTGCGCCGGTTGCTGGTCAAACGTCGAGACGATCAGCTCGCCGCCGACCTCGCGCTCAAAGCAGGTCGCCTCCTCCGGGCGCTCGGCAATCAGCACCACCATCAGATGAACCTCCGGGTAACCATCCCTGATCGCCTGCGCGATCTTGTACAGCAACGTCGTCTTCCCAGCCTTCGGCGGGGCGACGATCAGGCCGCGCTGTCCCTTGCCGACCGGCGCAACAACGTCCAAGACGCGCATGCTGAAATCGCCTAAGCATCCCAGCCGATAGCGCCGATCCGGGAAGACCGGCGTCAAACGCTCAAAATGCGGCCTGCCCTTCGCGCGCTCCACCGCTTCGCCGTTGACCGCCAAGACCCTCGTCAGCGGCGGCAAGCGCACCCCCTCGCGCGGCTCGGCGATCCCGATCACGTGATCCCCATCGCGCAGGTCGCAGGCCTGCCTCAGCTGCGGGGAAACGTAAGCGAGGCCAACGCGCCGTTCGTCCCTCAGGCAGCTGCCCCCGTGATTCGTCGGCTCGAGGAAACCGCCGACGATGCGCGCCTCCGGCGAGGCTTGCCTGATCAGCGCGCACAGGTCATGTTCTCGATATCGCGCGCGCAGGCCGCGCGCGGCCATCTGTCGCCTCAGGTCCGCGTTCGACAGTTGCACAAGTTCTTGGATCTCCATCGTGTTATTTGAAGTCACAGCATGGAAAGGTATAACCCAATATGATGTTCAAGTTCGTCTTCGCCTCTTTCGCCTGCCTGTCGCTGTCCACTTTCCTCTGCATCATGACCGTCGTCGCCGGCGTCTATGGGATCATGGCAACCATCGCCGAACAGTTCATGATCACCGTCGGCATACGCACCGGCCTGTTCGCCACAGAAGCGGACGGGCGCGGGCGCAATCCCATGACCGCCACGGCAGCCAAGCGGCCCCACGACGGCGGGCAGTTCTATCGCTTACTCAGTGATATATATAGCTTCCATCTTGAAAGGACAGCAAACGCATTATATGACTGGGTGAGCGATAGCATAGATATTGAATCGTCATATGGACAAACACAAACTTGGTCCGCGAGCTACGGTAACGCCAAGGGTGATACAACGTCCGTCGTGCTGATCAAGGTATGCGGCAGCGACGAGGATTGCAAGGAAGAAGAATACAGCGCAAAGGACCTTGGCTTAACATACGAACAACTTGCATTTCTTGATGTCATGTTCGGCGATGAGCCCTTCCCTATTGAGATATTTGACTATAAAATTGGAAACGAGATCATAGGGAAATACTACTATTTTGGCGAATATGAATTTAACGGCAAAAAGATCTCTATATATCATCCGACGGCGTTCATGCGGCGCGTCTTGGCAACTGCTGATGGCCTAGATTATAGCGGCATCGAAAAGGCATACTACCAGTTTAAATACGGGCGCTTGACCAGCCCGTTCGGGCCGCGCTACTTCCTCGGCAAATGGCAGCAGCACGCCGGCGTCGACCGCGCCGTCCCGCTCAACACGCCAGTCCATGCCCGCTTCTCCGGGCGCGTCATCGGCATCGGCCACCACACAGTCTACGGCGGTTACGTCATCATCAGCAACGGAGACATGATCTACATGACTTCCCACCTCGACCTGAGAGGCGTCACCCTCAAGGTCGGCGATCGCGTCGATGGGCCGCAGGGCGGCAACCCGAACAGCGGCACGTACATCGGCAAAATCAGCATGACCGGCGTCACCACCGGGCCGCACCGCCATGACGAGCTGCTCATCCGCACCCCATACGGTTGGATGCACGTTAACCCTTGTCAGGTTATTGACGTATGCGAGACGAAGTGACCCACGGGCCAAACCTGCGCGGCAACTACGTCGCGAAGATCACCATCCCGCGCCAGAACAAGCGCGACATCCTCTCCATCGAGGGCTTCTACCGCGCCCTCGCCGGGATCGCACGCCGCGACGGGCGGTACGCCCTTGAAATCCACGGCGGGCGCTCGAACGTCGAGTTCGTCATCCGCGCCGACAACCACGCGCTTTTCGAACGCATCAAGCACCTCGTCGAGACGCACTGGCCGCAATCCGAGGTCCACCTCGTCAGCGCCGAGGACGTCGGCGTGCTCAAGGATCCGCCCCCGACGCATTATGTGGGCAGCGCACGGCTCAGCCTGCGCGAGCCACATTACCTGCCGATCTGGTCGCCGACGACGCGCGAAGGACGAAGCACGTACGACGACCTCCAACGCGGCGGCGACCCGATGCTCAGCATCCTGAGCGCCCTGCACGCCTGTCGCTCAGAGAATATCCGCTGCGTCGTCCAGTACGTCCCCGTCGCGCTCCCGCACGACTGGGCCAAGCCATGGCGCGGCAACACCAATGACTTGAACGACCGCCTGCGCTACACGCCGCAGAACATCGTCAACATCATCCTCGGCGCAATCGGCGGGGCGCTGCTCCTGGTCGGGCTGTTCTTCTTCCTCCCGCTCGCCATCTTGGCCCAGCGCCCGACCGATTGGGCGCTCGCCTTCGGCGGCATCGCCCTGGGCGCTGGCTGTTTCGTCGTCCGCCTCACCCGCCCGACGCCCGCCGACCCGCTTGTGATATACCAAAAAGCCATTGCCAACGGCTTCCGTGTCGGGATCAACCTGTTCGCCTACGGCGACACATATCAGGGCGTTCACGAGGCCTTGGTGCGCCTGACGAACGCCTACGCGGCCTACAACCTCCCATCCGCCAACGGCTTCGTCTCGCTGGGCTTGGACGGCCAAGTCGGCCCGGACGACTTCGCCGTCCAAGCCGGTCGCTTTGACCACACCATCACGGCGTTGGAGATGACCTTCAAGTCGCGCAAGTCGCCGATCCTCTCCTCCATCGAGCTCAGCACGCTCTGGCACCTCCCACACGAGACGTCGGCCTTCCAGTCGCTTGATTACACCACCTCGCGCAAGATCAGCACGGGAGCGACGCGCTACCAGCACGGGAGCCACGAGATCGGCTACGTCGAGGACGGCAGCGACCAGTACCCGCTCCGCCTGAGCGCCTCCAACCTGAGAGGAAACATCGCCATCTTCGCCGGAACCCGCAGTGGCAAGTCGAACCTGATCTCGTGGCTAGCCAAGATCCACATGGAGGACGACCCCGATTGCAGCATCATCGTCATCGACCCACACCAAGGGCTGGCGGAACAAATCCTCTCCAACGTGCCGGATTCGCGCGCTGACAAATGCATCTACTGGGACATGTCCCACCGCGAGCACTGCATCGGTTTCAACTTCCTGGACCGCGTGCGCAACGTCGATCACTATCCCGACAGGCGCATGGACAACCTCGTGAACGGGATGAAGGAGATCTGGCCGGATAACTGGGGGCCGCGCACCGAGGACTTCCTCCGCCATAGCCTCCTCACCTTGCTCGCTGCCAATCAAGCCTTGGTTGGCGAATGGACGTGGCGGCGCTGGTGCTATGAGGTCGATCAGGTCTTCAAGCGCTATCAAGATACCCTGCGCGACGCAAGCATCACGCTCAGCAAGCAAGGCAACATCAAGCTCACCCACCTGTTCGCCTACGTCCCCGAACTTCGGCATTTCATAGACGACATCAACAACATGAGCGCGCAGCTCGCGCGCCTCTCGCCGCTGCTGTTCGAGCCGCGCTTCGAGCACGGCATCTCGGCGCTCCCGGAGGACTATGAGCTCTTCCAGCCCTCCCACCCGAAGAGCTGTGCGGACTTCGCCGATGCCCAGCGCTTGGCTGCCTTTTTGCAGGATGTGGACACGTCCTCCTTCGAATACTTCGATCGCTTGGCGGCGTTGAAGGCAATTATCAATAGCGATCATCTAAGGCAAATCGCCCTCTCCCGCGCGACCAGCAACGCAGCCGACCCGGCTGCGCTCGCTGAGGAGTTCTTCTACGGTCGCATCTACGGCTCGCCGCCGCACGTCCTGCAATACACGCTTCTGGACGTCTCCGTCCTGCTCAACGACTTCCGGATGCAACGCATGCTCCTCCACGTCATGCCGCCGATGGAACGGGAGCTGTTGCGCGGGTGGTGGGAGAACACCTACGAGCGGCTGGCAGCCAGCGGCGGGCGCTTCGGGGAAATGGTGGCGCCCATCATCACAAAGATCAACGCCTTCTCCGCATCGCACGCCTCAAACCGCGTCTTCGGCCAGTCGATCTCGACCATCGACCTCAAGCAGATCATCAACGACGGGTGGATCCTCGTGGTCAACAACGCCATCGGCAGCATCGGCGAGGACACTGCGGCCCTGATCGGGTCATCGCTCCTTAACCACTGCGCATCAATCCTGTACTCGCGCAACCGCCAACAGGCGAAGCGGCGGGTGATATTCATCCTCGACGAATTCCACACCATGCCTGGGGCAAACTATGAGGCGTTGTTGTCAGAGCTCGGCAAGTACGGGGCGCAGACCATCCTCGCCACGCAGAGCCTGGCGCTCCTTCAAAGGCAACAGCGCTCCGGCAACAAGCGCTATCCGGTCCTGGAGAACGCCCAGATGCTGGCAGTCTTCCGCTGCAGCTGGGATGACGCGAAGAACCTCGCCCATGAGTTCGTCGTCGGCGGCGGGGGGAACGAGGATCCGCTGCGCGTCAACGACACGGACATCGTCGGCTTGCCGTCTTACACCTGCTTCCTGCGCTTGCGCGACAAGACAGGTCAACCCGTCGTGCTGCGCGTGCGCACGCATCAGGCGCCGGGGACCGACGAGCAAAAAGTAAACGCCTTCAGGTCCAACAGCATCGCGTCGTTCGCACGGCCGGACCCTGAAATCGCGGAGGAATTGCGACGCGCCAGCCGCCTGTCCAACGTGTCCGTCACGTTAAACGGCGGATGGGAAGAGCCCGTGAGCGAAACGCGCTCGTCAGGGCGCAGCCACAGCAAGCAAGCGGTATTTTAAGGGAGGATAGAATACGGGCATGGATCAAGAACAGGGCAACAACCCCGAAATCACACACGACCGGTGGTTCCGCGCCACGCGCTTCAACCAGAATCGCACATACATCCCACCCGCATACCTCATCCTGAAAGACGAGCGAGGGATGATGACGCTCGCCGACGACGGGCAGGCGGCAATGCTTGAGCTGGTCGAGGAGCTCGCATGGGTCATACGCACGTGCGCACGGCGGGCCGGCGAGGAGTGCGCCGACGAGGACGCGATGCAGGACGCGCGGCTGGCGCTCATCAAGACAGTGCAAGATTACGACCCACACTACGGGACGCGCCTGTCAACGCTCTTCTACTATCGCGCCCTAAAGGCCTTTCAAAACGCACGCAACGCGAATTTCAGACACAAGGCCACGCTATGTTGGAGCGACCTCGCCGATGATGACGAGGACGACGCGCCCATCGACGAACGCTGGTTCGCAGCACCTGACGAGGACGTCATCGAATCTGCAGATCTGTCAGATGCGCTCAGCCAGCTTTCGCACATCGACCGCGACGTCATCGCAGATTACTTCGGCCTCACAGAAGTCGGCGAAATGACGCTCGCGCAGATCGGCCAAAAGCACAACCGCTCTGCCGAGTGGGTGCGCCTCACCAAAGAGCGGTCGCTGCGCGTATTGCGCCAGATATATCAGGGTCAAGGGATGTGATATGAAAAGATGGGTCCAGCTTTCCGTTGTCATCTTGCTTGCGCTATCCCTCGCCGGATGCGCCTGTTCGGGCAATAGCCTGCCCGGTTGTCAAAACGTCCAAGAACGCATGCTAAAAGGCGTTGAAAATATTCTTTATCTTTTACGCTTCCTCATCGTAGGGAGCGCAGTTCTTGCTTTCATGTTAAATGGCTCTAAGATTATATTTTCTCAGATAGGCGGACAGCCATATAGATTAGCAGACGGGTTTAATAGTATGTTGATAATATCTATTTTTATTATTATAGGACTTGCCCTTCCGCATATTTTTAAGTTAATTATTGGTTATTTTGTCTCAGAATCTCCGGGTAACTAAATGTTCTGGAAAAAGAGCGAGCCGGTCAACGTCGAATGGGTGCCCATCGTGGATGGGCCGGTGCGCGTCGTCGATATTGCCGAGGCGACGCGCGACATCCAAAGCATCCAAGCCCAAGCTTTGCGCCTATGCGCGTTCGCCGGGCTGGGGACCGACGACCTCAAGATGACGACCCACGTGCTTTATCTGCTCGATAAAGTATGGGGCGTAGACGCGCTCAGCGGAAGCAAAAGCGAGGAACGCCTGATGCTGACGTGCTTGCTGGCCAAGCGCATCGGGAGATTGACCATCAAGCACCTCGCCGCCCAATACCGTCCATTCGGCATCGACGCCTTTGCCCTGCTCGGCGGGATCGCCGAGTTTTACATCGATCGCTTCGGGGGCTATACGCCGAAGTCATCGTTTCGCTTCGTCGCGGACAAGACGATCTTCCACCCGTTCTTCCCCTCGCGCTTCATCGAGCTCTATGACCTGCTCACCGCCGTCTCCGTCGGAACCGTCATCACGCCAGCGTGGCTTGACCTGGAACGCATCCCTTGGGAGTCGCCGGACGTCATCGGGCGCTATGCCCAGTTCTTCGGCGCGCTCAGCGTGATCAGCGCGCGCCTGCGCGGAAGCGGAAGCTGCGACCTGTACGAGGCCATCAAGGACGCCCCGTCCAAGGATCTTGGGGCTATCGAGCATGCCCTTGCTCACCTCAAGGATCAAGGGATGGCCTGGAACTCAATGCTTTTGCGGGATCTTATCAAAAACGGTAAACATCTCCCATGAGAAAGCTCCTGCTTGTACTGCTATTTGCCCTCACTTTGGCCCATCAAAGCCATGCACAGACGGGCATTCTTCCAGAACTGATCGAGGCCGGCATCGCCTCGCCTGACGCGCGCCTGCCATATCACGCAGCATGGGCCGAGGAAGGCTATTGGCTGCTCAACGAACCAGAAGACGCCTATGTCGCCGACGGGGTTGGGGCTATCGACCCCCGCCCTCCGTCCGTCATCAGCGTCAATAATATCATAGAGAAAATCATAAGAATCATCAAACTTATCATACACAATATATTCTCTTCTGGTAATTTCAGCGTCACAGGAGTATTGAATCAAATCAAGGATTCTGTCGTCCAATTCGTAGAAGGCATCGTCAAGGTGCAAATTAAAGATCACATCGATAGCTTTGGCAAGATGATAAAGACCGTCTTGCCGGTGCTGTACCAAGCGCGCCTTGTCCACGACTTCACGATCTTCGACTTTAATCCATTAGATATCGGCAAAACTTTCTTCGGGGTCATCATGCCGATCGTCTGGGCCATCGGCTTGCTCTTCATCATCGCCGACGTCCAACGGATTATGATCATGGAAGGTGGGCGCGGGGTCATGCTGAACCTCCTCGTCGAGCGATTGATCATCTGGATCATCAGCATCTTGATCGGGCTGAACGGCTATCCCATCATCACCGAGGTATATCGCCTTGCCGGGAGCGCCTTCGACGCGATCTGCGCTGGCGGCCATCAGTCCTGCGGCGTCGGAGACGGCCTGAGCGACATGTACTACGGCGCAGGGGCAAACGCGACCAGTTTCATCATCGCCGTCCTCGTCCTCGTCGGTGGGATCGTCCTGCTCGCCGCCGGCGCGCTGTTCTTCGTCCTGCGCGCGCTGCTTGCCTTCATCATCGCGTTCTTTGCCCCGCTCAGCATCGGGCTGGCCAATATCCCACTGCTATCTACCATCACGGAAATTTGGCTGAAGATGGTCGGCTCGTTTATGGGCGTCAACCTGATCTACGCCATGCTCGGGCTGACCATGACGTTGATCAACACCCAGCTCCTGACGCCAGGGGGCGAAACGATGGCGATCATCCGCATGATCACCGCCATCGGCTTCGGCATCCTCAGCGCCGTAGGCATGGTGCTTGTGCTAAAGAAGTCCTTGATCGTCCTGAAGCTGATCGCCACGCACGAGATCACAATGCTCAAGATGCGCGCCCTTGCGCAAGCTGTGCAAGCTCTGAGATAGGCCATGCAGGATCTTGAAAAGCTCTTACTCAACGCATCCGGGTTGCGTTCGGCTGCCCCAAGCAACCCAAACGCCTTCGAGCCGATTCAGTTCGACACAAACCAAATCGCCCCCAAACAAAGCGCCGCTGAAAGGCCCGTCGTCGTGGTCGAGCAAGGCGACATCGGGTCGAGCATATCCGGCGACGAGATCGCGCAAAGCATCACCAGACAACGGGCGCTTGACCTATCCATCGACAAAGACGGAAGCGAGCACTCCGGACTACGCCACGACAAGCTGTGGGGCGAGTTGTTCAACGACTTCGTGACGGCTTGTCAGTCCAACTTGACCATTGAGGAGATGGCGCGCCCGACCCAACAAACCCGCCGCAAGGTGGACGACATCGTCGACCAACTCTTCGAGCGCGTGAAGTCGAATATCGCCGGCGGCAAGCTGATGGAGTTCAGCGAGGAACAACAAAACCGCTACCGCGCGCTGCTGTGGGCGTACACGTTCGGGCTTGGCCCCCTGGATTACCTGTTTTATGACGAGCGCTTGGTCACCGACATCCATATCGTCACGGAGATCGGCAAGGACGGGCAACTCGTCGGTCGGGTTTTCGTCAACCATTCCAAGGGAAGCAGCGAGGAGCCAATCACCGTCGACCCGTACCTGCTCGTCGACATGCTCAGGCGACAGCTCAGCATGACGGTCGGGCGCTCGCCGACGACATCGACGCCTATCGTAGACGGCCAGCTGTTGAACGGGGCGCGCGTCAACGTCGTCCTCAAGCCGGCGTGCGACCCCTACCTCAGCGTCTCGATCAGGATACCCAACAAATCCGCCAGCACCATGGAATTCCTGATCGACAGAGGATTCCTCTCCGTGCCCGCTGCTTCCTTCCTTTACCTGTGCGTGCGGGCCAAACTTAATATCGTGATCGCCGGCTCAACTGGCACGGGGAAGACGACCCTGCTCAACGCGATGTGCAAGCTCGCCAGCGACAAGGACCGCGTCGTCACCATCGAGGATACCCGCGAGCTGCAGCCCGGCAAAGCGAACTGGACTGCGCTGATCACGGTCGTTAATCACCAAGGCGAGGTCGTGATCAACCAGAGCATGCTGGTGAAGAACGCCCTGCGCCAGATGCCGGACCGCATCATCCTCGGCGAGGTGCGCGATGGCGCGGCTTGGGATGCTATCCACGCCGCATCCACCGGCCACCGCGGCACCATGCTCACCATCCACGCCGACGATGAGGAATCGATCTTCAACAAGCTGAGGCTGCTGTGCGAGATGGGCGGGGCGCGCCTGCAGCCGGATTCGCTGATGGCCGAGATCGGGAAGACCATTCAGCTCGCCGTCTACATCGAGCGACGGCGGAAGCCGGACGGGCGATATGAGCGCTTCGTCAACTCGATCATTGAATCAAACGGCTTGTTCCGCGACGGGCGATTGAACCTCGTGCCGTACTTCAAGCGCGAGGGCGACCACCTGAAGTGGCAAAATTACATGCCGCACCAGAAGATCATGCAGCGCTTCCTCGAGGCGCAGATCACCCCAGAGATGATCCGCAAGGCCATCGAAAGTCCCGTCCCGGTCTGGGAACTGCCCGAGTTCAAGGACATCGGCTGCTAGGCCGTTTCGACCTCGCTTGGCTTGGTGGTGTAGAGGCGATAGCGCCCCGGCGGTGCCTCGTGGCAGGCCAAGCGTCGATAGTTCCCGCAGTGCATGAGGAATTCTCCCGGATTTAGCCTGCACACCAGATCGCGCTCCTCAGGGGTCAGGCGCGCCAAATCTGCCAGCTTATCCACGGATGAATATTCCTGACGGAAGAATATCTTCGTGTAAGCCAAGTTCAAGATCGTCGTGGCATAGTGGCTCGTCGTCAGGTCGATCACGTTCTGCGTCGCGAGCCACAACGACCCACCCTTCTTCCTGTATCGGCGCGCCTCAGCCTCGACGTGCATCGCCAGCTCAGGATAGCGCAAGAACGCCCATGCCTCGTCGTAGATGACGAACTTCGGCTTGGTATCGCGCAACATCTGGTTGATGATGAAGCTCTGAATCTGGCGAATGCGCTTAGTCAGGATATCCGTCCCAACGTTCTTCAAGCCGAAGATGATCAAGTTGGCATCCCCGATGTTGATGTTCGATTGGACGTTGAATTCCTCCTTGTACACGCCGTCTGACATGCTGTACAACGCGTTCGCCAGCGTGTTACAGGCATGCGCTGTGGACGGCTCGTCGGCGGCGAACTGATCGCGCAAGATCTCAAGCGCGGCCCGCAGGTCGCTCAACAGCGGCGGGACCAGGGTGTACGTCGCAGGGTTCTCCTTCAAGATTCCGCAACGCTCAAAAGCCAAGACGTACGCCATGTCGAGCGCCTTCTCCTCCGCTGCGTCCAAGGCGCGCCCGACCACCGTGTTCATCCAGCCCTTGAAGGCGTGGTAGGAGTCGATGAACGGCGATTCAGCCGTGAGGTCGAGGTCGAGGACGTTGATCTTGTGCTTGCTCTTGGCAGTCATCTCCAAGTATGCCCCGCCGAGGTCCTGCGCCAGGGCGCGATATTCGCCCTCGATGTCGAGGACGAAGACGCGTGCGCCGGCCAGCACGGCCTGCGTGCACATGCTCTTCAGGAAGAACGACTTCCCAGCTCCTGGCGTGCCGATGATGACCGAGTTCGGGTTCTGCAGCCCAAACGGGTTGATCACCATCGCCGCGCCGTTGGTCATGTCCTTGCCGTAGATCAGCCCGTTGGACATGATGATTTCCTCATTGAAGGACGGCATGAGCGCTGCGAGCGTCCGGGGAGTGACGTTGCGCCTGTGGGCCGCAAGTGTGTTGTTTGCCAGCGGCAAGGCGCTGAAGAAGCCCTTGGTCTGCTCGAAGACCGCCACGTAGAACGTCAGGCCGGCGGCGGTCATCACCGTCGCAAGCTCCGTAGTGCGCTTGTCGAGCGACTCCTTATCCGGCGCCGTGACGAGCAACGTGGTGGTCAGATAACAGAGCGGCTCGCCGTAGAACCCCACGCGCTCTTGTTCGCGAAAGATGCTCTCAATGGTGTTGTCCACGGTGGGTGAGTAGTTCAGCTGCGCCCGCCGCCTGAGCTCAGCTTCCGCGATCACCGCCGTCTGTTCGCGCATCAGCTGCGTGTTGGCGATGTGGGGCGGGATGGGCTGCATGTGCATCGCGCACCACACCGATCCGTTTTGGATCATCTTCATCCATTGTTGCTTCGAGAGCGCCTTCGGCCACTCGCTCACGTAAATCGCGCGCATGTACGTGTCGCCGACGATGATGTAGTCGCGCTCGACTTGGATGACGGGCGGCGCGTACTTCTCAACGAGCGGGTTCTCCTTCGGGAGGACGATCTCATCAGGTCGTGCCAAGCGCACGACTTGAGGTTGATCTTTCTTTTTAAGCAGATCTAGTATCTTCATATTATCTGTTATAATACAATAAAGCTGATGATATTAGCGTGATGACGAAGAAGGCCAAGACGATGATAAAGGCGGTGATCTGCGGCAGGTTGAGCGAAACTTTGACGTTGAACTGGGGCTTCAGGTTGACCTTAGGCTTTGGCGTCTCCACCTTCAGTTCCGGCTTCAGTTCCGGGCGCTCCAGCGCTTGATCTGCGACGACCCTCATGTTGACCGGCTGCGCGGATTGTCGGATGAAGATCTTCGGGCTGAACTGATGCGCCAGCATGACCAGCAAGAAGCGCTCAACCTTATAACCCCGAATCGGGATCAGGGAGGCCATGAAGACGAACGCCGCCAGCGGGACGCCGATCAACAAGCGCATCAGCAGCCCGCTGCTGTCGCCGCTGAAGAGGAATATCACAGTTCCGGCGATGCAGACGAGCAGGATGATCAACTCGCGCCCGCCGATGTTCTTGACGACCTTGAAGCCGCCAAGGTCGATCCTGACCGGGAAGTGTATGAGATCCATCAGGGTAGCACGAAGACGCCTTGGACCTTCGACGCTTTCTGCTGCGTGAGCGGGTCGATCAACTCAACCCGCACTTGGTGTAGCCCGGGCGAGTTCGGATAAAGCGCGGTCGTCAGCCCCTTCTTCAGGCCCTCGGCGCTGATGACGTGCTCTTGCAACTTGTCCTCGTTTAACCAGATGTTGACGATAGCCTCGCGCCCGCTCGACGCGTCCGCTTGTATATTTATATGGATCATCTCCCCGAATTTCAACTCCTCTGGGGCCTTCAGCGTCAACTCGCCAAAGGAGACGGGTTGATGGCTGTAGCCTTCATCGCTGGCCATAAAGAGGACAGGAAGGCTGGCGTTGACGCATAAGCCGAGCAGGACGAGCGTCAGCGCGAGGTTGCCGAACAACCAACGAAGCAACCGCCGGGCCCTGCGCCGGCTGACGTGAACCTGTCGCGTATACGGCGTCCACATGTCCCGGCTAGCCAAACGTCGTCAAGAAGAGGTAGAGCGCCGGGCCGGCCATGGCCACGGCGATGCCCATCAGCGGCAAAAACAGCGGCAGGAGCATCGCGATCTCGTTTTGTCGCCCGCGTGCGATCAGCGCCGTCGTCAACATCGCAGTCGCCATGTTGCCGGCATCCGAGAGGGGTTTGATTAAGTCAGTCCCGAATCTCACCGTGTAGGAGAGCTGGTAGAGTATCTGCGAAGCCAGCGCGCAGTCGACACAACGCCGCGACGCCTCTGCCAGCGCCTCGTCGAAGGGCTTCCCCTTGATCGAGAGGTTCATCGCCCGCCTTAGCTCAGCGCTCAGGTAGCCGTCCTGGTCGATGTTCGCCAACACCTCGACGACAGCGGCGTTCAGCGAGTTGCGCGACTGATAGGCGATGGTTAAACTGTCGAGGAGCGGCTTGAGTTCAAACACCATGGCCTCGCGCCGATCGCGCATCATGCTGTCAATCTGCGAGTCCGCTTGACGAAAGCCGACGAAGGAGAAGATCGGTGGGACTAGGAAGGCGATCACGCCAAGCTGTTGCTGAAAGAGGATGAAGACGATGAAGCCGAGGGCGAAGCCGGCGAGGGTATAGAACACCTTCCGCATGTAGTACTCGGTCATGCTGGAATACCCAGGCGGCCAGAAAAGCAGGTCGAGTTTCTGCTCGACGCTTGTTGCGTTCGTCGCGCGCTGGGCGTACCAGTTCCCTAACGGCAGCAGCACCGTTCGCTCGAAGAAGCCGAGCTCCTGCCTTTCGACTTGCCCGCCGTAGCGCGCGAACTCCCGCTCGAGGTCGACTTGTCTGCGCGGAACGAGCTTGCTTAAGCGGAAATTGGCGAAGGTCGCTGCCAAGCTGGAAGCGAAGATCATCGCCCCCAGCGCAGCCAAGATCGCGAAGAGGAGGTCGTACGACATGGCTATACCAAACTGGATTTCTCTTTCTGGATGCTCACAACCTTCTGGACATACAGACCACGCCGGCCAAGCTGGCGCGCCAACACCCAGCCAAGCACGCCGCTGATGGCCACAAACGCCTGTGCGATGACCCCGGCAGTTGTTTGATAGAACTTGCGGTAGATCTCCGGATCGCCTAGGAGGCTGAAGACGACGACGAAGATGATCGGGGTGGGCAGGTAGAGCGCCGAGGCAAAGCGCGTCGCCGCCTGTTGGGCCTCGACCTGGGCGAGGATCGTGGCGAATTCGCGCTGCGAGCGCGCGAGGCTGTCCAAGATCGGCCTGATGTCGCCGCCGTGGACGGACGCCTCGGCGAGCACCCTGAAAAACTGTTTCCAATAGATGTCGTTGCGCTCCTTAGAGATCTCGATCAACACGTCGCGCATCATGCGATGGCCGGCCTGTCCCTCTGCTTGGATCGCCGCCATCGCTGGGCTGCTTTGGCGCTTGAGGACGTATTGGAACAGCTTCTTTGTTTCCTCATCGCCCTCGACAGCGAGCGTGTTGATTGCCCCCTCGATGCTGCCGCGGGTCGCCAGCATGTTGGAGAAATTGGTGATGATGTTGCTGAAGCTCTTGCGAAACTCGCGCTCGTTGCTGTCCCGACGGTCGATCAGGAACTGGTAGTAGACGATCGGGATGACTATGGCGAGGGCGATCCCGAGGATGATGTAGCCGAGGATGGTAAGGGCGATGAAGGCGATGAGCGAGAGCAGGGCCGAGGTCCGGACGAAGTCGTAGAACGAGATGTTGAAGTCGGCTGCCTCAAACTGCGATTTGAATCGATCGAGGAACGAGGGCAAGGTTTGGCGTTGTCCGGTCGTCAACGAGACTTGGCGAGGGGTGACGATAGCGACCCAAATGGCCGCCACGCCAGCTGCGGCGAGCACCGCCATCAAGACACCGATGTCATTGAACATGCCCGCATTATATGCCACTCATATGAACATCTCAATCGGCAGCGCAGCACGCGCCTTGACTTCCTTCATCAGCCAGTTCGCACGCTCTTCGGAGTATCCCTCAAGGGCTGCTTTGAAGTCCGGGTTCGTGCGCGCAAGGAGGACCGCTATTCTCGTGATGGATGCGCTTGGGTCGGGGACGATAGCGAAGTGATAGGCTGCGATTTGGGCACCCAGCGCGCAGCGGTCAGATAGCATCAGGTAATGCGTTGGGGTGAAGAGATCGGCGATTGCTGCGATGTCTTTTTTGTTGCTCTCGTTTATGGTGTGACTGCCCGCGTAGCGTGCGCAGAGCGGCACAAGCAGGTTGATGGAGCGCTGGGCAAGCGACTTGTCCTCAAGGTCTGCGAGCCACTTGAGCAGCTGATCGATGCCGGTATATCTGTGGAAGAGCTTAGCGAGGTTTTGTGTAAAGAATTTCCCGTCAGTTCCCGTGTATTCTCTTTTATTTTTTGTTATTAACATGTTGCTGCTTAGGCCAACAATTCCCTTGGCATATTTATACAAATCACACCTTTTAATATTAAAAATATTTTTACCAACAGATAAATTAATTTTTTCTTTTTCTGTATTTAATTTCGTTATTCTTTCAAAAATTTCTCTTTTCATTTTATAACGCACTGGATATAATCCTATTAAGTAATTTGCAAAACTTATTAAATCAATATTTTCTTCTATAATTTTATTAAAATCTAAATTTTCATCTTTTTTTCCTGTTAATATAAAATTTAATATATAAAATTCAGTTCCACTCTCCTTTAATTTTTCAAAAAATTTACGAAAATTCTCTTGTTGTTTTTCTGAATTTTCCGGTTTTCTACTTAATTTAATAATCAAGCCAAGGCAGTAAAAAAACATAAACTTACTGTAATTTGTTTTATCTTCAATTTTTTCATATAAATTTATATTTAAAAGCTCGTCTGGATTTAATAATTCTTGCGCCTCCTGATATTGTGCGAGCAAGTAGGCGCTGCGCCAATCTCGCCAGTCCCTCATGCTGTTCCACCGTTTGAGATATTCCCGGTGTGCGCTCGGATTCTCAATTATTTCTTCTTCTTTTAAATTTAAATCGTCTTTTGGCCCATGCTCTCTTAAAATATCTTTTGCTTTATTATATATTTCTGGGTTTATTTTCATTAATTCATCTATCATCGGCAAGATTGTGTCGTCAGGGGTTTGATAGTCGGTCAGGGCATCCCAAAACGTCAGAGCCAACGCCATCCAGATCGCCGCATTGCGGTCTTGTTTGTAATCTTTAAAACATTTTAAATTGTCTATAATGTTAAAATAAGGATCGTTCATCCATCTAACGATGGAGTTGAGAAACAGATTAGCATCATAGCTACGATTGGCCATATCTGCCCTATATGAATGGTCCGAACGCGCCCATGGACATGTTCATGAGCATATTAAGCTTTTGAGATGATAACTTACGCAGCATATCTTTAAAGTGATGATTCTCATGGCACAAAATCCGCGCGCTTATAAGCAGCTCAGGCGATGGGTTGTCGAGGCTAGCGAAATGACAAGCGATCAAGATTGCGCCGTTCCGACAGCTGCTGCCAAGTATTATATAGCTCTCGGGAGTAAAGTACGGACCTATTTTATCTAGCGCGTAGTCCCCCACTGTTCCACCTTTGATGAGATATGGGACTAAGCAATTAACAAGCTTTCTAAGCAGAACTTTATCATCAAAAGAAAATAAATTAATAAAGATTTCTTCGCCAGACCTAATCTTTAACAAGCTATTTAAATTCATGGTCAATTTAATCGCGTCTATAATATTATAAACCCTCTTTTTCTTTATAATTTCATAGTCAGATGGATGCAAACTTTTTACTCTTTTATATAATTTAATTAAATGGCGTAAAATATAGCTTTTTTCTAAATTTTTATTTTTAAATAAATCAAAATTTGTGCCATTTTCCCTCGCTGTATATATAATATTTTTAGTTATTTTTTCATTAAAAAATTCATATGCCTTTAAAGTTGTATATATAAATTTATCAGATATATTTTCCTTTTTTGACAATATAAGATCTAAAATATATTTTTCAGGTTTTATTTTATTTTTATCTATTCCATCTTTTATCATCATATTTTCAATAAATTTTCTAAAATTTTCTTTTCCATACTCTGTATATATTTCGTTTGATATATTTTCAAAATTAAATGAGAATATTTCATATAATCTTGGAATTAATGTTACACCTAATCTGTTGTAAGTTGACTCAAGTGTAGTCAGATAAGCCAAAAACTTTAATAAATCAAAAAATTTTGGATCTCTTGATAAATTTTCTATTATTTTAAAATCTACCTCTTCCGTCTCTAGATATCTTAAAATTTCTTTTTCGCCGGTACTTTTAATTAAATTACATACAGCCTCTTGATGTAAATATTGATCTTTAAAATTATACCATTTAATTCTTCTTTTAAATATAAAGCCTATATAATAGAAAAACCAAAATTTTATTTTTTCATCCTCAGTGCCGCCAACTATTTTATTAAAATCAATTTCACGTGCGATATCAGGATAGAAAGCTAACAAATAAGCGCTGCGCCAATCCCGCCAATGCGGTGCAAGCTTCCAGTCATAAAGGTAACCCAAATGAGCGCTGCGATCATCGATTACCTCCCGCCACACCTCGTATTCACCATCACGCAGCGCTGGACGCAGCATCGGGCGTATCCGCTCATAAAGCTCCGGTGCTGTCTTACGCAAGGCATCCGCAAATGGTCGAATCTCCTCGTCCTTCGCACGATAACCCGTCAACAGATCCCAGAGGACCAGTGCGTGGGCAAGCCAGTCCGCCTCACCAGGGTCGTCCCGATACTCGCTGAGCTTCCCCAAATCGCCCACCAAGTCATATTCTGGGTTATTCATCCACCTCGTCAGTGACTCAAGAAAAGTGACTTCGTCTCGCATCCCAGCTCAGTATATTATACTTGCCCAAGCCCCACTACCAAAGGCGGTTGAATTAATAATATTTAATATTTATTTTTGTTGATTATTTTCTTATAAAAATATACAAATTAATGTTCAAGCGCGCTTAGCCGGCATCGTGCAGATGACAGCACAGGACACGCAACGCTCACCAACCAGCGCAACCTACAATATGCCAAGTAGCGCAGAAGAGCGAGTGACGATCTTGAGTTGATGATATCCGCTGCTCTGAGTGAATGCCTTACATCGTTCTGAGTGTAAACGATGATGAAATCATCTTATAAATTCTCTTTATTTTTGCAAAATAACTGATTTTTATTTTATATAAAATTTTAAAATAAATTATAAAAAAATACACAATTTTCAGGTTTTTATATATAGAGCCAAAAACATGTGCGGCAAGCACTCTAGGATATTTTAGAATTTCATGTTTACCCTGTATAATCCGTTGACCCTCAAGAAAATCAATTAAGATTGTTTTTTGCTTGTTCTTGGTGGCAACGAGCTTCTCTTGTACGACAAAAGGCCGACCTTGAGATGATAATCCAAGTGGCCATGTGTAGGTAACCAAGCTTAAACTGCGCGTCCATCGGTCTTGTTTCCTGCAAAGCATAAGCTTACATCAGCCCAAATTCTAAACAATTCCTCAAGAAAGTAAGCGCATCACGAAGTGCGGATGTCGCATTATTCCCTATGAATACCGAAAGCGCACCCAGCCTTTGTACGTCGATCTTGACCGGCACGCCAGCAAACCAGTAGTTTGCTGCTTTGAAACTCGCGACGCGTGGAATCCCCATCATAAACACGACCTAGAATAGGCTGTTGTAGATCGCATCTCGAGATTGTCCCAGCTCATGTCGGCTCAGCCATTCGCTCACCGCGTCGTAGATGCCCTCTAGCGAACCGCTGACGACCCTCGGATTTGGCAAGGCCCGCAGGAAATGCACGCCATATCGCTCATTGACTATTCGCGAGTCAAAGACGACCACAACACCGTAGTCCTGCTTGGTGCGAATCAACCGACCGAAACCCTGCTTAAACAACAAGATGCTGCGCGGCAGCGAGTAATTAAAGAAAACGTTCTTGTCCTTACCCGCGCGCTCGCGCGCGATGAGGATGGGGTCGTCCGGCGGGTCGAACGGCAGATGGCAAATCGCCAAGGCGACCAGGTTCGCACCCGGCACATCTATCCCCTCCCAGAACGTCCGTGCGCCAAGCAACGCCGTTTTTTCCCGCTCCTTGAGCAGCGCCAGCATCTCCGTCCGCGACAGCCCGTCGCCCTGTTTCAAGACGCGGATCTGATATGGCTCGGCAATGAGCTTCGGCGCGATCCGCTCGTGCGCATCGCGCATGGCGCGATAGGAGTTGAAGAGCGCCAATCCTCGTCCCTCGGACGCGCTGAAGAGCGCGATCAAGCCCTCCGCAAGCTTGTTCCGATATTCCGGATCCTTGACCGATGGCATGTCCTCAACCACGTAGACCAGCGCTGCTTCCTTATAGTTAAACGGCGACGGGATAACCGCGGTGAATGGCGCTGCTCTCCTCAGCCCAAGCTGGTTGATAATGTACGAGAAGCCTTGCTGTGTCGTGCTCTGCACGCCTTGCAGGGTCGCCGAGGTGAGGATTGCAGTTGACTGTGATTGCCAAAATTCGGCCAGCTTCTTCCCAATCCACAGCGGCGCGCTGCAAAGCGCGATCCGGGCATCCCTGAATTCCTCAATCCATAGCACATCGTTAGTACTGCCAAAAGTGACAAATTCAAATACCATCTTAAATTTACCTATCTCCCTCGTCAAATTCTTTATATAATCAATAATATCCTCTGCGGTCTCATTGCTTTCTTTTATCTTTTCTAACCCTGATAATACACCTTCTGTTACATTTCGCCACGTTGATAGAGCGCTCATGACCTCATGGGCGGCTCTCTTAACATTATTTTTATAAAAATCGTTTTCTACGTCCTCATTTATGACAACCCTTGCAGTGTCATCATCTTTTATTTTGTTTGGCCTAACCCCCAAGAAGAATTTATTTAAAACTTCAAAAAATTGCTTATAACTGGCCAAGCAGCGTTCTGTCGCCTCCCCCAGCTTGTCAGTTAATTCAGCAAGCTCCGGATAATACATCGCCAAGGAGTTCAGCATCGGAAACAGCTCGTGCGCGTCCCTCGTGCGCACCTTGGGCATCACCTCGGCAAGGTCATCCTTTGTCAGGATCTTCGAAAACGCCTCGATCGCCGCCTGCTCGAAGTGATGTGCCTCATCGATGATCACGCGCCGATAACCGGGCAGTACATGATGGCCGGAGACGATGTCGGCAGCCAGCAGCGCGTGGTTGACGATCAACAAATGGGCGGACATGGCGCGCTCGTACGCCTTGTAGAAGTAGCAATTGGCATTCCTGCAGCGCTGCATGCTGCAAAACATGTTCTCGGCGGAGATCTGCTTGAACATCCCTCGCTCCTTGGCTGTGTCCAACGCAATCTCGTCAACCTCGCCGGTCTTCGTCTGGGAGCGCCACAGCAAAATTCGCGCAAGAAAGCGCGCCTCTTCTACGTCCCGCGGCCAGACTTGCTTCATCCTCGCCAAGCTCTTGTCGCATAGATAGCGCCCCTTGCCCTTAAGCAGCGCGACGTTAAAGGGCAGATCCACGACGCGCTTCACGATGGGGATATCCCTCTCCTCGAGCTGTTTTTGCAACGTTGTCGTGTGCGTACTAATCACCACTCGCTCGCTGTTGATGCTCCACATCGCAGAGGGGAGCAGATAGGCCAGCGACTTGCCAGTTCCGGTGCCGGCCTCGATCAGGAGGCGCTGATTTTCATTGAACGCGTTGGCCACTCGTTCGAGCATCTCAGCCTGCTCTGGGCGCGCCTCATAGCCCGGCAGCACCTCGGCGAGCTTGCCGCCTGGTTCAATGTATCCCTTGACCTTCTTGACGTCTATGAGCCGCACCTCGGGGTTATATCGCCTCGCCTCCGCTTGGGATGGTTGGAGCGACAGGGGTTCTGCGACATCTGTGTAATACGCATGACCGCGCCGCTGCGACACAAAGTCCCAGAACGGGGCAAGCGACCAGCCAAGCCTGCGGCTATATTCCGCGATGTACGAAAGCTCATCAGGCGGCAGGCTGGCAGCCAGCTTCTGTGCACGCGCAAACGCGACCTGCCCGATCTCGGCAATGAGCTTCGCTGGGCTCATCAGATTGCTGTAGGGACGGTCAAAGGCATGGGCGACTTCTTGGATATCCTTCCCAGCGAGGTTCGGGAAAAATACATATAACAACTCATCAAGATCGATGTATGAAATGTCGCCATGCGACTTCAGCGCGTCCTGCAGCTTCCTGCCAATCACAACAACAGGGCGTGGAACTTGCGCCAGCAACACCTCAAGCGCCGCAGCTGCGAAACGCCCCTGTTCATGCGCGCAGTACCATTCGTCATGGTCATTGCCTATAGCAACGACGCTAACCATATTCCTATTGTATCTGATAGCTCGAACCAGCTGCGCCTCCCCCGTGAGCACAACCGCTTGACACTAAAAGTGTTAATTATAAATATTCTGTAAATAAATAATCTTTTTGTTAGTTTTATCCCTCATAAACAGAATGCGCTCAGCGGGCCACGACGAAAGTATCCTTCGAGACAGTCAATGCCTATTGGATAATTAAACAGTTATCTCCTCTATTCAAGAGTGGAGCCGAAATAGCACGGGCCTGTCCTGAGAAAGGCGAGAGCTGTATATAATTTATGTAAAATTTTATTAAAAATAAGATTTCAATTTTATTTTAATGGAAGCGATATTAATAAAAAGTAAAATAACTTAACGTCAGCTCTGATTTACATAACTAAGTGACTCTCACGCGGAGGTGCAGAGAACACAGAAGCAAGCATTGCTTTGGCCGCCTAGCAGGAGAATTTCTAATTTCGCCTAATACATTAACCTAGGTGAGGGAACTATCTACCACGTACAAGTGGCTCGTTACGTTCTCTCGCTGCGAGATCTGCGATATGTATAAATCTCTGCGACTCCGCGTGAGGAGCGGAAGGTGAGGTTAATCCGAACTCATGTTAAAATAACTCCAAGTGGGCATGTACGTGGCAAGTGACGAACTGGGATTTGATAGGCCAGGGGCGCTGGCGCGATATTTTGCAGAGCGGTGGCTGGAGGAGCCAAGCACCCAGGGCGAGCAGATCATCGCGTGGCTATTAGAGGCTGCGCTGGGGAGAAATGCGCTGTATTTTATCGAGCGAACTAAGGAATACGTAGATAAGTGGGGAGGGAGCGGGGAGATCGTCCCTGTGGACGCCTTCAATGGCTTCGTGATCACTGGTGATCCGGTCGAGGACACTCTGATTCCGCACGCCGTCTTGGTCTGGACGTGCATGAATGATCGACCGTGGCCGGAGGATGTTTATCATCGCTGGCTGGACACGTTGTTGGCGGCTGGCAGCGCGGAGGCGGCATATCTAGCGGCGAGCCTGTGGCCAGCGCATGACCTGATGGCGAAGGTGGCATATCGTCCGGTGCAATGGCTGGTTTATCGGGG
>Ga0308418_1000236_pt1 | contig 35536 bp, 31 predicted proteins | sample HotsprSampleR4cd_FD_203517 | JGI IMG/M metagenome (GOLD analysis project Ga0308418, IMG submission 203517) | Hot spring phototrophic mat microbial communities from Mushroom Spring, Yellowstone National Park, Wyoming, United States - 20090729_R4cd ... | reverse complement strand
GCCGTGCGTTTGCCATGCGAAGAAAGACTTTGGAAAATAACTTGAAACTTCACTACGACCTTTCAGGCGTGCCTTTTGATTTCAAACGGCGGGCGGAAGAACTTTCAATATCCGAGTTTATTGCACTGACTTTGAAACTGCATCATCGGAAAGTTGCGCCGAATTATTTGCCCCAACATCAAGGTAAGTAAAAACGGCTGGAATTGTTACTAATGTGAAAAGTGTTGCCGCAAGCAATCCGCCAATGAGCGGCGTAGAGAGCGATGCACCAAGTTCCGAGCCGCTGCCGATGTTGAAAAGAAGTGGAATAATTCCGACGACGGTTGTAACAGTTGTCATCACAATCGAGCGCAAGCGTTTAGAGACACCAAGAAAAATCGCCTCGTTTCTTGAATAACCATTGCGCCGAAGTTCAACAATAAAATCTGTCGCAATCACTGCATCGTTATCGACAGCACCGACCATAATCACCAGCCCAATCAGCGAAAGTGCATTGTAACTTTCACCGACTAACAGCATGAATAGAATTGCACCAATGATAGCAAGCGGACTGGTTAGCATAATCACAAGTGGATATAGCAAAGATTCAAATTCCGCCGCTAAAATCATATACACTAAAAGGAGTGAGAGGAGTAGAATAATTAGAAGACTTTTAAATGAAGATTTTACTTCTTCATTTTCACCGCCAATTTCAAGGCGAACCCCCACAGGTAAAATTCCCGCTTGTTTGATTTGCGTTTCAATTTTTTCAACAACACTTGTTGCTGAAATACCTTCACTCACATTGGCTTTCAGCACAATTTGATTTTTGCCATTTTCACGAAATCGCTCGCTGTAAAATTGTTGCGATTTAATTTCCACTAACTCTCGCAGTTCCACATATCCCGAAGGCGTTTTAATTTTTTGTGAAAGCAATTCTTCTAATGTTTTCGCTTGTTCATCTTCTATGTAAAGCGTGAGTGAAGTTTTTTGAATCGCATCTTGAATCAGGGTTGCCGAGTAACCACTTGTTGCGGATTCAATTATGCGTTCAACCAAAGCAGGCTCAATGTTGTACCGTGCAAGGGCTTCGCGATTCAGCGTCAGCAATAGTTCGTTGCGTGCCTTTTCCAACCCCGACCGCACATCTCGAATTTCAGGTATGCTTTGAACAAGCGTTTGCACCAACGGCGCAGTTTGTTGCAATTCAGCAATGCGGTTTCCAATCAATTTAATTTTGAAATCATCTTTTTCAGGGCGAAAAATTTTTTCAAGTGTTGTTTGTTTGCGCAGAACTGAAAATTCAACCGGTATTTCTTGCGATTGTGCGTGCAGGATTCGGCGCAAATCTTCAATCAGCTTGGCTTCATTTGCGGTTTCGGTCAGAGCGATGTCCAATATGGCAGTGTTTGCCGTATTTGTTTCGTCAAGTGAAAAAATTGCATCGCTTTCTGAAATACGCCCGATTTGTGCGAGTGCCTGCTCTACGTCTTTTTGCTCTAAAATTTTTGCGGTGAGTCGTTTTACGGTTTGCGTCATTTGCTCTAACCTGTATCCGCTTGGAAATGTGAGTGTTAGTCGCAATTCTTTTTGCGCCAACTTCGGCACTATTTCTGTTGGAATCAGTGTTCCTAATGCTAATGCTATCAATAGAATCGCAAATGAGCCAATGACTACTGCATGCCGTTTTGCTAAAATCCATTTTAATACTCGTTCATACAGGGCAATAGTGCGTAATTGAATATCCAAGCGTTTATTCAGAATTGCATTTGAAATTTCCGAAAGCCGTAGAAATCGTGTTGAGAATGCCACTTCTCCAAATCCCCAATTCAGTAAAGTTGGCACTAATGTAACGGCAATCAGCAGTGATGAAAGAAGAGAGAATGTCATGGCTAAACCCATATCTCTAAAAATTTCTCGTGCGATACCATCTGTGAAAATTACGGGCAGGAAAATAGCGACATTCGTAAAAGTAGAAGCGGCGGCGGCAACATTAATTTCCTTTACACCTTCAATAATTGCCTTTGTGCGCTCCATGCCTTCATCGCGCAAGCGTGAAACATTTTCTATGACGATAATTGCATTATCGCCAAGCATTCCAATTCCGATTGCAATGCCTGTCAGTGAAATGATGTTCAGATTAACGCCGAAGATGTATAGAAAAATAAAGGTTAGAATAATCGATATTGGCGTTGTAATTGCAATGACAAATGAATAACGCAGTTCGTTCAGAAAAAAGAACAGCACCAGAAACGCCAGCAGTGCGCCGATGTAAATCGCATTAAGAATGTCATCTATTGAGCGTTGAATAAAAATAGATTGGTCAGAAACAACTGCGATAGAATACATTGGCAATTCTTTACGCAATTCCTCCAATACTTTTTTAACTCTTTTAGCCGTCTCGACCGTATTGGCGGCGGCTTCTTTACGAATAGCAATTTGAACGGTCTCCATACCGTTAAATAGTGTAATCCCTTTTGGCTCTGCAAAGTCATCGCTTACGCTTGCAATATCTTTAAGTAGAATTTCGCGCCCATCTTTGGTTCGTGCAATGATTGCATTTGCAACATCGCTTGGTGTTCTCAATGCGCCTTCTAATCGCAGGGGCAAGCGAAAATTACCTTGCCGAATACTTCCGCCGGGCAAAATAATATTCTGGCTTGCAAGTTCTCTGGCAATGTCGGGAATTGTAAGTTTTAGTGAATTTATTGCGTCAGGATTTAGCACAATGCGAATTTCGCGTGAAGGTGCGCCTAACACGCTTGCTTGTGCCACGCCCTCCTGTTGCTCTAACCGCCGTTTAATTAGAGCTTCAGCCACTTCGGCGATTTGGCTTTGCTCATATTTTGTAAGTGCGCGCAGGGAATCTTGTTTTGGCGTAATTACTATCATCATAATTGGTTCGCTGGCAGGGTCAACTCGCAGGATTGTTGGGCGTTCTGTTTCTTTGGGCAATAATGCTTTAAGGCGGTCTAATTTTTCGCGTGCGTCAATAAACGCATAGTTCATGTCCGTTCCCCAGTAAAAATCTACTTGCACAAATGCAACGCCCTCACGTGTTAGTGAGCGGATATTTTTTACGCCTGTCAGCGTGTTCATCGTCTCTTCAATGGGAATCGTAATCAGTCGCATCATTTCTTCAGGGGAAGCGTTTTTATAGGTAGTTTTAATCGTCAGGCGCGGCGTAGAAATATCGGGGAGAAAATTCACGCTTAATTTTTGAAAGCAAATAATGCCTACAATCATCGCCGAAATAAAAAACATCATGGTTGCAATCGGGCGTTTGAGGCAGGCTTCGGCAATGTGCATATACAGGCTCGTTTAAGGTATTCTTGAAATTGGCATATCGTGAGAGAGCGTAAAATTATTTTCTATAATCACTTCTTGACCTTCCTCGAGTCCTTCTACAATTTCAACTTCTTTGTCATTTTCCTCGCCCGTTTGAACATAATGCCATTTCGCAAGTTCCTTTCCGTCAGGTTCTTTTTGAGCAACGAAAACAATTTTTCGTCCATCTCGCTCTACGATTGCTTGTTTAGGCACAGCGAGGCGGTTTTGAAAAAATGCCGCTTCAATCCAAACCGTTGCATACATTCCAGGTTTAATTCTAAACTGTGGGTTTGCAAGTTCAATAATCGCTTTTGCTGTTTTCGTTTCTGGTGAAATAATAGGGCTTACCGCCGTTACATTTCCGAATAGTGTATCCTTCACAAACGCACTAAATATCATTCTGGCACGATTTCCGACTTTAATATACGGCACTTCTTTCTCTAATATTCCAACTTCTACCCGAATGCGCGAAATATCAACAAATTCCATACATGGCTGACCTGTGGCAACAAATTGTCCTTGCGCGACTTTTATGCCTGATGCAAAGCCCTCAAACGGCGCACGAATCACTGTATTTTGCAAATTGAGTTCAGCGCGCAACAGTTGCGTTTTCGCTCTTGCAAATCCTGACCGTGTGCGAAAAATATCATCTAATTTTTCTCCCGATAGAATTTCTGAAAATTCAACTTCTTCACGCAATCGTTCTACCTCTTTTTCTGAAATTTTACCTTGATGCTTGCCCCGTTCAGCCTCTTCTAATTTACGGCGCATGTCTTCAAGGTTATTTTTATTTCGTTCTGAAGGTGCAAGTTTGGCGTAATCACTTCGCTGAGTGACATAGTCGCTTTGTGTTTTGAGATATTCTTCTTTGGCTTCTTGCAATGCAATGCGGAATTCTTTATCACTAAACTGTAAGAGCGTATCGCCTGTGCGATAAAATCCGCCTTCCTTGGCGTTCAGGCGCAAAAGTTCAGCAGAAATACGTGCAGAAATTTGAACCCGACGCATCGCTTCCGCAATACCTGTGGCAGAGACCGACTGCACCAATGTTTTTCGCTTTACTGGTGCGGTTCGCACACGAATCGGCTCGATGCGAATTTCAGGCAAATTTCGCTCTTCTTTGGCAGTTGCTTCGTCACTTTTGGTGAAGACCTTGTAAGCAACTCCTAAAACCAAAAGGAGCGAAATTGAAGCAAGAATAGTCTTTGCTAAATTTTTCTTCATTTTTTATTATCCTTATTACTTCAATTCTTTCAATTCTTAACCTGCGCAATGAGTTATTTCAATTGCTTTTTCTGACAATATAAATAGAAAAAATCATCAATACAACATCTTGAAACAGGCTCATCGGTGTCAAAACTCTTTCCCAGAGAAGTGAAAAACAAGAACATTTTGAAGGAATATTATTTACTAACAAATATGATATAAACCCGCTGAATAGAAAAAGAAGGGAAAGAATAACTATCGCAGTAAGTTTCCTGAAATTTGAAACCCAAATCAGAGTCGCGAGAATCATCTCCAAAATCCCCAACAGAATTCCAAATATGACTATTTCGGAGTTTGTAAATTTCAAAAGGAATGGCATAGGGCGAATTGACTTCAGAAAGCTATCCGTATCAAGAATTTTTCCTAATCCGGCAATTAAAAATGTCAGAGATAAAAAAGTAATACAAAAGTATAAAATTATGGATTCATTTTTTAGAAACTTCTCTAAGTTTTTTGACATCAATATCATAAACAAAGAATTTGGTTAACTCATTCTCATTTAGATTTGTTATCGCATAAAGTTTATTATCTTGAACATCAAATGACTTTATAAAGGCTGAAAGTTTTGCTGAACAGAGATATTTTCCATCTTTTTTTGAGAAAATGTTAATGACTTTTGCATTTTCTGTGAAAAGAATGTCGGTTAGAGACTTTACTTCTCCAAGTATTCCCCCCGAGTATAATGCAAAAATAAACTCGTCATTTGTTCTCACGTCCAAATTCACAAGAATAGTGGACTTCGGATCCGTAGAGTAAGTTGTTTTATTACCGCTTTTTTCAAAATATGGCTTTGGAATCGGAATCGAGATAGGCGTATCTGCAATAAATAACAGTGAATCTCCCGTCAGTGAATAAGCATAAATTGGAGTTGCGTGATTATAAGTTACAAGTATTAAGTCTTTATCCGATAATATCCCGCCTTGCAATCCCAAATTCAGTCTAAAGCTTTTAGTCGTATCCGTTGCTGATAGTTCTCGTTTAGTTTCCCCGTTTTCATCTATTTCTGCTACTAATCCGCTTAAATAAAAACTCCTAATGTATAATTTATCGTTACAAAGCGTTGCTTCTTCTGGTAAATATTTTGGTATTACCATCTTTATCTTTCCACTTTCTATATCTTTGTAAATTCTTCTTTATTTTCTTCTTGATTTGTAGGCAATAGCCAGGAAGCCAATCTTACAGTATCTCCGCTATCCAGCATTAGAAAAGCAGGTGTTAGAATGTAATTTAGCTCTTTTCTAATCTCGTTTTTTGGATCAGACCAGATTACTCCATCATAATCATAATGAATTTTATCTGCACCTATGTTCGACTCCGATGCAATAACACAAACCTCAATTTTATTGCTACTTTTTATATCTCTCATATAATTGAATGATTCTTTTAAGCATTCATGACAATCATAGCCCGTATAAAGCAGAAGAACTTTTGATTTATTTATTTTGCCCACAATTTCACTTATTGAATGCAATTTTTTATCGGTAATACTCTCTCGCATTTTATTTATCTTTTCTTGAATTTTCTTATGATAAGTGTTTTTTGATGCTTGAGGAGTTTCAAAGTATCGGTAACAAAATAGAAAAGCTAATAATATCGATGTTATACACATCACCACAAGCTTAATCATTTGTTTTTGTTCAAAAATTATCTTACTCATCGTAGTATAATTTGTAAATTTCATCAGATCCCAAATAAATCGCATTCTCTGATTTTGCAAGACCCAAAAAAAAATAATACTTTCTTTTTCTTTATTTTTCGGAATTATTACTTTTTTTATTTTCAAATTTCTCGTATCAATTTGCAATATTTCACGGGTATTTATTTCTCTCTTATCTATTTCTTTTGTTATGCTCAATGCTGCATAAATAAAGTTACCCCTTAAATCTGCGCCTGTAAAAAGATTAAACACATTAGTTCTTTTACTTATTTCATCGAGACTTCTGTATTTTTTTTCTACTTCTTTAAGTCTATTACTTATTTCTTCATAGTCATGAGATAAGTCTCTTCTTATCAAAAGGTTCCCCTCTTCATCATATTTTTCTATAAATGGAAATGATGTGCATAGAGCAAATATTTGATTTCCTGTCTTGAATATGAATCTGCTGTTTCTCAAAGGGTAAATCTTTCCGTCATAATCAGGTAACTGCTCGCCAAATTCTTTTATCAGCGTTCCGCTGTCTGAAAGAACTACAATGGGCTTTTGATTCTCTGGTGCCGAAAGTAAAATTCGCCCTGAATCATAAATATAGAAAGGCGTTAAAAGTCCTGGCAAATGTTTCGGCGTAATTATTCTTGTCACTATTCCAGATTTCGATAAAATACTTATTCTTCTAATTGAGGAGTCATAAACATAAATATAGTCCCCGAATGTTTTCAGATGCGTAACATGCTCAAACTCTCCTGGACCTCTACCTGCTTTCCCTATTGACCGAACAAATGAAAATTGTGTGTCCACCACAACAATTCTCTTATTTTTAGAATCTGCAATATAGATAAGGTTGCTGTCAACTGTTATTCCATGCGCAATTGATAAAAAAGTTCCATCACCAAATTCGGAAACCGCTAATTGTATTGGTATTTCAACTTTTTCTAAACCTTCCTTTCCTATATTACATCTTGCCACAAGTAATATCAATGCTATTGCCATGAAAAGTGAAACAGGAAATATGGGTGGTAAATCTTTGTAATTCATTATAATTCATACAGAAAGTTAATAACAATTCCCCTATAACAAATACATTAGGAGGGATTTCTATAAAGCCCTCCTAATGTAAAAATTCAGTTGTAAATTTATAACGGTGTGCAGCTAGCAGTGGCACTTCCAAAGTCGCAACTAACCCAACCATTTCCAGCAGCACAGTTAGTGGTTCCGACGCAAGTAACAGTTCCTCCGCCAGCACACTTTGCAGTCGCGACACAGTGAGCTGCAGCAAATAATTTTTCCATAGTGATTATGGAAAAACTTATAATTGCTAAAATTAACAGCCCAAAAACAATTTTCTTTTTCATAGTTGTTAAGAGTTTAAGTTAACGAGACATCTTCCTACACCCACGCAGGAATTGCGCCTATCTTACTTGTTTCTTCCCTTCTTTCCAAGAACTTTCGTTTTCGGTTTGTTGCTTCGGTTTGGCTTTATTTTCTGCTCGCTTCTGAACGATATACAATCCACGCCATTCCTATTAGCACTATATTTCTTAACACGCTCCACCATGTTATCGGCTCTTCCCATAATACCCCAAAACACCCGCAGGTTTTTAACTCTGAACTTGGATATAAGATATTAACTATCAAAACCAACGTGAATGTCAATAGCAACAGCACCAGCGATAGTGCAGAAGCCCTGACTTGAACCTCAAATAGTAGAAAAAGCCCAATCAAAGATTCAATCAATAAAATCAATAACACTAATGGGAGTATAAACATCCCAACTTCCTTGATTATCGCCTGTCTTTCAGAGGGGACACCAGTGATTGCAGATAAGAAGGGAATCAACATTGTTTTAATCTCAATCTCAAATTCTTCAAGGGCTATCCCTTTTCCAAAAAAAGCAATTATCATTACAAGCCCTAAAAACACGCTTATCAGTTTATTTACTTTTATCATTGTCAGTAGCAGTAGAAACTTTGGCTTGTTTGTCATAAGTCACAAACACACTACAAATCTAAAAATATCATAAAAGTTTGATTATAGTAAATAAGAATATTATTCACTGAACTTTAAAATTTTCTCAATAAACTTGTAACTTCTTTCTATGTTTTGTGGACTTGCAGTCTGACAATAAGCGACTTTACCATTTACTAAAAAAAAACTTTCACAAAAGAAACCTCTTTTGAAAAAACTTTGTTTGTAATCTGACCAAAGTTATATTCTAGTACCTTATATTTAAGATGGTTCAATAAAGCAAATCGCTTCGCCAAACCATATTCTTCTGTATTGGCAATATATAAGATATCAATATTTGATTTTTCTAACTTATTTTCTATCATCTCTATTTCGCTTTGCACACAACTGTTACAATGCTTCATTGAGAAAAAAACAACTAAGATGTATTCACGGTTGATAGGAAAAGTCTCTAATTGATTTATAAAGTCATTTTTTTCCAAGAAAATCTTTCTTCCTACTAATTCATAATTCAATTCTTCATCTTCCTTCATCAGAGAAAGTCTTTCAGAGAGCATATTTTTTTCAGCTGCAATCTTTTTCTTCTCATTAAGTGTATAAACTAAAAACGAAGCACAAGATAGGAATTGCAATACCTAAATAGTTGAATTTCATTGTTTTCTCTCCAACTCGATTAGTAATTTTTTATTAACTTTGTATCTCTTCAATGTCGGATTTTCAATTTTCCTCTCATTTCTGACCGGAATAATCTCATATAAATAATTTTTGGAATCAAACGAAAAACTTGCCTTCGCTTCAATAGTAGTCAAAATATGATCAAAATCTGAATTATAGACGTCTATGAATAATTTTTCATTTGGATTAAACCAACATAGAAAAATATAGTCTTCACACACGAGCAGATTAAAAACTCTCCCAACTTCGTCAGTCTCTTTCTCAATATTGACTCTACTTTTAGCATCACGATTTTGTATCTTGAACTTACTTGGAAATGACCTCAAGTATTTAAGAACCTTCACTTCATTTTCAAAAGTCAGTATTTTGACTAAACATGGTTCCCCACTAATCAGAACAATAAGAGTATCTCCGTTTAGTTTTCTAGAAAATGATTCTAAAAAGGTAGACAGGTTAGGCTTTGATAAAGTCAAATTTCCAATTACTTTGAATTCATGATTTGATGAACCCCAAATTTCTGCTTTATCGTAAAATGGACGGAGTTTTATTGAAACTATACCAAAACTCACTGGATTTATGTTTAGCACCGTCCCTTTTGCGTGAACAGAATATAAAAAATTAAACTTTTCATCATAGAAATTAATCTTATTCATATCAGCAATACAGAATTGATTTGTCTTTTGATTGTAATCAATACATATCGGACGAATATAAATTTCACCTGGTCCTTCTCCAACTTTCAAATCACATTTCTTAATTGCACAACCTGTTGAGTCAAATATCAAAATTTGTCGTCCAACTCTATCGCATAAATAAAAATTACCAAATATATCTTGAGTAACTTCTTCTGACTTCCAAGAAATTGATCCTATCAACATTGAATCGTTACTCTGAATTTTTATTGAGTCTTGAAATAGAAACACATCCTCAAAATTTAGAGTAGTAGGTAATTTTTTTCCACAAGAGCTCACGAATAATAATAGCGAGAATAGAAGTACAATTTTCATAGTCGTATTTAGAAGTATAGATCTGTGCGCACCACTATCGATGCGCACAGTTTCACTTTTTAACCAAAACTTAATCTTTATTAACACAACCTCTACAATCCCATACACCCATTTGAGGACATGGAAAGCACTCTCTGTAAGAATATTGTTCAAGAACGTAACAATTAATTCTTTGAACTAAATTTGTACCACCAGAACCACAAACATGGCTACAAATGGCTGTCTCCTCAGTCTTATAACATCCTTTATTCGGGAGTGCATCAGTTTCTGTGAACGGAAAGAAACTAAAAACCAGTGTTAAGAGAAGAAGTGCCATCATTGATACTGAAAACAGTTGCTTTTTCATATTTATTAAGCATTTAAGTTAAAGAAGATTTCTTCCTACATTCGTGCAGGAATTGCGACTATCTTACTTTTTTCTTCGCTTCTTTCCAAGAACTTTCGTCTTCGGTTTGTTGCTTCGGTTTGGCTTTATTTTCTGCTCGCTTCTGAACGATATACAATCCACGCCATTCCTATTAGCACTACATTTCTTAACACGCTCCACCATGTTATCGGCTCTTCCCATAATACCCCAAAACACCCGCAGGTTTTTAATTCTGAACTTGGATATAAGATGTTTACTATCAGCACGATGCTGAATAAACAAAGAAGAGATATGAGAAGCAGGGAGGCTATTTTTGTTTTGTAATCCACAATTAGCATCAGTCCTATTAGTAACTCATTTGCTAATATCACCCAAACAAAGACTGAAATAATGGGAGTAACTTTATCGTATAAACTTTTCTTACCAGAAAGAGAATACTCGCTTATAGCGAAGAAAGGGAGGAATTGGGTCTTTACTTCTTTTTCAAAACTTTTAATATCCAATCCCTTACCAATAAACGATATTAGAATAACTAAACTCAAAAGCGTGCGAATAGTTATTTTACTCTTTTTTGGGTAGGATAAATTCATTTTTGATTATATTAAACCATTCATATTGTTCACTGATGTTTGCATGAGGACCGTCATAGGAAAGAACTCTGCCTGTTGAATCTGTTAGTATCTTTAAAGGCGTATGGCTCTCATTTAGTTCTTTTTGAATTCGTTCTATGTAGCCTGACGTATCGTAGTAAGATGGAAATTCTAATCCTAGATTACTAATCCATGCCTCATTCTCGATTGTTCGATTTTCGTTCAATACACCGACAACATTCAAGTTTTTTATTTTGGATAACTCATTCCAAATTAGTCTTTCGTGCATACACGCGGGGCAAGATTTGAGCGAAAACATTATGATTAATGATAAAGGCTTATGCTTGATTATTTCTTTAATATTAACTAACTCGCCTTCTCGATTTAAGACAGTCCAAAATTTTTGATTGTTTAAGTAACTACCTTGTCTTGATTTTTTTTCTTCATATCTACTTTTATAGAAACTATTTTGGCGCAAATGCTATAAGCAAAGAGTCATAAACTGATAGTTTCTTTGGAATCCAATGATCAGTTCCAAAATAGAAAAATCTCTCGTATCTCCCATTTTTATTATATTTGATTAACTTTCTACCTCCATTGTCCGAAACAAATATATTGCCTTTACTGTCTAAACCTATTCCAATGGGTTGTAAATATTCACCCGGTCCTTTACCCTCACGGCCGATGTTCATTAATTTTTTGCCTATGCTATCAAAAACTACTACGTTCTTTGAACCAACGTCTACAATAATCAAATTGTCATTTTCATTACATACTATTTCACCAAACACTCCTGACAACCCATTACCTTGATGAATTGTAAACTGCTTATTTTTTCGAAAAAAATTATCAAACTGTTCAATCTTTTGCGCGAAGCAATTAGCAGTTGCAAAAAGAGCACTAATCAATGCTATATATACAAGTGGAAACCTTTTTTCCATAGATTATTTTATCCCTTGAATTATTAGAGAGTCTTGGTATGTCATGCACTCTTAAAGCAATCTCATACCAAGACTTATTTGTTGATGGTTTAATCTGGGATTACAGTTGCACATACACAGTTACCGACTAGAACTGGGCAGTAGCATATAGGTCCATCTAATATACCAGCTGAGTACACTATTCTTTCTGCTTTTGCCTCCTTACTCGAGAAGGTAATAATTGTTGATAGTGCTAGCAATACGATTGCCAACACTAGCATCGAGTTTAGGATAATTGTCTTCTTCATATTTATTAAGCATTTAAGTTAAAGAAAGTTTCTTCCTACATTCGTGCAGGAATTGCGCCTATCTTACTTTTTTCTTCGCTTCTTTCCAAGAACTTTCGTCTTCGGTTTGTTGCTTCGGTTTGTTGCTTCGGTTTGTTGCTTCGGTTTTCCGTCAGTGTCAACACTTTTTGCGCGTAACTTGTTTGCTTTTCTTCTTCATTCTCCACAGAATTTTTGCGTGCTTCATACCACGCACCAATCGCTCCATAGCGGTCTTGCATTTTGCGCTCTGCTTCCATTACATTCACTTTGGCTTCGTGCGGCGAACACCCAAACGCACGGTGCGCAAACGCTTGAAACGCGCTTTCGCTCTTAAAGCCAAGCTGCTGTCTCAACGAATGGAGTTTAAGCGTTGGATTGCTACGCACAACTTGCACAAAGGCTTTGGCTCTAACCCAATCCTTCACATCGTGCGGCGAGCAGCCAACTGCATCTTGGGTGTGTTTCCAAAGCCTATCCGGCGAGAGATGAAAGTTTTGGCAAAACGACTTCAAGTTTAATCGTTGATTGCCGATACAAGCAGAGAGATGCTCAAACATCTTTTGGCAGATTTCAGAGGCGCGTTGTGGGCACATATTGTCATAGGTGATTTTGTGGTTTGTTGGAAGTTAAAAAACTGTGTTTTAAGTTGCAACTTGATTCAAAAGATTGAAAAGACACTACAAAACCCTGAATTGAACCGATTAAATAGCCGATTTACACATGAGTCGCATTGTCCAAAGCCTTTTAAGTCGCCCTGTTGGATTGAGCATGGTGGGCGTTTTGGTTTTAGGTTTAGCGATATTTTTTGGATTGAAATTACCCCTCTCGACTTCACCCGAAGCCGAGTTTCCGCGTGTTTCTATTCGCACCAGTTGGAGCAACGCTTCCCCTGAACAAATGACGGTTCAAGTAACGGCTAAAATAGAGGAAGTTGCAACCGAGTTACGCGGTGTTAAAAAGGTTACGTCTCGCACGAGAGAAGGGATTTCTCACGTTTATGTAGAATTTGAAAAAGATGCGGATGTCAATTTTATCAAAGTTGCCTTAATGGAAAGGCTCGAGGAACTTTGGCAATCGCTTCCCGCAGGCGTTTCCCGTCCGATATTAGAAAAATATGTCCCAAAAGAATTTCAAGAGTTGCAAGGCTTTTTAGTCTATCAATTTTTCCCTAATACTAAGTTTTCTATTTCACCTTCTCTCATTAAAGAGCAACTTGAAAAATATCTTATCCCGCTTCTAAATGGATTAGAAGGAATTGGGGAAATTCAGGTATATGGTGCAGAAAGGGAACGGCTTATTGTTGAACTTGATGAAACCGCACTACACAGATATGGATTAAGCGTAGAAGATGTAGAAACTGCGCTCAATCAAGTTTCAACGCAAAGAAGTTATGGCGCAGTTCTGCACTTTCAAACCCAAATGCCTTTGCGACAAGTCCACACCTTTGCTTCGCTTTCCGACCTTGAAGCCCTTGTAATTAAGCCAACTGCTTTTGCGGATACAAGCGGCATATCGCGAGTGATTCGCTTGCGTGATGTCGCCAAACTCCGCATAGAAATGCCCGAACAGATGAACTACTTTCGGATTAACGGCAAAGACGCGGTTACGATGACCATTAGCCGAGAAGCCAACTCAAACAGCCTTAACCTTGCCGACAACATAGAACGAACCATAAAACAAACGCTTTCACGTGATTTAAGCACTTTGACTTACACCAAAGCCCTTGACCGCACAACGCCTTTAAGAAAAGAGTTAGAAAATCTCAGCCAAGATTTGATCATTGCGCTTATTGCCATTATCATTGTTTTATTTTCATTTTTGCGCAATATCCGATTTACGCTTATTGTGCTTCTCAATGTTGCGTTTGCGCTTTCGTTCAGCGTGCTTGCGCTCTCTATGCTGGGATATAGTTTGAATCTCATTACGATTGCAGGCATGATTTTAGTATTTGGAATTTTAACGGATAATGCCGTTGTAGTGATAGATAACATCGAGCGCAACATTTCAAGCGGCACAGAGCAAAAAGAGCTTATTGCGAAAGCCACTGCGGAAGTTTTCTTGCCTGTATTAGCCTCGACTGCGACGACTATCGGTGCGCTTCTTCCGATTCTATTTTTGCCTGATGAAATTCGTCTCTATTTCATTGAATTTGTTGTTTCTATCTCAGTTTCGCTTGTCGGCTCTCTCATTATCTCTTTTACACTGATTCCTTCACTTGTCTTTCACTATGGCGTGCGTGCTTCACCCACTTCACCACGATTTGAAAAATTTTTCTCTCAACTTTATGTTTCCATACTTGGCTACATTTTAGACCGACCCAAGCGATTTATTTTTCTTACACTTCTGCTCATTGGCATTCCAATTTATTTACTTCCCGACCGATTAGATGAAAAAGAAACCATAGAAAAAGATAAACTTAAATTTTTCAGAAGTGCTTACAACTTTATTTTCGGCAATGAATATATTTCAGCGGCAAAGCCTTATTTGAATTACGTTCTTGGAGGAAGTTCGTATTTATTTTATCGCTATGTTTCTCGTTCCGAATTTTTTGGCTACGGCGGCGAAACGTATATCGGAATAGAAGTCAGTGCGCCACAAGGTACCAGTCCTGAACGCTTAAATGAAATTGCAAACCGTTTTGAAAAGCCGCTTTTAGAATATCAAGAAGGCAGAAAAGGCATTGAAAAATTTATCACAGAAATTAATGGTAAAAATGCTTCTATCACCGTTCACTTTGATAAAAACGCCTCAATGACTTTGCCTTATATTGTCAAGGCACATTTAACCGCGATTGGAGCGAGAGTTGGTGGTGCAACGGTTGCCGTTTATGGTTTTGGACCTGGATTTTTTTCAGGTGGGAGTGAAACGAGTTCATTTCGCTTGAAGGCGTTAGGGTATAACTACGATAAGTTAAAATGGCTCTGTGAAAAATTTAAGCATGAGTTAGAAAAAAGCCCGCGTGTGGATAATTGCAGAATTGATAAAGCCTTCGGCTTTTTTGAGAGTGGAAGTGAAATTGCGCTCACGCTTCAACGCGATAATTTAAGGCATTATCCTGTCTCGCTTAATCGTCTATTTTCTACAATTCAAAGAAAAACCAGCGGGAATGTCTCTTTTTTATCGCTTACAGTAGGAGAGCGTGAATATCAATCAGAGTTAAAATTTTCTCGTGCTTCTCTTTTTTCAACGAGTGATTTATTCTCTGGTCTTTATTTTGAGAACGGCTCAATTTCTCGTTTTTCAGATTTTATTGGAATTGAGAAGCGGAAAGTTCTCTCCGAAATTTTGCGCGAAAATCAACAATATCAGCGATGGATTACATTGGATTACAAAGGTCGTTATGATTTCGGACAGCGATATATTGAAAACACTCTTTCCCGCTTTCCGCTGCCTGCGGGCTATGAAATAGATACCAAGCAACAGGGCTTTTTTATGTTTTCCGATAAAAATTCAGAGGATTTTATTTATGCCGCGCTTTTTTCAATTTTTATTGTGTTTATTGTCTGCGCCGCACTTTATGAATCCTTTTCCAAGCCGTTTTTGATTATTTTAGCCGTTCCGATGTCGCTTGCAGGCGTTTTTTTAAGTTTCTATTTTTTTGATGCCAATTTTGGAAGAGGTGGATATGCTTCTATTTTACTTCTCGGTGGAATTGTGGTAAATAATTCAATCGTATTAGTGGATAGAATTATTGCTTCTATTAAACATTCAAATTTTAAGTCGCTGAAAGAGGTCGTTATTACAGCCTCTTTGGAGAGAGTTCGTCCGATTTTAATGACCAGTTTGCTGACGATTGCCTCGCTTTTGCCGCTTCTTCTGCGTTCGGAAAAAAGTAGTATTTGGTATGGGTTAAGCGTTGGTGCGATTGGGGGCATGGTTTCTTCTACGTTGCTTGTTCTACTTATTCTGCCTGCGATATTTTATCTTTTTGAGCGACGTTCTAAAAAAATTTAAGCAAAAAGCGTCCTTTTGAGACGCTTTTCCCTTTTCTATTGGGTGAAAAAGTTTACGCCGCACTGGCTTCTAAGACAGGCTTTTGAATGGCATCTTTATCGTAGTTCAGCACGGGCGAAAGCCATTTTTCTATTTCTTCTACCGATGTGCCTTTTCTTCGGGCATAGTCTTCGACTTGGTCGCGCTCTATTTTGCCAATGGTGAAATACTGCGCGTCTTTATGGGCGATATAGTAGCCGCTGACTGCCGCCGTCGGATACATTGCGCAACTTTCGGTAAGGAAAATTCCTGTTCGGGCTTCCACATCAAGCAGGTCGAAGAGGTCGCGCTTTTCGGTGTGGTCGGGACAAGCGGGATAACCGGGTGCTGGTCTAATGCCTTGATATGCCTCTCGAATTAACTCTTCGTTTGTAAAAGATTCATTCGGCGCATAGCCCCAGATTTCTTTGCGAACACGCTCGTGCAGATATTCGGCAAAGGCTTCTGCCAATCGGTCGGCAAGGGCTTTGACCATAATTGCGCTATAATCATCTTGCTGTTGTTCATATTTTTTAGCGAGTTCTTCTGCGCCAATACCGGCGGTAACGGCAAACATTCCGAAATAATCTTTTAGCCCAGTTTCTTTTGGCGCAATAAAATCAGCAAGGCATTGATTGGGTAAGTTTTTGGCTTTTTCGCCTTGTTGGCGCAAGAAGTGAACGGTTTTTAAGACAGTCGTGCGCGAGTCATCGGTGTAGAGTTCGACATCATCGCCAATACTATTTGCGGGGAAAATTCCGACCACGCCTTTTGCGGTTAGTGCATTTTCTGCAATGAGTTTATCGAGCATTGTATTCGCATCGTGAAAGAGTTTTGTGGCTTCTTTGCCCACGAGTTCATCGTTTAATATCGCGGGATATTTACCTGCGAGTTCCCACGCTTGAAAGAACGGTGTCCAATCGATATAGTTACGCAGTTCGGCAAGGGTTACAGAAACATCAAATACGCCGAGTCGATTCGGTTTATAGACGCTCTGTTCGTTCCATTCTATTTTTGTTTTGTTTTGTCGGGCGGTTTCTATTGGCAGAGATTTTTTCTCTTGTTTTCGCCGGGCGTGGTCTTCGCGCACGAGTTCATATTCGAGTCGCATTTTTTCGATAAACGCCTGTCTTGTTTCAGGCGTAACCAGATTTTGCACCACAGGCACAGAGCGCGAAGCATCAAGCACATGCACGACGGGACCTGAATAATTCGGAGCGATTTTTACGGCGGTATGCACACGCGAGGTTGTTGCGCCACCAATCAGAAGCGGAATCTTAAATCCCTGTCGCTCCATTTCTTTGGCTACGCCGACCATTTCATCAAGCGAGGGCGTAATCAATCCTGATAAGCCAATAATATCAACTTGTTCTTTTTTGGCGGTTTCTAAAATTTTATCGGTTGGAACCATCACGCCTAAATCAATCACTTCAAAATTATTGCATGCCAGAACGACGCTCACGATATTTTTGCCAATATCATGCACATCGCCTTTAACGGTTGCAATTAAGACTTTTGCACTTTTTTTCGTATCGCCAGTTTGGGCTTGGAGTTGTTTTTTTTCGGCTTCAATGAACGGCACTAAATAGGCGACGGCTTTTTTCATCACACGCGCCGATTTGACGACTTGCGGCAAGAACATTTTGCCTGCACCGAATAAATCGCCGACAATGTTCATTCCGTCCATCAAGGGTTTTTCAATGACATCGAGCGGACGTGGATAGTGTTGGCGGGCTTCTTCGGTATCTTGGTCGATATAATCCGTGATACCGTTGATAAGGGCATATTTAAGGCGTTCTTCGACGGGCAAGTTTCGCCATTCATCTTTCTTCTTTTCTTTATTATCGCCGCTTTGATGTTTGATTTGTTCGGCATATTCAATCAATCGCTCGGTTGCATCGGGGCGGCGGTTAAGGAGCACGTCTTCCACACGCGTGCGTAGTTCAGGCTCAATATCATCATAGACTGCCAGTTGCCCTGCATTGACAATGCCCATATCCAATCCTGCCTTGATGGCGTGATACAGAAAGACCGTATGCATGGCTTCGCGCACGGGGTTATTGCCTCTGAACGAGAAAGAAATGTTCGAAATGCCGCCGCTGACTTTGGCGTGGGGTAAGTTTTCTTTAATCCACTTTGTTGCGTTAATAAAATCAACCGCGTAATTGTTATGCTCTTCCATTCCTGTCGCAACGGTAAGCACGTTGGGGTCGAAGATGATGTCGTGCGGATTGAAGCCAACTTCTTCGGTCAAGATTCGATAAGCACGGGCGCAAATTTCAATGCGGCGTTCAAATGTATCGGCTTGCCCTTTTTCATCAAACGCCATGACAACCGTTGCCGCACCATAGCGTTTGATTTTATGCGCATACTCTTTGAACTTTTCTTCGCCTTCTTTGAGCGAAATCGAATTCACAATGCACTTTCCTTGCAAGCATTTCAAGCCTGCTTCAATCACTGACCATTTAGATGAATCAATCATAATCGGCACGCGGGCAATATCTGGCTCGGCGGCAATAAGGTTCAGGAATTTCACCATAGCCGCTTCGGAATCGAGCATACCTTCGTCCATATTGACATCGAGAATTTGCGCACCGTTTTCAACTTGTTGACGCGCAATGGCAAGGGCTTCATCAAACTGACCGTTGAGAATGAGTTTTGCAAACTTCGGAGAGCCAGTAACATTTGTGCGTTCACCAATGTTGATGAAGTTGGTTTCGGGGCGAACGACAAGTGGCTCTAAGCCTGCAAGGCTCATTGTTTTGATGATGTTATTTTTTTTGCGCGGCTTATGTCGTGAGGCAACTTCGACAAAGGCGGCAATATGTTCAGGCGTTGTGCCACAACAGCCACCGATGATGTTGACAAAATTTTCTTTGATGTAATCGTCTAACTGCTTCGCCATAAATTCAGGGGATTCGTCATACTCGCCCATTTCGTTAGGTAAGCCTGCATTGGGATACAGGCTTGTATAGCAATCAGCGATGCGCGCTAATTCTTTGATGAAGGGGCGCATTTGTGCCGAGCCGAGCGCGCAGTTTAAGCCAACAGAAAGCAAATTCGGCGCGTGCGAAATTGAAATCCAAAATGCCTCTGTTGTTTGCCCTGAAAGCGTGCGTCCGCTTTGGTCGACAATCGTGCCTGAAATCATGAGCGGAAGCGATTTGCCTGTTTGGTCGAAGTAGTTTTGAATTGCCGCAATCGCTGCTTTGGTATTGAGCGTATCGGTAATCGTTTCGATAAGAAGCAAATCCACGCCGCCATCAACTAATCCGCGCACTTGTTCAAAATATGCCTCGTAAAGTTGGTCAAATGTAACGGCGCGAAAGCCAGGGTCATTCACATCAGGCGACATTGAGGCAAGTTTCGTGGTCGGTCCAATCGCCCCAGCGACAAAACGCGGCTTGTTCGGATTCTTCTTTGTGAATTCTTCTGCCACTTCTTTGGCAAGCCGTGCCGATTGAAGATTCATCTCATAAACCAAATGTTCCATGCGGTAATCGGCTTGCGAGATGGCATTCGCACTGAACGTGTTGGTTTCAATAATATCGGCACCTACTTCCAAATACTGTCGATGAATGCCTTGAATAATCTGCGGCTGTGTGAGCGAGAGCAGTTCGTTGTTGCCTTTGAGTCCGTCTTTTGGCTTATTGAACGATTCTTTATCGAGATGCGTGTGCACACAGGCTTCGCTGTGCTCGTGATGGTGGTCGTGGTGGTGATGCTCCTCGCGGTCAATGCCTGTGCCGCTTTGTGCATGCGCTTCGTGCAACAGTTCATCGAGTTTGCGTTCATTGGCTTCGGCAATGGGGTCGTGCGGCAGTTTCACATTGAAATCTTTGAACCGCTCGCCTCTGTAATCGGCTTCGGTGAGCCGATGGCGTTGAATCATCGTTCCCATTGCGCCATCAATAACGAGAACGCGCTCTTCGAGTAACTCCTGAATGCTCTTGCTCATGTCGCTAAAAGTGATTGAATTGACTTCAAAGAATCTTCGAAAACAAAAAGCCTTTCCGACGGGAAAGGCTCGTGTGAAACTTTATGTGCCGCTTGAAATCACTTGATTTGATGCGGTTCTATGGACACTTACGGCTTTTCCGTCGTGATTTCCTTTCGGAAACCGCTTTGCGCTGTGTCCATAGATAATGGTGCGAAAAGCGTTGCAAATATACGGCAATTCCTGAAACTTTCAATGCGGTTCTTTCTGTAACTTGCGTGGATTTCCAATCATCTCGTTTTGCTCATGATAGTTACTTTGCCGATTCAAATCGGTCCTACTTATCGTGATGTGCTTTTGGCGCGTGAGCGTATTCAGCCGTTCATTAAGCGCACGCCTGTGATGACCTCTGAAAGTCTCAACCGCCTTACCCAAGCCGACCTTTACTTCAAGTGCGAAAATTTGCAGAAAGTTGGCGCGTTCAAATTTCGGGGCGCGTGCAATGCCGTGTTTTCGCTTTCCGATGACAAGGCAAGAAACGGCGTTGCAACACATTCATCAGGCAATCACGCGGCGGCACTCGCCCTTGCGGCACGCTTGCGCGGCATTTCCGCAACGATTGTCATGCCCAAGAACGCACCCAGCGTGAAAGTTGATGCCGTCAAAGGCTACGGCGGCACGATTGTGTTTTGCGAACCTACCTTGCACGCTCGCGAAAGCACTTTGACCTCGATTGTGGAACAAACCGGCGCAACGTTTATTCCGCCCTACAACTACTGCCCCGTGATTGCAGGACAAGGCACAGCGGCACTTGAACTTCTCGAAGACACGCCCTCTCTCGATATGCTCATTGCACCGATTGGCGGCGGCGGATTGATTTCAGGCACAGCCCTCGCAACCATCGGAAAAAGTCCAACAACCCAAGTCATTGGCGCAGAACCCGCAAATGCTGACGACGCATTCCGTTCATTCAACGCGCACACGCTACTTCCACAAACCGCGCCAAATACGATTGCCGACGGTCTGCTCACCTCGCTTGGCAACATTACCTTTTCCATCATTCAGCGTCATGTCTCTCGCATTTTCACCGCCAAAGAAGAAAGCATTATTCAAGCGATGAAACTCGTTTGGGAACGCATGAAACTCATCATTGAGCCTTCTGCCGCTGTGCCGCTTGCCGTTGTGCTTGAACACGCCGATTTCTTTTCAGGCAAACGAATCGGCATTATCTTTTCAGGCGGAAATGTGGATTTAAGCAAGCGTTTCTGGTAACTTTTTCAAACCTTAAAAAATCCAACAAGATGTCTTACCAACACATTCTCGTAACCCAAGAACCCGACACCAAAATTGCTATTGTGCAACTCAATCGCCCACACGCCCTCAATGCGCTAAACTTTGAGTTGATGAACGAACTGCTTTCGGCGTTCAGAGCCTTTGCGAAAGAGCCTTCTCTCAACGCCGTTGTGCTGACGGGCAACGACAAAGCCTTCGCCGCAGGTGCCGACATCAAAGAAATGGCAACTGCAACAAGTGCCGAAATGCTCACCAACGGATACTTGGAACTGTGGGACGAACTGCACACGTTCAAGAAGCCGATTGTGGCGGCGGTTTCGGGCTACTGTCTTGGCGGCGGCGCAGAACTGGCAATGGTCTGCGATATGATTGTTGCTTCGGAAACGGCGAAGTTTGGTCAGCCTGAAATCAATATCGGCGTGATTCCCGGTGCAGGTGGCACGCAACGCCTCACGCGCCTTGTCGGCAAAGTCAAAGCGATGGAACTGATTTTGACTGGGCGACAATTCACCGCCGAAGAAGCCTTATCAATGGGATTGATTAACAAAATCGCACCTGTGGCATCTTACCTTGATGAAGCCAAAAAACTTGCGATTGAAATTGCTTCGAAACCACCGATTGCGGTTCGGCTTGCCAAAGAAGCCGTGCTTCGCGCCGCTTCAACGAACCTCAATGAAGATGTGGAATTTGAACGCCGACTTTTCGCCCTTCTCTTCGCAACCGAAGATATGCGCGAAGGCATGAAAGCGTTTATTGAAAAACGAAAACCAGTTTGGAAAGGGTGTTGAGATAAGACTTACTACATCACAAGAACGCTTAATTAAAGCAACATTGCCCTATCTTTTGACCTCACCTGTTTTGGCTTCGCCAAAACGTCCCTCTCCTTACGAAAGGAGAGGGACGTCGCACCGCGACAGGGTGAGGTTACATTCGCTCTCCTTTGTTTTTTGAACGATTTTCAATGTAGTAAGTCTATAATTAAAGTGGGAACGCTCCGCCACAGCGATTGTCGCGGAGCGATTGGCTGAACTTGATTACGATTGGGTTTCGGCAGGTTTGGCGGTGCGTTCTTTGACTTTTGTTGCCGCTTTGCCCGTGCGCTCGCGCAAGTAGAAGAGTTTTGCACGGCGGGCTTTGCCTTCTTTCACCACTTCAATTTTCGCAATGCTCGGCGAGTGAATCGGAAAGATACGCTCTACGCCCACGCCGTTTGAGATTTTGCGCACCGTGAAAGTTTCTGACATTCCTGTACCTCTGCGGTTAATCACAATGCCTTGATATTGTTGGATACGCTCTTTATCGCCTTCCACCACACGCACATGAACATTGACCGTATCCGATGGGCGAAACGGCGGAATATCCGCTTTCTTGAAGCCTGCTTCCACTAATTGAATTTTGTCCATAATTGATTTCCGTTAGAAGTTAAACTTATTGAGTTTTGATTTATTGTTTTGCGTCGTTTTTGTTGTCAAGCAAATCGGGTCGTCGTTGTTTGGTTCGTTCTAAGGCGTTTTGCACTTGCCACTCACGGATTTTCGCGTGATGTCCTGAAAGAAGCACGTCAGGCACTTTCATGCCGCGAAAGTCAGCAGGGCGCGTGTAATGCGCGCAATCGAGCAATCCTGTTTGGAACGAATCGAGCAACGCCGATTCCGAATCGTTCATCGCATTTGGAATCAATCGCACAATGCTATCAATGAACACTAATGCGGGCAGTTCGCCACCTGAAAGCACATAATCGCCGATTGAAATTTCTTTTGTTATCAATGCTTGGCGCACGCGCTCATCAACGCCTTTGTAGTGTCCGCACAAGACAATCAAATTTTTTTTCAAAGAACACTCGTTAGCAAGGCTTTGCGTGAGTGTTTCGCCGTCGGGCGTCATAAAAATCACTTCGTCATAGTCGCGTTCGGCTTTCAACTTTTCAATGCACGCAAAAATCGGTTCAGGTTTCATAATCATACCAGAGCCGCCGCCGAAAGGCGCATCATCAACTTGCTTGTATCGCCCCAATCCATAGTCGTGCAAATTGTGAACTTCAATCTCGACTAATCCTTTCTCTTTGGCAATTCTCACAATGCCGTTTTCAAGGGGACTTTTGAGGTATTGCGGCATTACAGTCAGAATATCAATGCGCATCACAAGAACTCTTCATGTCGTTTGACTTTGATATAGCCTTCAGTCAGATTGACTTCTTCAATAAACTCGGAAATTGCAGGCATCAAGATTTTTTTTCCACTATTGAGCGAAACTTCATAGACATCGTTCGATGGAATTTTTATCACATCGGTTAGCGTGCCAATACTGCTTTTTCCGTTAAGAACTGTAAGTCCTATCAATTCGTGAATGTAGGCGACATCGCCTTTGAGTTTTGGCAAATCGGTTGTTTCAATGAACAACCTTTTTCCGACTAATTTTTGCGCTTGTTCGGGCGTTTCAATGCCAACAAAACCGTAAGTTGCAACCGTCGGCGCAACCGAGACCGAACGCACCTCAATTGGCGTTGCTGTATCGGGCGTGTTTCCAATCCAAAGTTTTTTTCGTTGTTTAAGGCGTTCAGGGAAGTCAGTTTCAAGTGCGACTTTGACTTCCCCTTTCAGACCTTTGACTTTGACAATTTGTCCGATTTGCAAGCGTTGTATCACGTTGCATTAGGAAGTGGCTTCAGCTTTTTTGGCTTCGGCTTCTTTCTTGGCTTTGCGGCGGCGAGCTTTGCGTTCTAAGTTTCGCATCAGTCGCGCCTTTCGCATCTCTTCCCACTTTTGCATTTCGGCATTGATTTCTTCTTCGCTCTTTCCTTTCTTTTTGAGGTAGAGGCGATAAAGCAATCCTGTGCCGCGAATCAGACTGCGTGCGGTGTCCGTTGGCTGTGCGCCGATACTGAGCCAATAGGCAACACGGTCCTCTTTGAGTTCGACCTTGTGCGGACGTGCTTTCGGCGTGTATTGCCCCAATACTTCCAAGAATGCGCCGTCGCGTCGGGCGCGGGCGTCTGTCGCCACAATTTGATAAATCGGCAGTTTCTTTCTGCCCGTGCGTCTCAATCTAATTTTAACCAATTCGGTATTCGGTTTATGTTGAAAAAATGATGTTGTTTGAAACTCGTTATCGCCGTGCCGCCAAGCGTTCAATCGGAATGTTTTGCGCGGTGATGCGTCGCCCTGCTTTATCTAATTTTGTTAGCGACTTCATCATTTTTTTCATTTCTGCAAATTGCTTGAGCAGGCTATTGACTTCCTGAACGGTCGTGCCGCTTCCTTTTGCGATTCTTGCCCGGCGGCTTCCGTTGATAATGTCAGGGTTGCGTCGTTCCTCTTTCGTCATCGAACAAATGATAGCTTCGACGCGCTTGATTTCTCTTTCGTTGATTTGGTCTGTGGGAATCACCTTGTTCATACCCGGAATCATTGAAATCAGGCTTTGAAGTGAGCCCATTTTCTTAATCTCTTGAATCTGCGCGTAAAAGTCATCAAAGTCAAATTCGTTTTTAAGCAGTTTCTTTTGCAGTTCTTCGGTCTTTTTGAGGTCTAAGCGTTCTTGTGCGCGCTCTACGAAACTGACAATATCGCCCATTCCGAGAATGCGTTGCGCCATGCGGTCGGGATAAAAAATATCGAGGTCGTCGACTTTTTCACCACTGCTCACAAATTTAATCGGCTTATTGACCACACTTTTAATGGAGAGAGCCGCACCGCCGCGTGTGTCGCCGTCCATTTTTGTCAGCACCACGCCGTCGAAGTCTAATCGGTCGTTGAAGGCTTTTGCCGTATTGACTGCCTCTTGCCCAATCATTGCATCAACCACGAACAAAATTTCTTCGGGGTTCAGCATCTTTTTGAGCGTTTCGGCTTCTTGCATCATTTCTTCATCAATCTGCAAGCGTCCGGCAGTGTCGATGATAGCAATATCGCGTGCGTTTTGTTTTGCGTATTCAATGCCGAGTGTTGCGGCTTTAATTGCATCTTTTTCATCGATAGCGAAGACAGGGATTTCGATTTGCGCGCCCAACGTTTTGAGTTGGTCAATGGCGGCAGGTCGATAGACGTCGGCGGCAATAAGGAGCGGATTACGCCCGCGCTTTTTGAGATGAAGTGCTAATTTTGCCGCAAAGGTCGTTTTCCCTGCACCTTGCAAGCCCGCAACCATAATCACCGCTGGAATGCGATTGGTTTTGAGATTCAAATCGACTTGCTTGCCGCCCATCATGTCTTTGAGTTCATCAAAGACAATTTTGACAATCATCTGCGAGGGCGAAACGCTTTTAATGACTTCTGCGCCGAGTGCTTTTTTGCGAACTTGCTCGATAAAATTTTTTGTAACGGCATAATTGACATCTGCGTCCAACAACGCACGCTTAATATCGCGCAACGCATTGCCGATATTGACTTCATTGATTCGTGCTTGCCCTGATAGTTTCCTTAGCGCAGAATCAAGTTTATCGCTGAGTGTTTCAAACATAAAAGTTTTCAAAAATCCACGTTCACTAACATTTCAATCGCAGGCGTTCTTGCCTGAACACGGTTGAAAATCCTTGATGTTGGTAAAAAATCTTAAACAAGGACGGCAAAGATAAAAAAAGATATATGGCGTGCAAAACTGCCCTTGTGGTTGTTGCTGTCTTTCTCGAATCTTCACGCTTTGTTGTAATTTCGCACTTCCAATTTTTAACGGTTATGTGGAAACTGGCTCAACTCTACTCGGCGTCGATTGAAGAGAAACTCAAAGAGATTGTTTTCTCGATGCAGGAATTTCTTTTCTTTTCGCTTCGTGCGTTTCGTGCGATTGGGGCTTGCAAACGTTATTGGCGCGATGTGCTTGACCAAGCCTACATCTGCGGCACGGAATCACTGCCGATTTTGATGGTCAGTGCGCTTTCGATTGGCTCATTGATTGTGATTGAAGTGGGTCATCAACTTGCGGAGTTTGGCGCGAAAACGATGACGGGTCGGAGTGTTGCGCTGTCGGTAGTGCGAGAAATTAGTCCGCTCGTGGCAGGCTTGATGCTTGCGGCGCGCGTTGGAGCGCGTAATAGTTCTGAACTTGGCGCAATGCAAATTTCCGAACAAATCGATGCGCTTCGCGCCTTTGGCACTGACCCGATTGCCAAACTTGTTGTGCCGCGCCTTGTGGCCTCGTTTTTGATGTTCGTTCCGCTTATCGCCCTTTGCGACCTTGTCGGACTGATTAGCGGTGCCTACCTTGCCGAGTGGGATTTACATTTGGATAGAGGCATTTATTGGAACTCGGTTATTGACATCTTGCGCCCAATGGATTGGGTCGTGGGCTTTTCCAAACCGCCCGTGTTTGCGATTGGCATTTCGCTGATTAGTTGCTACACAGGATTTAGCACCACTGGCGGAACGGCAGGCGTTGGCAAAAACACGATTAAAGGTATTGTGTATTCTTCTGCCTTCGTTTTAGTGATGAATTTTTATCTCTCCAAAGTGATTCTCGACCTCATGCGCGGTTAATCAAACGCTTCTCTCATGATTGAACTTCGGAATGTCTCGCTTCGATACGGCTCACGCGAGATTTTGAAAGACGTGTCGCTCACGATTGAAGACAAAAAAATTAAAGCCATTCTCGGTCCTTCAGGCGCAGGCAAAAGCACTATTATCAAATTGATGTTAGGATTGATTAAACCGACATCAGGACAAGTTTTGGTTGATGATGTCGACATCACGCATTTCAGCGAGGTTGAACTGTTTCCGATTCGTCAAAAAATGGGCATTGTCTTTCAAGGCAACGCGCTCTTTGATTCTATGACGATTACAGAAAACATGAGTTTTTTTTTGCGTGAGAACTTGAACTTGCCTGAAAGCGAAATTGCCGCACGTGTTCATGAGCAAATAAAGTTTGCAGGATTAGAAGGATTTGAAAACAGCCTTCCTGATAGTTTATCGGGCGGTATGCGCAAGCGTGTAGCGATTGGTCGCGCCTTGATTTTCCACCCCAAAATGGTTCTCTTTGATGAACCTACGGCGGGACTTGACCCTGTTAGTTCAAAAAAAATCTTGGATTTAATCAAACGCCTTCAAAGTGAGATTGGACTTGGTGCAGTGATTGTTACACACATCTTGCAAGATGTCTTCGCAGTGGCTGATTCTGTTGCGGTGCTGTATCAAGGCAAAATTATCTTCAACGACGTGCCACAAAAACTTTACGACTCAACACATTCATTCATAACATCATTTTTATCTAACCCAGAAGATTAACTTCACTCGCTTCAATGTCATCTTCACGCGGAAATCTTCAATGGCGCGACCTTCGCACGGGGCTTATCTTTGTCATCGGGCTAATCGTTGCCGCCGTTCTACTTCTGATTGTCGGTAGAAATAGCCCTGTTGTCAATAGGTTTATTGACCTCAAAATTTTCGTTCAAGATATTGAAGGGCTTGCTGAAAACAACTTCGTGGCGATTTCAGGCAAGAAGGTTGGCACTGTTCAAGCTATGACAATTAAAGAGCGTAACGACACTATCGGCGTTGAAGTGCTGATGAGCGTGCGTGCTGAATTTCAGCCTGTTATTACCAAAGATTCAAAAGCGAAAATCAAGCCACTGGGCGTGTTGGGCGATAAGTATGTCGACATCACGCTTGGCAGTGGTGAACCTGTCTCCGATGGCGACTTCTTACTCGTTGAAAAAGATTTGGGACTTGCCGACCTTACCACCGAAGGCGTTAAACTGATTCGCAACTTGAACGATGTGTTAGAAAAAATCAATCGCGGGGAAGGCACGCTCGGCAAATTGATTACTTCATCGGAACTTGTCGATAAACTTACGCGCACCGCAGATAATTTAGAGCGCGTTTCTGCCTTGCTTGCTTCTAATCAAGGGTTAGCAGGACGCTTGATGAACGACTCCGAACTCGCTAATCGCTTTGCTAACATTATGAAGGATTTGGAAGCCATCACAGCATCACTTCGTGAGGGCAAAGGCTCAATGGGAAAACTCTTGGTCGATGACTCGTTCTACAACACCCTAAACACCACAACAAAACGCCTTGATTCGCTTATCTCTGGGTTGCAAAATCCATCAGGCACAATCGGCAAATTAACAACAGATTCTCTGCTGTATCATAATCTGAATCGTTCTTCCCTTGCACTTGATTCGCTTTTGCGCGACTTAAAAGCAAACCCCAGCCGATATATCAACGTGCGCGTGTTTTAAGGTCTGCACGCCTAACTTTGACCCGCCATGCAGACCTTTCACACGAGTTTCAATCACTTTTTGTAGACAATTTTGCGAATCGTGTCGAACTGCAAGTAAGGATACTCGCGTTGCACGTGTTCGATGGCGTCAGCGGCGGAAAGCCGTTGTGCGCGCGCATTTTTGAAAATTTGCCGAATGTGATAGTCGCGAAGTTGCTTTTCATCAAGCAATCGGTGAGCACGCAGCTTTGAGAGAACTTCGTCTGAAACGAAATCACGGATTGGGTTTCGCATCTTTTTCTTCGGTTAAGTTTCAGTTGATAATGATTGTTAAAGAATCGGCGCAAGTATGGTAGTTCGCCAAATGTTCAAAGTCATTATCACTGTTTGATGCGATGTTCTCCGCTTTCGATTAGGTTTGTTGTGATTTTAATGGCTCAAATATAGAACGGCAAACTTATATTTGCAACTTCTCTGCAAAAAACAAAACTATCAATCATGACTAAAAAACATCTTGAACATCTTTTCCAAAGTTTTGAAAAAAAGCGCGTTGCGGTTGTTGGCGATGTGATGTTGGATAAATACATCTTTGGCAAAGTTGAGCGTATTTCGCCTGAAGCCCCTGTGCCTGTGATTGATGTTTCTTCGCAAAGTTATCGTTTAGGTGGTGCGGCAAATGTGGCAACCAACCTTCGCTCGCTTGGCGCAACCGCACTGCTTTTCGGCGTGATTGGCGATGACGACGATGGCGCAATCCTTGCTTTGCAATTACACAAAGAACATCTTTCTGCCGATTTTCTTGTAACCGAACACACGCGCCCAACTACCGCTAAAACCCGTGTCATTGCTCAAAACCATCACATTGTCCGTATTGACTCCGAAACACGCGCCCCAATTTCAAGTGCAACGGAACGCACCATACTTGCACTTCTTTCCGAACATCTCCACACCCTCGATGCGATTATCTTTGAAGACTATAACAAAGGTGTGCTCACTGCAACGCTTATCAAAAAAATTATTGCGATGGCTAAAAAGCACGACATACCCATCACCGTTGACCCAAAGAAAGACAACTTTTTTGAATACAAACACGCCACTGTCTTTAAGCCTAATCTCAAAGAAATTTCTGACGCACTCGGACGCAAGTTCAGCAACAGCGATAGCGATGCCACACTTGCCTGTGATATGCTTCAGAAGAAAATCAAGGCGAAAAACATTGTTCTTACGCGCAGTGAAAAAGGCATGACGGTTTTCAATGGAAAGGCAGAACATATCCCATCAATGGCGTTGGAGGTCGCCGATGTTTCAGGTGCAGGCGATACCGTGATTGCCACTTTGACCGTTGCACTTTCGGCAGGATTAGATATTACAACGGCGGCAAAAGTCGCTAATCTTGCCGCAGGCATAGTTTGTGCAGAAGTCGGTGCCGTTGCCGTAGATAAGCAAAAACTTTTTTCGGCTTGCACGCGCTATTTCAGTTCTGCGCCTACTTCTTAATTTTGAAGTTGAACGGAATCACAATCGCACCCGCAACAGTTTTTCCACCTGACACTCTCGCAGGTTTGAACTGTGTATCTTCCGTCAAAACACGCATGACTTCGGCGTCGAGAATCGGATTGATGCTTTTGAGAAAGTTGACCTTCACAATGTTACCCGACTTATCGACAAACACTTGTGCAATCGCTTTGCCTTCCACACCGGCTTTTAAGGCAAGGTCGGGATACTTGATATTTTTGTAAATCTGTTCAACCCCGCCGACAATTTCGACATTGCTTTCTAATGTCGCCACTTGCTCCATGTCATCAGCATTGATATTTTCTTCGGTGAGATTGATAAGTTCTTCTGCTCCTTTGTCGTCTTCATCATTATCGCTTTTGAGTTGTGCGACAATTTCTTTCCGCATTTCAGGGGTTTTATCTACTGCTACCACTTCAACTGACTCTTTTTTCTTCTCGACAGGCACGGTCTTCTTGACAGCGGTAGATGTAGATTTCTTCGTTTCGGCAAACACTACATTTTCTTCTGCTTCTTCGGTGCCTAACTTTACATCGACTCGCGTGATTGAGTTTGCAACCACTGCTAATTCGGAATTCCAAGTGCTGTAACCGCGCTTGTAGGTTCGAATCTTGTAGGTTTCAGGTGGGACATTCAGAAAGGTATAGTAGCCTTGTGCATTTGAGACTGCCGCCTGCGTTACAGTTGTAGAGGTGATATAGATGGTTGCTCCAGCCACAGGTTTGCCTGAACTATCCAACACGCGCCCCATTAAACGTCCTTGTTGCCCGAAGGCTTCAATCCTGAACACAAAACATAGCGAGATAATTGCAACAGCAACGCTCATGCGCTTTGGTGTTTGATGCAAGTTACCCATTGTCATATTCTACTTAAAAATGTTGTAGTAAAAATGCTTCCAACGTTTTCAGCCGCACGTATAGTGCTTTTCCAAAATTGAAATGAAGTTATCTCTCGCTTGTGAGATTTGCAAGCGTTTTTGCTTTTGGAAAAAGATTCACGGCTTCTTTGAGAACAGTATCTTCCAAAATGAGAATTGATGTTTGTGCTTTCCAGCCCCAGAGTTGTCGCGCCAATGTGGCTTTTACCATGTTTTTGAAATAGCGTTCATCTTGTTTGTACTCGCGCTCATTGAACGGAATATCTTTCTTTGCCGCCAATCCAATCAGCGATTGCATCATAGATTCAGAGACAACAAAGTTTTTTCGGAAGTCATCGACTTTTTCGTAGGTCTGTTTGAGTGATTTATTTTGGTCAAGGTAAGTTAAGGCAAATTCGTCGAAGATTTGTTTGGCAAGCATTTGGCGGTAGTAAGGCGTGAGCGTATCGTTCCAACAGAAGTAATCGGGAATAATGCCGCCTCCGCCCAGCACAATGCGCCCAAGTGGGGTTTTGAACACTTCGTGGGTTGAATCGCGCTCGACAAAGGTTGCCGCTTCAACGGGTTTGCGAGTTAGGCTCCAAATTTTTTTGGCTTCGCTTTCAAAGAAGTGTTCGTCTTTGTCGCGCTCGGAAAGTTCGTTGTAGTATTCTTCTCTGCCGCGTTTGCCATTGCCATACTTGCGCTGAATGAGCCGCCCTAAGGGCGTGTAGTACTTTGAAATCGTTACACGAATTGCTGATGAATCAGGCAAGTCAAACTGTCGTTGCACCAGTCCTTTTCCAAACGAGGTTTCGCCGACAATCAGCGCACGGTCGTAATCTTGCAACGCACCCGCCACAATTTCCGATGCTGATGCACTCCCACGATTGATAAGCACCACAACCGATTCTTTCTCAAACATATCATTTGGCTTTGAAAAGAAATCTTCATCTTTGACATGCGCGCCACGTGTGTAAACGATTTTCTTCATTCCGCCGATAAATTCGTCTGCAACTTTGATGGCTTGGTCTAAATAGCCACCTGGGTTTCCCCGCAAATCCAACACAAGTTGCGTCATACCTTGTGCTTTAAGCGATTTCATCGCGTCCGAGAACTCATCGTAGGTGGTTTGCACGAAGCGGTCGAGTTTGATGTAGCCGGTTTTATCGTCAAGCATTAGAACCGCGCCAACGCTGTATGTGGGAATTTTATCGCGCGTAATAGTGAAAACAAGCGGCACCGGTTCTCCTTGGCGAATCACTTTGATGCTGACTTTCGTGCCTTTTTGTCCGCGCAATTTTCGGATAACATCATCTCGCGTAATGCCGATTGCGCTTGAATCATCAATCGCGATAATTCGGTCGCCAGATTGAACACCAATTTTTTCGCTCGGTCCACCTGCAACTGGTGCCACAACAACGAGTGTATCGGCAATAATATCAAACTCTACGCCGATGCCTTCGAAGTTGCCTTGAAATTCCTCTTTGGATTTGCGCACTTGTGCAGGGGTCATATAAACGGAATGTGGGTCTAATTGCTCTAAGATTCCTCTAATGGCACTTTCGGTCAGTTTTGTATCGTCGACATTCTCCACATAATTTTTTTTGACAATCGAGACTACTTGCCCAACTTTTGCGGCTGAATCTGTCACGCCAAATTGTAACTTACTTCCAACGATAAGCCCGAACACGATTGCGCCTATAATCAGTAAAACTCCGACAACAACTCGCATGTGTGATTGAATTGGAGTTAAACAATGTGAGAGAATCTACATTCATTTTGTCAAAAAAAACAAGGCGTCCCGAAGTAACTTTTTCGGAACGCCCACCCCAAACAAATAACCACGATGAAAAAAAATCGCTTACTTTTTATCGCTGAGTGTTTTAGTTAGTTGCTCATCAAGAAGTGCGCTGAAATTATCATCAAAGATGTTCGAGAGATCGACTTCCACTTCTTCTGATGCGATGACTTCCAAGAGTTTTACTTTGGCTTGCTTGGAGTAGATGCGAATTGTTCCAGGTGGAATTGATGCTTTGAAGATAATTTCAAGTAAATACTTTTCGTTGAGGCTTAATAAGTAAATGCTCCGTGATTCTCCTTCGTGAAATAGCACTTCAAACGATGCTTTCTCGCCGATTTGTTTTGCCATTTCAGCAGTGGCAACGAAGTTCGAGGCGGCAAGCACGCTGAAAATTTCAAGGTCTCGGTCTAACAATCCGCCATACTTTGCCAGAATTTGCCCTGTCATGTCACCAAGAATCACTGCTGATGACCCTGTCTTCGCCGCAAATTCTTTCAAAATTTTTTCAGCGGCGCTGATTTGGGCTTCCGTAAGGACAACCTTTCTAAACTCGTCTTTTCCCGTGAGGCTCATGTTGAATTTGGTTTAAAGTTGTTTTTGTATTTCGGGAACAAATTTTGCCACTTGGTAGCGGATATTTCCGAGCATTGCACTTTGGTCAGCGATAACGGTCAAAATAATGTTCCCGTCGGGAAAAATTCTCGATAGGATAATTCCGTTTTCATACTCCACCATGCTTTGCTCGACTTTTCCAACATTGAGTTCATTACCGATGCTCTCTGAACTATGCAACCCACCAATAACGATTGCGCCGACTGTCTCCATATCGACCTTGCCATTGCGCGTCTTCTGTTCAATCACAAATCCATCTCTTCCAATCAGTGCTACGGCTTTTACACCATCGACTTTCACAAGGTTGCTGAGCAACTCCGATATTTCGGGCATATAAAGATTTGTGTATTATGAAAATGTAACAAACTTAGATTGAAGTTAATTCACAACCAGTCGCTGATTCAGTTGTTAAGTGTGAAAATGTTTGATGAAATATATCGGATTACGGTAAATTTACAAAACTCCAAGTGCCTTGTTTTATTAAGTTTTGTTTAATTGCAGATAATCGCCGCTCATTCGGTTTATGACAAGGGTTTCTATATCACATGAAAAATTACCTTTTCAATCGGCTTTTCTTTCTTTTCTTTGTTTTGTTCTCTCTTCCACAGATTGTTTTTGCTCAATCGGATTCAAGTGCCTTTTCATCGCTCTCGACTTCTGAAACTGTCTTGCCGCAGTTTCTTGACCGCTCTTCATCATTCTTGGATTCAAGCGAAACTATTTGGAACGACCTTCTCCAAAGCCTTTTTCAAGATACCATTTTACTTTCCGATTCAGCACGCGCTTTGTTTTATGCCACTGCGCAATCTGTTGACAGCATCTTCAACTCACATCTTTTTCAAGCACGCACGCGCCTTGTCCCTTCTGAACATTCCTCTCTTTTACTCACGGAACAGATTCATCGCGAACAGGCACGATTAGCCGATATGATGCTTACGCTCTACGATTCGCTCTCGCGTGCCTTTGATGCCCTGCTTCCGCCAAGAACGACAGCGCGCAAGACACTCGCAATAGATTACAAAAAACTTTTAGATAACTTGTTGGAGACACGTGCCTTATCACATCGTTTTTATTTCAGCACGGCGTATCAAAGCCGCTCGGTGTGGCGCGGCATTGACCAAAATTCGGGCAATGGGGCTTATTCGCTTTCGGCAACCTATCAGCATCGCACGGGATTGTTTCTTTCAGCCAGCGCACTCGGCTTGCAAGGACAGCCCCAAGCCCTTGACCAACTCTCGCTCACACTTGGCATTGATTACAACTTTTTTGAGAATGTGTTTCTCTCGCTTGCCTACACACGATACCATTACAGCGATTCAAGCGTGCAAGCCCGCGCAAGCATCAACAGCGATTTGACTTTTTGGATTTCGTATCCAACCGCATGGCTTACGCCATCACTCACGCTCATTTGGGCTATCGGCGAGAACAAGAACGATTTTTTTTGTGATTGGGAAATTTCTCGCGCGTTTTTACTCTCACAATTTTCTACGAGCCGACTTGTGCTTACGCCAAGCCTTCGCGGCGAGTATGGCACAATTTCCAATGTTCGTGCTATTGCGCGGCGGGTGCGTCCAAATCAGCCGTTGCAAACAAGCCTTGTGCAGTCTTCGCCGTTTGTGCTCACGAACTACAATCTTTCCCTCTCTCTGCTTTACAGCATCGGGAGTTTTCACATCGTGCCTGAATTTCTTTTTGTTGTTCCTATCAATGTGTCGAGCCTGACGATTACGCGCGTCGGAGCCCTGAACCCGATTCTTTCAAACTCGCGCACCTTTTCGCAAGGCGGCAGTTCCTTTGGATATTTTTCCGTCAGTTTTTCCTACTTGCTTTGAATGCTTTATCTTTGTGCCGTCACTTCAACTTCTGATTTTCAGAACACTTAAACTTCATCAACTCACATGAAAACCACAGTCTGCCTCATCTCACTATCGCTCTTGCTTGCCGCTTGCGGTCCGAGTGCCGAACAAACCAAACTTCTTAGCGACTTCAAATCGACGGTCGAACAACTTGCTTCACAAGACAAGTCCTTCCAAGAAGCAGAACAATCAATGGAAAAAATGCACGCCGAGATGGAGCAAAAACACAATGAGCTTAAAGCCAAAGGCGTTGAGATGCCCGCTCATGACTCCATCATCGCCGTTCATCAAAAGCTCACCAAAGCGCATGAAGAAATGCACGAGAGACACAAGAAAATGATTGCCAATTACCAAGCCAAACTTGATGCTTTCACAAAGAAAATGCCACCTGTCGAAGAACTCAAAAAAGCCTACGCTTCAGCAATGAGCGATTTAGAAAATTTGAAAAAAGATT
>Ga0308418_1000235_pt1 | contig 35606 bp, 36 predicted proteins | sample HotsprSampleR4cd_FD_203517 | JGI IMG/M metagenome (GOLD analysis project Ga0308418, IMG submission 203517) | Hot spring phototrophic mat microbial communities from Mushroom Spring, Yellowstone National Park, Wyoming, United States - 20090729_R4cd ... | reverse complement strand
GATACGGCCTCTCACGGCCACTCAACTGTTCGGGCTTTTTGGGATGGACACGGCGGTCTTACTGCGAGACGGTCTCGAGGACCTAATGACAAGTGACCTGCCGTGTCCTTTTTATTATCATACTAGTGACATTAACCCGTCCTGACGGGAATCACCCCCTCCTGCACCTCCATTATTTATCGCCACAACGCAAAGGCTTCATTTTCCGGCGCGCTCTTGTGTTAGAATCAAAGCCAATGACACAACCGCGCTTGATTCTGGCATCCAATTCACCCCGCCGCCGGCAAATGCTGGCGTGGACGGGCTGGACCTTTGAAACCGACGCTGCCGACCTCAATGAAGACCCTCTGCCGGGTGAGCCGCCGGGCGAATATGTCAGCCGGCTGGCCGGCGAAAAGGCGCGCACGGTTGCCCAGCGCTACGCCGGTGAGCCGGTGTTCATCCTCGCCGCCGATACCACCGTTGCCGACGGCTACGATTTACTCGGTAAACCGGCTGATGCACAAGAGGCACGCGCCATGCTGCGCCGGCTGCGCGGACGCACCCATCAGGTCTATACCGCACTGGCGCTCATGGATGTGCAGAATGCGGTGCTGATGCAGGATGTATGTGTTTCTCAAGTCACCATGCGCCCCTACAGCGATGTGGAAATTGAAAACTACATTCAAAGCGGCGACCCGTTCGACAAAGCCGGCGGTTACGCCATTCAGCACGCCGATTTTCGTCCGGTGGTGGATTTTGGCGGCTGCTTTGCCAGCGTGATGGGCCTGCCGCTGTGTCATTTACAGCGCACAGCCGCGCGGGTGAACTTTGTCCCCCCGCACAATGTGCCCCAAATGTGTCAAAACAACTTGAAGTACTCCTGTCCCATCTGGCAGGCCGTGTTGGACGGCGAATCGGTCGGCTGAGACAGGCTGGATTACCGGAGAAAATTCATGAAAGTTCGTTCACTGCTGATGCTTGTGCTGGTACTGCTGACCGCCTGTACCACGGCAACCAACACCCCCCCTTCACCAACCGGTACAAACGGCACACCCACCTTGCTGCCGCCCGTGCTGAACGTGACCCCCGCACCGGATGTTCAAAACGCAGCCCGCGCCTTTTTGGACGCCTGGGAAAATGAAAACTACCAGGCCATGTACGACCAGTTGACCCTGCTCTCGCGCGATGCCATTCCTTACGAGGACTTCTCCAGGCGTTTGAAGGAAATTGCCGTTACGCTTTCATTGCAGCAGGCTCAGTTTGAAATCACTCAGGCGCTGATCAAAAACCCGCAGGAAGCCCAGGTCGCCTACCGAGTCACCTATCAAACCGTACTCCTGGGCAACATCAGCCGCGATACGCTGATGAACCTGTCGCTGCAAAACGGGCAGTGGAAGGTGCAGTGGGAAGACGGCATGATTCTGCCCGAACTGCGCGGCGGCAACCGCCTGGTGATGGACATCACCATCCCCAGCCGCGGCAATATCTACGATGTCAAAGGCAGCGCCTTGGCGGCCCAGTCGGATGCGGTGGCACTGGGAATCATCCCCGGTCAAATTGAAGAAGGCAAAGAAGGCACGCTGCTGGTCGAACTTTCCAACCTGACCGGTCTGAATACCGATTACATCCGCTCGCTGTACGAATTTGCCGCCCCGGACTGGTACATTCCGGTGGCGGATGTTTCGGCTCAGGCAGTGCAGCGCCGCTTTGAGGTGCTTTCATCGCTGGGCGGCCTGGTGATGACCACCTACAACACCCGCTATTACTTCGACAATACCGCACCGCACGTAACCGGCTATGTGCAGCCGATCCCGGCTGAAGAACTGGATGAATACCGCCGGCGGGGTTACCGCGGCGATGAACGCGTTGGGCGCGCCGGTCTGGAAGTGTGGGGCGAGCAGTATCTGGCCGGTCAGCGCGGCGCATCGCTGTATGTGGTTGACCCGCAGGGCGTGACCCTCACCCGTCTGGCACAACGCGATTCAGCGCCTTCCAACTCCATTTACACCACCTTCAACAAGGATTTTCAATTACAGGTGCAGCGTGCCATCGAGGGCTTTCGCGGCGCAGTGGTGGTGCTGGAACGCGATACCGGGCGCGTGCTGGCCATGGCTTCTTCGCCGTCCTTCGACCCGAATTTGTTTGACCCCAACAACTACAACAGCCGCTGGCTGCTGAACGAACTGTTCGACCCGGCTACCACCCCGCTGCTCAACCGCGCCGCGCAAAGCGGCTATCCGCTCGGCTCGGTGTTCAAAATCATCACCATGGCCGCAGCGCTGGAAACCGGCGCTTTTACCGCCGAAAGTGAGTATGACTGCGGCTACACCTTTAATGAATTACCCGGCATTACTCTGTACGACTGGACCTACGAGAAAGAAGTGCCCGCCAGCGGCCGCCTGACTCTGCCGGAAGGGCTGATGCGCTCCTGCAACCCATGGTTTTATCACATCGGTCTGTCCATGTATCAGCAGGGCTACACCGAGGATGTATCGAAAATGGCGCGGGCATTTGGGCTGGGCAGCCCGACCGGCATTGAGCAAATTACCGAAGTCGCTGGCAACATGCCCAACCCCGCCAACGAAAACGACGCCGTCCAGCTGGCCATTGGTCAGGGCACCATGCTGGTCACCCCCCTGCAGGTGGCGCGCTTCATTGCTGCAATTGGCAACGGCGGCACACTCTATCGCCCGCAGGTGGTGGAAAAGATCACCGACCCGGACGGCAACCCAATCTTCGCCTTTCAACCCGAGCCGCAGGGAAAACTGCCGCTTTCCGAGGAAAACCTGAAGATCATTCAGGATGCCCTGCGCAGCGTGGTTGCCAACCGGCGCGGTACGGCTCAATATGTGATGGTGGGTCTGCAGGTGCCAGTTTACGGCAAAACCGGCACGGCCAGCAACCCGGGTGGTAAACCACATGCCTGGTTTGCCGGTTACACAGATGCCAAACGCAGCGACCTGCCCGACATTGCCATTGCCGTGATTGCCGAAAACGCCGGGGAAGGCTCGGAGATTGCCGCGCCCATCTTCCGGCGGGTGGTCGAATCATACTTCTTCGGGCGCCCCAGCCGGCTCTACCCGTGGGAATCCACCTTCTACATCACCCGCACGCCGACCTCCCTCTACACCGACACCCCGCGCCCAACCAGCACTCCTGAACCCACCAGCACCCCCGAACCATGATTGGAGCCGCGCCGTAAAGGCTATGAATCAACCCACCTTGCACGGACAGGTTACGCGCTTATTATCCGGCTTTTATACCGTACAGAACGAACATGGAACGTGGGTGTGCCGTTTGCGCGGGCGCTTGAAAAAACAGCGCGCCCAGGCTGACATTGTCGCTCTGGGAGACCGGGTGCAATTCCTCCCGCTGCCGGACGGCACGGGGGTGATCGAAGCGGTTGAGCCGCGCACGCATGCCCTGGTGCGCATGGCGCCCACCGCGCGCGGCGAATATCAGCAGGTACTGCTGGCCAACCCCGATCAGGTGGTGTTTGTGTTTTCCTGCGCCAATCCTGCTCCACGGCTGGGCATGCTCGACCGCTTCCTGGTGATTGCCGAACAGCAGGGTATTCCCCCTCTGATTGTTGCCAACAAGACCGATCTGGTGGCGGCGGAAGAAGCCCGCCGATTGTTTGCCGAATACCCCCCGCTGGGTTATCCGGTGATCTACACCTCGGTGAAAACCGGCGAGGGCATTCAACAATTGCATGACTGCCTGAAAGGCAAACTTTCGGCACTGGCCGGCCCTTCGGGAGTGGGCAAATCCAGCCTGCTGAATGCCATTCAACCCGAACTGGGCCTGGCGGTTCGGGAAGTCAGTCAGGCTACCTCCAAAGGCCGGCATACCACCGTCATCCGCCAGATGTTTCCGCTGCAGGATGGCGGATTTGTAGCCGACTTGCCCGGCTTGCGTATGCTGGCATTGTGGGATGTGCAACCGGAAGAACTGGACGGTTACTTTCCGGAACTGCGCGAGCGGGTGCAGCAGTGCGCCTTCAATGACTGCACCCATCGCAACGAACCGGGCTGTGCCGTGCAGGCTGCCCTGCAAAACGGAGAAATTTCCCCGCGCCGTTATCAATCCTATCTACGCATGCGCTTTGGGGAGGAGGAAGAAGAATAATGGTCATCTGTCGAATGCAATGGCAAAAGTTGACGCTCATTTTACGCAACCCGTTCCGCCTTTCTTACGGAGTGAGCGAAACCCGCGAAACCTACTGGCTGCGGCTGGATAAGGACGCCGGCTGGGGAGAAGCCACCCTGCCGCCCTACTACGGCGTGGACTTCGCCAGTTTTGAAGAATACTGGAAGAAGATGTCCCAAACCGGCCACCGCCTTCCCGAAACGCCTGCGGAAATTGAGGAATGGCTGGGCGAGGAAGGCCCGCCCGCCGCCCGCGCTGCCCTTGATCTGGCGCTGTACGACAGCATCGGCTTGACCCACAACCTGCCGCTCTACAAGCTGCTTGGGCTGCCTTACCCCAGCGGGCTGCCCACTTCGTTCACCATTGCCATTGACACGCCGGATGCCATGGCTCAGCAGGCAGCCGAACATCCCGAGTTTCCCATCATCAAGGTCAAACTGGGTTCCGACGACGACCTGACCCGCCTGCGCGCCGTGCGCAGCGCCCGCCCGGATGCCCGCTTGCGGGTGGATGCCAATGCCGGCTGGTCTTTTGAAGATGCGCTCTACAACATCCGCGCCATGGAAAATCTCGACCTGGAAATGATCGAACAGCCGCTGGGCATTCACGAAATTGAAGCGATGGGTGAACTGCAAAAAGTCACCAGCATTCCGCTGGTGGCGGATGAATCGGTGCGCACCCTGGCCGATATTGAAAAACTGGCTCAGGCTGGCATTGCGGGGGTGAACCTGAAACTGATGAAAGCCGGCGGTCTGACACCCACCCTGCGCATGTTGAACCGCGCCCGTGAACTGGGGTTGAAGGTCATGCTGGGCTGTATGGTAGAAACCTCGCTGGGCACCACCGCCATGGCTCACCTGTGCGGACTGGCGGAGTGGATTGATTTGGACGCGCCTTTGCTGATTGCCAATGACCCCTTTGATGGCATCACCTATGATAAAAACCTGCGCATCCGCGTACCGGAACGCCCCGGTTTGGGAGTCATTTTGAAAACGGTAGAAGCAGTCGAGGAGAAGAATGGCGACCATGAACAACATTGAAACCTTGCTGGAAGAAATTGCCTCTCACCACCGCGATGAACGGGAACACCTCTTTGATATCCATGTTGAAAAGCAAACCGCCTCGCAGGTGGTGTTGAGCGGACGGGTACTGGAAGAATCCGATCTGGAAGAATTGCGCCGGCATTTGCCGCCGGGCTGGACGATGGATGCTCATGCCGTGCGCGTGCTGCGCCGTTCGGTAGCCGCAACGCTGTGCGTGGCAACCAACCTGACCAGCCTGCACCGCCAGCCTTCTTTCCTCGCCGAGCAGTTAACCCAGCTGCTTTACGGGCGGCGGGTGGAAGTATTGGAGGAACAGGAACGCTGGGTTTTCGTGCGCTGCGATGACGGCTATCTGGGCTGGACTTACCGCCCCTATCTGCGTGAGCAGCCGGCTGCCCCGCCTACGCATCTGGTGGTGGCGCCGGTCGGTTTACTGCGCAGCGAACCGCGCCCAAACGCCCCCCTGTTGACGCGGGTTCTGGGCGGCACTTTCGTTCAGGTCTGGCAGGAACAGGACGGCTGGGCTTACCTGCAGGCCAATCAAAGCGGCTGGCTGCCGCTGGAGGACCTGCGCAGCCTGACCAGCCTGCCGCAAAGCGAAGCCGCCCGCCGCGCCCAAATCACCGCCGATGCCGCGCGGCTGATCGGTGTGCCCTATCTGTGGGGCGGCACGAGCGCGCACGGGATTGACTGCTCCGGCCTGGCGCAGCTGCTCCACCGCTGGGTGGGCATCACCATCCGCCGCGATGCCGATATGCAAATGGAAGACGGCAAGCCGATTGAACCGGAGGAAATGCAGCCCGGTGATTTAGCCTTCTTTGGCGAAAACGGCGAAACCCGCAGCATTACCCACGTTGCCATCAGCATGGGCGGCTGGGAGATTGTCCATTCCTCACGCTCGCGCAACGGGGTTTACTTCGATAACATTCAGAAAGATGCCTACCTGCGCGAACATTTTGTCGGGGCGCGTACTTATTTGAAATGAGCGGTCTGGCTTTTGAAACACCGCTGGGGGCAAGGGTCGTCATTGCCGGGCGGGAGCGCGATTACTTCTCCGGCACGGGTTACCTCGGCTTGCACAATCATCCAGCCGTGATTCAGGCCGCCGTGCAGGCCGTTCAACGCTATGGGATGAGCACCGCCACTTCGCGCGGCGGCTATGGCGAACACTCGCTCTACGATGAACTCAACCGCCAGGCGGCCGCCTTTTTTGGGGAAGATGGCATCCTGTATTATGCTTCCGGTTATCTGGGCGGGATGATCCTGGTGCAGGGACTGGCCGAACAGTATGATCAAATCTTTCTGGACGAAGCCGCACACTACTCGCTGCGCGACGCCGCCCGCGCCAGCGGCAAACCGCTGCACCTCTTCCACCACCGGGATGCCTCCCATCTGGCAGAAAGTTTGCGCCTTCACCTCGCCGCGGGTGAGCGTCCACTGGTGTTGACGGACGGCCTGTTCCCCATTTCAGGCGAGGTTGCCCCGCTGAATGAGTACCTGCCCTTGGTCCAGTCCTTTGACGGACTGCTGGGGGTGGATGACGCCCACGGGGTAGGCGTGTTGGGTGAAAACGGACGCGGCAGCCTGGAATGGCTGGGACTGGGCGGCGCGGAAAGCTTGCAGGTATGTGCCACACTCAGCAAAGCGCTGGGCGGTTACGGCGGCATTCTGTTCGGCAGCCGGGCGCGAATCAGCGAAATGGAGAGCCGCTCGCGGGTGTATGTGGCCGCCAGCCCGCCGCCCTTACCGGTGGCAGCAGCAGCCGCCAAAGCGCTGGAAATTGCCCGCAGTGAGCCGCAGCGCCGCCAGCGGTTGTGGGAGAATGTGGCGCTGGCGCGTGCCGGATTGCGCCGGCTGGGCTGGGAACTGCCCGACACACCGGCGCCCATCCTGTGCCTGCGGGCGCGCCCAGGGGTGGATTTGGCGCGCCTGCGCGCCGGATTATTCGAGCGCGATATTTGCGTGGCACATGTCACTTCGTACAGCTCCACCCCGCCCGGCGGCGCACTGCGCATCGCCATTTTTGCCACGCATACAGCAGAGCAGATCGAACGACTGGTGGAGGCGCTGGGAAACCTGTTGTAAAGGTCGGTGCGGGAGATGTGCCTGCGCGCAAGCGCTAGCGAACGCGGCAATTTCCCGCACGGCCCCCACCCACCTCCCCCAATATCGCTTTCGCGATATTGGGGGAGGCAGGGAGGGGGTGATTCCCTTCAGGGGGGACTCCTCGCTTCGTTCGGAATGAGACGGTTTGGGGCGGAGGAACATTGCTTGACAAGGCGAAAAAAGATGGATCGCAAAGACGCAAAGGATACTCTTTTTTCTCTGCGTCTTTGCGCCTTTGCATTGAACGGCGTCGCATCTGTAAGCGGCTAAGACGAACACAAAATAGCCTGCCCTTTTGAGCAGGCGTCAGCGAGCGAGGCAATCTCCCGAAGCGGGGTTGATCAGCTTTCTCATATCTTACAGAAATCTGGATGAAACCGGTAGGCGGGAACTTTTTGAGGGGGTTTGTCGTATACCTATAAAGAAATAACCCTGCGCTTTTTAATGCGGACTTTACAAAATTTTTATTTGATTTTGAGCAGAAATTTGCTACAATGAGAATATGAAATGTCTGCACAAGCAGGGGGCCGTGAGTATGAGACCTGACTCGACATCTGGTTAGGTCGGAACGAACCCCCCGGACAGGTACAAAACCCGTCGAAGGCGTGAACCCTTTGGGTGAAACGAGGGTTATATTAATTCAAGAGCCTCCTGATGTGTGGAATTTCATCCGGCTCCTTTTATCTGGTGGTCCTTCAGGAGGAGGAGGTCAAAATGGCTACAGTGGTTTATCTGGTTGTTGCAGCGGTAGGGACGATGTTCGTGGCGCTCAGCCTGATCGGTCTGCAATCCGAAGAACGCAAAAATTGAGGATGAGTTTGCCCTCGAATTGCCCCTGCCTGTCGTATCCACCCCGCCGAGAGAATCGCCCTGTTCGGTTGCGGGATACTTTTCTGCGCCTCTAAGCCGGGACTTGCGCCCGGTGGAAGGGCGCCGTCCGTACTCTTCCTGATCGCCTCTCCCGCATGACTCCCTCATGCGGGAGAATTTTTTTATTTCAGTTCCTTCACCATGTAGAATTCGCCCATTGCAAAGCCGCGTTGCTGGTAATACCGCCGCGTGCCGATGGCGGCAATCACCGCCATCCTCGCGAATCCCCGCTGGCGGGCAATTTCCTCGGCGGCCTGAATCAGCCGCGTGCCAACTCCGCTGTGCTGGGCTGCCCCCTGCTGCTCCATACCCACCGGCAGGGATTGGCCGTAGACATGTACCTCGCGGATCAGGGCTGCGCCGTGCAAATCGTTTAGGCCGATATCCGGCGCCGCGGGCAGAGGCAACGAAAGGCGCAGGTAACCGGCAATTTTGCCGTTGGAGGTACGGTAGTGCAGGAAATGCTCTTCCGCCTCGGCGGCGGTATAGGTGTAATCCTGAAAAGACAGGGTTTGCGGGTCAACTTTTTCGCCGCGCACCTCATGGCAGCGGATACACCCGCAGGTCTGCCCGCGCCGTTGTAATTCCGCCAGCACATCCTGCCGCAAACTGGTGCGGCGGTTGCCTTCCACCACGTGGGTGGAGGGAATATCGCGGATCACGCGGTTGACCCGGCAGTAAGGCGGTATGCCAGGTTTGAGGTCGGCAATCAGGTCAATCAATTCTTCGGTGGTGTACGGCCGGTATTCACCGCGCTGCCAGTATTCGTACAGATCGGCATTTTCCAGCAACTGGCAGGGATAAATTTTGATCTCATCCGGGCAGTAACCCTGCCACAGGCGTTGAAAGTCCTGCCGGTCGCTTTCGGGGGTTGCCCCCAGCAGATTGGGCATCCAGTGCAGCACCACTTTGAAGCCGGCGGCGCGCAGCAGAGCGGTGGCTTGCAGGGTTTGGGCGGCGGTGTGTCCGCGCTGGTTGAGTTCGAGAATACGGTCATCCAGCGACTGCGCCCCCATCTGCACTTTGGTCACCCCCAGGTAGCGCAGCCAGGCAATTTCACGGGGGGTGATTTCATCCGGGCGGGTTTCAATCACCAGCCCCACATTACGGCAGGCCGCCGTTTCGTTGGCGCGCTGGGCATCAGCCAGCGAGGCCGAGTCGAAGCCGTTCATGGCATCGAAGCAGCGCTGCACAAACCACTCCTGATAGTCACGGCGGTAGGCGCTCCACGTCCCACCCAGAATCAGCAGTTCTATTTTATCGGTTGGGTGGCCGTTGGCACGATAGGAGTCAAGGCGGGTTTGCACCTGCCGATAGGGGTCAAAGTCGTTCTGAAAGGCACGCGCCGCGCCGGGTTCATCCGGCAGGTAACTTTTGGGCATGCGCACATCGGTCGGACAGAAGATGCACTTGCCCGGGCAGGGATAGGGCTTGGTCAGCACGGTTACGGTGGTCACCCCGGAAAGGGTGCGCACCGGCTTCATGCGCAGGCGGACAAGCAGATCATCATCTTCCGGCCATTCGCCGCTTTCGGTCAGCGTGCGGTAAGCCGCAACCAGCAAGGATTTCGAGAGGTAGCCGCCCCCCGGCAGTGGGCGGCGGCGCACCGCCTGAAAGACATCCACCCCGCTGCGAATCTCCTCCAGCACGGCGCGGGCGTATTCCATTTTTTCAGGCGTCAACTGGCGGTTTGCCAGCCAGAGTTGTTTGTCCATCGGGTTAAACCTTATACCGATAAATGAGTCTTATCTCAGGTTATGCATATTCATAGACCGGTACCTGCACATAACGGCTTGGTTTCCTTTTTTTCCAAACAATTTCCTGCAGTCGTTCCACAGTTTCCGGAGCAAAAAATTGTTCTCCTGTTTCTGGATTGACACGCGCAGGTACACCAGTAATCAAAATAAGCGTGCCTTCCAATTCAAGGGTATAGGTCACTTTTGTTTCAATTAACTTCTCTTTCATAAATTCACCACAAAATTATAACGCCTTGAGGTCATTAATGACATACTTTGCGGTATGATTGAGCGCAAACCAGCCTGCATTTTTGTGTAAAACCCATGCGTTCCGAAACGATTCAAAAACTACTTGAGATTAATGACCAATTTTACCAGAATTTTGCAGCCGCCTTCGCCGCCACCCGCCGGCGCATTCAACCGGGAGTGCGCCGTGTATTGCAAAACCTGCCGGTTGGCGGAAGGCTGCTGGATTTAGGCTGCGGTTCCGGCGCGCTTGCGCTGGAACTTGACCGCCGCTGGCAGACCGGCTCCTACCTCGGCCTGGACGCCTCCCCCGCGCTGCTGGCGGAGGCGCGCGCCGCCTTGCGCGCCGCCCCCTCCGGCGGGGTGGATATCCGCTTTGCACGCGCCAACCTTGCCGACCCCGATTGGGTGGAGGTGGCGGCTGCCTATCCGGTGGATGTGGTTCTGGCCTTTGCCGTCCTGCACCACATTCCTTCTGCCGGCCTGCGCCAGCAAATTTTGCGGCAGGTGAACAGCCTGCTGCCTGCCGGTGGTTTGTTCATCCACTCCGAATGGCAGTTTCAACACTCGCCGCGCTGGCAGGCGCGCATTCAGCCCTGGTCACAGGTCGGGATTGACGAAAACGATCTGGAAGAGGGCGATACGCTACTGGACTGGCGTCACCACCTGCCCGGGCAGCCCGAGCAGGTCGGATTGCGCTATGTCCACCTTTTTTCGCGCCAGGAGTTGAGCGCGCTGGCCGAGCGTACCGGTTTTGCCATCATCGAAGAATTTGAATCGGACGGCGAAGGCGGCCGGCTGGGTTTGTATCAGGTGTGGAGAAAGCAGTAAAAATTTTTTTACCTTCGATGAGCATTACAGATTTTGCAGGTACAGGAACTCTTCGTAAAATGCCTGACCCCAACAACCACACTTTCCTTTCGATCTGCTCGACGAAAGATCATATCAAACAATTCCGCTTCGTCATTTTCGAGGTATCTTCGCAGGGCATAACCGCACAAATCAGCAATCTGTACCATGCTGGTAAGTTGACTGTCAACGAACAGAGGGGTCTCAATAATATGATTGATTTGTGTCCAAAACGTACCATCTTTATGAAATTTTTTCATCAGTAAAGTGTGCTTTTGAGCCACTGTGGGATTGTTATCGTGAATGAGAAGGCCATAAGAATTTAGTTCCGAGCGGTTTTTGTCTAAATTTTGTAAATATTTCTCAAATCTTGTGACCACTTGTTCAAACGACTGCTCATCAATCGAATGAGATGACCGAATTGGATCAAAATGAAGTTTGTCCACACATTCCGCAAATAATCTTGCAAATTGCCATTTGCTAACCGCCTCGGCAATTTCAAATATGGCTTTTTTGCGTTGCTCAAAGGTTAAGTGAACATAAGGCTGGGTTTTTTGGTAGTTTTTCCGGGTTTGGCGGTAAAGTTTATTGTTGTGTGCTTTTTGTAACCTTAATAATTCACCATTTCAATAGGTTTGTACGGCGGAACGTCTCTGGATTTCATTCAAGTTGGCAAAGTCTGGAATTTTCGTCTGTTCCAGATAGGGCCGTAGCATCCATGCCACATGAATTTCAGCCGATTCTAACCGGTAATTTCGTTTTATTTTTTCAATACAATTATCACACTCTTTCCACTTGGAAATCGGAATAGACAATCCCGCCAGAATGTAGTGGGATGAGTTCCCCGGAATATCTGATGTGCCCGATTCATCAATATAGCATAAATACATTTCCACCCCGCCTTAAAAAAAGCGACTGGGGTTGGGGCAAACCGCCCCACGATGAGACGCTTGGCGACTCATCCCAGACGCAATGATATTTTATCCCATAACAGGACAATTTTCAAGTATTTTTGGTCTGAGTTTTTTCAATTGGAGTTCAACCAACTCCTTTGCTGCATAGACAAATCAGAAATGCGTAACTCTCTAGTGGGTAAATGATTTGATAACCGGCCTGAAACTGCGCCGGTGCAGCGGACAGGCGCCCAGCGCTTCCAGAGCGGCGCGGTGACGGGCTGTGCCGTAACCCTTATGGGCAGCAAACCCATAACCGGGGAAGTTGTCTTCCTGGGCACGCATCCAGGCATCGCGGGCTGTCTTGGCCAGCACGCTGGCTGCCGCTATGCTCAAAGACCGCTGATCGCCGCGAATCAGTGCGGTTTGGGGAATGTTCAGGCGGGGTAAGCGCAACGCGTCAATCAACAAATGGCACGGCGTGATGCCGCTGGCTTGCAAGGCGCGCTGCATGGCCAGCCGGGTGGCCGGCACAATGCCCTGCTGGTCAATTTCACTGCAAGAAGCCTCACCAACCCCCCAGTAAGCGGCAAACCCGCGGATTCGCTCGGCCCACTGCTCACGCTGTCGGGGGGTCATCTGCTTCGAATCGCGCACCCCGCGCAGCGCTGTTTCTGCATCACAAAAGGGGGGCAGAATGACCACCGCCGCAAACACCGGCCCTGCCCACGCTCCGCGCCCGGCTTCATCCAGACCAGCAATCAACCGGCAGCCGTTTTCCCACAATTGGCGTTCCAGGCTTAAGTCGGGCGGCGCGCAGCGCTTATTAGAGAGAAGAGGGGCGGGCATCATAAACCCCCTGTTGAGCATTGCGACGGATGAGCAGCAAATCGCGCACTACCTGCCGCAAATCCCGGAGCAGATGCACCTTACTTTCGGGGTTGAAATACCACGGAATGGGCAGTTCGACAATTCGATAACCGCGCCGGCGGGCAATGTAGAGCGCTTCCACATCAAACGTCCAGCCGTGAATGGTCACCAGCGGAAAGATGGTGCGGGCTGCTTCTGCCGAAAAGCACTTGAAACCGCACTGGGTATCCCGCAAGCCGGGCAGGGCCAGCAGGCGCACCGCCAGATTGAACGCCCGCCCGCTCAGGTGGCGGTAAATCGGCTCATCATAACGCACCGCGCCGGGCGCCTCGCGCGAGGCAATGATGATTTCCCCCTCCGGCTTGAGCGGCGGGATGAAGCGGTTGACTTCCTCAATGGGCATGGAAAGGTCAGCATCGCAAATAAAGCGGTATTCACCCTCGGCCGCCAGCATCCCGGCGCGCACCGCCAGCCCTTTTCCGCGCCCTTCCAGGTGCATGGCGCGCACAAAGGGATAATCCTGCTCGAACAAGCGGGCGATATCCAGTGTCCGGTCGGTGCTGCCGTTTTCAACCACTACCACTTCGTAGGTGTAATCCTGCCGGAGTAGAAAACTGGAAATCTTCTGCAGGGTATCCGGCAGCCGCCGTTCTTCGTTATAGGCGGGAATGATGATGGAAAGAAGGGGTGGGGTCAAAGTTTGCTGAAAAAAGGAGAGGATTTCAGAACAGCGGGGCTTGCGGCAGGCAGTCCTGGGCGGATTGTTCGGCCGTTGTCGTCAGCACCTCACGCCCGTTTACGTTGGTCAGTTGAACGTTTGCAACCACTTCAAACGTACTGGCAAGGTAGGGTTTGCGGGCGCCGATCACCACCTTTTGTCCTTTCTTGAGGCGCTCCAGCAATTCCTGCCGCGAAATCAACAGTCGGTCCGACCAGGTTGGGCCGCGCCGTTCGTAAATGCGGGCAGTTTTCAGGCTGCCATCCTCATTATAGCGCACCGCTTCAATGACCACATCGTAACGCGAGGGCAGCGTGGCGGGGTTTTTCTCTCGTTTGAGCAGTTTCATCATGGCTCGGCTTCCGCATGTTCAAGATTGGGCTGGAATTTATCGGGCAAACCGCCGAGCGGGCTCGGCGGTTGCTTGCCGTGTGGTCGGGGTGGGCGGACTTGAACCGCCGACCCCCGCGTCCCAAACGCGGTGCGCTGCCAACTGCGCTACACCCCGGCGCGTCAGAGTATAATCCGAACCATGCACAATCGTCAAGGAAGAAGGACGAGGAGGATGCGGCTTTCTCAAAGTCGAAAACGGTCAAACGGCAGATGGCAGGTGATGATCGATGTCTATTCGGAATAATCCACGGATACGTCAAATCGAGCGATTTTGCCCCCTCCTGCGCCTCCCCCAAAATCGGCGCAGCGATTTTGGGGGAGGAGGGAGGGGGTTCGTTTCGCCACAATTCAAGTTTCGATCCAATGTTTCAGGGTTGTCAAGGAACTTTGAGAAAGCCATAACGGGGAGGATGTGGCTGCTGGTGTTGGGCTGGCTGGTTTCGGCCTGTATGCCGGCCCTCACTGCCAGCACGCCAACACCGGTACAAAGTACTCCATTCCCTGCCAGCCGTCCATCACCCAGCCGCCCCAACCCGGATACCCCCATCCCAACGCTTACGCCTGCTGCTGCTCTCACCCCAACGCCAGATTGTCTTGAGCAGGGCGGGCAGGTTGAAGCGTTCAGCCTGGATTCGGTATCGCTCGGCAAGCCGCTGCAGGGTTACCTGTACCTGCCGCCCTGTTTTGCAGCCGAGCGTGCAGCAACTGTTCCTCTCCTGATTCTGCTGCACGGCCAGTCGGCCGATGCCGCGCAGTGGCTGCGACTGGGGCTGGCCGAAACGGCCGACCGCCTGATAGCCGAAAAGGTCATTCCGCCGCTGGTGATTGCCCTGCCTTATGAGGAATACTCGCTGCGCAACCCCTATGAAAGTGGGTATGACCGCGCGCTGATGGATGAACTTTTACCGTGGTTAGCCGGGCAGTATCCGGCGGTTTGCCGCCACTCATCCTGCCGCGGGCTGGGCGGCCTTTCGCGCGGCGGCGGTTGGGCGCTGCTGATCGGTTTTACCCAAGCGGAGCGGTTTGCGGCCATCGGCGGGCACTCCGCCCCGCCGTTTTACGGCATGGAAAGCCGCCTGACGCTGTGGTTGAAGGAAAACCCCGCCGAAAGTTTACCCGCCGTGTACCTCGATGCAGGTGAAAAGGATCGCTACTACCGCCCGATTGAGGAATTTCACAACCGGCTGGTTGAACTGGGCATCGCACATGAATGGCGGGTCAATGCCGGCGGGCACGATGAGGATTACTGGCAAAGCCAGCTGGAAGCCTACCTGCGCTGGTATGGGGAACAGCTGGCAGCAGACGAGCCGCGCCGTTAGAACAGATGTGATAGAATGAATACACATTTTGAACGGGCTTAACCGATGGTCATGGTATCTTCCAAAACAAAAGATCAACTTAAAAACTTGAGCGAACTGCTGCAGGGTGATTTGGATTTTCACCAAATGCAGAGTTCCTATGCTTCGCATAATTTTCATTCTTTCCCGGCTAAATTTCCCCCGCAATTGCCCCAATTGTTCATTCAGAACCTGACCGACGTTGGAGATATTGTGCTTGACCCGATGAATGGTTCTGGCACAACAATCCTGGAAGCCCAGTTAGCAAAACGAATTGGAATTGGGCTGGATATTGATCCATTGGCTTTGAAAATTTCTCAGGTAAAAACCTGCTCCCTGAAACCATTGGCGGTTTACGAGCTGGGATTACGCTTGTTGAAATCTGCCAGAATGATGCTTGATTCATCCCCCGAGGTCATTGAGAAATATCTCCAAACTCGCTGGGATGAAGAAACTCGCCGGTTTATAGATTACTGGTTTTTAGAACCTGTCCAAAAAGAACTGGCCTCATTACGGATTCAAATTGAAAAAATCGAAGATATTCCCCTGCGCCGCTTTTTTGATGTGGTGTTTTCGGGCATTATTATTACAAAATCCGGTGGAGTATCGCTTGCCCTAGATCTGGCTCATACCCGCCCGCATCGCGTTAAGATAGTCAGCGACAAAAGCAATAACATCTTGTATTCAGAGATTGAAGAAAATCAAGAAATTCGCTCTCATTGGGTCAAAAAGTATCGGTCTCCTTTTGAAGAGTTTGAAAAAAAACTGAAGACCAATATCAAGGGACTGCAAGAGATTATCTCGTTACCGGTTAACCACCTCCTTTCGGACGCGCAAAAAATTCCGTTCAGGGATAATTCCATTGACTTGATCGTTACCTCACCGCCTTATGCCTCCAATGCAATTGATTACATGCGCGCCCACAAATTTTCCTTGGTCTGGTTAGGATATTCGATTTCTTCATTAAGCAGGAAAAGAAGTGAATACATCGGCGCAGATTCCCAATCGAAAACCGACTCCGAAATGCTGCCCGTTTTTACCCGCGCCATTGTTGAAGAAATCTCTGCCTTAGACAAGCGCAAGGGGATCGTTCTTGAACGATATTACTCCGAAATGAAACGGGTGCTGATGGAGATTTACCGGGTGCTGAAGCCGGGAAAATGCGCCATCGTCGTGGTAGCCACCTCGATCTTACGGGGTAAAAATACTCAAACGCATCTCTGTCTTGCCGATATTGGAAAACAGGCAGGCTTCATTGTTCCCGAAATTGGGGTTAGAAATTTAGATCGAGATAAACGCATGATGCCGGCAACCTTGCAGAATAATTCTGAGTCACAAATTCAACAACGCATGCACGAGGAATATGTGATCGGTTTTTACAAACCTGCCTAGAGGGGCCAATGAGCAAAATCGATTCACTCAGAAAACACTATCATCAAGAGATTATTCAAAAGATTATTCGTTTTGGATCACATCCTGAAAAGGGAAAATACCCCTCTTTCGCCGATGGCAGCAGCAAGAACAGTATTGCCATTGCATGGAAATTAATTGAAAAAATTAATCGGGGTGGTCTCACCTTTGTTGAAGATCAGTCCATCACGGCTCAAACTGCCGGGGGGCGCTTTGAGGAAATTACCCGAAATTTCTTGCAACAGTCGCTTGATCTGCTCACCCACCTCAAGGTTGGAGATTGGCAATATTACACAAGTTTTCCAATCTCCCGATTCGACCAGTACGAACACCTGGCCGCTTTGGAAAAATTAAGCCGTGAAAACCCTCAAATAGCTGCCACCTTAGGGGGAGATTACATCATCAAGCCGGATATTGTTGTGGTCAAACGACCGTTCCTGCCTGAGGATATCAACCGATCTCAAGAAATCATTGCAGAAAATGAAAGAATTGCACAATTTTCTCCGTTTATCTTTCGTCCCACAACACCCGGAAAATTAATCCTCCACGCCAGCATTTCCTGCAAATGGACTTTACGAAGCGACCGCGGCCAGAATGCCCGTACAGAAGCATTGAATCTCATCCGCAACCGTAAGGGCAGTGTTCCAAAAATTGTGGCTGTTACCGGTGAACCCCTGCCAATGCGAATCGCCTCTCTCGCGCTCGGCACGGGCGACCTGGATTGTGTGTATCACTTTGCCCTGCCGGAATTACAAGAAGCCATTGATGACTTGATTTCCACCGGCGAAAGTGGTTTAGAAGACCAGAAAGAAATGCTCAACACCTTGATCGAGGGACGCCGATTGAGAGACATCAGCGATCTGCCCTTCGATTTGTTGATCTAATCCTGTCTTCCCGATCCGATTCGGTAAACCCGGATTTGCTTGCTCGAGCGCCGCAGCGGGCGTGTTTTGATGTATTCGCCGCCGGCAGCCTCGATGCGCGCGGCGGTTTCGGCGTCCTCCTCCGCGCAGGTTAACCTTACCTCGCTCAAACCCATACGGGCAGCCTGAGCCAGAATCAGGCCGAGCAGTGCCTCCTCATAGCCCTTGCCGCGCTCGGAGGGACGGATTTCGATGCTCACCTGCCCGCCTTTTTCCAACAGATGATCCCCCATCCGGTGACGCAGCCGTCCAAAACCGAGCAGGGTCGTTTCATCGCGCACCAGCCAGAAGGTCGTCTGTGGAATGACGCCGGGTGGGAGGTCGTCCTCGCTGGCTTCATCTGCCAGATTTTGCAGAAAGACAAAAAAGGCTTCATCCCCACCTTTCAACAGACCGTTGAAGCGGGTGTCCCCCTCCGCCTGAAAATCCCGCGCCAGATCCAGCAGATCTTCACGCCATTCGGGGGTCAATTGAATCAGGTTCAGGTTTTCCGTGTTCATGGCTCAATTCCCTCATCTGACTCCTGACAGGCCGGACAAATCCCAAATAAAACCAAATGATTGGTGACAATTCTGTAACCGTATTCAGCGGCAATGCCGGAAAACAGCGATTGTACCTGCTGATGTGAGAGCATTTCCACCCGGCCGCAGCGCTGACACACCAGATGGTGATGCGGCGGATCACTGAAGGCTTCATAAACGGCTGCGCCGCTGCCCATGTCGGATACCGAGATGCGCCCATTTTTTGCCAGCCGTTCCAATGCCCGATAAACGGTGGAGGGATTAACCGCCGGCAGGCGGGGTTGAATCTGTTCATAAACCTGCGCGGCGGTAAAATGACCGGGCGCATGGGCGTTCAACACATCCAGAATGGCCGCATCAACCGAAGAGGCTCTCATGCTTCCTTTTTACTCGTAATGCAAATATTTGCATTTGCAAATTTTGGTTTATAATAACACTACTCCCTTTTCTCAATTCTATCAAATTTGCGAGGTTTTTGTCATGCTTTACAGTCCCCAACCCATGCACATCCCCGATGGATTCCTCTCCCTGCCGGTTTCGCTGGCGCTCTGGCTGATTTCCATCCTCCTCATTGGCAGTGCCGTTCGTCGGCTGGAAAAGACCCTCTCCGAACGGGAAGTGCCGTTGATGGGCGTGCTGGCAGCTGCCATTTTTGCCGGCCAAATGCTGAACTTCACCGTCACCGGCGGCACCTCCGGTCATCTGCTCGGCGCTGCCCTGGCAACCATTCTGCTCGGCCCCTACCCCGCCATGCTGGTGATGACCTCCGTGGTCAGCGTTCAGGCGCTGCTCTTTCAGGATGGCGGGCTGGTGGTAATGGGCGCCAACCTGTTCAACATGGCCATTGTCGGCGTGTGGAGCGCTTACGCCGTTTTTTCGCTCGTCCGCCGTCTGGCAGGCAAGGCGCGCTGGGGTTTGTTCGCCGGCGGGTTTGCCGCGGCGTGGAGTTCCATCTTTCTGGCAGCGCTGGCCTGCGCTTTGGAACTGGCCCTTTCGGGCACCTCGCCCGCCAATCTGGCTGTGCCGGCGATGGGCGGCATCCATGCGCTGATCGGCATCGGCGAGGGGCTGATCACCATCGGCGCGCTGGGCTTCCTTTACGCTGCGCGGCCCGATTTGTTGAGCAGTGAAAACCGCCAGCAAGCCCTCAACCGCACTGTATGGCTGGGCGGCGGCATCATTGCCGTGCTGCTCACCGTTTTTTCGCCGCTGGCATCCAGCCATCCCGACGGACTGGAATGGGTTGCCGAACAGTTGCAGTTCATTGAAAGCGCCCGCCCACCGTTTTACGAAATCATCCCCGATTACCTTGTACCGGGCATACCCAATGAAGCCCTGGCGACCATTGCGGCGGGCATCCTTGGGCTGGTGGTTGTCACGCTGGCAGCCATGTCCGCCGGGTTGCTGCGCCGGCGCACCCAGGGTTGATGGACGAAATTCAGGTTGCCCTGCGGAAAGAAGAAAGCGGTCTATACCGTTTGGACGGCCGGGTGAAAGTCACTCTGACGCTGGGCTTGATTGTGACCAGCGCGCTGCTGCCCAACCGTCCCGGCGGGGCTTATCTGCTGCTGCTCAGCGCGCTCTGGGCGGCGGCGCTGCTCAGTGGGGTACCACTCGCCAAGTTGATTCGGCGCGGCTGGCTGGCCCTGCCGTTTGGGCTGGCTGCCCTGCCGTTAGCTTTTACCACCCCCGGCACACCCCTTTTGACCTTGCCTGTGGGAAACGGCCTGACCCTGACCGCAGCCGGTTTGATGCGCTTTGCTGCCGTTCTGCTCAAAGCCTGGATTTCACTGCAGGCCGCCGCCTTGCTGACGCTCACGACTTCCATCCCTTCCATTCTCCTCGCCCTGTGCGCTCTGAAAGTCCCGCGCCTGCTCATCACCGTCATTGCCCTGATGAGCCGCTACCTGTTCGTCTTCGGTGAAACCGCACGCCAGCTGCTGCAGGCGCGTGAGGCGCGCAGCAGCCGCGCCGATGGCAGCCGCCGGGCGGGCGGCAGCCTGCTGTGGCGGGCGCGGGTGGCCGGCGGCATGGCGGGCAGTCTTTTCCTGCGTTCCTTTGAACGGGCCGAACGGGTGTATGCCGCCATGCTGGCGCGCGGTTATGACGGCGAAATTCGCAGTCTGCCGCAGCCGGCACTCTCCAGCGGCTCCTACCGCTTGCTGGCCGGCGGACTGCTCTTTTACCTGCTGGTGGGGTTGTTTGGCTGGCTGACCACGGGAGGCGGGCGTTGAATCCCATTCTCGAAGTCCACAACCTGACCTACACCTACCCGGATGGAAGGCTGGCACTGAATGGCGTTTCGCTGCGGATATGGCCCGGCGAACGGGTAGCCCTGACCGGCCCCAACGGCGCAGGGAAATCCACCCTGCTGCTGGCACTGGCCGGCATTCTGCACGCCGAGGGCAGTATTCAGGTTGATGGCATCCTGCTCAGCCATGCCAGCCTGCCGCGCCTGCGCGCCCGCCTGGGACTGGTGTTTCAATCGCCGGAAGACCAGCTGTTCTCCCCCACCGTGTTTGAGGATGTGGCTTACGCCCCTTTGTACCAGGGGCTGACCCCTGCGGAAATTACTGCGCGAGCCAACGAAGCCCTCGCTGCGGTCGGGATGCAGGCATTTGCAACCCGTATGCCGCACCATCTCAGCATGGGGGAAAAGAAACGGGTGGCGATTGCCACCGTGCTGGCGATGAGACCCGCCATGCTGCTGTTCGATGAACCCAGCGCCGGGCTTGACCCGCGCGCGCGGCGCGAATTAATCCACCTGCTGGAGCAGTTGCCGCAAACCCTGCTGATCGCCACGCATGATTTGAATCTGGTTCAGCACATCTGCCCGCGCATGCTGATTCTGGACGAAGGGCGGCTGGTTGCGGACGGTAAAACCGAACATCTCCTGGCGGATGAGGGGTTACTGGTGGCTCACGGCCTGGCCTGACCGGTATGCCTTTCGACCACCTCGCGCAGGGTCGGATCAATCTGGTTGAGCACGGCGGGAATCTGCTCCAGAGGGACATAATATTGCAGCGCCTGCCAGAAGGCATCCTCAAGGATGAAGCGGGCAAAACGCCATTCACCGCTGACCGGCAGCGGCTGGGCAATCGGAATCCACTGTAATGCAGTCCCCCAGGCAGGGTATTTTTGACGCATGTCTTCCTGAGCCAGGTTTGCCGAAGCGGCTCCCAAGGGTAAGCCGCCGCCGGATTGCAGGAGGGCCGCCTGCACCTCCGGCTGGGTCATCCAGCGGATGAACAGCCAGGCGGCCAGTTCGCGTTCGGGCTGGCTGCGCAGAATGCCGTAGGACAGGCCGCCAACCACCACCACCGGCCGGTCACTGACCGGGAAGGGCAGCGCCATCCAGACATCCTGGCTGCCCAAACGCTGCAGGGTTGCGGTGAGAACCGGGATATCCAGCAGGGATGCCGAAAAGTACAACGCCCGGCGGGTGGCAAAGGCTTCTTCCGGGGGGATGCGTCCGAAGAAAGCGCAGCCCTCATCCACCATGCCGCGCAAAAACTCGCCTGCTTGCAGGGTTTGCGGATGATTGAACGACAGGCGCACCGGCTCGCCTAGCAAGGGATTGTTCAACCCAAAGGACTTTAACCACGCGTAAATCGTCCAGCCGTCAGTATCCACCATCCAGCCGCCAGTGCCGTCGTTGCTGCCGGTGCGGTCGGTGTTGTTGGCGCGCGCAGCCGTGCAGGCATGTTGACGAAACTCATCCAGGGTTTCCGGCGGACGGCTAAAACCCAGTTCAGAAGCCCAACTCAGGTTGTAGAAAAAGACGCGCGCCGTGCGCAGCGCGGGAATGCCCAGCTGCTGACCCTCCGCCTGATCCTGCTGCCAGAAGGCCAGCGGATAATCGGCGCGACGCGCCTCACTCAACCCCCAGCGCGGGTCGAGCAAAAAGTCGTTCAACGGACGAATGCGGTTGCCGTGGGCGTGCCAGAAAAGCAAGTTCTCCGACGGGGCAATGATCAGATCGGCAATCGGCTCAGCCGAAGGCGAATTTTCCATCCGCTGCGCCAGCACCATACTCGACCCGCTCGATTCGGCCCGTACGCGAATGCCCCACTCATTGCCTTGATTGAAATCACGCACGGCATTTTCCAGCGCGGCAGCCAGGCTGCCCGTCCAGGGGTGCAACAGGCGGATTTCCAGCCCGCGCAAGTCATCCAGCGCGTCCGGCGTGGCTGTCTGCTCCGGTTGAGGCGCAGCCGTTGGTATCAGCGTTGGCAGCACCGCGCGGGTGCGGGTTGTTTGCGGAGTTGCCTCGTCAACCTGCGGCGGCAAAATCGGTGAGCAGGCGCCCAGCAGCAAGCCGAACACAAGCATAACCAGCCAGAGGCAAGGCATAGGAAATGGAATTTTCTCAAGAATACGGCGAGGCAGTCGGCTCATCAATCAAAATCGGTGGGCAGATGTGGGTTGCGGTAATGCTCAAACAGGCGTTGAATTTCGGGCAAGGTGGTGCGCGCCACCGAAAGCGGCGGAATTTCATCCTCACCAAAAAAGGCTGCGCCGCCGGTTTCAATGCTCTCGGCCGGCTGCCCGCCGGTCAGTTCGCAGATGAAGAAGAGTTTATACAGGTGAAAGATGTAAGGCGGATGACCGTTCTTGGGGGCGTTGCGGTCCACCAGCATGGCCAGCTTGACGGCATGGCAGCGGTAACCCGATTCTTCAAACACTTCGCGCTCTACCGCGCTGCGCGGCGATTCGCCTACATCCACCCAGCCGCCGGGCAGCGTCCAGCCGCCGTCGGCTTTTTCCAGCACCATCAGCAGTTTGCCATCCTGAAACACGGCCCCGCGCGCATCCAGTTTGGGAGTGGCATAGCCCGCTTCAGCGGCAAATACGCGCTCCAGCGTTTCAAAATCGCTCTGCCCGTAGGCAGCCATGATTTGAGCGGCCAGATTCCGCAGCGCACGAAAGCGCTCAATGTCGAACGGATTGGTCGAGTACGCCAGCCCATCCTGTGCCAGCGCCTGAATCTGCTGTACCCAGCCCAGCCAGCGAGGTTCGGTCATCGAAAACCCTTTTCCGAGTGGATTGGGGGTAATTGTAACATGCCTGCTGGCTAAAATAGCGGCGTAAACTTCTACAAAGGCCGCTTCATCACCACAATGTATTCTCGGGTCATGGTGTCATCTAGCTTTCCCGCTCTGTTTGATGGACTATTTTTTGAAGGCATTCTCTTATTCGGAATTTGACGCATGTAAGTATGAACATGCACAAATCCATTTTCTTCAAAAAAATTGCGAATGGCTATATCAGTCGGAAGAATGACTCCCTTGACCTTACGATTGCCAACCACATAACAAGCATATCCGCCTTTTCGAATGGTTTGGGCAACATGGGTAATTGAGAGAAGCAAATCCTTGTAGAATGCGGCTACTTGACGGGCTCGTTTTTCATCTTTCTGTTGAATCTGTAAAATTGCCTGATTCAATAAATTGCTAGGGAATAGGGGGATTTCGCGGAGAGATTGTCCCCCCATTAATTTTCGGTCAATCTTGTGAGGTTCTTCTAATCCAAGCCAAGCAGCGGATAGACGCGAATACTGGCCATATGCTACGGTTGTCCCAGAATCGCCATAAGGTGGAGAGGTTACAACTATATCCACGCTGTTCGGCAAGAGATAATCTTCGGGAATTTCATTGACCGAGTTAAATCCATATACTTTTGTTGAAGGGGGATACTTGAGGTTATCCAGGATTGCTTTGTATTGATTATAACCGCGCAAGTTTCGTTGAAGTTTTTCCAGCATAATCCCTTCAACATCCGGCTTATGGCTGGCTAATTTTTTTTCATCGTATCTATACAACTTAAATTCGTTATTTCTCGTATTGGAACTCTCTCGAACCGTTTCGCTGAAGGCAACCTTAAAGAACAAAGCCGTATCCTTATCGTCAATTTGACGAATGAATGCTTTGATGAGCAATAGTTTTTGAATGACCTCAGGTTTGAACCAAAATTCAAGATTTGAAATACCCTCTATGGTTTCTCCTTCTCGAATCAACCACTTTTTCTTAAGGTTATCCATTACGCCCCGCTTAAATTTTTCAATTTCGAAATTAAGGATTTCTAAATCGGGTCTTGCAGTCTTGGCTTGGGCAATTAATCTTGCCAATGGATTTAAGTCTGTTCCAACCGCATGGATACCTCGGATATTGGCTTCAACCAGCGAGGTTCCACTGCCACAATAAGGGTCAAACAATAGCTTTCCAGAGGGTGCAAACAGGTCAAGCAATTTACCGGCTACTTGAGGAATCATACGTGCTGGATAATCATGGTAGCAATGGGTTAACTCGCGTGTAGATGCCCCATTAAATGTCCAATCATCTGTGGATAATTGTGGAATATTTGATTCAATCCAGGATATTTGGATCATTTTCATAAATCTATCACCGACTCGAAGAGTAAAGGTAACTTATCTTCATATACCCGAAATCCAGTGCCATGATTTCTAGCCATCGTGCCTTTGTCATGAAGTCTCAGATCTATCAGAATATTTCCCGCGTATATCTGACCACGTAAAATATCTTTTGAAGTACCGCTCAATAATTGAGCTCTTTCAAACTTGAACCACTCCCTATCGCCTCGCACTTCACTAAATGCACTAACGAAAATCAGCGATGGAATCTTCCTAATGAATTGGGCAGTCAAATCATCTATCTGCCATTGTACAACGATTTCACCAGAAGTATGCCGTACAGAAATAGAGTCCAATTCAACTTGTAAAAACAATCCTGTGCTATTCGGAGTTCTTGACATCGTAAAATACAAACCCATTCTGCCATTCGAATCTGGCGTACCATAACGACGGACGGCCTCTAGGGGTCTCATTCTCCATGCTTTACGATTAAAGGTAAATAAGGTAATCATCGAACTGGAGTTAATCCGATGAGCCTTGAGTTCAATTTGCCCTAAATCAGGCAAGGCGAAATTGTTTTCTGGTAAATTTAGCAACGCTTCCAATGTGTGGCCAATACCTGTTGGACCCTTGCGTTTTGATTGAACCCACCCCAAAGCCTTTACTTTGTTGAAAGCTTCTTTGAAGTCACTTAGCGTCATTGTGTTCATAAATAAAATAGATTATGAATAGGATCTCTTTGTAAAATTAGAAAATGATATTGAAATTATAGCATTTAAGCCAATAACGCGTATCCAATCAGCGTTTTGTGATAAATGACGGTTTCTCATCTCCGCCGGATGAGGTTATTTTGAAAGCGGCTGGGGATGATCCTCAAACACTGCCCTGTACACATCCTCGCCAAAACTGGTTTGCAGGGGTTGACCTTCAAATAATTTATAGGTGCGTCCTCCGCCGCTCTTGCGCTCGGCGCGCAGGAAGAGGGCATTTTCCAGCCCTTTCTGGTAAAAGCCGTCCGCAAAGGTAAATTGATGGGTCACAAAGAAGACCTTGATTTGACGATCCAGCAAGGCCTGCGTGATCTGGCGGGCAATTTCCGAGCCTTCCCGCTCGTTGGTCGCCGCAAACGACTCGTTGAAGAGCATCAAACCCTGCGGGCGGATATGATCGGCAATCGCGCTCATGCGGCCGAGTTCTTCATCCAGCTTGCCGCTCTTCATACTGCTATCTTCTTGGCGTTTGTAGTGGGTAAAAATGCCCGAGCAGAGATTGGCAGCAAAGTGATCGGCCGCTACAAACATGCCGCACTGCATCATGATTTGCGCCTGCCCAATGCTGCGTAAAAAGGTGGATTTTCCGCCCTGATTGGCACCCGTGATGATGACCAGGTCTTTTCCATCCCCGTTTACATCATTGCCAACCACCTTTTTCTTCATCGTCAGCGCCAGGGAAATATCGTACAAACCCCGAACGGTATGGCGGCGCTCACCCAGCGGATACGGCTCAGGGAAAGTCAGCGTGTGGCCCAGTTCGCGCACCTGCTCAAAAAGGTTCAAACATCCGATGTAAAACGCCAGCTCGCCGCGCAACATGGCCAGGTAGTGATCAATGTGTTCGGCGGACTGCGCCACCGCGTTGGCAACCTGATTGATGGCGCGGTCTTTGATTTCTCCCAGCGCGCGTGCGCCCTGCTCATCGCGCGGATGCAGGCTAAAGGAATACTCCGGCGGACGGGCGCGGAAAATCTCTTCCAGCCAGCTGCCGTTGCGCGGATTGGGTTTGCGCAAAGTGTAATGAATGCCTTCATTGCCGCGCCCCAGCTCGGCACTGATCAGCACACCCTCGCGAAAACGCAATGCCTTGATGTGGTCTTCCACCACCCCAAAAAATTCATCGTTAAGTTCGCGCTGAATGATGGCAAAGAAATTACGAAAACCCGGCGAGGTGAAGCGGCTGCTGTGTTCATCGGCCATGCGGCGCAGTCTAAGCAGCAGTTCCACGAACATCGCCATCATCTCCAGCCCGCTGGACAGTACACCGGCCGGATAATGCGTGAAGATTCCCAGCCAGCGTTTGCGTTTGTTTTCGATGGCTTGCAACGGAATTTGATACAACTCACGGATGATTTCGGGGTTGTTGAGGCAGTCCTGCAGGACTTGCTGACGGTAGCGAATGATCTCCAGGTCGGTTTCGCTGGTCAAAATCACCCGCCGGGCAACATCGAACAAAAATTTATCGCCCTGAGCCATGCTGTTGAAGAGCACATTCAATTCAAGGTCTTGAATCAAATCGCTTTCGTTCCACGGCAGCGGCTGCTGCGGGTCAAAATCACGGTCGAGGTAAAGCAGGTTAACCTTCATGCCTGAATACGCTCCTTCAATTTCTCATAGGTCAGGCGGTGTTTTTCAGCAATGGTGATGGCATACGCCAGTCCATCAGCCGGCCTGCGAATGATGCGGAAAGTTCGCCGGGCAACATCTTCCGCGTCCACCGTGCTGATCATGCTGACCGTCTTTTCAGCCGCAGATGCCAGCTCAGTCAGGAATGTTACCCATACACACAGGCTGTCCAGTTCCAGAATACGCTGCATGATCTTGCGGCTGAGGAACAAAGCATCTTTGAGGGTGGTCGAGTTGAACGGCTCGTTGAGGATGATCAGGCTGTTGGGGGTGGCCTGCTCAAAGATCTGGCGCATGCGCGCCAGCTCTTCGTTCAGTTTGCCGCGCAGCTTGCGGATATCTTCCTCCCGTTCAAAATGGGTGAAGATGTCGTCAAAACAAAACAGGCGTGCTTCTCTACCGGGGACGGGCAGGCCAAGACAGGCAAGGTGATGCAGCTGCCCGAACATGCGCGCAAAAGTGGTTTTTCCGCCCTGATTCGGCCCGGAAACGATGATGACCCGTTCTTTATCCTGAAGATGAAAATCGTTGGGGACAATCCGGGCAGTATTCTCCCGCAGTTGAATTGCCAGCGCCAGATCGAAAGCATCCACCGCATTCACCGCTTTGTTCTTACGGCTGACCACCGGCAGACAGAATTTCAGCCCGCTTTTCATCAACGGCAAAATGGTTTCCAGATAGGCCAGGTAAAACTGCATCTCACGGTCAAAGGCAAGGATGAAATCCGCAGCAAACTGGGCGTGATCGGCGTAAAAACGGTGCAGACGGTCGAACAATTCGGGGTTCAGGCGCGCCACCAGATCCAGAATCTGCGCCTCGACATGGTTCATGCTGGAAACGATGTTCAGTTTGATCAGATAATCCTTGACCGCTCCCTGCTTGAACTTTTCGAAGGTTTTTTCGACTTCGATGCTGTAGTCGGCCTCACCCTCATAGGGGCGTACTTTGACGGTGGTATCTTTGATCAGGATGCAGTAACGCACCGCCGAAAGGTCTTGTTTCAACTGCTCGGCCTCATCCACCAGACGCTGAAATTCGCTTGAGCGGGCATAAGCATCCAACGCCTGCCGGAAAGCCATCAAACCTCGCGAGCGCAATTCGGCATCGTTCAAATCCTGTGCCAGTTGAATCACCGCCCGCACATAGACCAGCACTGCTTCGAGAAACCAGCCCTCGCGATGATTCTGGTGAACCAGCTCGCCGATTAATTTGCGGTAGCGGCGCAGGATGACCATTTGTGCGGCAAAGGTCTGCAGTCTGGTCAGCGTGGTTTCCTCCAGCAAGTCGCGGACAATTTCCTGTCGGAACTGGATGGTTTCTTCATCTTGAACGGCGGTGTAGTAGTAGGCTTTGAGGTTGTACTCCTGCTTGCTGGCGGTAAGCCAATCCACTACCTGATTCAGATTCAGGTCGTCAAAGTAAGCCGGCGGCTGCGCGTTTTCGGAAACGGCATGGCCAGCAGAAGGAAATAACATACTGATCGGGTTCATAAGCGGACTTTCACATCTTTCGGTACATCGCCAAAAAAAGCCTCTACTGAGTGGACGGATTCAGTAGAGGCTATCAGTCTTACGACAGTTAAAAGCGAGCCTCATCGCTTTTGTGAATGTATTTTATCACAAACCCGGCTGGCATGATAAAATCTTGTTCAAGAGGGCTATGGCGTTCACACCCACCCACACCGACCGGCTGATTAATGTTGTGCTTGCACTGGCACAGTACCCGATTCTGAGCGGGCGCATCCGCCAGCAAATGCGGCGCGAGTTGTTTTCGCGCGGCATCATCCAGCCGGCCGACTTTGAAAACGAAGTACGCCGGCTGGCCATTCTCTCTCAGGAACGCGAAGGCCTGCGTAACCCGGTCGGCGAAGAACCGGCCGAGGTGTGGGAAACGCGCATGAGCCGCATCCGCGATCACCTGACCGATTTGCGCTTCAGCCAGCATCTGACCCTGGAGGTGCTGGAAAACATCATCAGCGAGGTGTTGAGCGAGCGCGGCATTGACATGGTCGGGCTGATGCTCTCGCTCAACCCCGAAACCGCCCCGTTGGATCTGGTCTTCGAGCAGGCCATGACCATCGAACGCTTGCCGCCGGAAGAACGGCAGAAGTACGAAGCCCGTCTGCAGGAAACCAAAGTGGTGCTGATTCGTAGCCTGATCAGTGATCAACTGCGCTATATCAACATTGCCAAACGCTGGTTCACCATTGACGATTTGCAGCAAATCCGCCGCCACAAAATTGGGCCGGGGCGCATCGGCGGCAAAGCCGCCGGCATGCTGCTGGCACACCGCATCCTGCGTCAGGCCAGCGCGCTTTCCGAGGACACCTGCCTGATCACCCCCGATTCTTACTACGTCGGCGCGGATGTATTCTACTCCTTCATGTCCATTAACAACCTGTTCCACTGGAACGACCAGAAGTACAAGACCGAAGCCGAAATGCGCGCCGATTATCCCCACATTCTCCGGGATTTTATGGAAGGGGATTTCCGCCCGGATATTGCCCAGCGGCTGGAAGCCCTGCTGGGCAGCGTTGGCAAACAACCCCTGATTGTGCGCTCCTCCAGCCTGCTGGAAGATAACTTTGGCACCGCCTTTGCCGGAAAATACGAGAGTGTTTTCCTGCCAAATCAGGGCAGGCCGTCCGAAAACCTGCGCGCCCTGACGCGCGCCATCGCGCGGGTGTACGCCTCCACCCTCAACCCGAATGCCCTGCTCTACCGCCGGGCGCGCGGGTTGCAGGATTACGATGAACGCATGGCCGTGCTGATTCAGGTGGTGCAGGGCGAGCGTTACGGGCGTTATTACCTGCCGCAGGGCGCCGGGGTGGCTTTCAGCCGCAACCTGTACCGCTGGGCACCCCAAATCCGCCGCGAGGAAGGCTTTGTGCGGCTGGTGTGGGGGCTGGGCACCCGCGCTGTAGACCGGGTGGGCAATGATTTTCCGCGCCTGATCGCGCTCAGCCACCCGCTGCTGCGGCCCTCCACCGACCCCAAAGCCATCCGGCGCTACTCCCAGCAATATGTGGACGTGATTGACCTGGAAGATAACGCCTTCAAAAGCCTGCCGGTGCAGGAAGTGTTGAAAGGAGATTACCCGGCTTTGCGTTATGTGGCTCAGATCGAGGAGGACGGGTATTTTGCATCGCTGCGCTCCCGCTACATGGGCGATGACAAACGCCTGGTGCTGACCTTTGAGGAACTGCTGCGCCGCACCCCCTTTGCCGAGCGCATGCGCGAGCTGCTGCACACCCTCGAACACCACTACGAAGCACCGGTGGACGTGGAATTTACCCTGTCGGTCGAGGAGAAACAGGATAAACCGGAATTGTGCATTACCATCCTGCAATGCCGCCCGCAAAGCCAGTTACAGGTTACTGCAGCCGCAGCGCTGCCCGCCGATTTAGACCCGCAGGATGTGATCTTCAAGACCCACTTTGTGGTGCCGGAAGGCACACTGGAACGGATTGACTATGTGGTATTTGTGCCGCCCGAAGGTTATTTTGCGCTGGAAAGCCTGAATCAGCGCAATGAACTGGCGCGTGCCATTGGGCGATTGAACAGCGCGCTGGAAAACGAGCGGTTCATCTGCGTTGGACCGGGACGCTGGGGCAGCAGCAATTCGGATTTGGGCGTGCCGATTGATTACGGCGACATTTACCATGCCCGCGCGCTGGTTGAACTGGCCGGGCAGGGCTACGGACTGCCGCCGGAACCTTCGCTGGGGACGCACTTTTTTCAAGATCTGCTGGAATCGCAGATTTACCCGCTGGCCATTTACCTGGACCAGCCTGGCAGCATCTTTCGGCGCGACTTTTTCTACGAAACGCCCGACCGTTTACGCGAATGGATGGACCTGCCGGCCGAACTGTCCAGCAGCCTGCGCTTGATTCGGGTGGCGGATTACCGCCCCAACCACCATCTGGAAATTGTGATGAGCGATGAAAAAGGCGTGGCAGTGGCCTTCCTGCGTCCGGATACCGAGAACAACCTCACGAAATTTTGAAGCTTTCCAGGCCTTCCAATTCGTTCATCTCGGCGGTGATCAATTCGTACAAATCGGTCTTGCGCGAGCGGAAGGATACTTCCACTTCCAGCCGTTTATTCTTGATGTTTTTGCGGATAGAAACAATTTTGGCATTGAGCTGATGTCTCTTCCAGATTTTATTCAGGTCTTTAAGCGCGCCCGGGCGATCCTGTAAGTGCAGCTCGACGGTCACCGCTAAATCCGGCCCAAACAGTCTTTTCTCGGCCAGATCGAGCAATTCCAGTACCACCAGCAGTAAACCGGTGGCTGCAGCAGCCGGCAGGTAATAACCGGCGCCGACTGCCAACCCGACAATCGCCATCGTCCACAGAGAAGCGGCCGTAGTCAACCCTTTGACGTTGGGACCGTAACGCAAAATGGCCCCGGCGCCCAGAAAACCGATTCCGGAAATCACCTGTGCCGCCAGACGGGCCGGGTCGCCGTTTGGCGCAAATTGGTGGAACTGCATGGCGAGGTTAATTGAAAGAGTCATGGCCAAAGTAGCGCCGACCACCAGAACGATATGCGTCCGCCAGCCGGCCGGCTGGTTTTGGCGTTCGCGCTCAAAGCCGATTACTGCCCCGAGGGCAGTGGCAATTAAGATGCGCAGGAGAATATCCGTTTCACTGATCATGGGATGCTCCCGGATGGAAGGATAGAACATATTTTCTATATTTACAACTTGCACTTATTCCATCCACTTTGAGTATAGCATAAGGCGTAGGTCAGAAGAAAGGTGTGGTGAATTTGCGCCTTTGCGTTGAAAAGTAACGAATCGGCAAGCGGCTAAAGCGAAAATGATAGCCTGTCCTTTTGAGCAGGCGTGGCAATCTTATGTGTGACCCCCACCCACCTCCCCCAATATCGCGAAAGCGATATTGGGGGAGGCAGGGAGGGGGTGATTCCCACCAGCACGGGTGAGTTTTGCTGCACTTGGAATGACATGATTGATTTAACGTCCTTTTGAGCGAGCACAGCGAGCGCGGCAATCTCCCGTTTGGCAGAGGCGACAGCAAAGCAGGAGACTTCTCCTGGAAGCATAGAGGACTCGAAATACAATTACAATCTGTGGGTAAGGTTTCACATGAAACCATTAAACCCGTTGGTGCGTTTCACGTGAAACAAAACAGGGCGGGCAAACACCCGCCCCATCGCTTCAACCAAGTAATTTTAGAGTTCCTGACGGCGAAAAACCAGCCAGGCCGCCAGCAGCGCCAGAATCATCATTCCCGCGCTGACCGCCAGACTGCCCCAGTAAGCGGTTTGCGGCTGGATGAACAACAAAGCACCCCAGTTGATCAATTGCGCCGGCAGGTAAACCGCCACCGTGCGGCTGATGCCAATCACGCCCAACCCCAGCAGCACCGCAAAGGAAAGCCCGGCCGCCACAGCCTGACTGCGGCTGAGGGTGCTGAACAACAGGGTCAGGGCAACATACACCATCACATACAGCCACAGCAAGCCGTTCATCGCCAGCCAGCGGTCAAAAGGCAGAGCCTCAAACAGCAGCCCGGTATAGTAGTAACCCGCCAGACCAGCGATCAGCAGGCTGAGCGCAAATACCAGCCCATAAGCAGCCGCTTTGGCCATCAAAAATGCGCCGCGCGGCAGCGGTTTGCTGAGCACCAGCGCCGCCGTTCCACGCTCTTTTTCGCCCGATACACTGCCCATCGGCAGTAAAATAGCAAACAGTATGGCAAACTGGCTCAGGTTTTTGATGTATTGACCAATCGCCTCCAGCACCGTCGGCGGAGGAATGACCTCACTCAGCCCTTCCACACCGGGAATGGATTGCAAAATCTGGGGGGTGAAGTACGCCAGCAAGGGGGAAAGCAGCCCAAACAGGCTCAACACGATCAGCGTGACCAAAAAACGATAGGTGCGCCACTGTTCGCGCAGTTCTTTGGATAAGACCGCCCAAAAGAGTTTCATTGACGCACCTCCTCATTGACCAGATTCAGAAAAACTTCCTCCAAAGAGGGCTTGACCGCCTCAAACCGTTCCACGGCCAGCCCGCTTTCGGCAAGCGCGTGCAGCAGCCAGCCGCGTGCGTTTTCCACATCCCGCACACGGATGCGGACAGCGTTCCCGTCCACCTGCACCTGTTCCACCATCTCCTCCCGGCCGATTTTTTCAGCCCAGGCTGCCAGCGGCTGATTGCCGTTGCCGGCCACATCCACCCGGAAGACCGGCAGCGCGTAGGCGGCGGTCAGTTCCTCCTGGCGCGCCACCCGCAGCATGCGCCCTTTGTGAATGATGCCCACCGTATCGCACACCCGCTCCACATCTGCCAAAATGTGGGTGGACATGAACACGGTACACTGCCCGCGCAGACCGGCGATCAGTTCCAGCACATCCCGCCGCCCGGCCGGGTCGAGCGCTGAGGCCGGTTCGTCCAGAAACAACACCTCCGGCTGGTTGACCAGCGCCTGAGCAATGCCCAGCCGCTGGCGCATCCCGCGCGAGAAACCGCGTATGCGCCGTTTGCGCACATCCCCCAAACCGACTTTTTCCAGCAATTCCCCGGCGCGTTTGCGGCGGGCTGCTGCGCTCAGACCGAATAACTGGCCCATGTATTCCAGAAATTCCTGCGCCGTCATCCAGCCGTAAAACGCCGGTTCTTCCGGCAGGTAGCCGATTCGGCGCGCCAATGCGCCGTTATGGCCGATTTCCACCCCGGCAACACTGGCATGACCACCGCTGGGGTGGGCCAGCCCGGTCAGAATGCGGATGGTGGTGGTTTTACCCGCCCCATTCGGCCCCAGAAAACCGAAAATACTGCCCTGTTCCACCTCCAGCGAAAGGCCATCCAGCGCGCGTACTGCGCCGTAGGTTTTGACCAGATTCTCGATGCGAATGGCACTCATTCTTCCTCTCTTCCAAAAAGTAGATAAATGATCGGGCCGAGCAGGTTGACGGCTATAATCACCACCAGCCAGATGATCTTCGGCCCGCGGGTGCGCTCGCGGCGCGCCAGATCCAGCAGCGCCACCACCAGCAGCACCAGCTGCAGAATAATCACCGGAATTAAATAGGGTATGAAGCGGGAAAATGCCTCGAAATTCATGATTTTTGCTCCGTCTGTTGTTGAGCCAGACTGACCACGCCGCTCAGCCCGCCCAGATTCATGGTATCCACCGCGCTGGAAGGCACGATCACCAGCGCGCCTTTTTCTTTCAGCCCTTCAAAGAGCATGTTCATGGCGCGCAGGTGCAGCGCGGTCGGGTTGTTGATGTAAGCCTGCGAAGCCTGGGCAAAGCTGTCGGCAATTTGCTTTTCGGATTCGCCGAGAATCACCCGCGCCTGACGTTCGCGCTCGGCCTGCGCCTGACGGCTCATGGCGTCTTCCAGCTCCTGCGGGATGACAATATCGCGAATCTCCACGCTCTGCACGGTGATACCCCAGGGAGTGGTACGCTCGTCAATGATCTGCTGCAACTCGGCGTCCATTTTGGCGCGCCCAACCAGAATATCGGAGAGCGGTTTCTGGCCGATCACCTCGCGCAGCGCGGTTTGGGCTGCCCAGGCAATGGCGGTCTTGTAATTTTCGACTTCCAGGGCGGCTTTTTCGGCGTCCCACACCACCCAGAACAGCACCGCGTCCACATCCACCGGCACGGTATCGCGGGTGAGCGTCTTCTCGGCGTTGAAGGGGGTCACCATCACGCGGTGGTCAATCCAGGTCGAAACCTGATCCACCAGCGGGAGGATGAAGAACAGGCCCGGCCCGCGTAAGCCGATGAAGCGCCCAAAGCGCAGCACCACCGCCTTTTCCCACTGACGGGCAACCTGAATGGCATACAGGAAGAACAACCCAATCAGGAGAAACAGCAGGAAGAAGGCGGCTGCCCAGCCCTCGGAAACGCGATTATCCAGGTAAATGGCGCCCAGAATGCCAATCAACCAGAAAAACACCCCCACAGCCACGCCAATCCCGCTGACGCGAAACGGCAGTTCGCGGTTCAGGCGCATTTCCAGCTTTTCTTTACGAGATTCTTTCTTTTCCATAGCACACTCCTTGAAAAGTAATCTTCAAAAACGGCTTACGGGTTATCCGAATGCAACTTGTTCAATTGCTCGATTTCTTCTTCCAGCACGGCGCGGATTTGATCCGCGCTGAAGCCCAGCGCCAGCGCATCGCGCAGGTAATGGCGGGTGAGAAGTTCCAGCGCCTGCCGCCGCTCGCGTTCGCGGTTTTCTGCCTGCCCGGCCGACCAGATGTAGGTGCCGCGTCCCTGCTGGGTGGAAATCAATCCCATGCTGTCCAGAATGCGGTAGGCGCGCGCCACAGTGTTGAAATTGACGCGCAGTTCGGTTGCCAGCTGGCGCACGGTGGGCAGTTGATCGCCCGGTTTGAGTTCGCCGCTCAACACCCGATTTTGAATTTGTTCGACAATCTGGGTGGTGATGGGCGTTTCGGATCGAAAATCAATACGCAGGTTGAGGTTCGCCAAGCCGTTCTCCATACAAAGTACAAAATTGTATTATTGTATCATTGAATAATTGTACAAAAGTATTTTCAAATCGTCAAGGGTTTTGGAGGTCGAGTTCAGGGCTTTCTCAAAGTCGAAAACGGTTAAACAGCAGCCGGCCGGCGCTGACCGATGTCTGTTCGGATTAATCCACTTTCGAGTCAAATCAAGAACTTTTGCCCCCTCCTGCGCCTCCCATATGCGCTAACTTAAGGGCAGAAATCATGGAATGAGGAATGGAGTGCAAGAGCTCTAACCCAGGTAGAATGTTGAAGACGGCGGCGCGGGGGGTC
>Ga0308418_1000232_pt1 | contig 36133 bp, 31 predicted proteins | sample HotsprSampleR4cd_FD_203517 | JGI IMG/M metagenome (GOLD analysis project Ga0308418, IMG submission 203517) | Hot spring phototrophic mat microbial communities from Mushroom Spring, Yellowstone National Park, Wyoming, United States - 20090729_R4cd ... | reverse complement strand
GCGCGGCGAGGTGGTTGTCCTTGATGAGGACGCCGTCGTACAGCCCGACGCGGTGGTTGCGCCCGCCGCCGATGCGCACGGCGTACTTCTCCAGCAGGCGCAGGGCGGGGGTCGTCTTGCGCGTGTCGACAATCTGTGCGCCTGTGCCCGCGACGGCGTCCACGAACTGGCGCGTGCGCGTGGCGATGCCCGACAGGCGCTGCAAAAAGTTCAGCGCGGTGCGTTCCGCCTTCAGAATCGCGCGCGTGTTGCCCTCAAGCGTTAGCACGCGCGTATCGGGCGCGAGGCGCGCGCCGTCCTGCAGCGCGTCTGGGAAGCGCACGCTCGAATCGAGCCGCTGGAACACGCGCTTGGCAATCTCCACCCCGCACAAAACACCCTCTGCCTGCGCAAGAATCGCGCATCGGGTCTGATGGTCGGGGGGAATCAGGCTGTCGGTGGTCCAGTCGCCCGCGCCGAGGTCTTCCTGTAGGGCGAGTTCGATGAGCGTCTCCACCGCGCGCACATCCAGCGTCATGCAGCCGAAGTATACCCCAGTAGGCGGCGTCAATACTCGCGGTACTGCATTTGAAACAGCAGCGGCGCGACGCCGTGCGCGTGCAGCCCGCTTATGGGGCGGAAGTAGACCGCGTCCTCGCCTTCCAGGTAGCCGAACAGCGCGTCCCACGGGTGGCGCAGCAACGCCTCCTCGTGCGGGAAGTGCTTAGGAATCGCAGGCGTGACGCCTGCGACTATCGCGCTAAGCAGTTCCGCCTCGGCTTGCGCCCACTGCTCCGCCTCTGCAATCAGTCGGAGGCAGAGGGGTCGCGTCAGCACTGCCAGCGGCACAAGCTGTCCCTGCGCGTCCGCCAGCCACGCTTGCCCGTCCTGCCACGCGATGGCGTGATAGCGCACCAAGCAGGGCATCTCGCGCGGGGCGAACGGGTCGAGCCGCTGCTGGAGGTAGCGTTCCAGTAGGGGTTGCCACTCGGTGTGGGCGTGCTGGAGCGCCTGCGCCATTAGTGTGTCGCGCGGCTCGCTCAGCGGCTGCGCGTCGTAAATCTTGATGCGCTTCGGCGCGTAGCCGGGGTAGACCCCCACGCGCGTCGCCAGAAACGGCGCGGGATGGCGCGGTTTGAACGCCTGCGCCTCGCGCCCGCCCGTGTGCAATGGGGCAATCTTCATCTCGCGCAGCAACTCGCCCGAATCGAGGTCAATCAGCGTGCTGATGTCCAGTCGGAAGCCCGTCGCCAGCTCGATGTTCTCGTAAGCCAGCTCCATCAGGCGCAGGTTCTCGCGGATGGCGAAGTCCTTGTCGCGCCAAGTGCGCCCAAGCATCTCTTCCAGTTGCTCTTCGGGCAGGGGGCGTCGCTCGGCGAAATGCTCTTCGATGGCGCGCGCCGTGACCCACAAGTCCAGAAAGGCGCGGGTGTAGTCCTGCTCGGAGAGGGGGTTCTCGCGCGAGGCTTCGATCAGGCGCACGAGGTTGCGGATGCGCTGTTGCAGGCGGCGGGTCTTGAGCGACGCGAGATTCTCTGCGCTGTCGAGCAGTTGCTTGAGGAACGCTTCCTGCACGCCCGTTGCGCCGCGTTCGGCGAGTTCTTGGGCGAGGCGGAGCGTCTGCTCGAGGGCTTGCGTCTGCAGGTCGGCGCGTTCGGCGGTCGCTTTGGCGGCGCGTTTAGCCCCGCGCTTAGGCGCGGCGGGCGGGGTCTCCACCAGCGTCTGCTGCCCGTAGGCGAACCGTTCAGGCGACTGCGCCCACACGATCAGCACGGCAATCGCGTGCTTGCAGAACTTGCTGAAGCGCGCGGCGGGGCAGGTACATTTCGCGCTCGGCGCGCCGTCCTTGAACTCGATGCGCACCGTGTAGGGCTTGGAGCCTTGCACCTGCGCGTACAGCGTCGTGTCCGAGCGCGCCAAGTGCAGCAACTGGTCGCCTGCCGCAATCTGCTCGGCGTTGCGGTAGGTCGCCATATCGCACAGCGCGCGCACCTCGTCCAGCGTCATCGGCGTCATTCAGCGGCGCACCCCCTTCAGAATCTGCTCCATCAGTTCCAGCAGTTTGTTGGGCGTGGCGGCGACGGTCGGGATGTCGAGCGCAGCGACCTGTCGCGCCAGCGTCTTATGGTACACAGGCTTGCCGTCCTCCAGCGCGAGCAGGCACAGCACCTGCACCTTGCTCTCGCGCAGGGCGCGCAGGCGCGCCAGCAGCGCGGCTTCGTCGCCCCCCTCGTAAAGGTCGGTAATCAGCACGAAGATGCACTTTTCAGGGCGCTTGACCAGATTTGCGCCGTAGGCAACCGCTTGGGCAATATCCGTGCCCCCGCCCAACTGCAGGCTGAACAGCAACTCCACAGGGTCGCCGCTTAGGTACGGCGTCAAGTCCACGATGCTGGTGTCGAACACCACCAAGTGCGTCTCCAGCACCTGCAGCGAGGCGAAGATGCACGCCATCAGGCTCGCGTAAATCGCCGAGTTCGCCATGCTGCCGCTCTGGTCGACCAGAATGATAATCTGCCAGTCGCGGTAGCGCTTCTCGTTCGCCCAGAAGTAGAGTCGTTCGGGGATAATCGTCTTGCGTTCGGGCAGGTAGTTCTTGAGGTTGCTTTTGAGGGTGCGCCGCCAGTCGAGGTTGCGTGCGCTGCGGATGGGCGAGTAGCGGTTGCGTTGCAGCGCGCCGATAACGGTCTGCACGATTTGCGTCTCCAGTTTGCGGCGCAGCTCGTCGACCACTTGGCGAATCAGGTCGCGGGCGGTTTGTTTCACCTCGTCGGGGATTTGCTCCTTGAAGCTCAGGATGGTTGCGGCAAGGCGCACATCGGGTTGCAGGCGCGGCACGATTTCGGGCTGCAGCAGTAGCTCTGCCAGCCCCGTGCGCTCGAAGGCGTCGCGCTGCACCATCGCCAGCGTGGACTGGTTGAACAGCGCGCGCATCTGTTCCAGCCACTGGGGGACATACGGCGCGGAGTCGCCCGTGCCGCCGAAGCGTTCGTTGCTGTCGTACACGAAGCTCAGCGCGCGATCCAGCGCGGTCAGCCCCATCCCTGCGGGCAGGGCGCGTTGCAAGGGGGCGTCGCCCGATTCACTCGGCTCGCCCTTGCCCCCAAGGCGGAACGCGGGGTTCGCCTGCTCCGCCCGTCGCCCCAGAATCAGCCGCCAGCGCGTCAGCGCGTCGTCGTGCGTGGACATATGAGAGGAGTATACCTGTGGGAAGACAGCATTCTCATACTCCTACCGTCTCGTTGGGCAACAGGATTTGCAGCCGAATGTCGCGGCTGCCCAGCATGCGCTCGTGCTGGCGCGGTTTCTGGCGCACACGCGCCACCACCACCTGCGCGCGATAGGCAGTGAGTTTGCCCTTCTGCGCCAGCGCCCACGCATCCTCGTCGACGCCAATCCCGACAAGACTCGGATGCTCCAGTAGGGCGCACAGCAGGCGCGGCAGCCGCTGCCGCTTGAGAAAGTGCTGGTCGACGAGGGCGTTCGGCAGTACGCCAATTGCGGGCGCGGTGGGGCTTGCGCCGACTTTGAGGTCGCCGTCGGGCGCGTGGTCGCCTGTGGGCATGCGCGCGCCCATCAGCGACGCGCCTGCGCTCGTGCCGCCCACCACCCCGCCACGCGCCACGACGCCCCGTATCGCCTCCAGCAACGCGGCTGAACTGCCCAGCCGCTCCATGAAGCGGTTCTGATCGCCGCCGGGGATCCACACGCCCCGCGCCGATTGCACCAGCGCAGCCAGTTCGCCCGCGTCCAGCGTGTCGGGCGCGACGACATTCTGTGCGCCGTTCTCGGCGAAAAACTCGGCGGAGCGCTGCCCGCCCCGCGCGACATCTGCCTGCGTATGCGCCAAGATGACGATGCGCGCGTTTGCGCCGCCCGCCAGCCGCAGCATCGTCTGGGGCACTTCAGGCGGTGTGCTGCCCCCGCCCGCCAAGATGACCGCGCCGCTCATAGCCACTCCAGCAACGGGCGTAGGTCGCGCAGGTCGGGCACGCCGCTCTGGGGGTCGGGGTGCGGCTCGCCCTCGCGGTTCACCCACGCCGCATGCCAGCCCACGCCCCGTGCGCCCTGCACATCGTGCGCCCACGAGTTGCCCACGAACAGAATCTGCTCGCTGGGCAGCCCCAGTTCGCGCTGCACCCCCTCGAAAATCGGCGCGTGCGGCTTACCGACGCCGACCTCGCCCTCAATCGCGATAATGTCGAACAGCCCCTCCAGCCCCAGCACCTGCAACTCGCGCCGCTGCTCGTAGGCGGGACCGTTCGTGATGACAAACAGCGGGTAGCGTCCCCGCAGCGCGTGCAGCACCTCCAGCGTCTCCTCGTGCAGGTGTAGCATCTGCTCGCGCAGGGCGGCGTACTCGCTGCTGATGCGCTCTGCCAGCCCGTCGGCGTCGAGGTTCAGGCTTCGTAGCAGGCGGCGGAAGGTCTCCGTGCGCGTCGCGCGCCCCTCCCGCAGATACAGCGGATACCACCGCTCCGTGTGCAGTTCCTCCAGCACGCTGTGGAAGGCGCGCTTGTAGTGCTGATCGAGTGTCTCGATGGGCAGTCCCGTCTGGGGCGCGAGGTAGCGCTCCATCATCGCCCGACGCGCCTGCACCGCAACGGGCATATAGACGCACAGCGTGTCGTCCAAGTCGAAGCCGACTGCTCGCACCTGACCGAAGGGCGTCTCTCTCATGGCGATAGCACCCGCGCGAGGGGCGTCTGCCCGCCGTAGACCTGTGCGCCCGTGTGGGTCAGGATCTCCACCGCGCGCGAGAAGATTACAAGGTCTACCTGACTGCCGCGCTCGATGAACGAGAGTTTCTGCGCGGGCTTGACGCACTGCCCCTCCTGCACATAGGTCGTGATTTTGTTGACGAACTTGTCGGCGATTTCGACCAGCGCGACGCGCGCCTGCTCGCCCTCAATAAAAATCGTCTGCCGCTCGTTCTGCAGGTGATATTTTTTGCCCAGCAGATCAACCGCGCGGCGCAGCCACGCCATGCTCACATACTCCCACAAGTCCACCATCGGCAGGTTCGCGCGGGCGGGCGTGTAGACGATGCGCCGAATCGCGCCCGCAATCGGCGCGTAGTTGTAATGCACATCGAGCGGGCTCATGTAGACGCCAATCAGCCAGCCTTCGGGCGGGATGCCGTCCCAGTCGGCGTGGGTGATTTCGGTGATGGGGATAGGGCGTCCGAGTTTCTCGGCGAAGACCGTGCCGTCCGCGCTGACGGGGCGGATGTAGACCACCTTGCCGTCGCACGGCGCGAGAATCAGGTTCGGGTCAGGCGGCGGGATGCGCAACGGGTCGCGGTAGAACCACACCTTGCGCAGGAACCAGTTCACGCCTGCGACCGCCGCGCCGACGCCCGCTGCCACTTTCAGCCACGCAGGGATACGCACGCGGTATAGTGTACCTGCTACGCCCACTCGTCAGACATAAACCGCCTCCCGAAGGATGGATGCGCGCAGCTCAGGGCGCAGCGCGTCTATCACCACGAGATCGACTCGCCGCTTCAGGACGCGCTGCAAGTAGAACTTGAGTTCCATATAGTTGTCGAAGTTAACCCCGTCTGGCTCGAACTCGACCAGAATATCGACATCGCTGCGCTTGCGCGCCGTGCCGCGAGCGTGTGAGCCGAACACCGCCAACCGCGCCACGCGAAACCGTCGGCGCAGGGTGTTGTGGCGAAGCGTAAGCTGCTCGCGAATTGTCGCCAGCGTCGGATTCGTGGGAGTCATCACGGAAAGTATACCCTGTCTGCACCCCCGTGAACAGGAACCCGCCCCTGCGCGTCGAACCATGCCCGTGATGAGACCAAGCCTTGTGTTATGCATCGGGCTGCTGGCGGTTGCTGCCGTGAATGCGCAGGAGACGCTGAGTCTGGACGACGCGCTGCGCTTGGCGTTGCAGAACAACGGGCTGGCGCGCGCCGCGCTCGCCGAGACCGACGCCGCCGACGCCCGCCTCGCCGCCGCACGCGCGAACCTGTATCCCAGCATCGACCTCAGCAGCAGCACGACCCGCACGCGCATCGAAGGCGGGGGCGCAATCGCCGACACGACCCAGCGCCAGAACGGCTTCGGGCTGGAGTGGCTGCTGCTGGATAACGGGCAACGCGAGTTGCGCATCCGCCAGAGTTCGCGCACGGTGGAAGCCACGCGCCAAAGCACGCGCGACACCCTGCGCCGCGTGCTGTTCCAGACCGCGCGCGCCTACTACGAAGCGCTGCGGCGCAGGGAGTTGCTGCAGGTCGCCGATACGGCTGTGCGCCGCGCCGAGACGCTGCTGGAGGTCGCCAAAGCGCAGGCGGAGGTCGGCGCTGCGCCCCAGAAAGATGTGTTGCAAGCGGAGGCTGACCTCGCCAACGCCCGTGTGCAGCAGATTCAGGCGCGCAACGCCCTGCGCTTGGCGGAGACCGACCTCAAGCGGCTGATTGGATGGGAGGCGCAGAAGCCGCTGCCCGAGCTGACCGCGCCCGACGCCCCGCCCAGCCCCGACCCCGCGCTCAGCGTCGAGCAACTCTGGCAGCGCGCCCGCCTGCGGCGCCCCGACCTGCGCGACGCCGAACTGCGCCTGCAAATCAGCCGACTGGGGCTGGACGCCGCGCGCCTGAACAGCCTGCTGCGCCTGCAGATTAGCGCGCGCGGCTTCCGCGAGTACGAGCCGAACAGTCGCACGCAGGGGAGCCTGAGCATCGTCGCTTCGTACCCGCTGTTCGACGGCGGGCTGACCCGCGCGAGCCTGCGCGAGGCGGAAGCGAGCCTACAGAGCGCGCAGTTCCGCCTGCAACAAGCCGAGCGCGACGCCTACGCCGAGGTGGAGAGCGCGCTGCTGAGCATACGCGAGGCGTCCGAGCGGCTGGAGGCGTCCAAAATCGCCGTCGCCGCCGCACAACGCAACTTCGACGCGGCGCAAGAATCGCTGCGCGAGGGCGTCGGCACGATTGTGGAGGTGCTGACCGCGCAACTCGCGCTGATTACCGCCGAGACGAACCTCGTGCAGGCGACCTACGACGCCGCCGTCGCTGAACTGCAACTGCGCGTCGCTACAGGCGAACGGCTGCCTGCGGAGCCGTAAGCGGGGAGTTCCTCTTTGAGTGGTATACCGATTGCCAAGCTGGAGTTTACAAAAACAGCAGTTGATGACCCCCTCCTTAAGGTTCCCCCTGCTCGCAGGGGGAACCGAACCTGCTCACGGTTCCCCTCGCGAAGCGGGGCAACCTTCGCCTGCTCACGGTTCCCCTCGCGAAGCGGGGCAACCTTCGCCTGCTCACGGTTCCCCTCGCGAAGCGGGGGGAACCTGAAGGAGGGGGGGCATCTCGAAAAACCAACGCACAGACGCCTGTTAGCCCCGCGCTCCCCACCCAAACCGACAAAAGTGGTGTATAATAGGATACCTTATACTCTGGAGGCTGAAGATGAGATACTCTCTGGTAGTGGCAGGCATAATGACGGTCATTCTCGCTTCTGCAACCGCGCAGAACAACTCGTGGAAACCGCTTGGCGGGTGGCAGCTTATTGAGCGACTGGACGATGTGCAGATTGTGAAGGTGCTGCGCAGAAGCGACCTGACGCCCGCGATTTTCCCGCCCAAGCCGACCTGGCAGCCCGACGCGGGCGACTTTTTCCCCGCTTCGGATATGCTGCTGTACCGACGGATGCCCGCATCCACTGGGCAACAGCAGTACTACGCCTACGAAAGCTATAACATCGTGCTGGACGACGCGAACATTCGGCGTATGTTCGACCCTGCGGGTGTGGGGCGGTTCCGCATCGGGCGCGTGGAGATTGCGGTCTATTTCCCGTATGTTGGATACTATACGATTCAGGGCTTTTGGACTGGCTCCGATGACGACCTGCCACCTTACCCCACCAGCACCCCGCCGAACACCTTCTTGCGCAGCAATCAGGGACCGCACACCTTGCTTGTACCGCAACCGGGCGTTTGGCGGCTTGCCACGAACGCTGACTCGTTGAATGAGGTATTCACCGTGCAGTGTGGCGTGCTGGATGCTTCGCTCGACCCGCAGCAGCGGTTCAACTGCTATGTCGGCATCCAAGTGGAACCGCCAGGCGCGTGGGTGTGTGGCGCTCTGCCTGGCACGGACTTGAACTTGGACTACTTTATTGAATATTCTGCCAGCGGCTACGAAGCCTATCAGCTGCAGGGGGGCGTCCCTGCGACCTTTGCGCTGCAGTTAGGCGGCAACGCGACGCCCTCGCTGTACGGCAGGATCACGATTGCGGGCTACACGGGCAGCTTGGAGGGCAAGGTTGCTACCATCCGCGTGAAGCAGGGAACCCAGACCCGCACCTACACGGCGACGCTCGCCGCCAACGGGCAGTACGCCGTGCCCATTGAGCTGTCGGGCAACATTGAGGTGCTGGCACAAGCCGCGCCAGGCTTGGCGCGCAAGGTCAGCCTCAGCAATGTGTCGGCTCCCGTGCAGCAGAACTTTCTCGATCTCACCAACGGCGATGTAAACGGCGATAATGTGGTCGATGACGCTGACCTGCTGCAGGTGCTGTTCAACTTCGGCGGTTCCGACTCCGCCAGCGATGTGAACGGCGACAGCACGGTCGACGACGCCGATCTACTCATCGTGTTGTTCAACTTTGGCAGTGTCGGCGACAGCTTCTGACGCGCGGCGGGTCTACGCGCTGGTGCGCCAGATTCCGCGCGGCAAGGTGATGAGCTACGGGCAGGCGGCGCGCGCCTGCCCGCCGCTCACCCCCCGCCAAGTGGGACGCCTCATGGCAGCCGCGCTGGAGGACGACATCCCGTGGTGGCGCGTGGTGGGCAGCGACGGCAGCCTCCGCATCCACAAGCGCGACCCGATGCTCGCCCAGCTCCAGAAGTCGCTCCTGCAGCAGGAAGGCGTGCCCTTCACTCCCGATGGGCGCGTCCCAATGACCCCCGAACTGGTCGCCGAGCCTGCAACCTTCGAGGTACAATTGCGGTAGTATCATGGTGAGGAGGTCTTATCCGAATGGCACGCCGTTATGACGACGAGTTCGAATTGCCCGAGACGCAGATCCGCGCTCTGGCGATTCTGGAAGAGATTATGCGTATCGCGCCCCGCGACGACCTACGCCTGCGCCAACTGCTGCGCCTGCTCCAGCACCAACTGGAAGTCGACGAGCAGCAGATGCAAGAGGCGATGCAGGCGATTCAGGAGTACGAGGAGGCGTATCAGAAACTGACCAGCCCTGCCAACCGCATCGGCGTCTTTCTGGGGCAACCCGACGAGGGCGTCGCAATGGTCGCGCTGGGCGACAGCGAATACTATGCGAACATCGACCCCAAGTTAGAGAACCCCGACTTCAAAGTGGGCACGCGCGTGAAGGTCAACGAAGCGTTTGCCGTCATCGGCGATCTGGGCTATCACCCTGCAGGACCGATTGTGAAGGTGCAAGAGGTGTTGGAGGGGGATCGCCTGCGCGTCGGGTCGGACCCACAAGGGATGACCTCGCGCATCGTGTTCCGCTCCACCGACCTGTCGGAAGTGCTGATTAAGCCCGGCGACGAGGTGCGCCTTGAACCCAACTACAAGGTCGCCATCGAACACATCCCCCACCAAGAGGTGCGCGACTACTACTTCGAAGAGGTTCCGCCCATCGAGTGGAGCCAAATCGGCGGGCAGGAAGAGGCGATACGGCTCATCCGCGAGACCATCGAACTACCCCTACTGCATCCCGAAGTGTTCCAACGGTTCGAAAAGCAGCCGCTTAAGGGCATCCTGCTCTACGGACCGCCGGGCTGCGGCAAGACGCTCATTGGCAAGGCGACCGCCTACAACCTCACGCGCCAGTATTCTGAACGGATGGGCAAGCCCGTGAAGGAATACTTTATGTATATCAGCGGTCCCAAGATTTTGAACATGTGGCTGGGCGAGACGGAGCGGATGGTGCGCGAAATCTTCTCGATTGCCCGCGAGAAGGCGCGCGAGGGCTACCTCGTGTTCATCTTCATCGACGAGGCGGAGTCGATCCTGCGCACGCGCAGTTCAGGCAGGTGGCTCAACATCTCCAACACGGTTGTGCCCCAGTTCTGCGCCGAGATGGACGGGCTGGTGAGCCTGGAGAATGTGGTGGTGATGCTGACTTCCAACCGCCCGGACTACATCGACCCTGCGATTCTGCGACCGGGGCGCATCGACCGCAAGGTGAAGGTGCGTCGTCCCGACCGCGACGCCACGCGCGAGATTTTCGGGATTTACCTCACGCCGACGCTGCCGCTGGATCCCGACTTCGTGCGCGAGTACGACACGCCTGCCGAAGCGCGCGAGTGCCTGATTGAGCAAACTGTGCAGTACCTCTGGCGCAAGGCACCCGACACCGAGTTCCTGCAGGTGTATTTGCGCAACGGCGGCGTCGAGACGCTCCACTGGCGCGATATGGTCAGCGGCGCGCTCATCAAGTCGGTCGTCGATCGCGCGAAAGAGCTTGCCATCCGCCGCGCGATTGAGGAGCCGAGCGTCGAACACGGCGTCCGCCCTGACGACCTCAAGCGCGCCATCGAGATGGAGTACCGCGAGAACGAAATCTTCCCCAAGTCGGATGTGATGGAGGACTGGCTCAAGCTCATCGACTACGAGCCTGAGTATGTCGCCAGCGTCAAGCCCATCCGTCCAGGCGCGACGGGCGAAGATTTGCGGCGCACGGTAATCTAAGCCGTTGCCTGTCATGGTATACTCTCCCGCGACGGAGAGAGACCATGGCTGGATATGCCCCTGAGTTGATTGCCGCGCTCCAGGCGAAAGCGAACCTTCTGCGCATCCACTCGATTCGCATGACCACCCGCGCCGGGTCGGGACACCCGACGACCTGTATGTCGGCGGCGGACTTGGTCGCAGGGCTGTTTTTCTACGCGCTGCGGGCGGATGTGTCAAATCCGCGCCACCCGCTGAACGACCGCGTGATTTTCTCCAAGGGGCATGCTGCGCCGCTGCTCTATGCTGCATGGGCGGAGGCGGGCGCGTTCCCCGTTGAGCATCTGGACACCCTGCGCGAGTTTACCAGCGATTTGGAGGGGCACCCGACGCCGCGTTTTCAGTGGTACGGCGCAGCGACAGGCTCGCTGGGGCAGGGGCTATCGATTGCGGCGGGGATGGCGCTCGCGCTCAAGCAGGACGGGCTGCCCCCGCGTGTCTATTGTCTGATGGGCGACGGCGAGACCGCCGAAGGCGCGGTGTGGGAAGCCGCCGCCTTCGCCAGCTACTACGGGCTGAACAACCTCGTCGCGCTGGTGGACATTAACCGTCGGGGGCAGAGCCAGCCCACGATGCTGCAGCACGATCTGCAGACCTACCGCGCCCGCTTCGAGGCGTTCGGCTGGCAGACGGCGGTCATCGACGGGCACGACATGACCGCGATTTTGGACGCGCTTGTGGCAGCGCAATCGGCGGAGCGACCGTTCGCGATACTGGCGCGCACGCTCAAGGGCAAGGGCGCGTCCGCTGTGGAGGACAAGGAGGGCTGGCACGGCAAGCCGCTACCGCCCGACCTTGCAGAGCAGGCGATTGCGGAACTTACCCCGCCGCCCGATCTGCAGGCGGCTGCAGCGCAGTTGCGCGTGCTGCCCCCCTACGACGCGCCGCTGCCCGAACCTGTCGCGCCCCAGACGCCCAGCCTGCCCACCTACACGCTGGGGCAGGAGGTCGCCACGCGCGAGGCATACGGCGACGCGCTGGTCGCGCTCGGCAACACCGACCCGCGAATCTATGCCCTTGACGGCGATGTGAAAAACTCCACCTTCTCCGAGAAGTTCCTCAAAGCGCACCCTGATCGCTTCGTGGAGTGCTTTATTGCCGAACAGAACATGGCGGGCGCGGCGGTTGGCGTCGCCGAGTGTGGCAAAATCCCCTTCGCCTCCAGTTTCGCCTGCTTCCTCACGCGCGCCTACGACTTTATCCGCATGGCGGCGATTGGCAGGGCGAATGTGAAGTTCTGCGGCTCGCACGCGGGCGTCTCCATCGGCGAGGACGGTCCGTCGCAGATGGGGCTGGAAGACCTCGCGATGTTCCGCGCAATCCCCGACGCGGTGGTGCTGTACCCCAGCGACGCCGTCGCAACCGTGAAACTTGTGGCGGAGGCGGCGCGCGATCACGGGATTGCGTATATCCGCACCTCGCGCCCCAAGACGCCCGTGATTTACCCCAACGACGAGCCGTTCCCCATCGGCGGGTGCAAAGTGGTGCGTCGGTCGGCTCACGATGTGGCAACCGTCGTCGGCGCGGGCATCACGCTGCACGAGGCGCTCAAGGCGCACCAAATCCTGCAGCAGGAGGGCATCGCCATCCGCGTGATTGACCTCTACAGCGTCAAGCCGATAGACGCCGAGACGCTGATTCGCTGCGCCCACGAGACGAACGGCGTGATAATCACGGTGGAAGACCACTACCCCGAAGGCGGGATTGGCGAGGCGGTCGCCGCGGCGGTGAATGGGCACGGGGTGCGCGTCCATCGGCTGGCGGTGCGCGAGATTCCGCGCTCGGGCAAGCCCGACACGCTGCTGGAGGCGTATGGGATTAATGCCCGCGCGATTGTGGAGGCGGTACGCGCTGTGGCGCAAGGGGCGGCGTAAATAGGTACACTTACCCCGATGATTCAAGAGACCGCACCATGGCTCTCGGAGGCGGAGGCGCGCGAGGTCGCCGAACAGGCGCACGCCATCGCCCGCGCCGTCGAACAGGTGATTCTGGGCAAAAGCGACACCGTGCGCCTGATGATTATCGGACTGCTCAGTGGCGGACACCTGCTCATCGAAGACATCCCCGGCGTGGGCAAGACGACGCTCGCCCGCGCCATCGCCAAAGCCATCGGCGGACAGTTCCGACGCATCCAGTTCACGCCTGACCTGCTGCCCGCCGATGTCACTGGCTCGGTCATCTACAACCAAGCGCGCGGCGCGTTCGAGTTCCACCCCGGACCTATCTTCGCGAACATCGTGCTGGCGGACGAAATCAACCGCGCCACGCCCAAGACGCAATCCGCGCTGCTGGAGGCGATGGAGGAGCGCACGGTCTCGGTGGAGGGCGAGTCGCACCCGCTGCCACAGCCGTTTCTGGTCATCGCCACGCAGAACAACATCGAGATGGTGGGCACTTACCCACTGCCCGAGGCGCAGATGGATCGCTTTTTCGCGCGGGCGTCGCTGGGCTACCCATCGCCCGAAGTGGAGGCGCAGATTCTGGAGTCGCGCCAGTTGAACTCGCCGCTGGAACAGCTGCAGCCCGTGCTGACGCCTGACCAACTGATGGCGCTACAGCAGCAGACGCGCCGCCTGTATGTCAGCCCTGCCGTGCGCCGCTATGTGGTGGATGTGGTGAACGCGACGCGCCGCCACCCGAAGGTGATGCTGGGCGCAAGCCCGCGCGCGTCGATTGCGCTGATGCTGGGCGCGCAGGCGCACGCGCTGCTCGCGGGCAGGCACTACACGACCCCCGACGATGTGCAGCAGATGGCGACCCCCGTGCTGGCGCATCGGCTGATGCTCCGCTCCGACACGACCAGCCCCGCCCGCGCCGAGAGCATCATTCGCGAGATTCTGTCGCAAGTGCCCGTGCCAATCGGAGGCGACGCGCCGTGAGAGAGTATAAACTGACCGCGCTGATGGCGGCGACCTCGTTTCTGCTCTGTTCGGGGCTGATGACGAACAACCGCCAGATGTATTGGATGGCGAGCGTGCTGGGCGCGCTGATGGGAGGCGCGTACCTGCTGGTACGGCGCGGCGCGCTGCAGACCACCGTGCAACGCCACTGCCCCACCGAACTGATGGAGGGCGAAACCGTCGACGCGCAGGTCGTTGTCGCCACCCGCGCACGCTGGGGGCTGCTGTGGGTCAAAGCGGAGGAGACCGCTTCGGCAGGGCTTGCGGTTGAGCCGCTGCCGACCGAGCAGAACAGCCCCTTTACTGGGGTAGCGCATTACAGGCTCACGGCGCTGCGGCGCGGGGCGCAACGGCTGGGTCCCGTATACCTCACACTGTCGGATCCGTTCGGGCTGTTTATGCGCCAAGAGCGCGTGGACGCCACGGCGGAGGTGCTGGTGCTGCCGCGCCCCGTTGTGCTGCCGCGCTGGAGTTGGGAAGGCGGCGGGCGCGGGCGGCTGATTGCCTCTACGATGCACGGCAGGCGCGGCGAGGGCACCGACTGGCACGGCGTGCGCCCCTACACCCCTGGCGACCCGCTGCGCCGGATCCACTGGCGCGCCACCGCGCGACACGGCGACTGGCATGTCAAGGAGTTCGAGGTGAGCCAACTCGCGCCGACCGTGCTGGCGCTGGAGCAAGCCCCCACATGGCGCGCGGACGGCGAGGCGTACCCCGACTTCGACCAAGCGATACGCCACCTCGCGTGGATTATCCTTGAAGCGCCGCGGCAGGGCGTGTCGGTGATCCTGGTCGGGTCAGGCATGCCCGAAGTGCGCCTGACGCCCGAAAGCTATACTGACCCGCGCGGGCTGCTGCGTCTCCTGGCGCGCCTGCAACCCGACGCCGACCACTCGATTCTGGACGACCTGCCCCGCCTGATTCAGCAGTACGGCGAGCGGTATCGAATCGCGCTGTTCGTGCCGCCGCAGGAGTACGCCGTGTTCCATACGCGCGTGCAGGGCTATCAGGCGCAGGGCTACGCGGTAGAGGTCTATGCGTGAGCCGTCTTCCGAACCGCCTGCGAAGTGGACGCTGTACGGCATCCCGCTGCAGAAGGGGATTGCGCTGGGCATCGGCGCGCCGCTGTATCTGCCGACCTACGGCAACCCGATATGGTTCGACCCGCGCCTGTTTGCCCAAGACGAGGACGAGTGGCGCGACATCGACTACCGCATGCCGACCGAGCCTGTGGAGGTAATTGGACTGGTGCGCGCGCTGGACGACATCCCGCCCGTGCTTGCGCCCTATGTGCGCGTGGTGGGCTGGATTGTGGAGCAGCCGCCTGAGCCGCCCCTGCCGACCGTGCCCGTGCTGCTTGCGCCGAAGTTGCCCGCGCTGCTGCCCCCCGAAACGACGGTGGTGCTGGACGCGAACGCGGGCGTGGCGTACATCGAGCCGAGCGTCGCCGTGCTGGCGCGCTATCAGGCACAGGCGCTACGGGTGGCGACCCACACGCGCTACCATCTGGAAGGCGCGCACCTGCCCGTGCGCACTTGGGACAGCCGACCCATTCAGGTGGGGGGCGTCGCCGCCGACTGGGACGCCGTGCCCCAAGTTGCGCAGGCGGGCGCGGAACTCGTGTGGCTGACCAGCGACACGCTGCCCGACGACATCCGCGCCACGGCGCACGCGCTGGGCGGCAAGCCCCTGTGGCTGCACCTGACCGAACTCACCGCCTACGACAACGCCTACTGGTGGTGGCTGCTGCGCGCCAGCGCGGAGTTGAACTTGACGCTGTTTATGGCGCGGGCGGACGCGCTGCAGGACGCTGCCGACGCACTGGCGGTTGCCCGCGAGGCGCTGCGCACGGAGCATGTACCCATCGGCGCGGTGGAGTTCGGGCTAATCGCGCGCGAGGCGTTGCCCGATGTGCTGGAGCCGCTGCCCTACGCCGTCGTCTGGCAGGTTGAGGCGTGGACGCAGGCGTTGGCGGAGCGGCTGTGGGAGGCGCAAGCGACGGCGCGTGCGCTGGGCGTGCGCCGCACCGTCATCGTGCCCAACGCCGATACCGAGACGCTCGCTATCGCGCTGGGACTGGAGCCGCACACGCTGATTGTGCCTGCAGAAGCCCTTCCCGACGCCAAGACGCGCCTTGCGCGGCTCAGCGTCGCCGAGTGCCGCGAGTGGCTGCTGCTGCGCCTGCGCGACTGGGAAAGCTCTGCGCTGCAACGTCAGCCTGAAGCGTGGCTGAACGCGCGCGCCCCGTAAGCGACTTGAGGTACAATTTCTCTGACGCGATGAATCGCCGATGGGTTGGCGCGACGCTGCTCAGCGCGGTGGGGTTTCTGGGGCTGGGCGCGGGCGCGCTTTTGTGGACTGTTAGCCGCGACGCGCCGTTCCCCAGCGGGGTGCAGCTGGCGGGCTACTCGCTGGCGGGGGTGCGCCCCAGCCAACTCGGTCGCCACTTGGAGACGCTGCGCGCCGTGCTTGCCGAGCAGCCCATCGTCGTCGCGCAAGCGCCCCAGCGCGCCACGCGCCTCAAACAGTGGGGCGTCGAACTCGATACGGTCGCCACGCAGCAGGCGATTCTGGAGGCATGGGCGCGTGTGCCCCTGTGGGAGCGTCTGTTCAGCGCGCCGCGCGTGCAAGTCGCCCCGCAGTGGGCTGCCATTCCCGAACTGTTCCAGACGCAACTGGAGCGCTACCGTTTTCTGGAGCGCACGCCGCGCGACGCCCGCGTGCGCTTCGTCAACGGCGTCGTGGAAGTCATCCCCAGCCAGTCGGGGCAGACGCTGGAACTGGAGCCGAGCCTGCAGAACCTGCTGGCTGCGCTGCGCGAGTTGCCCGCCGCGCAGACGCGATTCGAGCTGGCAATGCGCCCCACGCCCCCGCGCATCCCCACCGAAGCCGCCCGCGCGATTACAGGCGTCGTCGGCAGCTACACGACGCGCTTTCCGGGCTATCAGGTCTCGCGCAACCACAACATTCGGCTGGCGGCAAGCGCGCTCGACGGGCGTATCCTGCTGCCTGGCGAGCGGCTCTCGTACAATCAGGCGGTTGGCAAGCGCACGCTCAAGCAGGGATTCCGCCCCGCGCCTGTGATTTTGTATGGCGAGAAGCGGTTGGGCGTCGGCGGCGGCATCTGCCAAGTCTCTTCGACGCTGTATAACGCTGCGCTGCTTGGCGAACTCAAAATCGTGCGCCGCGCGAACCACTCGATCCCTGTGGACTATGTGCCCCTCGGACGCGACGCCACCGTAACCGATACGGGCATCGACCTCGTGATTGAGAACCCGCACGACCACCCCATCGCGGTAGCGACCGAGTTGGGTCGCTCCTCGCTGACGATACGGGTGCTGGGACAGCCTGTGGCGGGCAGGACGGTTGTGCTGAAGACCGAACGCAGCCAGCCGAAGTCGCCGCCCATCACGCGCATCCCTGACCCGACCCTGCCTGTGGGCAAGCAGCGCATCATCAAGAAAGGTGCAGCGGGCGTGCGCGTCGTACTCTGGCGCGAGGTGTACGCGAACGGCGTGTTGGTTGCGCGTGAGCGCGTGGCGACCAGCGTCTACCGCGCCCAGCCGCGCGTGATTGCCGTCGGTACGAAGCAAGCGCCGAGCCAGCCGCCTGCGCCAGACCGCACAGACCCGCCTGAATCGAGCGAGTAATAGCACGAATGAACGAGAACCCCCTCCTTAAGGTTCCCCCTGCGAGCAGGGGGAACCGAGTAGGCGCGCCTCTCGCGGTTCCCCTCGCGAAGCGGGGGGAACCTGCAGGAGGGGGGCAATTCTGAACTCTGACGGTGCAATTGGTATAACCCTACCGTCGCCAGCTGAAGGAGCGCGGCGCAGGGCGTCCGCCTGCACTGGCAGACATCCGCGACGAGCCGCCGCCCGTACCGCCCGCGCGCAGCGTGCTTTGCGCCAGCGACAGCAGGTAGCCCTTCAAACGCTCCAAATCGCGCAGCTCCACAATCGCCAGATACTGCACCCCCTGATTGAACCGCACGCCGCTGACCCGATTGCGACGGCACAACTTCGCCAACTTGCCCGCAATCACCCAGTCGGCGGTCTTCTCGTCGATCTCGTCGCTGAGTAGCGGACCGATGCGCCGTATCCAAGTGTCCACAGGCTGCAGGTAGTGATAGTCGCCTGCGTCGATTCGGCTCTCCAAGTCGTACAGGGCGACCATATCGCGCAGCACGAGCGCGCCGACCTTGGGACCGATACCCTTAATCTCGGTGATTTGCTGGTAGATCGGCTCCACGCGCCCCGACTGCACAATCGCCTGCTGGATGTCCATCCAGATGTTGCCGATGGTGTCTTCGGCGTACAGGCGCGCGGCGTAGCCCGCCAGCCCTTCAATCAGCCCGCGGTTCAGCTGCTCGTTGATTTTGCGCTGATTCTCTTGGCACACCGCAACGAATGCGTTCCAGAGTTGTTCAGGCGCGTTGCCCGACGCCAGAAACGCGCTGAAGTTCGCCTTGTCGCCCTTCAGCACTTTGTCCAGCGCCTGCAGCGCGAAGCCCGAATATTCCACGCGGTCGTTCCCGCGCTTGGCGAACGCATAGTAGCCCAGCATCGCGCGGAAGGCATAGTACGGGTCTGCCAGCGCGTCGCGCACCGCTTGACTGTCGGGCAGCGGGATGCGCATCGCGCGCGCCATCTGCGGATACAGCACCTCGTGCTGGAACTTCTCCGCCTTCTCGCCCGCCAGACGGTTCAGTATCGCCTCAACCTCCATCATTGTGAACTTCGCCATGTCACGCCTCCTGTAAGTTTTTGATAGTTGTTGCCCCATAAAATCGCAGATTCCGCTGGTTAGACGGTTGGAACCTTCCTGGGGTTGCTGTCGGAGTCCCGCGCGTGGACTCCCATAGTTATTATACGGAAAATCGCGCGAAAAATTCACCCGTAGCGCAGGAATGGCTCGCGTCGGCGTCGGAAGGCGTCCTCGTCGCGGGCGCAGCGTTGCAGGATGCGCTCAGGCTCCGCGCCGTCCATCAGCATGGCGTGCATCTCGCGGTTCGCCAGCAGCCCCAGCGACTTGTGCGCCTCCCACTCGCGCGGGTAGAGTTTGCGCAGGCAGTACGCCAGCCCGATTCCGAAGGCGAAGGGGCGCAGCTGCTCGCGGTTCGTGATGAACACCGACACGCCCTGACACTCGACGCCCTTGTAGACGCTGCTGGTCGGGGTGAAGACCATCGGCACAACGCGCGCGCCTGCGCTGGTGGGCAGCTCGTTCAGCATTCCTGCCAGCGCGCGCCCGTAGATCCACGGCGCACCGACCAGCTCGAACGGGGTGTCCGTGCCGCGCCCGACGGACAGGTTCGTGCCCTCCCACAGGCCGACGCCGATATACAGGAACGCCTGCTGCAGGCGGCGCATGTTGGGCGACGGGTTCGTCCAATACAGCCCGCAGGCGTCGTAGGTCATGTGTCGCTTCCAGCCCTCGCAGGGAATGACCGTGAGGTCTGCGCCGATGCCGCGCTCCGTATTGAACATCTGCGCCAGCTCGCCGACGGTCATCCCGTGCCGCAGGGCAATCGTGTGGTAGGCGGTGAACGACAGGCGGTCGGGGTCGGCAAGCGGACCTTCCACCTGCCCGCCGATGGGGTTCACCCGATCCAGCACATAGAACGGGATTTTGCGCTCGGCGGCGGCTTCCATCGCCAGCCCCATGGTGGAGATGTAGGTGTAGTACCGCGCGCCGATGTCTTGGATGTCGAACAGCAGCGCGTCCACACTCGCCAGCTGCTGTAGGGTAGGCTTTTTGCGCTCGCCGTAGAGGCTGTAAATCGGCAGCCCTGTGCGCTCGTCGACGCTATCGGGCACAGTCTCGTCCAGCTGCCCGCGAATGCCGTGTTCGGGGCTGAATAGCGCGCCGACCGTAATGCCCAGCCGTCGCAACAGGTCAATTAGCGGCTCGCGTGTGGCGGTCAGCCCCGTGTGGTTCGTAATCACGCCCAGCCGCGCCTTGCGCAACGGCTCCAGATGCGACTCCAGTCGGTCAATCCCGTTTCGAACCATGCATATGCCTCCTGCAAAATTGCGACGCGACTCCCTTCGCATGTGGCAGGAGGAGTATACCTGTCGCGCGAATTGTGGGGGCACTGGGGAGGCATTCGCCATGACCGATCAGAAATTCGCTACGCTGAAGCGGAAGTTGCAGCAGGAGCCGAACCACGCCGATGTGATGCGCTACTTCTTTGACCACTTCGCTGACCATCAGGCGTTTATCAAGATGAGCCAGCCCGTCTCGGACGAGCAGCGGCAGAAGGCGATTCACACTATGCTGCTGATTAACCTGCAGGTGCTGCTGGGCAAGCCGAATGTCGCGCTGATTAATCCGTTCGTTCTTGCCGTACCGAAGCACCGCTTGTTGCACGGCGCGTTTCTCACCGAGGGGATGAGTGTGGGCGCGTTCTTCTACTTCGAGGACATCGATTCGGGGCTGGTCGGCGTTTCGGGCGGGCGACTGGGCGACCAGCTTTTGACGGCGCGGTTCACGCTGGGGTTGCTGCCGCTCAGTACCGAATAGCCATCTGCAAGCCGCGCGCGTCGTGGGCAGGGTCGCCGAGGCACAGTTCCGACTCGCCGCGGATGTGGCGCAGCGCGCTCCATGCGAGGGCGCAGGCGTCCAGCAGGTCGTCGATGCCCGCGTGCGTGGGCGCGACCGCCTGCCGAAACGCCGTGAGCAGGCTCGCCAGCGCGTCGCCCGACTCGCCCAGCGCGCGGCGCAGGGCGTCCATCCGCACGGCTTGCCCCGCTTCCGTGCGCTTCGGGGAGGCGATGGGCGCGCCTGTCATCGCCAGAAAGCTCAGCTCAGGGTGCGACTCCCACACCCGCGCCTGCAGGTCGGGGGTCAGTAGCGCGTCCAGCTCGCGGATGCGCGGGATCAGGTGGTACGCCTGCACGCTCAAGCCCAGCGCGCGCAGCGGCGCATACGACTCGGCGCACAGCATTGCGCGGGTCGGCGGGATGAACACGCAGCAGGCGCGCTTGCCCAGCCGCTGACGCGCGATACGGTCGCACGGACGCATCCGCGCTCGCCCCGACTCGTGCAGCCCAATCGGCATGTCCACCGCGATTGCTCCTGCGTCAGGGTGTTGCTCCAGTATCGGCGCGAAGCGCGGGTGCAGCGCGTAGTCCAGCGTGAGGCGTCCGCCCGCTGCCTCCACAAGGCGCACTGCCAGCCAGCCTGCCCGACAGCCGTCTATGCCCAGCACAACGCGCGGGGATTCATGGGTGTCTCGTCGGTCTGTGCCCACTGCGCGGGTTAGTATACCAAGGCAAACGCGCAGAACTGCAGAAAGCCTATCCCTGCGCCGATAATGCCCGCTGATGATACGCGGACTGTATGTGGCAGCCGAAGGAATGGCTGCCCGACAAAAAGCGCAGGACGCGATTGCGAACAATCTGGCGAATCTGAACACCACAGGCTTCAAGGCAGACCGACCCGCCTTTGCGACGGTCTACGAACGACAACTCTATCGCGTGCAGGGGACACGCTCGCAGCCGATTGGCGCGCTTTCGGCGGGGGCAATCCTGCGCGAACTCTACACCGACCTGCAGCAGGGCGCGCTCACCACGACGGGCAACCCGCTCGATGTCGCTATCGACGGCGCGGGCTTTTTCGCGGTGCAGACCCCACAAGGCGTCCGCTACACGCGCAACGGCGCGTTCCAACGGAATGCGGGCGGTATCCTCACCACCCGCGCGGGCGACCCCGTGCTGGGCGAGGGCAACCAGCCGATTCGTGTGCCGCCGAACGCGACCGTACACATCGGCGAGGACGGCGCGGTGCTGGCGAACGGCGCGCGCATCGGGCGACTGCTGATTGTGCAGGGCAACCTCACCAAAGCGCCCGACGGCGATTTCATCGGCGCAGCGCAACCCATCGCCAACCCGCGCGTCGTCGCAGGCGCCCTCGAAGCCTCGAATGTGAACATGGTGCGCGAGATGGTCACGATGATCGAACTCATCCGCGCCTACGAAACGCACCAGAAAATCATCCACGCGCACGACAGCACGCTCGAACGCGCCATCAACGAACTACCGAAGGTATAGGAGGCAACCCGATGATACGCGCACTCCACACTGCCGCCGCAGGCATGGAATCGCAGCAGTTCAATATCGATGTGATTGCGAACAACTTGGCGAATGTGAACACGAACGGCTTCAAGACCGTGCGTGCGGACTTCGAGGACTTGCTGTACCAGACGCTGCGTCCTGCAGGGGCGACGGCGGCTGGGGGCGCGCAACTACCCAGCGGTCTGCAGGTCGGGCTGGGGTCGCGCCCAGCGGCGACCTACGGGCTGTTTACCACAGGCGCGCTGCAGGTGACAGGAAACCCGCTGGATTTGGCGATTGAGGGCGACGGCTTTTTCAAGGTGCTGCTGCCCGACGGCGCGGTCGCCTACACGCGCGACGGCGGGTTCAAAATGGACGCGCAGGGCAGGCTCGTGACCTCCAACGGCTACCCGCTGGAACCCGAAATCATCATCCCGCCCGACGCCGAACAAATCATGATCGGGCGCGACGGGGTGATTAGCGTGCGGCGCGGCGGACAAGACGGCGTGGAGGAACTCGGGCAAATCACGCTCGTGCGGTTTGTGAACCCTGCGGGGCTGAATCGGATTGGCATGAACCTCTACCGCCTCACGCCCGCCGCAGGCGAACCGATTGAGGGCGCGCCGGGCACCAACGGCATCGGCAGCATCGCCGGCGGCACGCTGGAAGCCTCGAATGTGCAAATCGTCGACGAGATGGTGCGCCTGATTATGGCGCAGCGCGCCTACGAGGTCAACTCCCGCGCGATTCAGACCGCCGACGAGATGCTCAGCGTCGCCAAGGACCTGAAGCGATAATCACTCCCACTCAATCGTCGCAGGGGGCTTGGAACTGAGGTCGTACAGCACGCGGTTGACGCCAGGGACCTCGTTGCTGATGCGGTTGGCGACGCGCAGCAGCAGGTCCCATGGCAACTCGGCAGGCTCGGCGGTCATCGCGTCCTCGCTATGCACCACGCGCAGCACGATGGGATACTGGTAGGTGCGCTGGTCGCCCATCACGCCGACGGAACGCACATCGGGCAGCACGGCGAACGCCTGCCACACGCGCTGCGCCCAGCCTGTGCGCGTGAGTTCCTCGTTCAGAATCGCGTCCGCCGCGCGCACAATCGCCAACTTCTCCGCCGTCACCTCGCCCAGCACGCGCACCGCCAGCCCTGGACCTGGAAACGGCTGCCGCCATACGATTTCGGGGGGCAGCCCCAATTCTTGTGCCACGCGGCGCACCTCGTCCTTGAACAGGTAGCGCAGCGGCTCGATGAGTTCCATGCGCATCCAGTCGGGCAGCCCGCCGACATTGTGGTGCGTCTTGATTTTCGCCGCGAGGCGCGTGCCGCTCTCGATGACATCGGGGTACAGCGTGCCCTGCGCCAAGTAGCGGCACTGCCCAATCGCGTCGGCATGCTCCTCGAACACGCGCACGAACTCCTCGCCGATGACCTTGCGCTTCTGTTCGGGGTCGACGACGCCTTGCAGGCGCTGCAGGAACCGCTCGCGGGCGTCCACGAAAATCAGGCGGCTGGGGAAGTGCTGCGTGAACAGCGTGCGCACCTGCTCCGCCTCGCCCGCGCGCATCAGCCCGTGATCGACGAAGATGCAGGTGAGTTGCTCGCCAATCGCGCGTTGCACCAGCGCGGCGACCGTGCAGGAGTCGACGCCGCCGCTGACGGCGCACAGCACGCGCTCGCTGCCCACCTGCGCGCGGATGCGGGCGACGCTCTCGTCGATGAAGTTGCGCATCGTCCAGTCGCCCCTGCAGCCGCACACCGCATACAGGAACTGGCGCAGCAGGTGCATGCCGAACGGCGTGTGCGCCACTTCGGGATGGAACTGCACGCCGTAGAGATGTCGCTGCAGGTCGCCCATCGCCGCGACGGGCGTGTTCTCGGTCTCCGCCAACACCGCGAAACCTGGCGGGGGCGTCTGCACCATGTCGCCGTGGCTCATCCAGCAGGTCAGGTGGAAGTCCAGCTGCTCGAACAGCGGTTCAGCATGCACGACGGTCAGCAGCGTGCGCCCGTACTCGCGCTGCGCGGCGGGCTGCACGACGCCGCCCAGCAGGTGCGCCATCAACTGATGCCCGTAGCAGATGCCCAGCACGGGGACGCCCAGCGTGAACAGTTCGGGGTCGACGCGCGGGGCGTTCGGCTCGTAGACGCTCGCGGGACCGCCCGACAGGATAATGCCCTTCGGCTGGCGGGCGCGTAGGGCGTGCAGGGGCGTATCATACGGCAGAATCTCGCAGAACACATTGCACTCGCGCACGCGCCGCGCAATCAACTGCGTGTATTGCCCGCCGAAGTCCAGAATCGCGACCTGCTCGTGCGCGCCGATTGGGGTCTCCATCGGGGAATAGGATACCATGCAATGCACGGGCGGCGCAATCGCCGTCACTGCTACTTATACCAATCGCGGGGACACAGTTTACAAAAACAAGTGCGATTGAAGACCCCCTCCTTAAGGTTCCCCCTGCTCGCAGGGGGAACCGAGTGGGCGCGCGGCGCGGTTCCCCTCGCGAAGCGGGGGGAACCTAAAGGAGGGGGGCAATTCTGAACTCTGACCGCGCAGTTTGTAAGTGTCTTTGCGTTGGTTTTTCAACATGCCCCCCTCCCAACCTCCCCCGTGGACGGGGGAGGAGTCACGGCTCCCTCCCCGCCCGCGGGGAGGGTTGGGGTGGGGGCTATGTTTAAATCTCACTGCAAAGACGCTTATTAGCAGGAATCCCCGCACCCGCGCCGAATGCCCATAGCGCCATGCTACGCACGATATTCGGCTTCGAGATGCCGACGCGCCTGCTGTTTGGGCAGGGCGCAGTAGAGAACTTAGGTTTCGAGTGCAGTCTAAACGGTTGGGCAAGCGCGCTGATTGTCACGGACGCAGGCGTCCACGGGGCGGGTCTGACGCAGCCTGTGGAGGCGCAGTTGCAGGCGCAGGGTGTGCGCTACAGCCTCTACACGGGCGTCGTGCCCAACCCCACGATTGAGAGCATCGAGGCGGCGGTTCCCGACGCGCAGGCGGTCGATGTGGTGATTGCCGTCGGCGGGGGCAGCGTGATGGACAGCGCGAAACTCATCAACGCCATCCGCACGCATGGCGGGCGCGTGCGCGACTACGAGGGCACGGACACCGTCCCCGCGCCGTGCAAGCCGCTGGTCGCTATCCCCACTACGGCGGGCACGGGCAGCGAGGTCACCTTCATCGCGATGTTCACCGACGCGGGCAAACGCCAAAAGATGCCCGTGCTGAGTCGCCACCTCGCGCCCCACTTGGCGATTGTCGACCCCGAGATGACGCGCAACCTGCCCCCCGACGCCACGGCGCAGACAGGGCTGGACGCGCTCACACACGCTATCGAAGCGATTGTCGACCTGCAGGCGAACCCGTTCTCGGACATGCTGGCGTTCGAGGCGATACGGCTGATCACGCGCTACTTGCCGCGCGCCGTCGCCGACGGGGGCGAGGACATCGAAGCGCGTGGGGCGATGGCGTTCGCCGCGACGATTGCGGGCGCAGCGTTCAACAACAGCATGGTCGGGCTGGCGCACGCGATGGCGCACGCGCTGGGCGGGCTGTACGACCTGCCGCACGGGCTGTGCTGCGCGCTCGCGCTGCCCGTCGCGATGCACTTCAACCTCGAAAGCCAACGCGAGCGGTTCGAGGAAATCGCGCAGGTGATGGGCTACGCGCATGTGCAGTCGGAGGTCGTGCCGATGCCCGGCGCCGTGGTGCAAGGCGGCGTGTGGGACAAGACCTTCACTGCCGAAGACGCGGTTCTGCGCGTGCGCCAACTGATGAGCGAGGTCGGGCTGCCCGCGCACCTGATCGATGTCGGCGTGGAAGTTTCCGAAAGCGACTTGGAGACGCTTGCCGATCTGACGCTGGCGGACGGCTCGATTCTGTTCAATCCCGTCCAGCCGACGCGCGAGCAGGTGAAAGACCTGCTGCGCCACATCGCCACTTACACGGAGTGAACGCATGCTACGGAGGGAGATTCTGGGCATCCCGCTTGGGATATGGCTGGGCAGCGTCGTGTACGCGCTGCTGTGCATCGTGTTGCGCTCGTACTATATCGACTACGAGGGTCTGCGCCAGATTGCGGCGGTTTCGGAAGGCATCAGTCGCGCCTCGACGACTTGGTGGAGCGGGCACGGCGTATTGGGCGTGCTGCTGCTGTGGCTCGTGACGCTGCCACTGAAGGTCGCGTTGCCGTTGGTGGACGCGGCGCAGATGGTGGGCGCGCTGAGCATCTGGGCGTCGGGGCTGATATTGTATCGGATCCTGCGTTTGGCGGGGCTAAGCGTTGGGCTATGCGGCTGGCTCACCTTCCTGTTCTACGGGACGAATGTCGCGTGGGTGAGCGCGACGATGTTGCCTGTGGCGGCGCTTTCGTTGCTGCTGACGGCGTGGTGGGGGCTGAACGCGATTCGCTGGCTGGCAGAGCGCGAGTCGGACACGGCATATGGTACGAGGCTGGGCGTGTTGGCGGGCGTGCTGGGGCTGGTGAACCTGTTCGCGCTGCTGCCTGCGCTGGCGGTGGGCATACTGGGGCTGCGTCGGGGCGGCGGCGCGGGGCTGCTCGGCGCAGCAGTGGGCGTCGCGCTCGTGGGCTACCTGGTCGTCTACTTTGCCGTCTTGCCCAGCACAGTGCAGGTCAGCGGCGCGACGCGACCCAAACCGTCGATTGTGGAGTGGTTCTGGACAGGCGAAGGCGCAAGCGCGGCGGACATCCCACGCTATTCGGGGCTGTATTGGCGCGCAATGGGCGAGCAGGCGCAAAACGCGATCCTCGCGCTGGGGCAGCCGTTCCGCGTGCGCGATGTGTACCAATACTATGTGCAAGGGCGGTTCATCACGCTGATCAAGGGGCTGTTTTTGCTGTTGACGCTCGCGTTCGTGATTGTGCTGGGAGTGATACGGTTGTCGGGCGAGCGCGTGCCGACCGAGCGGCTGGTGGGCGCGGTGCGCGGCGTGGGCGGGCTAACCCTGCTGCTCGCGCTGATTGTGCTGGTGCTGTGGCAGGGTGATCGGCAGGCGTTCTACTTATGGACGCTGTTTTGGGCGATTGTGGGGCTGGGCGGCTGGCTCGGCAGTTATGTGGACGAGGATGTGCGCCGTCTCAGTCTGGCAGCGCCTGCACTGGTGGTCGTGCTGCTGCTGTTCGGGCTGATAAAGGTCGCAACCCTGCGCTCCACCGAGTACGACACCGAGCGTCAAGAGGCGGAGGCGTTCGCTCCAGGGGCACGCACAGGCGATGTGATGGTCGCCGCCACCCGCTTGGCGGAGTGGTTGCGCTACTACAGCGCAGGCAGGGCGCGCGCCATCGACGCTGCCTGCTGGCTTGACCCCGAAACCGACTTTCAAGCGCTGCTCCAAGAAGTGCAGCAAGCGACCGAGCGCGCTTCTGAAGCCGAGCAAACAGTCGCCCGCATCATCGTGTGGGGCTACGCGCTCGACCCCAACCCCCTCAAAGAGGCGGGGTTCAACTCCAACCCAGCGTGGCTCGAATCGCTGGGCAAGGCGCAGGAACTGGCGCGCAACTCAGGCGGCGCGTACCGTCGGCGCTATGTGAACATGGTGGCATATCCCACCCTGATTCCGCTGACGGGTGAAGTGCATACTTTCGGCAAACCGCGTAATTAAGGATGATGAGCGACGACACTGACTTGATTGAGGCTGCCAAGCAAGGCGACAACGAGGCGTTCGATCGGCTCTGGGCGCGCCATCGCGACAAGGTGTTCCGCTCGCTGCTACGCGCCTGCGGGGGCAACCCCGACACGACGCACGATGTGTTGCAAGACGCGCTGCTGAACGCCTTCAAGGCGCTGCAGCAGTTTCGCGGGGACGCCAACTTCGCCACATGGCTCTATACTATCGCGCGGCGGCTGTGCATCCGCGCCCGACGCGACTTAGACCGCTTCTACTCGCTGGACGACCCGCTGAACACCGAAGAGGGGCAAGCCATCCTGCGCCAACTGATTGACCAGCACGCGCAAGACCCCGAAGCGCTCGTGATTGAGAACGACCTGCGCGAGCGCGTGCAGCAGGCAGTGGCGGAGTTGCCCGACTCGCTGCGCCCCGTGCTGGTGCTGCGCGATATCGAGGAACTCTCCACCGAAGAGACGGCGCAACGGCTGGGCATCACGCAAGCGGCGGTCAAAGCGCGCCTGCACCGCGCCCGCGAACTGCTCCGCCAGAAACTGGAAGCCTACCTGCACGAACCGTGAGAACCGAGCAAATGCCTACAAGTAGTGGATTCAGGGGCAAATTCCCCCCACATAGCCGCCCAACCCCTTGACAAATCGGCGTTTTCTTGTTATAATTTCAGGGGGCGACGCCGATGAGGGCGTCCACCCTGTGAAATTCCGTTCGAGAAACGCCGATTAAGCAGGAAAAACGCGCGTTGGGCTATAATTAAGATTCGGCGTCTTCCGCTGTGGAACTCACAGCAGGCGCGAATCGTATACCCTTTCGGGTATGAATGCCGTGTATGCAAACCGATGCGCGGGCGAGATTGTGAACGCCTTCACAAACGCGCCCGTCAATAGGAGGTGTTATCGAAGTGCCCGTATTAGATGAGGAGATGGAAATTTTGATGGACACGCAGGCAACGGCTCGTCTGAGCAAGGCGGGGCGGGACTCGCTCTATGACGACCCGCTCGGACTGGAGATGGAGGCGCCCGAACTGGACGACCTCGATGTACTGGACGACGACTTTTCGTCGCTGAGCATCGGCGGCTTGGACCTGGGCGATGAGCTGGGCAGCGAGGAAGAAGTAGACTTCTGGGGCGGCGTCGGCGAGGAAACCCCGCACGAAGACGACAGCGTCGAAGTCGAACTCTGGATGCTCCAGAGCCGACGCTCGCAACTGCTCACGCCCGAAGAGGAAATCCGATTCTCGCAGCAAGTGCAAGAGGGGGAACGGCTCTACAAAATCCGTAAGCAGATAGCCGATAAGCGCAAGGTAGACCCAGAGAGCATCAGCGAGGAAGACTGGGCGAAGGCGGCGAGCCTGCCCGCTTGGGAACTCGCCGTGCGCATCCAGGAAGCCGAAGAGGCGAAGCGACGGCTGATTGAATCGAACCTGCGTCTGGTGGTCAGCATCGCCAAGCGGTACGCCTCGCGCGGCATCTCGCTTGCTGACCTGATCCAAGAGGGCAATCTGGGGCTGATTCGCGCCGTCGAAAAGTTCGACCCTGAACGCGGGTTCCGCTTCAGCACCTACGCCACCTGGTGGATTCGGCGCGCGATTGCCCGCGCGGTCATCAACAACAGCCGCACCATCCGAATCCCTGTGTATGTGGCGGAACTCATCAACAAGGTCATCAAGACCGAGTTGCGCCTGCAGCAGATCCTGCAGCGCGAGCCGACCGACGAAGAGATCGCCGCCGAGACGAAAATGTCCGTCGAGCGCGTGCGCGAGATCCGACGCGCCGCCGTAGAGCCGATCTCCATCGAAAGCCCCGTCGGCGAGCGCGACAACGCGACGCTGGGCGAGTTCATCCCGTCCAGCGACATCGTGCCCACGCCCGAAGATGTCACGGAACGGCTCATCCTGCGCGAGCAGATCGACATGATTCTGGAGAAGTTGCAGCCGCGCGAGCGCGATGTGGTGCGCCTGCGCTTCGGGCTGGATGACGGGCATCAGCGCACGCTCGAAGAGGTCGGCGCGGAACTCAAGATCACGCGCGAGCGCGTGCGCCAGCTCGAACTGCGCGCCCTGCGCAAACTGCGCCAAATCGGCGAGCGCATCGAAGACCTGCGCCGCAATCAGGGGCTCGAACTCGAAGACGCGCTCGCGCTCATCGACACGGACTTCCAGTAATCGCCAGTGTCGGGCAGGGTGTCTCCTGCCCGACGCCCTTTAATCGCTATGACAGAGACGCGCGTGCCTGTGCCGACGCTCGAACGGTTAGCCATCTACCTGCGCGTGCTGCTGGACGCCCACGAGTCGGGCATCCAGACGCTCTCCTCGCAGGAGATGGAGCAATATTCGGGCATCAGCGCGGCGCAGTTCCGCAAAGACCTCTCCTACTTCGGCGAGTTCGGCAAACCAGGGGTAGGCTACTCGGTGCAGGGGTTGATTGCCTGCATCGAGCGCATCCTGCGCTTGGACGAGGAGCAACCCATCCTGCTGGTCGGCGCAGGCAATATCGGCTCCGCGCTGGTGGGCTACCCAAACTTTCGGGCGCACCGCCTGCGCATCGCCGCCGTGTTCGACAACAACTTCATCAAAATCGGGCGACCCTTCGGCGACCTAATCATCGAGGACATCGCCCGCATCGGTGAGGTGAACGCGCAGATTGGCGCGCGGCTGGGCATCATCGCCGTGCCCGCGCACGCCGCGCAAGAGGTCGCCGACGCGCTGGTCGACGCGGGCGTCACGGGCATCCTGAACTTCGCGCCGACGATCCTACGCACGCCCCCGCATGTGCATGTGCGCAATGTGTCGTTCCTGCAGGAGTTGGCGGTGCTGTCGTACCATGCGGCTGAGGACGCGCTCTGCGTGAACGGGCAGGCGCAACGCGGAGGCAACGATGGAGTATGACTTTCTGGTGCTGGGCAGCGGGATGGCGGGGCTGACCTTCGCGCTGAACGCCGCGCCGCACGGCACAGTCGCCATCCTTACCAAAAAACAACGCTCCGAGTCGAACACGAACTACGCGCAGGGCGGCATCGCCGCCGCGATGGGCGCGGACGACTCGTGGGAACTGCACCTGCAGGACACGCTGATCGCGGGCGCGGGGCTGTGCGACCGCGAAGCCGTCGAAGTGCTGGTGCGCGAAGGACCGCGCATGGTGCAGTGGCTCATCGAACTCGGCGCACAGTTCGACCGCAATCCTGACGGCAGCCTCGCGCTGGGACGCGAGGGCGGGCACTCGCGCAACCGCATCCTGCACGCCGCCGACCACACAGGCTACGAAATCGAACGCACACTGCTCATCGCCGCCCGCAAAACGCCGCACATCACCGTCTTGGAACACTATCAGGCGTTAGACCTGCTGCTGCAGGATGGCGCGTGCGTGGGCGTGCGCGTGCTGGACACGCTCACGGGCGACCTGTTCGAGATTCGGGCGCGGGCGGTGCTGCTGGCGACAGGCGGCTGCGGGCAGGTCTACCTGCACACGAGCAACCCGCCGATTGCCACAGGCGACGGCATTGCGATGGCGTGGCGCGCAGGCGCGGTTATCGCCAACATGGAGTTCATCCAGTTCCACCCGACGACGCTGTACCACACGGACGCGCCATCGTTTCTGATTTCGGAGGCGGTGCGCGGCGAGGGCGGACTGCTCAAGCGGCGCGACGGCTACCGCTTCATGCCCGACTACGACCCGCGCGCCGAACTCGCCCCGCGCGATATCGTCGCCCGCGCCATCGACGCCGAACTCAAAAAGACGGGCGACCCGTGCGTCTACCTCGACATCACGCACCTGGACGCCGAATTCATCCAGCGACGCTTCCCGACCATCTACCAGACCTGCCTGCAGTACGGGATTGACATCACGCAGGAGCCGATACCTGTCGTGCCCGCGGCGCACTACACCTGCGGCGGTGTGTGGACGGATTTGCACGGGCGCACGACGATTCCGCGCCTGTACGCCTGTGGCGAAGTCGCCTACACGGGCGTGCATGGCGCGAACCGCTTGGCGAGCAACTCGCTGCTGGAGGCGTTGGTGTTCGCCGAGCGCGCGGCGATTCACGCCACTACGCGCCTCGACGAGCCGCCGCCGCAGCCGAAGCCGTCGTGCATCACGGCGCGCCTTGCGCCCCCGATGCCTGCCCCACAGCCCGACGACCACGCCGACAACTGGGACGCCGCGCGGCTGCGCATCCGCCAAGTGATGCAGAAGCGCGTGGGCATCGTGCGCACGGTCGCTCGCCTGCAGGAGGCGTTCTGCGCCTTGGAGACGCTCGCCGCGCAACTGGAGGCTGCCTACCGCCAGACGCACCCGACCGTCGACTCGTGCGAGGTGCGCAACCTCGCCGCGTGCGCCCTGCTGATTACCCAGAGCGCGCTCGCCCGCAAAGAGAGCCGTGGGCTGCACTCTGTGCTGGACTACCCCGAACCACGCGACGAGTACGCCGCCTGCCCGACGCTGATTACACCCCTATGAAAAAAGTAGACTGCATCATCCGCCCGCACACGCTGGAGGCGGTCAAGACCGCGCTGAACGAACTCGGCGTCACAGGCATGACGGTCAGCGAGGTGCGCGGATGCGGCAGCAGCCCGCCCGAAACCGACTGGTTCGGCGAGGAGACGCTGATTCGCCTGCCTATCCGCCTGCGCCTGGAGTTGGTCGTGCCCGACGAGCAGGTGGAGCCGATTATCGAGGCGGTGCTTCGCCACGCCCGCACGGGTCAGCCCGACGACGGCAAAATCTTCATCCTGCCCTACGCCGACGCCATCCGCATCCGCACGGAAGAGCGTGGCGAAGCCGCCCTGTAGCGATTACACGCCCTCTATCCGCACGCCCAGCACCTGCAGGAACTTCGCCAGCCATTCGGGGTGCGCAGGCCATGCGGGCGCGGTGACGAAGCAAGGCTGCAGCTTCCGACTACCGCATCCAAAGCGGCGCAACGAGCGGCATCTGCTGCGGCGGCGTGCCCTTCAGGTGGTCGGGGATGGGCACTTTCACAGGCGAGAGGTCGCCGCGCACATCGGGGAAGCCCTGATAAATCGTCGCGCCGCCGTCATCCATCCCGTTGAGGCTCACCGAGTAGAGCAGGAACCCAAAGCGCGGGTCAGTCCTATACACGAAGGGCTTGCCCGAAAACGGGTCAATAATCATCTCGCCCAGCTCAGGGCGCAACGCCTCCAGCGACGCGGGATAGTTGCCCGTGCGCAGTTTGTGCAGCCGTATCGCCGCCGCGCAGCCGATGAGGCGCATCACTGCGACCTCGCTCGCCTCTTTTTCGGACACCTTTGCGAAGACGGGCAGCAGCGTCTTGTTCAGCGGGTTGCGCGTCTCCTTCTCGATGTCCGCTTCCGTGCGCATAGGTCGCTTGCCGAACGGCTGTTTAAACTCCTCGATAAAGCGCGTCATAATGCGGCGATACTCTGGGATGGCGTCTTTGGCTAAATAACGATCGACAACCCCACCAAATCGGCTGGCTATCTGTTCCAGCGACGAGTCTGGGGGTGAGTCCGTAAGCTGCTCGGCGCTGAGGCGTCCTGTGGCAAGTTTGTAGTACATGTTCAGCCCGAAGTAGTATTCCTCCTCGATGCATTTCCAGAGGGGCACGCGCGTGCGTTCGTACTCGCGGGCGAGTTGCAGCAGGGCGTTCAGCGCGGCGCGGTCGTGGATGCGCGGCAGCTCGTGACGGATGGGGTCTAAGGCGATGGCGTACAACGCGCCACCGACGAGGTAGTGTATCAACGGACCGCCGTTGCGCACTTGGTCAGCGAGGCGGCTAAGCCGTTCCGCCCGCTTGAGCGCTTCGCGGTAGCGTCGCTGGCGCAACTCCTCGCGCATAAAATACGAATCGATGCGCGCGAGTTCGCGCGTGAACGCCAGTTCGGGATAAACCGCGCCTGCATCGCGCTCGGAGGTGACCACGCTGGGGCGTTGCGTCAGCTGGTCGTAGCGGCGCAGGTAGGGTGCCATCTGCTGGAGGTAGTAGGCGCGGTCGGCGGCGGAGAGGGGCTGTCGGGCGCTGATGGCGCGGCTAATCCGTTGCAGGCGCGCGTCGCTGCGCACGCGCCGCTGCACCTCTTCGCCCAGCGGGCGATATTCGGGATAGGCGTTGTTCGGCGGATACTGACGCGGCGGGAGTTCGATTCGGGGCGGAACCCACAACCACACCAGCGCCCCGACACACAGCAGCAGCGCAACGCCCGCCAGCGCGCCGCATCCAATCAGCCACTTGCGCATAGAGTTCAGATTCACACCTGCGAACGCGAATCCTGCTGTTTGGTTGGGCGGTCAGCGTCGGGAGTAATAAGTGTCTTTGCGCAGAGATTTAGACATCGCCCCCACCCCAACCCTCCCCGTCAACGGGGAGGGAGTTGCGGCTCCTCCCCCGTCCACGGGGGAGGTTGGGAGGGGGGCAAATGCGAAGTTCCCTACATCTCCAACGCCCCCTGCTCCCCAGACGGCGACACGCGCTCCGCTTGCGCCACGCCCATCAACAACGCCGCGCTCGGTATCTCGAAACCCTTGCCCCCAAGCAACTCCTCTACCGTGCGCACCTGCAAACGCGGAATGCGCAGGTTGCCCAACGGCGTTGTGTAAAACCCCGCCCGCTCCGCCTCGCGAACCATATCGCGCGTTGGCGGCTCCAAACTCACAAACAACCCCAAAGTCGCACCCTCGCGCTCCAACACCCCCCGAAAATCGCGCACATCCTTCACGCTCACCTTGCCGCTCTTGACCTGTATCAGCGCACGCTTGGGGTCGTTCAGGTCGTCCTTGAAAAACAGCACGCCGTCAATCCCTGTGTCCTTGCCCTTTTTGTCTTGGTAGGGGCGGGCGCGCGGGATGAGACCGATTGCCCACTTTTGGAACTCGTCGCGGTCGTGCTGGGCGAGGGCGCGGGCGTCCTCTACGCTGGTCGGCTCGCCGACGACGCGGTAGTCCTTGCCCTCCTTGAGGTCGAACATATCGCTGAGTCGGTACTTGATGAGGGCGATGGCGAGGTGGGTGATGTCGATGCCAATCCAGCGTCGGTCGAGTTTGTGTGCGGCGACGATGGCGGTGCCGCAGCCACAGAACGGGTCAAGGATGGTGTCGCCCTCGTTGCTGGAGGCTTGGAGGATGCGCTCCAGCAGGGCAAGGGGCTTTTGTGTTGGGTAGCCGAGGCGTTCTGCTGAGTGGGAGGAAATCGGCGGCAGGTCTGTCCACAGGTTCTGAAGAGGCACACCAGGCATTTCGTCGAGATAGACTTTCAAGCGCGGGTATCCCTTGCTACTGTAAACAATTCGCCTCTCCGACTCAAACCTTTCCATCTGGTCGCGCGTGTATGCCCAACATCGCGAGGCAGGCGGGCGAATGCCCTTCCATTCGTACAACTGCCCAGAAGATGCCCTCTGCATTGATGCAGTCAGGTCTCTCAAAGCATACCGCCTGCCTGTCCCCTCTTCAATATACCTATAGGTGTTCTGTATATGTTCCTCCGAATAAGGCGCGTAAAGCATGTTCCATTTGTAATTTTGGGTTTTAGTATAAAACAAAATAGTATCGGTAATCACTCCGTACCTTTTGCCGACATTGGCATGGGCGCTGGTGCGTTTCCATACTATCTCGTTGCGGAAGTTTTTTGCCCCAAAGACCACATCCAACATCACTCTTAGATACGATGACGCGAGATAATCGCAGTGCAAATACAAACTGCCCGTCGGCTTCAGCACCCGATGCAGCTCCACCAAGCGCGGCGCCATCATCACCAAGTACGCCGTCAGGTCGTTCCGACCCAGCGTGCGCACAAAGCCCTGCACTAACTCCACCAGCGCGGGCGGGCAGGTCTGGCAGAACTCGTCGTAGGCGCGTTCGCTCCACTGCCAACTGTCGGTGAAGGCTTTGATTTGCCCCTGCGCGGGTTCGCCCGACTGCTCGCGGAACAGCAGGTTGTAGTCGCGGTTGCTGTTGAAGGGCGGGTCGAGGTAGACGAGGTCGATGCACTCGTCGGGCAGGTGCTTGCGCATCACCTCCAGGTTATCGCCATAGTAGAGGGTGTTGCTGGGCATGGTGAGAGTATTATACCAATCATGCAACAGAGTTTGCGGAATTGCCACCACTCTCTCAAGTTTTCCCGCTGCAGGCAGGGGGAAAACTCAGAGGCTTGTCAATTGTATCCCTTTGTGGAGTTTGGTTTAGGGAACGGTTTTTTTCTAGGAGGGACGATGAGGCAACTCAGAAAGTACCGACTCCAGATTATCGCGCGCTATATCCACTAGGGGTTCAAAATCTGGTAGTCTTTGCGCTAACAGTTCACTCGTTGCCAGTGCATCCTCTAGCACCTCTGCTGCCTCGTCTAACCGACCCAGAAAGTGAAGCGAGTTCCCCAAGGTAATGAGTAACACCACTAGTGCAGTCCCATGCTCCTCTGGTTGTGCATCTGCGTATTTCCGATAAGTCGGCAGCGCTTCTTTGCATACCTCTATTGATTCCTCATAAAGGTTCAAACCTTGAAGCGCATTTCCGAGACTGTCAAGCGTAATTGCTAGGTCGATATCGTACACATTGGACTGTGACGCTGCCAATCGCCGACAGATTTCTGACGCTTCCTGAAGATTATTTACTGCTTCCCCAAAAACCTGTAAGGCGGAATAAGTAAGTCCCAAATCACGGAGCACGCTTGCCAACTCAGATTCATAAACATCTGGCTTCTGTTGTGCCAATCGCCTATAAATCATCAACGCTTCTTGGTACACCGATTAGGACTTACGCAGTTGACAGCGCTACGCCATATCTGCTATCATGAAAACACACTGCCACTAACAACGAGGAGATACCGATGAACCGAGCCAAGTGCAACGAACTGGACTATATCCACTTCCTC
>Ga0308418_1000229_pt1 | contig 36332 bp, 30 predicted proteins | sample HotsprSampleR4cd_FD_203517 | JGI IMG/M metagenome (GOLD analysis project Ga0308418, IMG submission 203517) | Hot spring phototrophic mat microbial communities from Mushroom Spring, Yellowstone National Park, Wyoming, United States - 20090729_R4cd ... | reverse complement strand
GCGGGTCGTATTGGTAGGTTTTCTTTTTTAAGCCGCCGTTGTCGGTATGGGCATCTACTAGTCCCACTGGTGGATTGTTGAGCCGATGTTTGTCTTTATGTTCGTATTGCTCAATAGGTTTTTGTTCTGTCGTTTTTGTTGTTTTTATTTCTTTAGTCATAGTTGTTTTTCTTTATTTAGTCATAGCTGAATGTATAATTCTTTAATCACTGCGTTGCCATTTTTACCAAACCCGTGTTAGCGGTTTGTTTTGTATACATGGTCGAAAAATTGCCTGATTCTTCATACCAAGAATACTATATTCATTTTTTAGGAAGATTCCATTTCCTCTATAAAATCACGTATCAGGTCTAAGATACGCCATTTTTCTCGTTCTAATTCTTTTAAATGCTTCCTGACAGCTTCGTACTCTTCTTTCATTCTACTTATATCTTCATCAGCTTCTTCTATTTCATTGTTAGCTTTCTCTATCCTATCTTCTATTGAATGCACTATTTCGTCTAAAAAATAACACCTTTCGCGAACATTATCATATAATACCTCATCTTTTTCTTTTTTTAATGATGACAACTTTTTATATAGTATGTTATTCTTTTCTGATATTTTATCTAAAAAGTTAGTTAGTTTATCAATATATTTATACAATGCCCATACAGCTTCTTGACTTGCTAACAATTCTTTATTTAACATCTGTAGGTAATCATCCAACGTAATGATTTCTTCGTCTATTGCTTCTACTTCTTTGCAGAGTTTTATAAAATCATAGCCGTTGAGATACAGGATGTAAGCAGCCATCCAGTAGCTTTCGTCGTACTGAGTGTCCTCTGGGATAAATCGTTTTGCTTCAAAATGAAGACCAGATAAGTTGTGATGGTTCTTGCGAATATCTTTAATTATGTCAGCTAAAAGCTCTACAGCTGTTTTCAGTTCTTTATCTTGCATGATACGAGTGAGTTGTTCTTGAATTGCTACTGTTTTTTCGCTGCGCTCCGTCATAGCAACTATTACGTTGAGTCCGCAAGGCAAAGATAACGGGCTGGCCGTCTGGAATGGCCATATACTGACCTCGAAGGTCCCATGAGCCGAAGCAGGAAGCTTAACGGCAAACGTTGAGCAGCCCGATAGACTACGAAAAGAAAGGATTGATGAAGCCTGTAAGGATATACAGTGACCGTAAAAGTGCTCAGTTTGTGTAAGATTTTGTATATTTGTAGTACGGCATGGAGACAAAAGCACCTAGTAGAAAAAAATACATAGGAACTTCTGGTGTTAGTAGTAAGAAACACAGTGACTTCATAACTGTAGAGTGCTTGCTAGCATTTGATACTGATGAAGACAAAAAGAAAGTTCTAGGCCTCATACGCAAGTTTTCTTCAATGGTGCGGTTCGCTTATAAAAGACTTTTAGAGAAAACGGAAGAGAGAGCTTTGAGAAAGATTTTGCCTATCAGGTATGGTCTCAACACACGGTATTCAACCGCTGCTATATTTTCAGCACAGCAAGCCTTAGAATCCTGTTTGGAAAGAAAACAAAATCCCAAGAAGCTGATTTTTGGTTCTCGGGCATTCTTTGAGCAGTTGAAAAAGAAACATCTGACAGGTGTAAAGCGTGAGAAACTACGACAAAAGTGGGAAGAGATAAGATATGGCGTCCTGTATGCGATAGGTCAAAAAGCAGCAAAAGGCAATCTCAACCTTAGACTGGTCAATCTGAACAGTCAGTGGCATCTGAGAATCAACTTAGGAAACGGCGAGTACGTATGGGCGAAGGTCATCCGATCAGCAAAAAGAAAAACAGACAAGTGGGTAAGCTTCATCAGCGACTTAGAGCACGCTGAGAAGACAGGCGAATGGTTTCCATACACAGTACGACTCAAACTAAGAGACGGGAAAATCTACGCGCAGTTTAGTAGGGAAGACAAGATTCCTGAAGTGTCTATTACAAAAGACAACGGCGTCATAGGAATTGACATCAACGCCTACCCTTTTCACTTAGCGTTAGCTCACACGACAAAGAATGGGAATTTAGAAAGGTTTGAGCAGATCAGTTTATATGATTTACTGGAAGGTAGTTCAAACAAAAGAGAATACTTAAGCTGGCAAGCTGCTCATCGAGTAGTTGAGATCGCTAAGAGAGTGCGAAAAGCTATCGCTATAGAGAATTTGGCACGATTACCCAAGGGTAAAAGAGGGGACGGATTGCCTAAGTTGAGACGAAAACTACAAAAATGGGCATATAAAGGATTGCTGCAAAAGATTGAAATTGTAGCCAGACGGAATGGCATTCAAGTCATCAAAGTCAATCCAGCCTACACATCACTCATTGGCAAGCTGAAGTATGCTCCACTTTATAATATAGACAAGGACATAGCCGGTGCTTACGTGATAGCCCGCAGAGGACTTGGTTTCAAAGAACGCCTGCCTAAAAACTACAAAGAGCTTCTTAAAGATGCAGATTTTCTGTCTTACACAATAGCGAAGATTGAAGACAAGATTGCTAAGCTCAAACAAGAAATACGAGAGGAGAAAAACGAATACAAGCGAAATAGGCTGAAAAGTGCTCTTTGGAAAACACGAAAAGAATTGGACACGCTACTTAGATACTTACGGGGAAGCGGAGAGAGTGAGTCGGCTACCCAACAAGCGGTCAATCGTGAGTTGAAACCGATGAGGGGTGGGGCGCAAGCCCTACAAAAAAGCTGGCAAGTTCTCGCCGTAGCCTTCGCCTTCTCCTGTCTTGAGAGTCTTCGGGATTTCTCTCCCTTGAAACGAGTACAGATTTCAAGGGATTGGGCAGGAGTGGCACACAAGGCTAGTCCCTCCCATTTAGGTCAGGGGACAATTATGTGAGTTGACCTAAAAATGGTTCTTTTATCACACAATAAGGTCACAACTCAATTTCTTGAAAATCAAATACACAGATTTCAGAGAATATTAAATTATCTTTGCCTTTCTGTAAGTGATTTGTAACATTTATTTTATATTCATTCAAAGTTACCTGTCTTTCTTGTACATCTGGCATATATTTTTGTATTATGCTGTTTACATAATCTTTGATATGATATTCTAGTTGATATATTTTTTCATTTATTAAATCTATTGTTTCTACGAATATTTTATCTTCAAAGACACTTGTAACAATAACAAATGAGTTAGCTACTGGAAGAGTATAAGGACCTATACTATAGCCTACCTTATGTGATGTACTGCCATAATATAGTTCTTCATTTTTGCTTAGGTTTATAATAACCAACAGACTATCAGCTTGGCTGTCACCTGATTTTCCCACATATAAAGCATATAATATGCCATTGGGTGTTTTAATAATTTGTAACATTTTCAAGTGTCCAATACTATATGGATAAGATAACCAGCTATTATTATTTATAATATTGTAAGATTCTTCTCGGTAGTTATACAGGGCAAGTAGACTGAATTCACTATCATGCTTATTAAATTTATCTGCCTTATAGTGATAGTAAATAATATCTTGCTTAGCGTAGAATAAAGAAGTAAATTTATATTCGTATACTTTACCATATACATATATTATAGGTATCGGATATCTACGTATTGAGTATACCATCATATTTTTTTCGCCCATAAAATAAGCTTAAGTAAGAGTGTCGAGGATATTTAGATACTTCACATTTTGGCAATTGGATGTTTGAAAAAGATAATAACACCTACAAATATACTGATGACAACAAACTATATCAAGACTTACGTTTATATATTTACAAGTTATTTATTAACAATAAGACTAAAACCTCATAAAAGGGAAATCACTTTTATACATTGCGGACTGCTCAACCTTTTTCGGTTGTGCTTCCTGTTTCGTCGCAGGATGGCTACGGTTTTTTGCCAGAGCCTGTTCCACAGGCTTGACTTCGGATCGTCCTATGTTAAATCGCAAAATGGTAACCAACTTTCCTTGCGTTTTCGTCGTAATGAGTGGTATGATGACGCAAGCGCAAGTCAGCGGAACCGAACTCAAAGTTCGGCTTGAGAAGGATCTCACAGAAAAGAGCCTGAAGAAGCTAATCACGAATTTGGAGAAGGAGCTGAATGGGGAGCACAGCTTCCTCCCTCACGAGGTGGAGATGCAGATTCGTGAGGAGATTGCGGAGGCTGGTGTAGCGGTATCGCAGCATGGCGGCTGGTACCGTTGCATCGCAGCGTATCTTCTTCTCCCTAAGCTGGACGAGCTTCTGGCCATCAAAAGCACGAGTGAGGAGAAGAATATATCTCCCGTTGTGCAAAAGCTCCGTAACGAGGCTCTTCGGAAATCCCTGAGCGCTTTTGAGCTGGAAGTACCTGCACGGTACGCTCGGACATCCAGTGGTACAGGTCAGACACGGGTGCGTATCCCACGCGAGCAAAAGCAGCAGCTTGTGGAAACCTTTCTGGACGCGCTGCCTACTTTTGAGGGACTCCAAGAGGTGCTGGACACCCTCCCTAAGAACACTAGCCTAACGGTCAAGCAAATCCGCTCTTTGGTCAAGCGGTACCTCTCCATTGCTAGCCGTCTCCAAAGCGTAGCAGCCCACGAGTAACCGCTCACCAGCCAGACAGTAGGAAGCCCTGCCCACTACGGGCAGGGCAGTTCCGTTTCCATTCAAACCGTGCAAGGCAAAGCGGGCTCATCAAGCTTTTACGATATAGTTTTCTGCTTCGGCGCGTGATTACTTTTAAGTAACTTACCAGCTTGGCATAAATGTATATCTTTATCAGTATATTTATTGTGTTTTTTGCCACATCCAAAAGCAAGATACCAGAAGCCAAAATTGCATATTATATAAAATCACCATATATAAGAAATAGTAAACAATTGGAAAATGTCAAAGCTAGTTTTAAAGCCTATAAAAGAACTTATAACACCATGTATTATTTTAAACAGGATAGTGATATAACTTATTTTAGTACTGCCAACAACTTATTAATGTACGAAAGAGTAACGGAGAACGGAATACCTGTATTTATACCTGATTTCTTCAATACTTCATATAAACTTGTGGAATTTAGCAAACTAAATATAGTTAACAAAAGCGAGAAAAATTTGTTAGTTAAGACTGCAAAAGATAGGCTTTATTTTATTTCTCTTGATGTACAATGGCATGATAATAAAAGATACATAGCTGTTATAGATGTAGAAAGAGGTAAGCCGCTATTTATGGCGAGTAAAGAGGATGAAACACGAGCAGACTTGTTGTACATTATTGATAGAAAAGTAATACCTATTCTTCATTTTAAAAAACAAGGCATTTTCATTTACTTAGTAGATTTATCACGAGATAAAGTTGAGATTATATCGTGGGATCTGAATAAAATACATCAGTTAATAACTAGATTACTAAGGTTAGCCAAAGCGCCCGCAGATAAGAAAAATGAAATAGCAAAAGATACAATAAAGTACTTTTACATACAGGATGGTGTAGGTGTTATTGACCCGGAATACGGTATTAGAGATATGGATATTGAAGGCAAGAGTAAATATTTATATATTAGAAGTGTTACTATTTACTTAGATCTTATAATAAAAGGCAAGAAATATTCATATTATTTGATTAAATCTTATATAAAGCTTGAGCTAGATAGTGATAAAATAGTTTGCTATTGGGATATTACTAATGCTGCGATAAATATTCATAAAAAGTCATACGATGACCCAGAGGATAAATATAAAAGTTACTTATATGCGCAAATTTATGAACCGAACGATTATCACAGAATATTCAAAAAGAGCTATAAATTGATAGGTCAAAGAGGGTACAAATATATTTCAACTGACTTATACGAAAACGATTGCTATTACATACAACAATACGAAGATGGGATAATGATTAAATACAAAACAACTGATAATGGTAAATACCACTACAAATCTTCTCTATTTAGATACGGTAAATATCTAATAATAATTCAATCTCAGGTCTATGATAAAATAGCATTTATAGATCAAGAGAAAAAATTAATCTGTAAATTTAGTATATACGAAAACCAGAATCTATGTCCAAAATACAGATTTTTATACCATTATTATTCATTTTATAAAGAAAATAAGTTGCTTTTCCTGTCCAAAGATTTACAATGCTTAATGATAGTGGATATGAACAAAGTTGAGCGCTTTATTAATTTAGAGGGTTTCAAAACTTGTAAATCATCTAGTGATAAGCATGAAAAAGAAAAGTACCCAAGTATAGAAAATATTTCCATTGTTTTAGATGTCAAAGCAAGGATAATAAAAGCCATAAATAATAAACATAAAATAGCCCCTAAAGCAGATGATGTAATAATATTAGGTCACCACATGGACGAAAATACTAAAATATTATATATAGTCGCCAAATACACTATACAAAATACAGAGCAAATAGGCGTATTTACGTTAAATATTTTGGGTAAAGAATTTAAATTTGAACTTTCTTCTTTTGTTACTAGACAGCCCCAAAATCTAGGAGTAAGGATGTTAGGTAGAAAAGATAAAAAGTTCAAGTTTATATCAAATCTTGAGCTATATAAGATTGGTTTTGATAGAGTTAATATAGGCAATCTAGATATTTATCACAACGATTCTAATGCTTTTGTTAGTGTTAGGTATAATAGAGTTAGTTTTCCTGTTATGAAGGGATATCATGAAAAGGATAAGCTTATTATAGAGAGTCTCGATAATCTTATTGTTATGAAGTACGGGTGTAGTTATATGAGTGATGTTAAAAAAGCAGGGCGCGAGTATGCTGAAATCGCTTGCGAAGGTTCGTACGGATTTTTACTATACGATCTTGTATTAGCGCAAAAGATGCCCGCGATTTTGTTGTAATAAAACAGAATGAGTACTTTTACTGGTAAGATTACTAATACGGTTTGTGTAGGATTAGGACGTTCTGATGTCAAGCCTGTTGAGCAGTCTCTGGTGGATGACCGTAGTTCCTACGGGCTACCTAAGGTGCTTTTAAATATTTAGAAACTTTTATCGGTATTTGTGCTTTTGGGGTCAAAGAGAAAAACACAACAAATATGCAAAGTGCATACGGGTTGATCGGCCTTTTGGGTTGAGATCCATGCTTCGTCGCAGGATAGATACAGTTTTTACCAGAGCCTGTTCCACAAACTTCACTTCGGGTCGTTCTAACTCTGGGAGACTTGGTTATCGCTCAAGCAAAATACTATTGAAACATACAAAATTGCGTTTCACTAGCTCGGCTACGAAATGTGTGTTGTATGAGTATATTTATTGTGTTTTTCAATTTACCAAAAAGCAATGTAGTAGGCACCAAGATCGCTCAACACATAAAGTTACCGTATGTTATAGATAACGTTGATATTTTCAATACTAGAACTATGGGACGTGAAAAGACTGATTTTCAATACTATAACCGAACTTACAATACTATGTATTGTATTAAAAGTTTTGATAGTGTAACTTATTTCCGCTCTACTAACAATATGGTAACGTATGAAAGGAAAGTAAATGGCGAGGCTAGCAACAGTTGCTATTTTCTGTACAAATTTGCATATTTATAACATAGCTTTGCAATGAAGTTTCGAGGTGTAAAAGAGTGTAAAGCAATATATAGCTTGAGTAGGATGGCGTTGATCAACTACGAGAAAGAAGGGGCGATAATGCCCCTTACAGAAAAGAAAAGTGAAGGCAACTTCGTAACAGTAGAGTGCTTATTGGCATTTGACAAAGATGAGGATAAAGAGCGGGTGTTAAGCACAATGCGTAAGTTCTCATCAATGGTCAGGTTTGCCTACAAAAGACTATTGGAGGGAGCCTCGAGCAAAGAACTGAAAAAGCTATTAGCCCAGAAGTATGGAATAAACACACGGTATTCGAGTGATGCTATACTTCTGGCTCAGCAAACTCTGGAATCTTGCGTAGAAAGAGAGCAAAATCCGAAAAAGCTTGTTTTTGGCTCACGAGAGCTGTTTGAACAGCTAAAGAAAAAACACTTAACAGGCAAAAGAAGAGAGACACTAAGACAAAAATGGGAAGAAAGAAGGTATGGCACTTTGTATTCAAGAGGTGACAAATCGCTACAGGGCAATCTAAACCTCAGACTTGTCAATCTGAGCAATCAATGGCATCTGCGGATCAACTTGGGGAATGGGGAGTATGTATGGGCTAAGGTGACTCGGTCAGTCAAAAGAAAAACCGACAAGTGGATAGACTTTATAAGCAGTATAGAGCACGCCGAGAAGACAGGCGACTGGTTCCCCTACACAGTACGACTCAAACTCAGAAATGGGAAAACCTACGCACAGTTCAGCAGAGAAGAGAAGCTTCCAGAAGTGGCTATTACAAAAGACAATGGCGTCATAGGGATTGACATCAATGCCTACCCTTTTCATCTAGCACTAGTTCATACGACAAGGGATGGTAACTTGGAGAAGTATGAGCGAATCAACTTAGACAAGCTATTAGAAGGCAGCTCAGAAAAAAGAGAGTACCTAAGCTGGCAAACAGCTCACCAAGTGGTGGGAATCGCTAAAAGAGAAGGGAAAGCGCTCGTCGTAGAAAATCTGGAGAAGCTCCCAAAAAGTAAAAGAGGAGATGGACTACCTAAATTGAGACAGAAACTACAAAAGTGGATATACAAAGCGTTACTACAGAAGATTGAGATTGTAGCGAAGCGGAATGGCATTCAGGTCATCAAAGTCAATCCAGCTTACACGTCAATCATTGGCAAGCTCAAATACGCGCCACTACACAACATAGACAAGGACACAGCGGGTGCTTACGTGATAGCAAGGCGCGGGATTGGATTCAAAGAAAGATTGCCTAAGAATTACCGAAAGCTTTTGGAAGATAAGGAGTTTTTGTCTTACTCAGTGGCAAGGGTTGAAGATAGGATTGCTAAACTTAGGAAAGAAATAGAAACAGAGAAAAACGAATATAAAAGGAATAAGCTAAGAAGCGATTTGATAAGACTAAAAGGAGAGTTGAAGCTTTTGCTTAAGTCTTTGATGGACAGCGGGGAGAGTGAGCCAGCTGCCCAACAAACCGTCAACCGCAAGATGGAACGGGTGCGGGGCCTTACCCATGTAAGGCAAAAAAGCTGGCAAGTTCTCTCCGTAGCCCTCGCCTTCTCCTGCCTCGAGAGTCTCAGAGACCTCTCTCCCTTGAAGAGGGTAATCCTCACAAGGGATTGGGTAGGAGTGGCGAAACGGGCTAGTCCCTCCCTACCTGGTCAGGGGACGAGCGTACTAAATATGTACAGTTTTGTATAGTTTCTGTGACCAGGTGCCCGTATTCGTACCTGACTTCATTAATACTTCATATAAACTTGTGAAATTCAGCAAGCTTAATATTATCAATAAAAGTGAAAGTAACTTATTAGTGAAAACTGCAAAGGATAAGTTATATTTTGTATCTCTTGACATTCAATGGCATGACAATAAAAGATATATAGCTGTTATAGATATAAAAAGCGGTAAGCCACTACTTATGATAAATAAAGATAATGAGCAGCTGTCAGACTTATGGTCTATTCTTAATAGACATGTAATACCTATATTTCAAGCTAAAGAGCAAAGCATATCTGTTTACTTAGTAGATTTATCGAGCGATAAGGCTGGTCACATATCATGGAATATGATGAATATAAAGCAGCTAATAAGTGATATATTAAGATTAGGTGGAATATCTGGAGAAAGCAAAAAAGATATAATGGAAGATCAAATGAATTACCTTAATGTAGAAAAATTTATATACTACGTCAAAGAGAGATATGATACGCGGTATTCGGACAGTACAAATACAAGTAAGAAGTTATACACAATAGGCACTGAATTACATTTTGGACTTTAGATATATGGGGAAAAATATTTTTATAATTTGTATAACATAGCTATAAAAATAGAAGTGGATAGTGATAAGATAGTTTGCTATTGGGATGTCGGTCGTTTTACACTGGATATTTACAAAAGGGCATACGATGGTCAGGCAGTGGTACATGAATTATACTTAAAAGTTAAGACCAATGGAGCTAGCGAGAGTAATAGAATGCTCCAAAGGAGCTATAATTTGCGAGACCAAACAGGTTACAGATACATTTCAACCGACTTGTATGAAAACGACTGTTATCACGTAAGACAAAATAACGAAGGCATTATAGTTAAAGAGAAATCCCCTTACAGCACCTACGAAAACTACTATGGCTCATCATTATATCGATATGATAGGTATTTAGTCATGATTCAAAGACACGACTATAGCAAATTAGTTTTCATAGATACACAGAAAAACTTGCTCTACAAATTTGTAATCCACATAAAACAGCACCTATGCCCAAAATATAGATTTACTTACCACTACTATCCACTATATGAAACAAACAAGTTATTTTTACTGTCAAAAGACCTACAATGTCTAATAGTAGTAGATATGAATAAAGTCGAAAATTTTATTGGAACATATAACGCCGAAAATTGTAAAAAACTCGATGAATTGATTTTGATGGAAAAGTATGAAAGTATAGAAAAAATATCCGTCGTTGCGGACTGCTCAACCGTAAGAAATTGAGCTTCCTGCTTCATTGCAGGATGGCTTTTTAGGTAGCCCTTTGGGGCTACGGTCATCCACCAGAGCCTGCTCCACAGGCGTAACTTCGGGCCGTCCTAGCCCTACGTAGTACAGATTGATAGAGGCGTTTACGTCTCTATCATGCGTTTCACCGCAAGCTGGGCAGCACCACGTTCGGTCATGCAATGCCAAGTCTTTGTTTTTGTATCCGCAGCGGTGGCAAAGTTTTGAGGAGGGGAAGAAGCGGTCTACCTGAATGAAGGTTCTCCCGTACCATTCTGCTTTGTAATTGAGGTAGGTCAGAAATTTTGACCACCCGCTGTCAGAAATCGACTTGGCAAGTCTTGATTTCAAGAGGCCTTTCACGTTGATGTCCTCCACCACCACGACTTGGTTCTCGTCAATGATGGCTTTGGACAACTTATGCAAAAAGTCATTACGAGCGTTAGTGATGTACGCGTGCTGCCTGGCAAGTCTCAACCTCGCCTTTTCGCTATTCTTTGAACCTTTCTGTTTCTTTGAGAAAGACCTCTGTAGTTTTTTCAACCTTTCTTCGGCTTTCAGAAGGTACTTCGGATGCTCAACTTTGTAACTTCCAAAGTCATTGGTAACAGTAGCAAAGTGTCCCAGCCCTAAATCTATCCCGCAAGCTTTGCTTTTAGGCTCTACAACTTTGTTTCTAGGATTCTGAGTTTCAACTAAAATGGAGGCATAGTACTTGCCATCATTCGTTCTGCTTACAGTAACAGACTTGATCTTACCATCAAATCTCCTGTGTAGTTCAATCTTTACTCCCTCCCTTATCTTCGGTAGATATAGCAAGCCTTTTTCAAAGTCAACTCTTATGGAGTTGTGCACATTGTTTGTAGTGTACGATTGTTTGTCTCTTTTCTTTTTGAATTTCGGGAGTTTGAACTGCTTACGGTTTCTGAAGTGGTCTTTGAATGCTTTCTCAAGTTGCAGTTGTACATTGCAAAGAGCAAAGCTGTCTACTTCTTTGAGGAACGGGAATTCGTTCTTGTACTTGGCGGGTGTGGGTCGTGAGATGCGTTCTTTCTTCTTGTAAGCCTGCTGTTTCTCATCCAGCATTTTGTTCCAGACAAATCTGCAACATCCGAAGGTCTTAGCGAAGAACACCATCTGCGCATCGGTAGGGTAAATACGATACTTGTATGCTTTTAGTGCCGGTTTGTGTTGCATGCTATGTAAATGTGCTAAAATGTCGGAATAATTGACTATTAGTAAATACCTAAAAGCCATACTGCGGCAAAACACGAAGCTCAACTGTAAAAGGTTGGACAGTTCGCGCTGTCCCCAGCTCTTCCGCAGCGAATACTTTTTCAGTCTGAGCTTTCAGTTCAGTCCGGCCGACTAATATAAGCGTTTCGTATACGTGAATGATAATCTTTTATTCCATCATAATTTACCTACGCTTTATAAAAGAAAGTATTATTTTTTCTAACATAAACGCTTCTTTCACCGAACTTTTATTAGTCTTGAACCCATCTACTATGTTTTTCGTTATATCACTGATTGCCTTCTTCGTATCGTCATTGAACAGCGGGATCTTTACACTATTCAGTATTCTTTGTGTAAAGGCTAAACGCCCGCCTCGTCGTCCGCCATAAGAAAAGTAATAATCTCTAAAGAAACTACTGTTTAGATAACCCAATAGAAAGAAGATATCATCATCGTTGTATGGCTGTATAAAAATTACATCTGATGCTGGGAGGGTGTATTCTTCGCCTAAGCTAAAACGATTATAAGGTCGCCTGTCCAAAGTCGGAACATAAATTCGGTTTTTATGCAGGTTTTCTATAAGAAAGCTGTAGTTTCTCAACCCCTGCCAGTGAAACCAGCATTTGGTGTTTGCTAGATAACGATTTGATAGATTGTCTTTGTAATTTAAAAGTCTAAGATATATGTTAGGATATTTATCTTTTAGTTCTTTTTCATTTATTTTGTCGTCAGTCAAGATATAGTAGTAGTGTCCTTGTGTTGTATATCTTACACAGTTCTTAGCCTTGATAAACTTTTTTACTAAAGCTTTTTCGTTATCTTTCAACGCAAGAAACTCATTTTCTAAAATACAATAGGCTTTATCAAACCCTGAAACGGGACCTACACCAACTTTCGCAATCTTGCCTAATTCAGTAGAATGCATTTGACTGATTTGAATGGATACACTTGACCAGTATGTTGACCAAGATACAGATGTGTTAAAGTGCTCTATCTCTTTATAATCCCATATATCATTAGATTTCTTATCATATAGGGTTTTTATCGCACTTACCATGATATAGTGTGGTGTGAGGTTTATGTTTTTTAGTCTAAGGACTTTTATCTTTTCTTTGTCTAGATTGAAGCCACCTTTCCTGAACTTGAAGATTATTGTTTCTGGGCTTGCTTTACTAAACAAGCGTGCTTCGTCAAGATCAATGATTATTTCTATTTTACCGTTTTGTAATATATGCTCTCTGACAACTTTTGCATGTGTGTTGTATAAAAAATGATATGGAACAATGTATATCATTTCACCACCTTCTTGTAGTAGATTTACAAAATGAATTATGAAAGCATAATATATATTTCCTTCTGATGTTCCTATGATTCTTTTTACTTGTTCTGCCATTTCTTTGGGCAATTGATTGAAATGAGCGTAGGGTGGGTTTCCGATTACTAGATGTGGTTGACCGAAGGCGAAACCTTTGCCCGTTATTAAGCTGGATGATTGTTTTTCATGTTTTTCGCGAGAGGACGCATTGCCTTGCGGCGTGGCTACTTTTGATAATCCCTGAACATCAGTCATTTCTTCAAATTTATTACATTTATGCGGAATGTTTAACTTCTTACTGTTGAGCAGTCTGCATACTACATTGTCTCATTTGGTATATTTATCTATGTTTTTAAGATGCGATTATAAACAAACAGTAAAATGTAAAGTCTCTAAGTTTATAAAAACCGCTTTTGTCGTATTAAAGAACCAAAGACCACCACAATGTGACATACGTAAGAATGTGTCTTTACCACTATATACTATAATTCGCCCTAAACACCAAACTATTTTCTACACTAAAAATAATGGCATTTATTTTTACTAAAGCCGATTAAGTGGGAATGGAAAAATTGTATAATTATATGATTATAAGACAGAAAGCTACCACTTCATGAAGCTGCCCTGTATAAATGAAGAATGTTCTTACAGCATTATTAACTGTTTCAAGGCTTCTAACGGCAATTTATACTTTATATACTCAACGGGTCCGAAAAACCATCTAAACCGTGATATAGTCGTTTACAACTAAACTAAAAGGAAGGTTGTGTACAGAAGTGAACGTCAATGGTGGGATAATGATACCTTCAAAATACCCATAGCCAATTCGCTGTTAGTATCACTATCGCGAGTTTGGCCCAAGATAATGATAAAAATCATAGATATAACCAGAGAAAAAAAGATGATAGTGCGTATATAGAAGAATTACACATTCCCGTAAGTCAATATCTTATGAATATAATACATTTGATGTCAGGCAAAATCTCGGAAGAGAATATTAGAAAGCTAAGAAAAATAGTATATAGTATAGACAATGGTCACTTAACCCGCAAAAATGTAGTATTTGGAGCAAGTGATGAGATATTTGCTATAGCTACCATACATAATAATGATATAGTCTTTTACAAAGGATTTCAAATACTATTTGAACGGATAAAAATAGATCTAAAGGACTTAACAATAGATATAAAAGACGCCATTTCTTTGTCTTTTATGTTTGAAAAAAATAAAATGCTCATTCTAATGGGTACAGGTGAAAAAGGTAGTATAAATATAAATGGAAGTACCATTAATGTACAGTTCAATGAATTTGGGCCTATTGGTGAATACATACTAACTACTGAATACGATATATCTAAATCTAAACTTTATTCTGTAGCAAAATTATCAAAAGATTATATGATTATAGATAATGTAGTTTACTACCCATAGCCGCATATACCCAAAAGCTACAAGAGTTATGCATTTAATAGAGAAAGTTGGATTATGTTTGACATCAGCCCCATTAGTATTCTTGCTGGTTATGACTCTTTTGTAGCAATCTTAGGGCTGTCGTCTTCAAAAATTAGTTACAAAATCCCCATATTCGTAACTTCAAGAGGATATGATGAAGTATTTATGATTGATATAAACAAAGTGGAAAACAAAATAAAGCAAATTCAAAGAGGACACAGTAACAAATCACCATAAATCGTGAAATTTACGAAAGATTTAATAAAAAAATAAAATTGAATGATCTAGTTTTAGAAATTTTATCTAAAATATACGGAAGAAATCCTAAGTCTAATTCTTACGACTACCGATACTATGTAGACGAGGTTAGCAACAGTTGCTAACTTCTGTCTACAAGTGTATATTTATAGCATAAACTCCTAAATATGGTGGGGGAGAAAGAGATGCGCAGCAGCTGCAAATTTTTGTCTAGTTTAGTATATTTACGTACAGCGGGGAGAGCGAGTCAGCTGCCCAACAAACCGTCAACCGCAAGATGGAACGGGTGAGGGGTTCCATTCAGATGGAACAAAAAAGCTGGCAAGTTCTCTCCGTAGCCCTCGCCTGCTCCTGCCTTGAGAGTCTTAGAGACCTCTCTCCCTTGAAGAGGGTAATCCTCACAAGGGATTGGGTAGGAGCGACGAAACGGGATAGTCCCTCCCTACCTGGTCAGGGGACGAGCGTACTAAATATGTACAGTTTTGTATAGTTTCTGTGACCAGGGTCGGGATAATGAGTCGACCACTAAAAATGGCAACAGTGAGACAGCCTTTTCTAAGTTTTGTCTTGTATTAACAGACATTTGCATAGTTCGTAAAATGCCGATTATACAGTCTTATAATTCATAAAGTCAAACCTATTACGCTTGAACAACCTATACTAATTATTGCGCATCATCTTGCGTCCTTTTCTATAATTTTATTAGTATATTTTGTCATGCTATTAAAATCAGAAAGGTACGATAGAATAAACATTAAAATCGCTTCGTGTTTAAAGTTCACGTATGCTTGTAAAACTATTAATGAGTTCAGTGAAAATGAAAGTTTGGGAAGTTATAGCGATATTTATGGCACTATTTTATTCAAAGAAGTGTCATGTGGTAAACTTAGCTATAGAACATATTTTAGAACTAAAAATGAAGCGTTACTATACTACAACCATGCCTTTGCAGATATAGCTTGGTATAATAAGTATGAGCGAGATAAGCATAAGTTATTATGGTTTGTGTTGGATGTTGCTAACCTCACTTTTCTTAATGCATCGCGACCAGAGGAAGCTTGGATGTTGCATCGGCAAGTGGCAGTGTAAAACTATTTGAAAGCTATTATGCGACGAAGCAGTAAGCTCAGCCCTAAGAGGTTGATCAGTTCTCTTACTTATTAAAATCTTTTTAGTATATTTTGTTGTGCTTCTGAAATTGGGAAGAAACAGCAAGATAGAAATTAAAGTTTCTCCGTGCTTAAAGTTTCCTTATGTTTGTAAAAGTAGTTTTCCGTTCAGTGAAACCTACACTTTAGGGCATTATGGTGATACTTACGGCACGATGTTATTCAAAGAAGCTTCATGTGATAGAGTTAGGCATAGAATTAGACATAGAATGTGTTTTAGAACTAAAAACAGTGTAATATTATATTATAACAACGTTTTTGGGTATAAGGCTTTTCATGCTAAGCGCGAGTACGATAAATATAATTTATTCTGGTTTATAATAGATGTTACGCGTAACATTTACCAACCTGTTGAAATTCCTAGACTAAATTATCTTACAGGTAAGGACAAGAGTCTACTAGTTAGGCTAGAAGATAAATTTTATGTTCTCTCTAAGGAGCTATACCCAAAAGAACCTTTATATAATACGGATGTACCCATTTACGTAGCTATAATAGATGCAGGTAGTGGGAAGACCCTATTTTTAGAAGACAAAAAAAGAAACCTATATTTAGATTTATATTACCCTATCGCTAATAAAATTGTTCCAATACTACAATTCAACGAAAAAGGTCTCTTTGTGCATTTGATCGACATTTTGGATAATAAGATAAACACAGTAGCATGGAGTGTTGAACAAATTAAAATGACAATAATAGACCTAATAAACAGAGACATTTATTTTAAATATGTTAGGAAAAAAGTGGCACAAGATAGCATTGAAAAGGTTAGTACTGCCAAAGTTAGCCATGTGAATTACATATATGATGAAATCGGGGAAAGTACTAATAAATATGTAAAAAGCCTTAACGTGCATTTTGAGTTATTGATAAAAGGGAAGATGTACGAATACAAGTTACAAACATGTGGGTTAGTTATAGTGTTGGAGCATGAAAGTATACAGTGTTATTTAGATTTACAACATGCTAGATTTGAATTGGACAATGAAAAGATGTCTCTTTTCAGAAATCATTACCAAGAAAACATGACTTTGCTACAAGAAATACCTACTTTGCCTCAAATTCCTGAAATCTATCTGTCTAATGTTTTATATAGCAATAAGTGCTATGATATACTTTACAGTATTATAGATGGCATTACAATTACAAGAAAGAAAAGACACATAATATGGGGTCTTAGAGGTAATAGTATATACGATAATACTAATTTTACGAGTTCTGCAATTTATCGGCATAAAAACTACTTGTTCATATTCAAACTTCCTAACGATAAAGACCCCTCTTGTCTAGTAATTATTGACTTAAAAACTGAAACGCTTTATTCTTTTGTTAGTAAAGGCGTCTTTAAAACAATTTTGAATCGAGAGCTGTCTTGCAGCTTAGAATATGGTTTTCACTACTTTAAACTAAACAATAAAATTGTCTTCTTGTCAAGAGATTTAGGATACGTATTTGCTATAAATATAAAAGAGTTAGAAGATAAACTCATTATGATAAAACAAGATGGCTGTAAAGAGCAACACTACGAATATCTAGAGAATTTTGTTGAGGCTTTTGAGATAAAGTACCTGTTGAGCAATGCTATTTCGCTGACCTATAAAACTAAAATTGAGGATGATAAAATTAGGGCATTAAGCTATCACATAGGTGAGAATTCAGATAAGTTATATATTGTAGCCAGTTATGATATTGACAATATAGTTTACGTAGGTATATTTGAGTTGATACTTTTAGCCCAGGGCATGTTTCTAAGACTTATAAGATACCATTCACGTGATCGCTTACTTTACGATAAAAATAAAAATAAAAATCTTATTAGTTTTTCCAATGCAGTCATTCAAAAGGTATACCATGCTAATGTATTCAATAATAATCTGAAGATAGCGTGTAATGTCAATCCCGTATTTGTCGACATTGAAAACAACAGGATTAGCACTTGCATAGCGTCAAGGGATTTGAGTGTTAAGATGGTTAAGTGTGAGAATTTTGAAAATTTTATTGTTGTAGATTTAAAGTATTTGAGGCTTACGCCTCCACGAACTGAGTTAATCGGACGTGAGTTTTTTGTTTTATCAAGGCTGAGTTTAGTTAGTAAGATGCCAATTTGGGCCCTATGATGGTAGACAATAAACTATGCATATATGGACTAGAATTCGACAAGTTGTTGCTTTCATATGTATGACTATCCTTAAGAAAACATATAACAAGAGAAAATATTATGGTCAAGTTTATACACCGTCTTTTATTGTTACAAAAATTCTGGACGAAGTTGGTTTTACTTCTACTGATGTATTAGGCAAGAAGGTACTTGATCCTGCTTGTGGCGATGGGCGCTTTCTTATTGAGGTTGTCAAACGCATTATAAGCATGTCCCCTCACGATGAGCTAGAAAAGAATCTTTCATGTGTGTACGGTTGGGATATTGACGAAAATGCAGTTGAAGAGTGTAAAAGGAATCTAAATCGTATTGTTCAACCTCTTGGTATTCACGTTAACTGGAACATTACAGTAAGAAATGCATTGTACGAATTACCGCAATTGAACTTGCTTGACGCTGGTGATCTCGAACGATTTGATTTCATAATAGGTAACCCACCTTATATCCGTATACAAAACTTGAAAGAAACCGAGCGTAGATTTATACAAACGTACTATAAATTTTGTAAGACTGGTTCAACAGATATTTATATCGCATTCTTTGAACTTGCATATCATCTATTAAGCTCTGATGGTGTAGTGGGATTTATTACACCAAATACTTTCTTATATACAGAAACGGCAAGGAATCTTAGAGAGTTCTTTGCGAAGCGTGGTTATATAAGAAAGATTTTCAATTACGGTGATATTCAACTTTTTGATGACGCAATTACTTATAGCGCAATTACGATTTTCACGAAAAAAGCACAAAATAGTTTTGATTACTACTTAGCTGTAACCAAAGATGAATTCAAACATAGAGTTATAGAGTTCAAAGAACTTTTAGGTCAAAAGTCTTGGAGATTGTCTACTGATGTGTATGAAAAAGTAAAAGGTATGAGATTAGGTGATATATGTAGCATTCATGTGGGTATTACGACATTATGCGATAATGCGTATATTTTCCCCATTGAATCAATAGACGACAAAACAGTTTGGGCACACACGAAGCTCAGAGGAAAAGTCAAACTTGAAAAGGATATTTTAAAACCTATCGTCAAAGCTTCCAAACTGAAAAGTAGTGATGACCCTGTCAGAGAATACATACTGTTTCCGTACAAAAGAGTAGATGGCAAGATGAAAATCATACCTGAGGAGGTACTTGCGCGAGATTTCCCATTAGCATATCAGTATCTTTTGTCTGTAAAACCTGAGTTAGATAAAAGGGATAATGGCCGACCTAATCCAGTGGCTTGGTACGCATTTGGCAGAAATCAAAGTCTGGACGCATGCTTTGGGGAAAAGATCATTTTTGCACCGATGAATCGCAAACCGAAATTTATACTTTACGAAAATGAAGAATGTTTGGTTTACTCTGGATATTTTATCAAGTATAACGGTGACTTACACTGGCTGATAGAACGCTTGAATTCGCCTGAAATGGAACAATATATAGCTACTTCATCTCGTTACTTTCGGAACGGATGGAAAGCGTATAATAAAAAGGTATTAGACGATTTTATTTTAACACTATAGATATGAACAGCTAAACTTTTTGTGGTATATTTTTCTGCTGTATTGCATGATGATTTTACACAATTCCTGATGATTAATTATTTCAGACCAACTTATTTCGATAAATTTAGTATATCTAATTAGTATGCGACGTAAACCGACATTAAAAGCATACAAGTATCGTATTTACCCTACTGATGCACAGGTGGTGTTCTTTGCTAAGACATTTGGGTGCTGTCGGTTCGTCTGGAACAAAATGCTGGAAGAGAAACTGCATGCACATGAGAAGAAAGAGCGCATCCCACGCCCCACACCTGCCAAGTACAAAAAAGAATTCCCATTCCTCAAAGAAGTAGATTGTTTTGCTCTTGTTGCTGTACAAAATCACATTGAAGACGCTTTCCGTAATCACTTCAAAAACAGAAAGCAATTCAGACTGCCGAAATTCAAAAAGAAAAAAGACAAGCAGTCTTACACTACATACAACGTACACGATTCAATAAGAGTGGATTTTGAAAGAAGCTTGTTGTACCTGCCGAAACTAAGAGAAGGCTTAAAAATTGAACTGCACAGAAGGTTTGATGGCAAGATCAAGTCTGTTACCATAGGCAGAACAAACGATGATAAGTATTATGCTTCCATTTTGGTAGAAACTGAAGATCCAAGGAACAAAGTTGTGAGGCCTAAAAGTAAAGCTTGCGGGGTAGATTTAGGGCTAGAGCATTTTGCCACTGTTACTAATGACTTTGGGAGCTACAAAGTTGAACATCCGAAATATCTCCGTCGCGAGGAAGAAAGGCTAAAGAGACTTCAGAAGTCCTTTTCACGAAAGCAAAAAGGCTCAAAAAATAGTGAGAAGGCAAGGTTGAGACTTGCCAAGCAGCACGCGTACATCAGTAACTCGAGAAATGACTTTTTGCACAAGTTGTCCAAAGCCATCATTGACGAGAACCAAGTCGTGGTGGTAGAGGACATTGGCGTGAAAGGCCTGCTAAAAACAAGACTTGCCAAGTCTGTTGCCGACAGCGGGTGGTCAAAGTTTCTGACCTACCTCAAGTACAAAGCAGAGTGGTATGGAAGGACTTTCATTCAGGTAGACCGCTTCTTTCCATCCTCAAAACTTTGCCACCGCTGCGGATACAAAAACGAAGACTTGGCGCTACATGACAGAACATGGTGCTGCCCCGCGTGCGGCGAAAAACACGATAGAGACGTTAACGCCTCTATCAACCTCTACTTTGTAGGGCTAGGACGGCCCGAAGTTACGCCTGTGGAGCAGGCTCTGGTGGATGACCGTAGTCCCAACGGACTACCTAAAAAGCCATCCTGCGCTGAAGCAGGAAGTTCAGCCTTTTACGGTTGAGCAGTCCGCTGATTTATTTTGTTCTCTGTATATATTTATCACTTCATTCATCTTAGTCCAATCTACTATACGGCCATTTGGAATATTTACATAACTTCTATTACCTCTTACGAGGCTTGGGCGTACAACAGCATAAGTAAATCCATTTTCAACAGTTACAAAATATACCCCGTCTCGTCTTAATACGTTGATAGATACATCCTCAAACTTGTATATCGGTTTGTACTCATTGTCGACTAACCTGTAAAGAGAGCCATCTTTAATCAAGTAGTCTTCAGTAAATGTGCTTATAGAGTATAGCTGAGATTTGTTTATATTGTATTTACTATATATTGGATATTTCTTGTGCAACAAAATGTCGTCTTTTGACTTATCGTAATTAAGGCCAAATAATCTTATTTTGACTCCCTTACAGGTTAATAAAATATTTAACTCGTTATCTTTCACATAAACTGAGAAATATATATTAACAGCACATGACAGTTCTTCTTTCCATCCTTTTTGTTCATGTTTGTATCTTAGGTATATAATACTTTTCAGGTATAGCCAAAGTGAGGATTCGCACTCGCTGTAAATTGGTGTTTCATTTTGGTATTTTATAAGTTTGCATTCATCCGATAACTCGCCCCATGCGGATACGAGAGAGTCAGGAGGCGAAAGACGATAAAGTTTTATGCGAGGTTCTCGTAAAGTACTAGCGTCTGTAAAATCTATATTCGGATGTTCTCTCTTTGCATAGATAAAATCATCAATATGACTTTTTATATAGCCTTTTAAATCATACGGGATTTCCTCTACTTTTTCTTCCACCAGATCAACCAAATATATAGAACTTGTCTCAAGTGCATTATGAGTATCAGTTCGTATTATTATAATAAAAGAGTTGTACAAAGGGCTAGTGTATGTAAAAGTGGGGAATAGTTTTAAGTCTAAGTCATCCTGGCCTGGCACAAACTATACAAAACTGTACATATTTAGCACAGTCGTCCCTTGACCAGGTAGGGAGGGACTAGCCTTGTTCGCCGCTCCTACCCAATCCCTTGCGAAGATTACTCTCTTCAAGGGAGAGAAGTCCCGAAGGCTCTCAAGGCAGGAGAGGGCGAGGGCTACGGAGAGAACTTGCCAGCTTTTTTGTAGGGTTTGCGCCCTACCCCTCATCGGTTTCAGCTCACGATTGACCGCTTGTTGGGCAGCTGACTCACTCTCCCCGCTTCCCCGAAAGTGTATAAGTAACAAGTCTAATTCTTTTCGTGTTTTCCAAAGAACACTTTTTAGCCTGTTTCGTTTGTACTCGTTTTTCTCTTCGCGTATTTCATGTTTGAGTTTGGCAATCTTGCCTTCAATCTTTGCGATTGTGTAAGACAGAAAGTCTGCATCTTTCAGGAGCCCTCTGTAGTTTTTGGGCAGGCGTTCTTTGAAACCTAGTCCTCTCCGGGCTATTACATAAGCACCCGCAGTATCCTTGTCTATGTTGTAAAGTGGTGCGTACTTAAGCTTGCCAATGATTGACGTGTAAGCTGGATTGACTTTGATTACTTGAAACCCATTTCGCCTCGCTACAATCTCAATCTTTTGTAGCAAGCCTTTGTACACCCACTTTTGTAGTTTCTGTCTTAGCTTAGGCATCCCATCACCTCTCTTACCTTTTGGGAGCTTCTCTAAATTCTCTACAACAATCGCTTTTCTTTCTCTTTTCGCGATCTCGACTACCTGATGAGCAACTTGCCAGCTTAAGTATTCTCTTTTTTCTGAATTGCCCTCTAACAGCTTGTCTAAGTTGATTCGCTCATACTTCTCCAAGTTCCCATCCTTTGTCGTATGAACTAACGCCAAGTGAAAAGGGTACGCGTTGATGTCAATCCCTATGACACCATTGTCTTTTGTGATAGTCCCTTCTGGGGGATTCTCTTCTCTGCTGAACTGAGCGTAGATTTTTCCGTTTCTTAGCTTGAGTCGTACTGCGTATGGGAACCACTCACCTGTTTTCTCGGCGTGCTCTATGTCGCTGATGAAACCTACCCACTTGTCCGTTTTTCTTTTTGCTGACCGAATCACCCTCGCCCACACATACTCGCCGTTTCCTAGATTAATCCGCAGATGCCATTGATTGTTCAGGTTGACAAGTCTGAGGTTTAGATTACCCTCTTTTGATTTGTCACCTCTTGAATACAAAATGCCGTATCTTCTTTCTTCCCATTTTTGTCTTAGTGCGTCTCTTCTCTTACCTGTTAAGTGTTTTTTCTTCAGCTGTTCAAATAGTTCCCTTGAACCAAAAACAATCTTTTTCGGATTCTGTCTTCTTTCTACACAAGAGTCTAGAGCTTGCTGTGCTAGGAGTATCGCATCGCCCGAGTATCGGGTGTTTATTCCATACTTTCTGGATATTAGTTTTTTCAGTTCTTTTCTTTCCGCTCCCTCCATCAGTCTTTTGTAGGCAAACCTGACCATTGATGAAAACTTACGCATGAGGGTTAATACCCGTCCTTTATCCTCATCTTTATCAAATGTCAATAAACACTCTACTGTTACGAAGTTGCTTTCACTTTTCTTTTTTGTCGGCATTTTTAGAACCTCTTTGTTCATAGATTCTGCCTACCCCTATTGACTACAACTATCTCCATCTCAAAACTATCGAAACCCTTTTACATTCTTTTACACTTAGAAGCTTCATAGCCATACCATGTTATAAATGTACCAATTTGTACATAAATTAGCAATTGTTGCTAGCCTCTTCTTGCTTGTTTTCCGACATACCAAACAATCTTTCTATATCTTCTACTCTGTATCTTCTTATTCCGCCTGGTGTTCTCAAAGGTTTTATCAATCCTTTCTTTTCGTAGTTTATTAGCGTTGCTCTGCTCAATCCATATATCTCCTTACACTCCTTTGTACTCAAAAGTTTCTTGGTCATATTATGTCGTAAATATACAAATTTAGACAAAAATTTACATCCTTCCGTATCCACATTCTCTTTATATCAGGGGCTAGAAAGGATAGTCTCTCTGGTAATCGAAAATGACTGATGAAAATTCAAAAAATAGGCGCATGTTCTTCTCTATGATATTCGCTCCAACCTACTAACATCAATCTTCGTCATATTTTCAAATGGACGAATCATCACATTCAATCTCATCGCTACTAATATTCTTAAATCTTGACATTGCACTAAAAATATTTTACTCGTATTCTTTATTTCATTTGACTTTATCACCTTATTAACACTTTCCACACATTCTTGATTGTTGTCTAATAAGCTTCTCACATATTCCCTCAGATCTTTAACTTTTTCAAATTTCTTTGTTTCTTTCACAAAGTCGTTACTATCCAGAATACCAATGTAGAATATCTCTCTAAAATTGCGATAGTAATCTCCATGTCGGTTATTTTCGTGTTTTTTAGCCATGTTACGAAGTTTTATCGAAATAAAAACGGTTGTTTTTGTATATTTAGAATGTGATAGTTTTAGATTTAGTACAGTTCTTAGGGCAGCCTTCGTACGGTAAGGTTATAGTGCCGCATACGCCATACGATTTAGACGGCGTGTGCAGTGCTTATGCATTAGGGAAGGTTTTAGATAGTTACGGGCACGAGGTTAAGGTTTGGCTACCCCATAAGCCATCGGTCAGCTTTATGCAAGTTATAAATGCAGTAACGTCTAGTACCGAACATCCTTTACTTTATGTAGGATATACAATTGACGAGCAAGAAGGATATAACCAACCTATAATTAGTAACATAGCATCTGATTTATTAAACAATTACAAAGTAATCATGGTTGATAAAAATGCTCCTGAGAAGCTATTCCCTGATGATGATGAACTTCGGGATGCGTTTATAAGGTCTTTAGAGCTTTTCGGGAAGAAGGGAGACCTAATAGTTATAGACCATCACGAAGTTGATAACAAATATGAGGGGGTTTTGTATTACGTGAAAGAACAATACTGCGCTAATTCCTTTTGGATGTTTGAAATAATAACCACATTCTTAGAGAATGTAAATGGCAGTCCTAACGTGGACTGTTCTATATTTTCTTTATTAGCCGCTGGTATATTGTCAGATACGTTATTACTCCGCTCTTGTGATCTTAGTGCTGATGAATATAAGAATCTATACAAGCTATCATACTATTTAGAGAGATGTGGAGATTGCTTAGGCAGGATAATGGATATCGTATCTAGTTATCATAAAAATAGCCTTTACTATGATCTACACGAGTTAGCTAGACGCAAGGTTTATACTAACAGTTTAGTACCTGACTTACTATTTGTCGTCTTATCTTACGCTGACCTATGGGCTATTTTTGAAGCTTACAGTGTTGAGAGTGTCTTACACTACGTAGGTAGTTTAGCAGTAGACCTACTGAGCGAGTTTGGTAAATACAACGCTGTATGTATGATGTTTGAAGACATACGGGAAGGTAGTATTTTCGTCGCACTTAATGCTAAGAAACACATAGACTTGACTCCACTTTGTCGTAGTTTAGGGGCAATGGGACGTAAAAACTATTGTGTTTTTTATCACACAGGTAGTTTAGACAATATTGTCGGGCATATGGTCAGTACTTGGCGCTCATACAACTTCTCATACAATAACATATGACAAACTATCACGATATAAACGATAATATAGAAAGCTTAGCAGGTAATAACCTACATAGAGGTAATGAAATAATACCAGTAGTATTAGACACGCTTACAAGTGATGTAAAGACTATAGACTTGTTTAGATACGACTATATGTGGGCTGATTCTTTACTGTCTTTGATGCATATGGAATGGCATTCCATGCCGGAGGTCAATGGTGCTCACCCTACTGTTGGATTAACAATTGCACAACCCTACACACCTGCGCCAAGTGGATGGGCTATACTTAACCGCCTGACAACTAAACCAGCTATCATTCACAATGTCCTGCTGGAAGTTACATTAGCTAAATACTCTACGGGTGCAACGGTCATAATAGATCAAAGTACGGGTTCACTTGGATACGAAGATATAGAAACTTTTTACATATACATCCCCACCGACGGTTACTACCACCACACAAGTCAAGAACTAAATCCAATGGTATTCTATTTACACCGTGACTTACACTATGTAAGAGTCTGTATTGCTATCTTACCTAAGGAAATAAATATAGATTGGTCTAGTCTCCGCAATCCATACAGCCTATCTAACAATTCTCTGTTTATTCATTCCCTGAGACATGCGTATAATGAAAAGTTGTTTATAAGAAAGATTAGGATTATACATACAAAATCTTTTATTACTAACATAAGCCCTGTCGTGTTAAGTAACAATTTTCTAGGGGACCCCGAGGAATTACGTGCGAGTAATGTAAGAAGATTTTATGACATGTTCTTTAGAACTTATAGAAGTTTTGATTTAAAGGTTAATTTGAATAATCAGAATAATCATCGGTATATTCATATATGTCGTTATGAGCCTGTCTAGTGCTTTGGGGACAGCACAACTATCCAAAGACTATGCAGCTCACAATGCAAGAAAAATGCTCGTAAAAAATTTTACTATTGGATTCAAACCCTAACAACTGGTATACTACGCACCAAATTCAAATCAGCCAAGATGAAACTATAAGCCCTATTACAATAAAACCTTTTGTGTATGTCGCTAGTCTTTACAAGTGTCCTTTTAGCAAAATCTGGACAATCGTACATGATGACTATTATATTACCCATATTCCAGCTAAAATCAATTTTTATATTGTAATCAATACTTTGACTTACTATATTTTTGCTTTTCCTATTATATCTAATATCCACAAAAGTATTGTTGTTATCATAACAAATATTCAAACTTTTTACGATACTTTTTCTTAATCTATACAAATTATACTTGAATAAAGAATCGATTCCTCTGCTTGCATTTTTCAAAATATTTACCGTGTATGTCAAAACATAAATTGACTCATCAGTTGTAAGTCCTACCAACTTAAACTTCATTTGTTTTTCTAATGGACTAACAAATAAACATATATATTCCTTTTCGTATAGTTCATATCTGCATATAATATAAATTTTGTTTAGTTTTTCGTCTATAAAATAACCTAAAAGATCAACCTCAATTTCATATGATTTATTTTTTACTTTCTTTGATTTATTTCTTGAATTACGCATTTTTTCAAATGGTTTATGAAATTCATTAATTGAATTTAGTATCAGCTTCTTCAAATTGAATACGCTGCCCAATTCATTTATATCTCTATATAATTCATCTGTACATTCAGAATTATTTTCCATCTTAAGTGCCTTTTTCATTTTTTCTACTTCTATAAAAAACAAGCATTCCAGATCATTTGATAAGAATATTAATCTGTTGCTCAAAGCGTCATAGTGATAATTATAAATTGCCATATGTGATGTATTACCCCAAATCCAATCTTCTATTGTTCATATTCCTATAGACCTGCTCCCCGGATGTAGCACTATTAATTTTACATCACGATATCCGCCAGCTGTGACTATAATAAGATATTGTCCGTAGGTATGAATCACTGCATATGCTTCATAGTCGTTTGAAAAATCACGCTTTCCAGGAATTCTAACTCCCTCATTATTATGTACTATGTAAAGACAATTATCTTTGTATATAACACTACTTGTGTAAGTATTAACTAACTTTGTACTTATTATATATTCTCTTGATGCAAGACATAATGAACTTGTTCGATCGCTACTCAAAACACCATCAGCGGAGTCTTTGGGAGCTTTTTTAGACTTAAAAAACTGAAATCTGGCGTACTCAATACACATATAAAAATGAATAATGTTATCTTTTAATGACATTTTAATACCCAAATCACTTATTTTATACTTATATTTTGTACCTAATAAAGTAAAATCAAGTTGGAAGCTAATTTCTTTTATATCATTTAATTTAGTCGTTTTATAGCCAATATCTTCGTTGTATCTAATATGTGATACTTTGCATTCCATTAATAGTAAGTTATTCATGTCGCTTTCTATGTCTTTAAACATATTAGTGTCAAATTCACGTCTTAATGAACTTAACAACAAAGGCACTATATATTCTGAAATGCTCCAAATTATAACATTGTATTTTTCATTCGATAAATCAAACATATGCAAGAGGATTTCATGTTTAGTAACTTGTAATATAGGAAATATAGCATCTGATATAGGATATAAGTATTTTAGTAACACACTATCATCTTGGCTAGCTATAAACAGATTTTCACCTGTTGTGCCATCAATTAGCGCTAAACAATTCTTCTGATATTCGTAATCAACCCCGTCTGAAATAATATACCATTTACCTTCATCTGTTCTGATTAGTAAGCTTTCTGAACCATTAATACTATGGTTTAGATTATAAAATTCAATTAACTCATAACCACTCATATAGGGTTTAAACCTAAAAAACTGAGGTGCCCCAGATAATTTTCTGTGACAAAATATTACATTGTTCTTGATTTGAAAATAAGTCGTAACGTCATTTTTGCTTATGCCGTAAATTAAGTTATATATGCCACCATGATTTACCATCTTAGTTTTAGAAAAATCTATTGTGCCTTCTATATAAGGTAGCTTCACATGATAAGCAATTTTAGTACCAATTGTCTTATTAGGTCGTAGAATTAAAAACACATAAAATATACTGAGATTTAAAGTTAACTACAACGGAGCGCTAACTTGTTACATTTGAGCTTCATGTTTCGGTGTCACCATTTGCCTAAAGGGCAGTTTGCCTCTGGGAGACGAAGCTTCAGTCGCAAGTTACAACCACAGATTCCACAGCATTCACCCACTATAAGGCCACACTTCATAGACCACTTAGTCCGATGCGGGCATATCCTACAAGTTCTATATCTAAGGTCATACAGCATCTTACTAGAAGTAGGCCGTGCTAAATAATAAGTATTGTCTAAGATGTACAAGCAAAGTGCTTTTAGTATGTCAGCCTTATTCCCCCAAGCAGTCTTCAAGATTTTCAGCCAGCGCATATAAGCAAATATACAAAAATACAATATAAGTCAAAATATCTATTCGCAGATTGCTCAGCACCGATAAGCAGACTGCTCAACTACAAAAGGCTGAACAATCCTTAATTGAAAATTACAAGAAGCAGGTAGTCAAATTTTCTAACTTACCACAAGTAAATCACCAAAGATACGAAAATGGAGACTTAACACTATATAAAAAAGGTTGTCTTCTCAGCTGTGCGGTGAAATACATGAAAGAAATAAAAGCTTTTTATAAATCTCTGTTTTGCAGTCCGATAGAGCGTGAACTCAACTGTAAAAGTTAAGTAGTTTGCGAAGAATATCGATACGCTTTATAATAAAGTGATTATGTCAGCATCTAATATTAAACTCTCACTTTCTTTCCTGGTCACCCAAACTATACAAAACTGTACAAATTTAGCACAGTCGTCCCTTGACCAGGTAAGGAGGGACTAGCCCGTTTCGCCGCTCCTACCCAATCCCTTGCGAGGATCACCCTCTTCAAGGGAGAGAAGTCTCTAAGACTCTCAAGGCAGGAGAGGGCGAGGGCTACGGTGAGAACTTGCCAGCTTTTTTGCCTTACATGGGTAAGGCCCCGCAACCGTTCCATCTTGCGGTTGACGGTTTGTTGGGCAGCTGACTCACTCTCCCCGCTTCCCTGTAAGTATCTGAGTAACAAGTCTAGTTCTTTTCGTGTTTTCCAAAGAATACTTTTTAGCCTGTTCCGTTTGTATTCGTTTTTCTCTTCTCGTATTTCTTGTTTGAGATTAGCGATCTTGTCTTCAATCTTCGCTATTGTATAAGATATAAACTCTGTATCTTTCAGAAGTTCTTTATAGTTCTTAGGCAGGTGTTCTTTGAAGCCAAGACCTCTGCGGGCTATTACATAAGCACCCGCAGTATCCTTGTCTATGTTGTAAAGTGGTGCATACTTGAGCTTGCCAATGATTGACGTGTAAGCTGGATTGACTTTGATGACTTGAATGCCATTTCGCCTCGCCACAATATCAATCTTTTGCAGTAAGCCTTTGTATATCCACTTTTGTAGTCTCTGTCTCAGTTTAGGCAGCCCATCACCTCTCTTACCTTTTGGGAGCTTCTCCAAATTCTCCACAACAATCGCTTTTCTTTCTCTTTTAGCGATTCCTACTACCTGATGCGCAACTTGCCAGCTTAGATACTCTCTTTTTTCTGAATTGCCTTCTAATAGCTTGTCTAAACTGATCCGCTCATACTTCTCTAAGTTCCCATCCTTTGTCGTATGAACTATCGCCAAGTGAAAAGGGTAAGCGTTGATGTCAATACCTATGACGCCGTTATCCTTTGTAATAGTTACTTTAGGAAACTTTTCTTCTCTACTGAACTGCGCGTAGATTTTCCCGTTCCTTAGCTTGAGTCGTACTGTATAGGGGAACCACTCGCCTGTTTTCTCAGCGTGTTCTAGGCTACTGATGAAGCTTATCCACTTGTCTGTTTTTCTTGTTGCCAACCGAACCACCTTGGCCCACACATACTCGCCATTCCCTAAGTTAATCCTCAGATACCATTGATTGTTCAGATTTACAAGCCTAAGGTTTAGATTGCCCTGTAGTGATTTGTCTCCTCTTGAATACAAAATGCCATACCTTCTTTCCTCCCATTTTTGTCTTAGTTCGTCTCTTCTATTACCTGTTAAGTGTTTTTTCTTCAACTTTTCAAACAATTCTCTTGAGCCAAAAACAAGCTTTTTAGGATTCTGTCCTCTTTCTACACAAGATTCCAGAGCTTGTTGTGCCAGAAGTATCGCACCGTCCGAATACCGGGCGTTTATTCCATACTTTCGGGATAGTAGTTTTTTCAGTTCTTTTCTTTCCGCTCCCTCCATTAGTCTTTTATAGGCAAACCTGACCATTGATGAGAACTTACGCATGAGGGTTAATACCTGCCCCTTATCCTCATCTTTGTCAAATGCCAATAAGCACTCTACTGTTATGAAGTTGCCTTCACTTTTCTTTTCTGTAAGGGGCTTTATCGGCTCCTTTTTCTCGTAGTTGAGCAACGCCATCCTACTCAAGCCATATATTGCTTTACACTCTTTTACACCTCGAAACTTCATAGCGATGCTATGTCATAAATATACAAATTTGTACAGAAAGTAGCAACTGTTGCTAACCTCATACTTATCTCCATTTAAAAGATTTAACACATGTATATAAATAGTACTTCTATCTCGGCTTGTTTCCAAAATTATCGTAATTGAATTAGCTAGTGGATAACTTATAAGGAGAGTTTTATTACTTTTAGCTTCATAAATGATTTTTCGTTTACTAAAATTGTATACGCCTGTTTTATATTGGGTTCCATGTGACGTAGGAGCCATGGTGTGATATTGCAGAATAATTTCTCCGATGGGAGTCTTTACATGTTCTACTGCTGATTTAATGTGTTTTATGTGAGATTCATCTATCTCTACTAAATCATAAGTGTTATTTTTGTGGTCATATAATGGGACAATTTTTGTTTTAAATGTACTATATCTTCTTACGTAAATGGCATTATTCTTTGTAAAAAATACAATAGCGTTCTTAACATTAGATGAAACCATATCAAGATTTTCATCGACAAACATGTTATATAGAGCTATTGGGCGTTTAGCTTCTCTTGTATACGATATAGTATCATTTTCACGAGATTTCTTTATCCATGGAACTTTTACTGATTTAGCAATTGTAACGCCGATTTGAAACGCAAGATTATGGTCTAATAACACTTTTAAATATACTAAAAAAGGAGTTACTGTAATTTTGTGAAGTCATTTTTAATATAGACTTATTTTTCTGATTTGACAATGGCCACATTGTTCATGATTAATACGGCCAGCAATTTATTATTACGCCCGTTACGCATAGTTATTATGTCTTCTTGTAAGGGTATGTGAGCTGCAACTTTTAGTGATTCAATCTTTGCCAAAACAGAGTCCATACGATTGAAATATCTATCCCTAACTAACGGCTTTGAGTGAGAACTAAAAATCATTTCGGAATGAAAAAGTTTATTACTCATGAAGTCGTAAAACTCGCTGGATATATGCATAGGCAAATACTTCGGCATGCCTTTATTCCTAAGTTGCTTGTTAGGTAGATATAGGAGTATGTTATCACTGCTTACTGGATCCTCACTTACGGAAGTAGGCACTTCAATTATCGGAGTAGGCACTTCTATTTCAAAACTTCTGATATGACTCTCACTACATAGATCATATTCCAGAACCAGAACATATGCTTTATATTCAAAATTCGTGCTGCATATAATTTTACAAACCGTGTAAATAACACCCTTATTTGTATCTATGTTGTAATCTGTGAAAATTCTAATTATACGCTTACATTTATGTGAATACTTATCTTCTATATATTTTTCTATATGCGAGCCGATGTATTCATTTTTATGTGAATACCCATTATCTGTAGGTTTATTAAGGTATATGACGTAGAAGTGTCCTAAGTTGAATCCTCTTCGTGTGTCATGACTCTTGTGGAAGACTTCGCCTGAAAAGATTGGATTACCAACTGGTAAAATCACTTTCTTACAGTTTCTCAAATAGTAAAATCCATAAATGCCACCATAAGATTTGTAGAAAGTATCGCTATATCGTGTTAATATGTTAAGTTTAGTATTGTATATCACTATATACCAAGTCCATCCATTGTTGTTTTTCTTATAGTTTTTTGAATAAACTATAAAAATGAATTCATCAGCGAGATATACGTTAAAATCATGACCCTTATAAGCATATACTACATGCTTTGGTATTATATTGACTTTTAGGCGTTCTTGTAATGTGTAGTCTTGTGTACTTTGGATTCTATTGTACACATTTAGATTAGCTTTTTTGTAAAACGCAATCATCTCGATAGTATTGTGCATTTGATAGACAATCTGATCATTAATGATATCTGTTCTAATAGATTCAAAATTGGCTTCTTCATCTGAATTTTTGGGAAGAATTGCTTTGAAAAATTTTGATACACAGACATTGAGTTTTTTATAGACTAGCAACATTTAGATAAATATACTAATTTATACAAAATTGAACTTATAAGGTCATGATATTATAAAGGGGCGTGCTCTGCGGGATGGATGTAGCCTATACGGACTACTTAAAAAGCCGTTCTGCGACAAAGTAGGAATTCCAACTATGAAAGTTTTAGCATTCTGCTTACCTTTGTCCCCATGTCTCTTAGCATGAGCGCACTTAGAGATAAATGGAAAATCTTCGTATATTTACCATATGAGTAACTTAGAACTCAAAGACTATCTATTCAGGGTTTATACTAAATTTAGGGCAGTTGATCTTACTAGTCATAGTGACCTTAAGAGTAAAGTTGATATAATTGAAAAATGTGACCTAACTAAGTTGGTCAGGCTATTAGTTTTCGGTTATATTGACCCTAAAAATTGGAATCCTCTTTTGATAAAAGATGAATTTTTAGATCTTCTTTACGATTCAAATGGCAAGTCTTCTGCTTTAGCTCTGAGTTTGCTAAAAGACGACAAATTGTATAAAGTAGATTTAGGCCGCCTTCTGATTAATAGTTCAGATACCTCAGGTGCCGAGTATAAAGTAAGTCTTAGTACCTTTATGCTAATACTCTTGTTTTACAGCAGCGAGGATTACATAAATATAGGTCTTAATATGAAAATAGCCATAAGAAGGTTTTTGAGTTATGTAGAAAACTCTTATTTAAAAAATAGATTTCCAGAAATAGAACAGGACAAGCCGCTCTTAAGAGAACTATTGGATAAAGATCTAGCAAATGAAGTCAAGCCTAGTCGTTTTCTTGACGTTATTCAGAGAATTGGAACGCAGCTGAAGGATCACGTGGAACCACTGCGTTCAAGTAAGAATGTAAATAATTTTATAAGTTATTGGCAGCTCTTATCAGATAGTGTAGATAAGACTGTTTCATTGGCCGACCTCATGGATGCTATGTTCGAGTTATTCAAGGCTGGTTATTATCCGGCTTCTATATCTTCTGTTTTCCCAGATACTGTCTTGGCTACTATACCAGGTAAAAGTGTTTCTGGTCAGTTGGATTATGTTTTGTTGCTAGATCAGGATAAGTGTCCTAAGACTTTAGGAAACGCTGGGGCGGAAGATAATATAGTTCGTGTTGTGTTTATAGGTAGTTATGCTGATAAGTCTTTATTGTTTGAGCATGAGTCACGCTGGCGCCTTATCGAGGAACGATTGCCAGGAGTTTGGAAACTATTCAGAATTATTTACAAACGTTTGGAAAATGGTGAGTATAATACATCAAAATACCAGTTCAGTAACTATCAGTTTGTTATTAAAGATAATGATGAAAAAGTCAAGAAAGCAGCTAAAGTTCGTTGGCTGAATCTTTTTAGTAGTTTCATTTTGGGGCATGTTATAAACCTTATCGCTACCGGAAGTGAAAAACAAGTATACAAAGTAGCTGCACCCGTAATCAATAACCGTGATGCTAGGAGTTACCTAGTCCCAGCAGACTTCTATGGATTGCAAAACCCTGTAATATACTATGAAGTAGTAGTAAGTGACAATAACAATGAAGGTATCATAGAACCCAAATACAATGAGGATCACAAATGGTATCAGTATCAGGCAGATAGTGTTTATACACCTACTAGCAGCAGTGTATCTGATATTGCCTTATACGATTCTACTTATGCAATTGTGATAAATAATGATAAATTTACAGATGTTAATATCAAATCCTATGGTGGTCATATAAATGATTGGAACGAAGTGGTAGAAGCCGAATTAGAATCGATTGGAGGGTTAGATGATACTAGCACACCCGACAAAATGAAATTTAAACTATACAGTGATGACGGCGAAGTAGTAGAGATAAATTTAAAAGCGTCTTCTGTCAAAGAGGGGACTGAGATAGAACCAAGCGAAGTCGATTTGAAACAAGAATAATATGAGCTACTTATGAAATCTAAGGAGCTAAATTGGGCAGAAATAAAAAAGGTAAAGGATATTATTAAAGTAGAGTATAAAGACCTAAACGAGTTGATAGCTATGATTTATTTGTTATCTGATAGTGATTGTCGTGATATTGTTACTGATAGATTGAACGATATCGCTGAATCAGACAACATGCAATCTATTTTAGGTCTCATACATGACAATATAGAGGAGTCTATACAAAGGAAAATACTTAGAAGAATACTAACTAGTAAGCAGTCTATATCTGTAGTAGAGAGATTGTTTAAGCATCGCACGGGCGTATTATACGAAGACATAGTGAACTTGTGGAGTGGCTTATCTATGTTAATTGAAGGTTCGGAGATTGATAAATCTCATACTTTTGAATACATTACAAAAAGCATGGATTTTATAGTAGATTATTTTGAAAACATAAAGCTTAAGTCCAGAGGCACTTTAAAGTTTAATCAAGCTAGAGCAGTTGTAGCAGAAAGTATAAGGGATATACTAAGTGTTTCACATGAAACGCCAGATTATTCCGATTTTAGTCTTTTAAAGGTGGGAGCTACTAGAACAATAAAACCCATTACTCTTATGCACTTCTATATACTTTCTTTAGCTTTTGCTATTAAAGGGGCTCGCATTTTTTGCATAGAAGATACACCTTGTCTTAGGCTAGATAATGGTTACGTCTATATCAGCAATTTCCCTGAACACTTATTTACTGATGATTCTGCTAGACTTCTACTAAGTAAGCACGGTATTGATGTAGGAGTGCTATATAAACATAACTCAGAGGCTGATTTTGTTAGGTCGCTGCTACTAAGATTCTACAGAAACAAGCTGATAAAAAAGAACATGTACAAGGTTATAAATTCTGCTTTGGATCATTATATTGAGCTGCTGAGTCGTGAAGATGTAGATTCTGTGCGTAGTGTAGAATAAAACTAGTTTTATTTGCTATACTTTTGATATATTTGTCTAATATGGATTTTAAAAAAGCTATCAAAGCTATAACGTACGATTTTTTAGATGGTATTGGGGAGCCTATTCGTATTATGGCGCCGTTCAGGTGGCCTGGTGGGAAGGGGAATTTGGCTTCGTGGATTGTAAAATATGTTCCTGCTGGTCGTACTTATGTTGAGCCTTTTGCTGGTGCGGCTTCTGTGTTTTGGCATTTGCCAACGCCATTCCCTGTAGAAGTGCTAAACGACATAGATGGCGATATAGTAAACTTTTATCGTGTACTTCAGGACAACACTAAATTTGAGATTTTGCTACATAGATTAGTATTTACACCTTATGCTAGAGCTGAGTACAGGCGTGCTCTGAGAATACTTAGTAACCCAGAAGCTAGCGACATAGACAGGGCGTGGGCTTTCTTTGTGAGGCAAAATCAGAGTGTTAGTGGTGCGGGTC
>Ga0308418_1000223_pt1 | contig 36650 bp, 36 predicted proteins | sample HotsprSampleR4cd_FD_203517 | JGI IMG/M metagenome (GOLD analysis project Ga0308418, IMG submission 203517) | Hot spring phototrophic mat microbial communities from Mushroom Spring, Yellowstone National Park, Wyoming, United States - 20090729_R4cd ... | reverse complement strand
TGTATTCCAGCTCATCGTCAGGCAAGTTGTTTCAATCCTCACCCGTCCCGAAGGACGGGTGCAACCGCGGGATTACTTGCTGGACGACCCGCGCGTGAACGCGTTTCAATCCTCACCCGTCCCGAAGGACGGGTGCAACAATTACCGTGGATGTAGTTCTGCCCGGCGATGGGCAAGTTTCAATCCTCACCCGTCCCGAAGGACGGGTGCAACGCTTACGCCTGATAGCCCGCTCCGCCCGCATAGAGTTTCAATCCTCACCCGTCCCGAAGGACGGGTGCAACTCTCGGCATTCTGGTGTTTCTGTGCATGATTCGCGTTTCAATCCTCACCCGTCCCGAAGGACGGGTGCAACCCAAACGGTTACCTGCTGGAAGAAGCAGAGGCGGTGTTGGTTTCAATCCTCACCCGTCCCGAAGGACGGGTGCAACAGCTTCCCAGACTTGGCCCGGTCGCGAAGGGTCTCCGGTTTCAATCCTCACCCGTCCCGAAGGACGGGTGCAACCAGTTAGTGGCACCGATGTTGTTGGTGGTGTCCAAGTTTCAATCCTCACCCGTCCCGAAGGACGGGTGCAACCAGTCCGTCCTCGCTTGCGTACACCTTAAACGTCGTAGGTTTCAATCCTCACCCGTCCCGAAGGACGGGTGCAACTGAGCGACACTTTGGGACATGCTTTGTTCATCAGCAGTTTCAATCCTCACCCGTCCCGAAGGACGGGTGCAACTCGCGGGTATCTCCCACTGTCCGGCGCGCTCGATGGTTTCAATCCTCACCCGTCCCGAAGGACGGGTGCAACGGCAGTCTGGAAGCTGTCTGCAGAACGGCAAACGAAGTTTCAATCCTCACCCGTCCCGAAGGACGGGTGCAACGGATGGTCGCGTGACGGAGGACATGGCGTTGGTGGTTTCAATCCTCACCCGTCCCGAAGGACGGGTGCAACCCGGAGACCAAATCCCCCAGTCAAGCCCGCAACAAGGTTTCAATCCTCACCCGTCCCGAAGGACGGGTGCAACCATCGCCCACAAAGCCAGTAGCACCACCAGCGTCAGGTTTCAATCCTCACCCGTCCCGAAGGACGGGTGCAACTCGGGATTTTGCCCCCGAAGCCACATTTCCCAAGTTTCAATCCTCACCCGTCCCGAAGGACGGGTGCAACGACAGAAGTGAATGAGCCAGTCGCTGTGAATTGGTAGTTTCAATCCTCACCCGTCCCGAAGGACGGGTGCAACCTACTCCAATCCTTGCGCAACACCAGCCTGCCGTCGTTTCAATCCTCACCCGTCCCGAAGGACGGGTGCAACGTGCGTACGCGATACCGACGTGTCCGTCCGCCGGGTTTCAATCCTCACCCGTCCCGAAGGACGGGTGCAACGTGCCAGGGATGGCTTTCTCGCCAGGTGTGCATGTTTCAATCCTCACCCGTCCCGAAGGACGGGTGCAACCCGTGCGTGGCGGAAAGCGTGGGTATCCACCTGGGGCGTTTCAATCCTCACCCGTCCCGAAGGACGGGTGCAACCATTATCCCTTCGCGCCGAATTACATCGGTTGGGAAGTTTCAATCCTCACCCGTCCCGAAGGACGGGTGCAACCGGTTCGCGCGTTGCGCACGATGCCATCGCAAGCTGTTTCAATCCTCACCCGTCCCGAAGGACGGGTGCAACGTGCCAGGGATGGCTTTCTCGCCAGGTGTGCATGTTTCAATCCTCACCCGTCCCGAAGGACGGGTGCAACGGGACGGCGGATTCTCTGCCCGTATGCCTGTGGAGTTTCAATCCTCACCCGTCCCGAAGGACGGGTGCAACCCTGATGGGCTGGATGTATCGGTTCGCCAGGTAGTTTCAATCCTCACCCGTCCCGAAGGACGGGTGCAACCCCAGTCGGCCACGAACTCAATTAGCTCGTCTCGGTTTCAATCCTCACCCGTCCCGAAGGACGGGTGCAACGCGAAGCAGCAATACAGCCTCCTGCCCACGCCGCACGTTTCAATCCTCACCCGTCCCGAAGGACGGGTGCAACCCAGTGCCCAACCAGCATCGGGCGAAGTAGACGCAGGGTTTCAATCCTCACCCGTCCCGAAGGACGGGTGCAACTCGCTCACCTCTCCTTCATCATCTCCTTTGCTAAGTTGTTTCAATCCTCACCCGTCCCGAAGGACGGGTGCAACACCACTGAACACGACAGTGCTTTTCGTTGCTGTGAGTTTCAATCCTCACCCGTCCCGAAGGACGGGTGCAACTGGCAGGGTGCGACCCAGCAGCTGCTGAGCCTGCAAGGTTTCAATCCTCACCCGTCCCGAAGGACGGGTGCAACCCGCTACGAAGTGCCGACGGGGCGCAAGAGCTGGTGTTTCAATCCTCACCCGTCCCGAAGGACGGGTGCAACTATCGCGGAGTTGAAGGACGACGGTGCTTTGGATTAAGTTTCAATCCTCACCCGTCCCGAAGGACGGGTGCAACTTCTGAAGGAGGAAACAACGATGAAACAAATTAAAGGTTTCAATCCTCACCCGTCCCGAAGGACGGGTGCAACCCTATGACTTCCATTGCGCACAGTGCGGTCTCGTGTTGTTTCAATCCTCACCCGTCCCGAAGGACGGGTGCAACCCCCAGAGCGCGGACAACATCGCCAAACGCTGGGAGTTTCAATCCTCACCCGTCCCGAAGGACGGGTGCAACACATCAGCAGTGTGGGGGTATGCTACGCGCACGCTGTTTCAATCCTCACCCGTCCCGAAGGACGGGTGCAACTTTCCAACTGCTGTTGCACCGCCGCTGCCTGTAAGTTTCAATCCTCACCCGTCCCGAAGGACGGGTGCAACAAAAGCGCAGTTCGCGAAGGGATAGACCTGTACGTTTCAATCCTCACCCGTCCCGAAGGACGGGTGCAACCCAGAGGAGCAGCAGGCTCAGCCGGTGCAGCAGCCGTTTCAATCCTCACCCGTCCCGAAGGACGGGTGCAACCACGAGAAGGAGGTGCCACGGATGGCTTTTGAGAAGTTTCAATCCTCACCCGTCCCGAAGGACGGGTGCAACCTCTCGAGTTCCCCGACGTCGAGCTGCCAGAAGATGTTTCAATCCTCACCCGTCCCGAAGGACGGGTGCAACCTGTTGTCTACTAGCTTCGGTCTCTCGTCGCCAAGTTTCAATCCTCACCCGTCCCGAAGGACGGGTGCAACTAGACGATATACGGCGTGTGACCGGTATGCGATGTTTCAATCCTCACCCGTCCCGAAGGACGGGTGCAACCTGGGTCTGCTGAGCCCTGAGGAGGCTGAAAGCAGTTTCAATCCTCACCCGTCCCGAAGGACGGGTGCAACCGCGTCGCGCTGAGCCGTACGCCCGCTCTCCACATGTTTCAATCCTCACCCGTCCCGAAGGACGGGTGCAACTCCCTGCGCTCGCAAAAATCTGCGAGCTCGTGTAGGTTTCAATCCTCACCCGTCCCGAAGGACGGGTGCAACAAGAGGAAGCCGAAAAGCTGGGCGTAGAGAAACAGAGTTTCAATCCTCACCCGTCCCGAAGGACGGGTGCAACCGCAACGGATACCTGCCGTTCGGAAGTTACGTGTTGTTTCAATCCTCACCCGTCCCGAAGGACGGGTGCAACACTCTGCATAAGGCATTCCCGATGTTGAGAATGCAGGTTTCAATCCTCACCCGTCCCGAAGGACGGGTGCAACTTCTATGGCGTCAGGGTAACGAGAAAGTATCTCGTGTTTCAATCCTCACCCGTCCCGAAGGACGGGTGCAACAGCGTTCCAGCACGTCAAAGTCGCTGTGCATGGGGTTGGTTTCAATCCTCACCCGTCCCGAAGGACGGGTGCAACGATAAGGCTTTTTGGTGATATCAGACACGCTGACGTTTCAATCCTCACCCGTCCCGAAGGACGGGTGCAACGGTTACCCAAGAGGGCTTTTGCCCCGTAGGAAGCGTTTCAATCCTCACCCGTCCCGAAGGACGGGTGCAACTACCGATGGAACGACATCGGTTCCTACGTGTTGGGTTTCAATCCTCACCCGTCCCGAAGGACGGGTGCAACGTAATTGCACGCTCCGGTCAACGCAGTGCATCGTGGTTTCAATCCTCACCCGTCCCGAAGGACGGGTGCAACACAACGACAAGAGCGGCTACTCCCTGCAGACGTCGGGTTTCAATCCTCACCCGTCCCGAAGGACGGGTGCAACGAAGCTTGTTCGTTGGAGTCGATAGCACCTGCACCGGTTTCAATCCTCACCCGTCCCGAAGGACGGGTGCAACCAGCGGTAGCCCGAACCACTCGGTAGTACTGCCGGTTTCAATCCTCACCCGTCCCGAAGGACGGGTGCAACCCGCTACTCTGCGTAGCCGTTGCCGCCGTAGGCCAGAGCGGTTTCAATCCTCACCCGTCCCGAAGGACGGGTGCAACCAATCTCCTCCAAACTTAGCTGTCGTCGCGGTCGGCGTGTTTCAATCCTCACCCGTCCCGAAGGACGGGTGCAACGCGCCGTTGACGGATCGAGCAGTTGGGCGACTGCCGTTTCAATCCTCACCCGTCCCGAAGGACGGGTGCAACACGTCAAAAGATAAACGAAGCAACCAACCAAGCAGTTTCAATCCTCACCCGTCCCGAAGGACGGGTGCAACTCGCGGGTATCTCCCACTGTCCGGCGCGCTCGATGGTTTCAATCCTCACCCGTCCCGAAGGACGGGTGCAACTCCGTGCCGGAGTAGCATGGTTGCTGCACATGCCGAGTTTCAATCCTCACCCGTCCCGAAGGACGGGTGCAACCTCGGACTGACTGGGCTGTGGAGCGGGAGTTGTAGTTTCAATCCTCACCCGTCCCGAAGGACGGGTGCAACACCCGGCCCCCACAAGGGGAGACCGGGTTTCGCGGTTTCAATCCTCACCCGTCCCGAAGGACGGGTGCAACTGGTATATAATGGAGATGCTGGCACAGCACAAGTGTTTCAATCCTCACCCGTCCCGAAGGACGGGTGCAACTACCGCGCCAGACGCTTCGGCGCCGCTTACCTTCGTTTCAATCCTCACCCGTCCCGAAGGACGGGTGCAACTAAGCGTGCGCGTGTGGTGCGCCCATATAGGCACGTTTCAATCCTCACCCGTCCCGAAGGACGGGTGCAACGGTTTACGGGCGTGATGAAACTCATCCTGGACCCGTTTCAATCCTCACCCGTCCCGAAGGACGGGTGCAACGCGACCACGTTGGCCATGCCTCGTAGCAATGACGGGTTTCAATCCTCACCCGTCCCGAAGGACGGGTGCAACCAGTGCGGAGCTGCTGTTCAACTACACCGACCCCGAGTTTCAATCCTCACCCGTCCCGAAGGACGGGTGCAACTTCCCGAACCGCCTGTTCGTTGGCGCATACATTTGGTAAACTACACCAAGATGAAAGAGGTGATAGAAGAAAAGTTTGCCAAATATTTGCCGACGTCCTGTTTATGGGGCAACACTTGGCGCAGTGCTTACAACCAGCGATATAATTATCTCAGGCTGAAGAACGGTTCTATTGTAACGTTCACCACGCAAAGGCACAGCATCCGCGAACTAGAGGGTGCTTCGCTACATGGGGTTTGGATTGACGAAGAGTGCCCAGAAGACCAGTTTAGGGCGATGCGGTTCCGTCTGCTGGACACTAACGGAAAAATGTTGGTTTCGGCAACGCCGTTAGACGGCATCACTTGGCTTTACGAACTGTTAGAACGAAGCAAAGAAGACCCTAACTATTTCGTTCAGCAGGTTTCTGTGTATGAAAACAAATACATTGACAAAGACGTCGTTGCCGACCTTGAAAAAGTGGTTACCGAACAGGAAAAAGACATTCGGTTATACGGCAAAATGCTTAATCAGTCTAGGCGTGTTTACAGCGGGTTTGACGAAACACGACACATTGTAGACATCACCGCTTTTCCACCGCCGAACGTTTTGTGGGCTGTCGGTTTAGACTGGGGTTGGCGACACAACAGCGCATTGGTGTATGCTTGTAAACTGGACGACGTCATTTACGTTCTTGACGAGTTTGTGATGAAAGGCGTTCCTTTGGGCGGACTTGGCGAAGAAATCGTTTCGTGGTGTTTGGATGCAGGTATTCCGCCGACGCGGATGCGGGTTATTTATGACGCACAGCTGAAAGCCGTTGACACCAACGGACAGCCCATGATACGTGTAGTGAACGCAACCAACCCGCTTAGGCTTATTCCTTCCACGAAACGAGAGGACAGCATAGCGGTTATCAACGAACTGTTCAGACGCGACAGAATATACATCAGCCAACAATGCACACGGCTAATAGAAGCACTGAAGCACTTTTACTATAGAAACAGCGTTAAATCAATGACAGAAGACGAACACAAAGACGTGTGCGACGCTTTTAGATACGTAGTGTATTATTTACGCATGATTGATTTTGACGATTTTGGGGACGAAGAAAACGACTTTATCGGTTCGCCTTCGGGTATAACAAAAATCATGGACGCTATTTTAGAACGGCGCACTGGAAACAAAGGCAACCCGTATTTAAGAAAGAGGTGATAATCATGTTTTTGAAACCCGAAGATTTATTCAAAGGACAGCAGATAACGCGAAAAATCACTGCTGTGGTGTTACACTATTCGGCAGTGGCTGGAAAGAAAACAGCAGAAGAGGTGAAGAAGCAGATAGAAGCCATTCGTCAAAGCCACAAGCAACGCGGATGGAAGGACATTGGTTATCACATCGGCGTTGACCTGTTGGGTAGGTATTGGTTGTTGCGTCCTTTAAACGAAGTAGGGTCTCACGCCAAAGGTTACAACTCTAACAGCATTGGCGTTGTGATGTTGGCGGACGCAGAACAGCTACAGTCTGCGCCGTTGTTAGAGGAAGCCGTGTTGCGTCTGTTTGGTTTTCTTTCTGTTAGGCTAAGAAACCCTGCTTTCTTTTTACACAAGCAGTTAAACCCAACGGAGTGTCCGCCTATACGCAAAGAGTTTGAAAACCGTTTGAGAACGCTTGGCTATTTGAGTGGTGGTGGTGTCAATGGAACGTAAAGAGATTGTGGATTTGTATCAGAACTACGTCATGGCGTATTCGCAACGGAACGACCTTATACGCCAATACCGAAAACAGGCGTATGCGGAAAGGTTCCAACGCGAACCTGCTGTAGAAGGTGGAAGCAACCTTCAGCTTCCGTTAACTCGTTGGATTTTGGACGTCATTTTGGAGAGGCTGTTTCTTTCCCTTTTCGGAACGCAGGATTTCGTTCGTGTTGTTCCCAAGTCCTTAGACGACGCCGACTTAGCGGAGGGTTTGGGTAAGATAATCAATCATTACGTTTACCCAGAGGCTTGTTATTCGGCTTTAAGCGACGCTTTGTTGCTTGGCGAAGGCGTTTTAAGGTTGGGCATTGAAATCTATGAAGAACGTTGGGGCAAAAAGAACAAGCGAAAACGTCCGTTTTGGGAATGGCTTCCTTTGGAGAACGTTTATTTCTTTTCGCCGTTACAGGACAGCCCAGAGAAACGCGGTGTTTTTTGGGTTCATTACGTGAAAAAGAAAACCGTTGCAGAGAACTTTGATGTTGACATAAAGAGTGTTCCTGAGACCCAAGAGACGCCGTTCTTTTTGCCAACGTCTGTAGAGGAGATGTTACCTGTCAGCATGTTCGCAGGCGAAGCGGAGGCTTTGACGAAGGTGGCTGAGTTTTACATTCCTGACGAAGAGTTGGGTTATCGGCATGTGGTTTACCTTCCTGACGCCGATTTGTTTCTTACTGATGAAAAATCCGTTTTGCCTTTTGACGGCGCACCGTTGTTCTTATTGCGTTTGTTCCCCTTTGGTAGCGGGGGCTTAGGTGCTTTACTTTCGCCGATAGAAGAAGAACTGACGGTGTATCACAACCAGAAAGTAGATGCCAACACCTTTAGGCTGATGCCTATCTATCGTGTTGTTTCCACGTCGCCTGCGCTGAGAGACAAAGAAAACTGGACTGCTGGTAAGAAAATCGTTGTGGACAGCCCAGACGACGTAACGCCTTTGCCTGTTCAGGAACTGGTAACCAGCGACCGCGACGAAAACTTTTTGTGGGAGTTAGCCAAGCTGGTGAGTGGCGTCAACGAACTGATGAGTGGAGTGCCTTCCGTGAGAGGCGACAACACCGCTTACGAAGTGGAGGTCGCGATGGCGGAAGGCAGTGTGCGTTTCAGAAGGTTCATTGTGTTTGTAGCGCAATGGATACGCAGGTTAATTCAGCATGAGTTGTTGCTTCTTCAGTTGATGGGAGACGAAGAGGAAATCGCACAGATTTGCTACCCCAAGCCAAATCCGTTACAGTTGATAGAACCTCTTGACATTCTTCACAGGTTTGTGTATAATTTCAATACGGTGCTGACCAACAGGCAGATGGAGATACAGAAGTGGATTTTGTTAAGAAACCTGTTAGCGCAGGAACCTTTGTTTGCAGAGAACCGTCAAGCGCAATGGTATCTGCTGAGACAGATACTAACGGCGTTTGATGTAGATTATCGGTTAATCATCGGGGAGAAACCAGAAGAACAGTCCCCGATAAATATACAAAGGCTAATCCAAACTTTACAAGGGGGTATGACTAATGCTGGACAGGTTTAAACAGCTTCTTGGAATAAGCGAAGCGTCTGAAGAAGACAACGCCGAACAGAAGCCAAAGAACGAAAAAGAAGAGGCAGACGCTGACGCTGACGAAGTCGCAGGAAAAACATACGAGGACATCATTGCGGAGTTGGTTCAGCAGTCGGTAGAAGAAGCCAAGAAAGAAGAAGAAAAATACCGTGAGTTGACGCAGAAGATGTCCGAAGCCTCTGTGGAACCCGAAGCCAAACCACAAGAAGAGACCAAGCTTGAACTTGACGAAAACGCTACGGTCAACGACCTATTGAATGTTGTTTTAAAGGAAGTTGACCGAAAAATCAGAGAGGCTTTGGCGAACATTCCGCAGACGGGTTTAGTGGAAAGCATTGTGAGGGAAAACCCTTCTCTCAAGTCCGTTCAGGACGACGCTATGAAGATTGCGGAAAGGCTTCCTACCGAACTGCGCAAACGCGAAACCGTAGAGATGCTGATGTGGGCGTTGAAGGGTATGAAAGCCGAAGCGGAGAAGCGTTCTGTGCTTACCGAAGTGATGGAAAGCATCGTAGGCGAACGACGCAGAGAAAGCAACTTTGTGCCGTTGCCTTACTCTTCTGCCGAAATTGAGGGTTTAGCGAACAAACTCAAGTTAGACCCTAACAGTTTGAAAAAGCGACTTGTCAAAGAGTTTGCGAAGGGGGGTAGAGTGAGTTATGAAGAAGACTAACACGACAGCCGAAACGACAGCCGTTGCTATTGAAGAAAGCCCTGCAGTGGAACCAGAGACCAGCAACGTTTCTTCTTCGGTTTCTACTGTGGAAGCAAACGAACAGACCCTTTTTGATTTAATCGGGAAAAGCCCATTGAACCCCAAAGACCCAGACGACGGCTGGAGTTACTATTGGGGAGACGCCAACGATTACACTGGAAGCATTAGCAGGCTGAAAATGCGTGGTTACGAAGCCGTTCGTGTCGGTTCAGACGCCGAAATACCGACTTACGGCGGAGAACGAAGACCCGACGGCACTGTAGTTTACGGCAATTTAATTCTCATGAAACGACCGAAGGAGTTCTCTGACAAAGAGTTAGAAGCCAAACGGCGACAATATAAGCGATTGGCTAACCAAAAAATAGAAGAAGCTGAAGAGGACATGAAGAGAGAAGGTGCTGAACATCAGCCTAACCGACGCACCTTCTACTTCGCCGAAAATCCTTTAGCAAAGTAAGGGGGTGAAAAGAGATGTCTGTGTATCCTGCGGATTTTTCTGAAGTGAGACGCATGACGCTTAGTCTTGGAACGTTTCCCGAAGGCGCACTGAGGGCGGGAATGCTGTTCAGGTTAGACGCCACGAACGGCGGAGTAGCACCCGTTTTCGGCACAGGTGCAACCCGACCCACTACCGACGTGTTAAGTAACGTGAACAACCTTTACGGTGTTTCGCTGAACGGCGCAGAGGAAGCCAACGACCCCGTAGCGACGGGGCTTCCCGATTATGCAGGTCAGGCACATGTGAAGCGGGTTTCTGTTGCCGTTTGCGTTCCGCACAGGGAAATCGTTGTTTTTCCGATTAACAAAACCACTGGAGAGATTGATTACACCCAAGCTGTTGCTTCCAATATCGGTAGACCCGTTGGTATTTATTACAGAAACGTTTCCGTTACCGTTGGTGGAACCAACTATTGGGTGCATGTTGGCGGAACGGTAGATGGAAGCGAAACAAGCGGGTATGTGGTTGGTATTACGCGGGACAGGCGTTTGATTGTGCGCATTGTTCGTAGCAAATGGGCAGAGTTAGCGTAATAGCGGAGGTGTGATGAGTATGTCATTTCTCAACATTGAACAAGTAGCACCCCGTGTATTGACAGGAATAGGCGAAACCGTTAACGTAGACGACTTCAACATCGTAACGGGTATTGGAAAATACAGAGGCTGTTTCGTTCGTATGCGCAAACGAAGTGGAGACGACACGAACCTGCCTTTTGATACCCTCTTTTTGGCTAACGGTGCGGGTTGGCGACCTACCGAAACGGCGGGTGGTTTCAGCTACAGCAACAAGCCGTTTGGCATTATCGGCAGTTACCCAGAGAAAATCAACGAACCCGACAGCGGTGGCATTCACGGCAAACTGACCATTCATCTTTTAGGTGGCAGACAGCCTATTTATGTAGGTTTCCGTTACGTAGACAACGATTATAACATCGTTCAGCCGACAGAAAGTTTAATAGGCAGACGGCTTTACATACACGGCAAACAGGTAAACGTTGGTGGAACCAACTATATCGTTCCAGTGGCTTCGCTAACGGCTGTTACTGATGTAGACCCGTTTTATGTAGACGACGTCCTTTTGCCGTCGACGTTGGTCAACGACTTGGTCGGCAACCAGAGAGACTTAGGTTGGGTCGTTTTGGCTTTAGACCACAACTTTATCAGCGAACCGTATTGGTATTCGTAGTTTGTTTGTTGTTGTTTTGGTTTCCGTTTGGGGTAGCCTGACGGCTACTCCAAACGTTGAAAAAATCGTCATTGTTAGGTATAATAATTACATGCGGGGGTGATATTGATAATGGCAAAGCAACCGCCTTTAGGCACAGGTGAAAGGTTTAAGCAGCTAACCGCCAAACTCAGGCGTCGTGGCGTAGACGACCCAGAGGCTTTAGCTGCGTGGATTGGCAGAAAAAAGTACGGCAAAAAGCGTTTCCAAGAGTTAGCCCAGAAGGGTCGGAAACGCTAAAACAGGGGGTGAAGATTTATGATAACAAGCGGACAGCTTAACTTGTTGCGTGTGGGTCTTACTGAAATCTTAATGCGTGAGTTTCAGAAGCCCAACATTTACGGTCGCATTTACGAGGTAGAAACATCGGACAAAGAATACGAGGAGTATCAGCACATTGTCGGTTTGCCTTCGCTTCCTGAATGGGACAGCGACGGCGCAGAGTTGCCGTTTGTAACGGCTTCTAACGGTTACAAAGTGTTGTTTGTTCACAGGGACTACGGTTACGCATGGGCGATTTCAAAGCGACTGATGCGTGGAGACCAGTATCAGGTTGTAAGCGGACGCCTGACGCGAACTGCTGTTAGGGCGTCTCAGAACACCATTGAACTGTTGACCACTGCTTTTTATGCTACTAATCCGACTTGGGTGGACGGGAAGCCGTTGTTTGCGACCGACCATCCGTTTGAGGGCGGAACTTATAGCAACCGACTGAATGCTGCTTTAGACGACCTCTCTTTAGCTGAAGCCTTGAGACTGTTCCGCAGGGCTGTTGATTGGCGTGGCAACCCGATTATGATTGAACCTGCCGTTTTGATGGTTCCGCCTGAGTTGGAAGTGAGGGCAAAGGTTCTGGTAGGCAGCATGGCGTATCCGTCCGCTTCAGGTTCGCCGTTCCAAGCCAATGCGGGAACCGTTAACCCGTTTAAGGGCACTTTAGACGTCGTTGTCAATCCTTATTTGACCGACACCAACGACTGGTTCATCTTTGCGTCGCCTGAAATCGGTTCTCTGAAGTTCTTCTGGAGACAGAAGCCTGAAATCGTGACAGAAAGAGACTTCCGCACACAGGGCATTATGAATGCCATTACAATGGCGTTCAGCTTCGGTGCAGTAGACGTTCTCGGTATGGTAGGTTCCAGTGTGGCTTAGCGTTGACGGGGATGGCGGTCTAGAAAAACGATGAAAAGGGGGAACTGGTAACAATGATAGAAAGCATTTACGAATGGGATTTTTCTTGGATAAGCGTTTTAGCTGGTGCTATCGGTGGTTTCGTCAACGCCGTAGTCTCCAGCGACGCTTTTGTTCTTCCGTCTGTTAGCGGACGCAAAATCTTTTGGGCGTCGTTAAAATCCGTGATTGTTGGTGCTTTCGTTGGTTTTGTGGTAAACACACATCCTGTTTTCTCTGCCCTCATGGGCTACAGTGGAACAGATGTGTTGCACATGGTGGAACGCAAAATCAGAAAGAAACTAAGCGTCGGCGAAGCGGAGACTGACACCTATGCTTGAACGTCTTTTCAAAAAGCACCTTCGCAAATGGTTAGAAGAGAGGGCTTTACGGTTACCCGTGTCGGAACGAAAGAAAATAGCCCAGAGGCTTCGTGTGGACGAAGAGTTAGTCCAAGCCGTTGAAGAAGCTATTGTCATTGAAGTTATTCGCAGATTAGATTTGTAACTGCCCCTGAGTTTTTCGTTTCGTTCCCCCTTTGAAGGGGGAACTTTTTTATTGTGGGTTTCGTCTAATAAACAAAACGCTTACAGAGAGAGGCTTAGTATGAAAGAGAGGACAGTTCTCAAAATACACATTAACCGTCAGTTGCCGAATGATTGGGGTTACGTTTCCGTTACAGTTGAAGAAGGGATATACGAAGACGACCGAAGAGTTCCGCTTGTTTACACCTTCATTTGCAAAAACCTAGAAGAAGCAAAGGCTTTGCGTAACGAGATACTTTCTCGTTACCCTGACGCCATAGAAGAAATCAGACAAGAAGTGAAGGGAGACCTGTAAAAATGAAAAACGCAACCGATTACTGCGACGTCTGTTGCAGGGAAGTGCCCAAAGCAGAGAAGCGCAAAGTAGCAGGCGTGGAGATGTCTTTTTGTCCTTACCACGTCAGGCGTTTCTTTGCTTTCCATCCGTTCATTTACATTGACGGATGGACTGGAACCGATGAAGACGTCGGCGAACTGAACGATAACGTCGTAGTGGTTTCGTGTCGTTCTACGCCGTTAGACGAAGCGTTTCCTGAAGAGTATTCGGCGATGCTTAGCGTTCTGCGTCATGCTTCAAGTGCCTTATATGGCGACCGCACAGAACGACGCGGAATGATTTACATCGTATTGAACTCACCACTCACAGTGTCGGCTTGGTATGGCGGTTTGCTTCCCGACCTGTCGCGTAACTTTGTGCGTCCTGCCGTCTGGGTGAACAGTTTAGACTACACCGTTCGCATAGGCGAAGCCGTTTTAGGCATACGAAAGTTCATCAACATGCAGAAAAACGCTTTTCCGCCGACGCAGGTGTTTCAGTTTAGGGGTAAGCCCAGCCCAAAGACGATGTTGAACATGGCATGGAACCTATGGCGCAGGCAACACGAAGCGTATTTATTACGCAGAAGCCAAGCCGAAGATTAGGCACAAAACAGCAAAGGGGGTAAACGAAATGAAGTCTCTAAACAAACCTGAGGTTAACGTCACATTAAAACCAGAACGCTGTTCCGTTCATTTTAGCGACGGCACTTTGTTAACGGTTACTGTTGACGGCGCAATAAGTTTCAAAAACGCCGAAACGTCGTTTGCGTATGAACCGTCGCGTTTAAAAAAGAACCAGACCAGTCTAGAAAGCTTAGACGAAACCGTTTTTACTTCCAAAACGATAAATCTCAGGGAAGGTTTCTTTTTCAACATTCGGGTAGAAAAAACCGAAAGGCTAAGAGTAGACGTTTTCTTCTCTGAGGCAGACGAAGCTGGAACATTGGTTAGCGGTTGCTTCATCACAAAAGAAGCAACGTCTGCTAACGACTGGGCTGTGAGTTTCGTCAACAGCGACAGGTTCCTTATCAATCTGTCGGAAGTGTTGGTCACCGAATAAGCCAAACGCAACAGAAAGGGGGCAACTCCAATGCAACGACCGATGGAACTGACGCTGTTCCAAAACGACTGGGTGTTGAAGACCAACCATGTCGCTATTCGTTTCGGCAAAGACAGGGTGTTTTTTGAAGAGAACGGCGGAATAGAGATAACGGCAACGCCGTATGGTTTCGTAACAGACCCGCAGACGCTGTTGACGCAGACCTATGTGAAGAACGAAAACGAAAGCGCATGGTGGTGTCAGCTACACGAACAGCGTTTGCTTTTGCGTGTGGCGTTTCGTAGAAAGCCCTTAGGCAGGCGTTTTTACGAAATAGACGCTGTCGTTGAAAACGAAGGCAACGAAGAAGACGTTGCTTTTCGGTTGCGGTTAAAACTAAACAACAACGGCGACATTGATTACTTTTTTGTTTCCGACACACGTTTAGTTGACGATTTTCTGCGCAGGCTAATGTTGTTGCTGTTGTGGAAGCAACAGACTGTGCAGATGTCCAGTGTGTAACACACACACAATTACAGCAGAGGCGGAGACTGACGGATGCCGTCTCTGCTTTTTTTGTGTTTGTGGAAAGGCTGGAAAACCGTCGGAAGCGGGTTTTTATATTAATATAAGTGTAAGGTGCTTTACGGGTATTTATACTTGTTTTTGCCGTAAGGTCTAAAGAAGCCGTTCGTTTTGAGGCATAATAAGAATGGAAAACCAAAAACCAAAAGGGGGATACGAAAATGTTCGGACGTTTCTTCAAGCAAAAGCAAAACCAGTTAGACGCCTATGGTGTAATGTATCTGCATGTTCAGAAAGACGGTAAGCCGTTTTGCATTCTGAACATCGGGAATGCCTTATGCAGAGTGATAGGCGAAACTGGTTACGGCATTACCTTCGTTCCGAAGGAGAAACGGTTTTGCGTCTGGGGTACGCATGACTGGGACTTCGGAAACTTGGAACAGGAACAGAGGCTATTGAAACTCGAAGCGAACACCAAGCAGGCAGAAGAAGCCGAAGAAACCGAAGAAGAGTTAGCCAAACCCGATGTGTATTCTGTCGTGGAACAGAACACCCTCATTCGGGTGCTTATTTGGCGAAACGGTTCTTATGTTATAGAGTTTCACAGCAACGAGAAGCACTGCCGTGTTCAGTGGACAAAAGAGGCAGACGGCTTCGGTTTTACGGCTAACCTCTTCGGCGACCCATCAATTATACTGGAGTTTGCCGAAGCTGCGCTAAACGCGGAACCGACGTATTCGCTTTAGCGTCTAACAGGCGAAAACCAAAAAGAAGGAGAGGACAAAATGGAAGGCTACCTGACTTTACACAAAGACGGTTGCCTCATTGTGGTTGGCGACAGCACCGTAAGGGTGGAAAACTCCTTAAGCGGGTGCATCATTACGCCAAGCAGGGGCTTAGCCAACGTTTGGTGTCCTGTTGAAGGCAACCGTTTGAGGTTTGAGGTTTTGCAGTTTGAACCCGTACCCTCCAAAAGCGTAGCAGAGGCGTTTGCAATTCAACGTAACGAATGGACGCTTCAGCTATACCGATGGAACGACATCGCTTCCTACGTGTTGGAACTCTGGTTAAACGACTTCTGCGTAGCTTCGTTGGAGTGGTGGAATAACGAAGACGGTGTAACGGCTTACGTAGAAGGCGTAGCGAAGGAGTTTATTCGCTTTGCCGAAACGATAGTCAGACAAAAGGGGGAAAACGAACGATGAAAACCACAATCCTTGAAGCGCATGGTGAAGTAGGCGACTTTATTTTCTGGTTCAATCTGCTTTGCCAAAGGGTTTACAGCGGTGGTCTTCTACGTTTGAGAAGCGAAGCAGAAACGGAACCAGAGGGGACTATCGGAAGGTATGCCTACGTTAACGACGGTAGCTGGGTGGAAGTCCCTGCGCTGTCGGTAGATTACCGTAACGGTTTTCTGCCGTTTGGTAGCTACGTGTTTTCTGTTGAAGGACACGGCTTTTCTGCGTCAGGTTGCGATTTTTACCTATATAGAGGTATCAGTTACCCCGAAGCCAAACAGCCGAAGCAGGAAGGAACCTTTCGGGTAAAGAACGACGCCAAGTTTTTGGCAGAGAAGGTGGTGCAGGCTTGGCGAAAACTTGGCGGAACAGCGGAACTCAAAAAAGACCACAGTGCTTTAGTGTGCGTAGGCAAAGAGGACGTCTGGGTTTCGCTGTATGCGTAGCGTCAGGGGATTGGGCGGTTTACGAAAAGCCCAATCTCCTTTTTAAAAACCAGCAAAAAAGCCGAAAGAAAATCGCAACGTTGTGTGGTATAATCAAAACAGAAACGAAACCAAAGGAAGGGGTGCAAACCGATGAAAGACGCAACCGCGAAAAAAGTAACCGCTTTTAACGTCGTAGGCATTGACCCAAGCCGTTACTGGATGGACGGTTACGGGTATTGGACTGAGGATGGAAAAGTCTACGAGGACGCAGTGCTGGTAACCCTTACGAAAGAGGACGCGTTCTGGGTATCCGTTACCTGTGGACAACTGTGCTTTCTCCACGTAGATATGGAGACCCAAAACCCAAACGGCTACCTGCTGGAAGAAGCAGAGGCGGTGTTGAAAGACCTTTTTGAGAGGGGTGATGTTACGGGTTACACCGTAATTACCAACCCTTCGCGGTTAGAAGGCATTCCAGAGTGCTTCAGTGTTCTCAGCAAAGAGGAAGCCGAAAAACTGGGCGTTATCCGATGGAGACTGCGTCCAGTATACTACGAGTTTGTCTACACCAAGCAGATGGAGTAAGCAACGAAAGGGGAACGAATGAAAACGTTCGTTCCCCGATAAGCCAACCAAAGGAAGGAGTAACGAAAATGAAAACCATCGCAACAGAACCAACCAACCAGTTTAGCGTCGTTGGTGTTGACCCAACCCGATTTTTCTGGACAGACGGCATCGGGTTTTGGAGAGAGGACGGAAAAGTATTCCGCGATGACGTCATTGTCGCCCTGAACCAAAGAGATGCGTATTGGGTTGCCGTTTCGTGTGGACAGATATGCTTTTTGTATGTAGACTTCGCTTCTAAGCCAAACGGGTTTTTGCTGAAGGCTGAAGAAGAAGAACTGTCTACGCTGTTCCAAAACGGCAAAATCTCAGGGTATACCGTTTTGCAAAGAAACCCTGAGGGTGTTCCCCAGTGTTTTACCGTCGTTAGCCCAGAAGAGGCAGAAGAGTTAAACGTAGACAAAACCAAACTACAACCCGTGTATTACGAGTTTGTCTACGTGTAGTAAATAAGCGTAGAAGGGAAACGGAAAACCGCCGTTTCCCTTTCTACAGACAGAGAACCAACCAACCAAACAGCAAAGGGGGAAAAGAAAATGAACATCACCGAAGTCATGTCCTACAAGGCGTTTCCGCCTGAGTATGCAATCTCTTTTCTGCGAAAAATCCGACACTGTGTTCCGTTTGAAGCGGTTACCCAAGAGGGCTTTTGCCCTGTTGGAAGCTACTTGGTTCCGTTCGTTAATCGGTTGGGACAACCCGTAGCATGGATACCCTTTGGGGAAAACCAACCGAACAGCAAAAGCGTGTTCATTCGCATTCCGTATCCTGCAGACCCAACCAGAGTGTTTCGCGTCAACGAGGACGGCACTCTAGAAGTCGTTTGCAGAACGGCAAACGAAGACTGGTAAACCGTGAAGGAAGGAAGGTGAACTACAATGACTGTTACAATTTCTATAATTGCAACATTAGTTTTCCTTTTATGCGCTAAAGCGAAGGGGTTGGAACTGGATTGGTATATCCGCTGGAACATGGAAAACCTGCCTTTTACAGCAACGCTGTTGCTTTATCCACAAGCGGAAAAGCTTTGGCGATGGTTGCGGTTTTGGTTGTATGCGTAATATGACGTAAAGGCAAAAGAAAACGACAGAATAGACAAAACCGAAGCCAAAAGAGAAGCCAAAGAAGCGAAGAAAAACGAAAAGAAAAGAAAAGAAGAGTGAAGAGTGAAGAGAAGAGAGAAAGGAAAAGTCGCAAACCCGCGTGTTCGTTTCCGTCCCCCCAACGGGTTTGCGTCTTTTTTTTGTGTTTTTACGGTTTTGTAGGATTAAAGACAAATCTAATAGAGTTGCGGTATTGGTAAAAGCAATTACAAACCAAGCGACGTTACGGTGTTGGCGGGGCTAATGACAAAACAAGTAACGATGCGGGGTTGGTAAGACGAATGACAAACCCAGTCGCGTTACGGGGGTTAATGAAAGTAATGACAAATCAGGTAACGTCGCTGGGTTGGTAAAAGTAATTACAAATCAGGTAGCACTGCGGGGTTAATGAAAGTAATGACAAATCAGGTAGCGGTGCGGGGGTTTGAAAAAGAAAAACAAATCAGGTGAAATTACTAGGTCGTCGCGGGGGTCTGTAGGGGGTGTGGGAAAGCTGGTAATTTCGCGGGGGCGTTCCGTGTCCGCATTCCGACCTCTTCCCCCTTTTTGGTTCTAAAAGCAAAAAATTGCATTTTATTATTATACACCGTTTTCTCCTTCGTTTATCAACACCGAAGTCGGTCTGGTGTATTTTTGTTGTTGTTGTTTTGTTTATTTGTTGTTACACAGCACCGCGTGTGCAGACCCAGAGGAGTGCTTGGAGTTTTCTTGGTTCCATTGGTTTTGTTGGGTCTACATACATTGCATTTTTCATGATTTCTTCGCTAAAAGCCATTGGCACTCCGCCTTCTCTGAGTTTATCAACGTGTGCTTTATACAAATCCCAGAGTGCTTTTTTGTTTTTCCCTGTTAGGATTTCCTCTTTGCCGTGTTGGAATATTTCTTCTATTGCTACTTCCTTTGTTCCGTCAAACAGCTGTTTGAGTTCTTCGTTTTTCGCCGACTGTTGTATTTTTCGGTAAAACGGGTGTGTTGGCAGAATGAACACGTTGCCGTCTTGGTCATAGCGAATGTTCATAAAATGGCTTAAGGCGTTTTCTAGTTCTTTCAGCACCGTCGCCCCTGCTGGTTCCGTTCCTGCTTGGTAAACGCTATGCCACTCTTCACCAAACCGACGCAAATAGACTTTTGTAAGGTTAGTGAGACGCGACGCTTTTTCTTTGGTAGCTTCTGTTTGTTCAGACGCAAAGAACATGCGCTTTTGTTTCCATTCGTTGCGTATTTGGTTCAACGGGGTGTTTTCGGGTGCTGTGTTTATAGCGTTAAACGTTGCCAAGTCGTGATTTTCCATTTCAAAAACACCGATATTTTCTGTTTTTCGTTGATAGACTTTACCCGTTTCAAAATCTTTGACGGCGACGTTTACGGTTTTGTTTCGTTTGTTGTAACTAAACTCCACGTCAAAGCCATACGGCAGCAATGCCTGTCGGTATTTCTGCTGTAAAGCCTTCAGGCGCAGTTCGTTGGGTTCGCCTGTCGTGTTGACGCCTGTTTCTGCTTCGCGTAGCAGGTTATGGATGTTAGCGTTCATCCAGACATCATAGACCACTGACGGCAACAAAGAGGAACCCAAGCCCAGCCTATCGGCTAAGGTTTTGAATACGACGCTTAAGCCAAAAGATTTGACCTTTGTGGCTTCAGCACCGAAGTGTGTGATGTAGTAGTCTCGTAGTGCGTTGCCGAACACCGACTGTGCGCCTATGGGTGCTGTTTTGACAGCCTGTGCTTCGGCTGACGGCTTTTCTCCGAAGCGCAGCTGTTTTTCGCGTTCAATAAACGCTTTGCCCAAGTCTTTCAGCATGGTAAGGTTGGCTTTTTCAATGGCGTCTGCTGTGTTGTTGTAAAACCGCATGAAATCGTCAAACGTCCATTTGGCTTGAACCGTTGGTTCTTTGGTAACAGGGTCTATGTCGCCCAGTTCTGGTGTAGCCAAAGCGTCAAGGTAAAGCAGAACGCCCTTTCGCAATTTGTTAAAGTCTATACCAGCCGTTTTAACGGTTATTTCTTGGTTTTCGCTTAGTTTAAATCTAACGTCCACCGCTTTGCTTCCTTCTGGTATGTTTAGGGTAGGCGGTTGTATTTCTGTGAAAACGTCGGTTGCTTTTGGGTTCTCTTTTTTCAGCACTTCGGTAAGAACGGTTTCTTGTTTTGTTTTTTGTTCTAATGTTTTTGCCTTTCTTTTTTCTTCTGTTGTTTCTTCGCTTCGGCGAAACTCAGCCCCGCTAAGCAGAAACCCTGTGCCTTTTTCCACCGAAAGCTTTTCGTCAATTTTGTTCAAAACAGCCCTGAACCACTTATGGTTTTCGGGTTGGACGATGTCCTCAACAAACTGAACAAACGTTTTGGGTTTGTTGTCTGTCGTTTTTATGTAATCTTCATAAACTTCCTTAAGGCTGTTCTCTGCAACGAGAACGCCAAGCAGTGTCATCAAGACGTTTTGCTTAACTGGAGTAGCAGGCGAAGTAATAGCCATCAGTCCGCCTGCGCCTACCATGCGTCGCATAAACATCGCTTCGTCTCCCCCGCCGAAAACACCCGTTTGGTCGTATTGAATGCGCTTAATCAGCCCCTGCAGTGCTTTTTCAACGTTGTCATACCATGCGACGGCTTTCTTTTCGGCTTCCGTTAAATCTAAGCCGTCGGCTTTGGCTTTCTTTGTGGACGATTTTTCGGCTTCGTTGAAGGCATGAAGTTCCTGCGTTTCAGCCGTCGGCGTTTGCGCTTCCCTAAAGCTTTGGATAACGTCCTGTAATCGCAGTGCTTTGCCTGTCAAACGGTGCGACGCCACACCTGAACCAGCACCTGTTTTGGCTGAAGCGATGTCCTGAAGCATCTTGAAAGCCTGCTTCATGTCGTCGTCAGACAAATCAGCAGAAACGACCGTCTCCCAAAGCTTAGCCAAACCGCCGTCGGGTGACATGAAGTCGCCGTCGGTGACAAACGTCCAATTTTGTTTTAACGTCGTGTTGCCGTTCATCTGTTTTCTCCCCTTAGTCCGCGTTGTGCTACAGGAACGTTGCCCTGCGAAGGCACAAACTGTTTTTTGACGGTGTTAGACCAACGGTTAAAGGCTTCCAACAGCAACTGAGACGACGCCCCTTTGCTGGTTTGCATCATCAGGTTCTGGAACAACCGTTGTGCTTCGGCTAATTCAATGCCAAGCGGTTTGCCGTCTACGGTGTAACGCGGTGTGCGACCCATTTTGGCTAAAACCCACGAAGCCACAGCCACTGGGTCTACGCCGTTGGGCTTAATCAACAACGGCGGTTCCAAAGGAACGTTGCTTTCGTTCATGCGAATGGCGTCAACGTTGGTCTTCAACCAGTTCTGAATGACTTCGCGGTTGCCTGCTTTGACGGCGTCTAAAAGCTGTGCATACACGCGATTGATGTCGTCAATAGCGTCAACGCCTCTGTAAAACCTTTCGGCGGAAGTAACCAAAATGTTCAAAATGTCCCATTTGTCGGTGCGCTGACGGAAAGCACCGCGTTCGCGTAGCTGGTCGTAAATCATACTCATCGTTTCCATCTGTGCCCTGATGTATTCTCTGGGCAACGTAGGATTGAAGCCTACAGCTGGATTTAATAACATGTCGCTAACGTCTTTGTCAAGGTTGCGCAAACGAAAACCCGCGTCGTATAGTTCATGCGCCTTGAAACGCTGATGTTCGGCTTCACGCAGAAACGGTTCCATTGCTTCCTCTGCTTCACGTAGGTTGCCTGTTTTGTTTAAGACGTTGATATAAGCCTTTTTGGCTTCGCTTAGCAACCGTGAAGCGTTGCGCAGGTGCTGTTCTGCTTTGGTAACCATCAGTTTGTCGGGGTCAATGGTATACATAGACATCAACGCTTCCCACCAAGTGCTTTCGTTGTATTGCTTCAAGGCTTCCTCAACGTTGGTTTCGGCTTCCATGTCCTTAATATAGTTGCTGACGAGACGCTTTGGAACAATAGGAACGGGAACGTTATCGCCCAAATGCTGAACGATTTTCTTGATTTTCTCTTCTGGTGGGTCTGTTTTGCGGTAAATCTCTGCGCCTGTGAACAAATCGCGGTTCAACAAAATCTCAAAGAAAGTAGGCACTACCGTCCCCATACGGCTTCGGATTTCTTTGAGGTAAGTGTCTACGTCCAACATGTTGTTCGCTATTCGTTCCAACGGCAACAAAGCACCGAACGGCAAAAAGTAACTGAAATCAATGATTTTGATTTTGCCGTTTTTGTCTCGGTAACCGATGGCTAACGGGTTATCACGCAAATACCCCTTCAACACGTTGACGTCAGCCATCTGCTGAGGGTCGTCGGCGTTTGCTATTTTTTCACCCGTCGCCAAAGCATGGAACATGCGCTGTAAGAAAACGCTTCGCGACGTCCAGTCGGAAAGCAACACGTTGATGATTTTGGCTTCCCATGTGATGAACGGAAACAGACCCGTATACCGACGCAGAAAATGTATAGCAGGCGGAACGTCGTTGTAGTCTATCAAATACTTTTCAGCAACAGCAACGCGAATAGCCATGCTGTCCTTTGCTTTGCCTACAAAGAACCTTTCGTTCATGTTAAAGTTCTTTAATATCATTTCGGGTGGTGTGTCTTTAAAAACATCTTCCAGTGCATGAACAAAAGCTATTTTGCCTAAGGCTTCGCTAAGGCTTCTAAGCTGTTGCATCTGCTTAAAGAAAGGCAACTGACCTATTTTGTAAAGCCAACGCTTGGGTGCTGAGGCTTCGGCTAAGCCCCACAGCACCTCGTGTTCTAGGTTTCCGATGGTGTCAGCAATAGTATAAGCCGACGGCGAAAACTTGGCGTATTCCTGAAAAACGATGTCGCCGTTGCGAATACTGCGCCAAGAGTTTAAATACCATTTCAGTATTTTGGGATACTGATAAGGTGCTAAATCCATGCCGAAAGCAACACTGCCTGCGTTGGAAACAAAATCGCGAACAATCGCCAACGGCGACCAAACCACCAGTGCTTTCTTGAGGTAGTTATTAAAAGCATCAAGCCAACCTTTCCACAGCCTGTCGTCGCCCTGCGTCAGACGATGTAGAACGTTGGAAATGTATTCTGTGGAATACAGCCCATCCAGTTGCGTTCCTGTGCCTTCAATACGCTTGAAAAGCGTCGCCGTCGGGGTTTCGCTGAAAAACTCAAAGCCTTTCATGTAGCGTGTTTGAGACAGTTCGTTCAATATGCGGTTGGCTTCGTGTAACACGGTGTCTTTACGCCACATTAAAGCACCGAAGTAACTAAATACGTCGTTGCGCAAACGACTTAGCATGTGGTTGTCTTCTTCTATGGAACGCAACGCGGTTATCATGTCGGCGATTTTGTCGGTGTTCTCTAAAGCATAGTGCAAATCCGAAGCCTCTTTAATCCTTCCTATGCTTTCAAGACGACCAGCATAGTCCGCCAACGCCTGTTTCCATGTGCCCCAGTTGAAAATCGTCGCTTCCAGCCCTTTTTCTGTTTCTGGAACAACCCCCAACGTGGTGCTTATGATTTTTTGGACGTGTTTGTTAGCGTCTAAAACGGAAAACAAAATCTTTTCATCTAGACCCGAAGCAAAAGCAACGTCCCTCAGAAACTGAACGGCTTCGCGTTCGGTTTGCATGACAACGGGTCGCAAATGGTTGACGTCTCCGCCAACCCAACGCTGAACCTCTGAAGGCAGTTCGTTTAAGCTTTTGCCCTGTGCTTCAATGGCGTGTATGACACGGCTACGCAAAACGTCTTCAATGTGAACGGCAGAACCGCCAACATCACTCATGATGTTGTAAGCAAACTCTAACGAAGGCAAACTCAACAACGCGGAAAGCTTAGCGGTCTGCGTCGCTACGGCGTTGGAACACTTTGAAAGAAGCACCTCTAAGTCGCCAAGTCCGTTCCTTTCTAACATTGAACGCAAAGCACCTAACTCCATTTCAATGTTGTCTAACCGCTGACCCTGCATAGACTGCAAATGCTGTAGCACCTGCTTGGCGGTCTTTGGGTTCTCTAGTTTTTCTAGTGCATCAACAAGAACACCAAATGCGTCGTCGCCTTCCCGACCCAGTCGGTTGGCTAAAGCTTTGACGTTCACTCCGCGTGAACCCAAATAAATGGTTATCATGTCGGCAATGGCTTTGCGTTCAGACGGGTCTCCGCTTCGCAACATCAACGCCAACGAACGACCTAAGCGGTTCGCGACGTCGGGTCTGTAGGGCTTAATGATTTTCTCAATCAGCCTCTGTTCTTCTTCAGACAAATCAGGCGTTCGCCAATCGGTTTTGCTGAAATCGACGCCTGATGTCCATATCCTTTGCACTTCGTCAACGGTTTTCGTTGGCGACAAGTAAAACTGCAGGAACAAATGCGGGTTATCCAAAACGCCGTCCAGCTGTTTGACAAAGGCGTCGTCAATGGTTTTGTCGCCAAGCACCAAATGGTAATCGCCGTTGATGATGGTTTGAATGACCTTCATGTCGGGTGCGTAACCGCGTTCGTTAGCCCATGCTTTGATGACTTCATAAGCCCTGTCGGGGTCGGCGTCGGCTTTTTGTAGTATTTCAATCACTTCGTCATTGAACGGCAAACCCGTCAAAGCGAACATGGACATAGCCAACGATTTGCGAACGCTTCTGTTGACGGTCTCTTTGGCTTCCTGTTCGCTTAAACCCAAATCCATGTATTGCTGTATGCGTTCTTCTATTTTCTTTCGCGTCTTTACCAGTCCGTCAACGGCGTCGCCGAAACGGCTATATAAGCCCTCTGGGTCGTTTTCCAGCATTCTGCCAAAACGACCTCCGCCGTTTATCAAAAACTCTTCTATGTCGGCGATGTTCTGCTTCGCCTGTTCCACCTGCGCATTACGAATGCGCTGTAACGGCGAAAGAACACGCATGAACTGAACGCTTTTTTCCGTAAGCGGAATACCGACGTTCTTTTCTAGTGTAGCTACGGCTTTTTCTGCCATTCTGCCCATCGGCGTTTTGGAGACAACGTTGGAAAGGCTTTTGATGCCCATGCCTGCTAAACGAAACTCCGCTTTGGGAACAACCCAAGCCACTTTGGAGACACCGTTAAACAAAGAATTGGGAATAGGCGTAACAACGTCCGTTCCATACAGAAAAGCGGAATACGCCTCTTCTGCCGTTGTGGCTTCGCTGACGGAAACCACTTCACGTCCTTCCATCTCCATCTGCTGACGAAACGCAGGAAGCATAGACGCCCTTACCTGAGAAACAAGCATAGCACCCGTCGCTTTGTCTCTAATATAAACGGTGCGTGTAGGGGCAATGCCCAAACCTTCGGCTGCCATATCAATCACCATAGAAAGAACACCAATGCGCTTCCAGTCCAACCATTTCAAATACTGCTTGGCGTAAAGGTCTTTTACCTGCACAGACCGTTCATCGCCTGTTGCCATTGCGCCGAGTTTCCCTAAGCCGAACCCCAGACCCGCTAAACCCCTACCTAAATCTACCCAAACGTCGCCGATAACGTCAAAAGCGTTAAGAACGGTATCCAACAAAACAGCACCCGTCGCTTTTAAAGCCGTCGCGGTGTCGTGAATGCTTTCTATGGTGTTGATGATGTCCATTTGACGGTTCCAGCGACGCTTGAAGGTTTCGCCTGCACCCGAAACGTCGCCCATCAACAGGTTGCCTAAAGCACCCGTTGCGCCTGTGAAACCACCTGTAGAACCCGCCGAAATGTAACCTATGCCCTTCAAAAGCGTTTTCCAACCCTGCAACCACAACGGCTGTTCTTTTTCTTCAGCCGTAGTGCTAAAAGAGAGTTCACCGCGTCGCAGGGCTTCTTGGTAACGCCTCATGTTCTCTTCAAAGTAGTTGGGCATAAAAGACACCACCTCGTTGTTTTATTTTAAAGCTTTCATTACCGTAGGTTCCTTTTGTTGGGTCATTCTCCACCACATAGACTTGGCTATCTCTTTGTTGCCTGTAACCTTTGTGCCGTAGTTGATGACGAACCGATAAACCTCTTCTTCTGTAGCAGGTCGCCCCAGTGCTTCGGAAGCCAACGCCTGTGCGCCTTTAAACCAACTCCTTCGCATGGTTTCGTTGGTTGCGTATTCGTTGAACAAATACGTGATGTTCGGCGAAACCTTCTTGGTAGACATTAAGGTGTATAAGCCACTCAGTGTGTAAAACGTGGATATTTGGGGGTCATAACCCAAATCTTTCATCGTTTTTGCTACGTGTTGGTCTATGTCCAAAAAGGCTTTCTTTAATTCTTTTGGTTCGGGGACAACGTCGCCTGTTAACGCTTTGTGGATAAGCGACACGTCGCTTACTGTGTCAAATAAAACCCTTTTTCTTAAAGCCTCTGCCTGCGCTTCCTTTTGTGCCTGTTCTGCCTGTTTCATTCCCAAAAGCTTAGCGTCCAAAGCGTTTTTAAACGCCAATACGCTTTTTTCTAGTTCAGTCTGTTTTTCCATTAAGCCAATACGTAAATTGTATTCTGCTTTGTTGTTGTTGGCTTGTAAAAGAAACAACGACATGGCTTCGTCGTTTGTGAAAACGCTTTCTAAACCGTTGGCTTTTAATATGCGTTCCACGTCCCTTTTCGTTGGCGGATTGACGTCTTTCCAGCTACCAACAACAGTTTGAAGCATTGAATAAAACTTCGTTTTGGATAACAAACGGGTGTCGTTCGGGTCTAAACCTTTAGCCCACTCCGAAATGGCAGGGTTAGGGTTCTTTTGCAAAAACTCAACGCTTCTTTTGGGGTCGCCGAACATCTGAACGGTTTCGCCAAGCAACGTAAGCAAATAGCCCTGCATTTGTAAACCCAACATCTGCCTGCGGTCTGCGCTTTCTTCTCGTCTAATCTGCAATTCGGCTTTTTGGATTTCCTGCATGATGGTATAATGCCTTTCCATAAAAGCCTGTTGCTTTTCGGAAAGTTCCATCTGCCTCTTGGACATCTCCATCTGGAAGGCTTTGTATTTTTCTTCTAGTTCTCTCTGCTTTATGCCTTCCAAAAACTGCGCCAACACCACAGACTGCTGTTGTTCCAGTCTGCGCTGTTCCTCTTGTTCTTGGCGTTGGCGCATTCTGCCTTCCAAATAGCCTTTTAGAAAATGAACAAGCGTAACGTCCGCCATGTTGGTCACCACCGATTTTGCAACATCATGGCTATCAGAAACCCTAACAGCCTCTCTGGGTCTGTTAAATCAAACATGTCGGGATTGAAACCGCCGAAAAGTTTCTTTCGTTTCTTTGCGTTCTCCCCTGCAACGTTGACGCCTTTAGCACCGCTTAATGCGCCCTGTGCTGTGCGCATAAAGTCCACGTTGTTCGTTGCCCTTTGACGCAACAGTTCTCGGATAACGTCGTCAGCAGAAAGAGAAACAGGCTTCAGGTCAAACACTTTAACCACTCCTCATCATGGAGAGAATAAGCAAAATGGGCATGTATTTTTCTAAAGCGTCTTTTTTGGTGTCCTCTTCTCCTAATAAGCCGTAACCGATTGTTCTAAAGTCTTCAACGTCCTCAGGATTTAAACGTTTCGCCATGCGTTCTATCAAAACAGGCAACGCCCTTTGTCTTTGGTTGGTAGGCAAAACGCCCAGCATCATACGCAGACGCGAAACGGCTTCGTCAAAGCTTATCGTTGACGTCGGCGTTTCAACGGAAGCCGTTGGCGTCGGCGTCGGTGATGGCGTTGACTTTGGTGCGTTGGCTTTTGACTTCTCTTCTAAGAGTTTCGTGATGTCCGCAAAGGGCTTTTCGCCCAGTTTCTTCGTGGCACTGGTTCTTAAAAGACTTTCAAGCCTGCCCATTGGAGTGGCATTTAAAAGGTCACCTGCAGTAAGGATTGAAGCTTTGTTTTCGTTCATGTCCATTTCACCCCCTACTTTTGCTACCTGCGTTGGTCAAAATACAACATACCCAATATGGAAGCCAACTGTGCATTCAAGGCGTCGCGTTGTGCCCTTATCTGTTCGTCTAAAGCCCTCTGCTGTTGAGAAAGACCTACCGCTTGGCTGTAACCGCCGACGCCTGTATTCAACAGACTGCCAACCAAATCAGTCAAACCAGAAAGCGCAGCCATAGGCGCAGAAGAGTAGCCAATCAAAGAACCAATGGCATTCGTTGCCTGTATTTGCTGGTTTATTTTGGCTTGTCTCATCTGTTCCCTGACGTTGAAATACTGTTCTTCGCTGTTAGCCTTTGCAATGGCTTCTGCCATAGCGGGAGAAAGACCCGCCGACACCAGTCTGCCAATGTTCGTTCTTTCGCTTTCTTCTGCGGTTTTTAGGGTTTCGCGAACAGGCAAAAACGGCGTTTCTAAAGCCTTTGCTAAGTTGCCAACGGCTTCTTTGTAAGCGTTGTAGCTTTGAAGGTAGCGCATTCTTTCTTCTTCTGCACTTCGTTTGAACAAAGGAATAAGCTGTTCGGCTTCCTCAAGTCCGCGACCTATTGCCCTGCCCATCTGCTGACGCAGAAAAACAAGGTTCGGGTCTTCTTGTGGTCTACTTCTTCGGCGACCGAAAAGACCGCCAAAAAGGTTGCCCAAAAACTGTGTTCCAAGACCTACAGCTATGCCTTCAAGAACGCCTGTCATAACCACCACCCCTATAGGTTATTTAATATGGTCAACGCTTGAGACAGCGTCAAATAGTTCTTTGTTTCATAAATGATTTCTTTTCCACCAGACGCTTCGCCTTCGCGTGTCCATGTGTAAGAACCGTCGTCCCATCTGTAGGTTTCAGTGGTTGGATTGGCTAAAATGCGTCGCCTCTCCGTTTTCTGTCTTTCGGACTGACTGTAAAGCGCATTGAAAACGACCGATTTCCCACGCGATTTCACCTTTGCTGCTAACAGGTTCTGAAACGTAGCAGGTGGCGTTTCTCCTAATAAATCTATCATAACAAAGGTGTTCTTGTCAAGTTCTGGAAGCGTGTCTAAAGAAAAAATATACACAGGCGGTGGCGATTTTATTTGCATTATCTCTCCCATTACTCCTGTAGGTTCCATTGCGTCGATGGCATCCACCCAAAGCTGGGGTAACAAACCGTAGTTAATGGTGTTACCGCTTCTGGTTCCTACAACAAACTCATGCAGTTGCCACCACCAGTGGTCGTTCATATGCCACCTTTGGGTTCTTTCATAGTTATAAAGCCCAATGCTGGTTTGGTTTGGGTTCCTTTGTCCGCTGTTTATGCCTATCCAGTGCGCCCAGTTCTTTGCGTAGGTCGTTCTGAAAAGACCAACGAAAACACAACGATACAGTTCAGGTCGTTGATTGATGGTGCTGTTTCTTAGTTCTTCTAGAAACTCCTCTCCGCTTAAAGCATCGGTTCCCCAAACATTTGAACGCCCACCAGTGTCGCGACACCTTTCGCGATACGTAGTGCTTAATCCGCCAACGGCTAAAACAAAAATCTGTCGTTCTGCTAACATAATCAGAAGCTGACGCTGAAAAGCCAACGGCTTAGAGACAAAAAAGGAGTGCGCAGCCAACACGCCTATTCTGTCCGAACCGTATACAGAAGTAAAAACTTCGCCGCGTGGAAGCGCATCCATTGTTTCAAAAACTCCCCGTTTAATGGCTTCTCTCTCCGTGTCTGTTAAAGGCATAGAACCACCCCCTGTTCACTTGAATACCACGAAACCACACGCCGTCCAGCATGGGTAAACCAGTCCGCTTTCTTGTGTGTAACGCCGTGTTACCGTGATGACTTCGGAACCGCCTGTCTCTAAATCAAAAAAGCCGAAACCGTAGCCGTCAACGTCTACAGAGAAATCGTAAACGTTGTCTGTATGAACGCGAAAGCTTAGCGTTTTGTTCGACTGATTGCTGTTCACAATGAACATTAAATTGTGTTTTACTTCCTGTTTCCTGCCTGCGTTCATACCAAACGATGCAGAAGCGTCAGAAGCAGGTTGGGCTTGGGCTTCGAAGACTAAAGTGCGCATTCGTCCGCTGTTGGTTACCGCTACGTAAACGCTTCCGCCACCCGTCTTTGTGGCATAAACGGCTTCAGGTTCGGGTAACAGAACAAACGCCTGCAACAACGCACCGCCGAGAGTTTTTACTGTTTGGCTTGTTGTAGGCTGGTCTATCCGCTGCCAACCGTTGTTGTAAATGTATAAGCCGTTGCAATAAACAAGGTCACCTTTTGAAGCAGAGGACGGCAAAGACGTAACGACAGGAACGGAAAACTCCGTCGGTCGGTCTTCTTGTTCCCAGTGTTGTTTTCTTCTTTGAAAGGCTTCCTGAAGTGGCTTTGCTTTCCGAATGCCAACGTTCAGAAAGTCTATTTCTCTGTCTAGTTTCTCTGGGTGCTGAATGATTTTACTCATACTCTCCACCCCGTTTCGTGGATGTTGTGGATGTCGCCGTATTTCTCCATGTCCACCCAAAGATTTAAAAGCCTCACTCTAGGCGAAACGATGCTTCTAATGGTTTCGTTCATTTCTGAAGAAAGAGGCGTTACGTAATTGTTTGTTAAAACAAAACGTAACCTTATAATCAGTTCTTCGGTGACTATGTGCGGTAAATCGAAAACATGGTCTCCGTTGCCAACGGTTTCTATCACTTGGTAGTCAGGTTGGTCAGAATTGTCTTTTGGCATGTTGCCTTTTCTGTATACCCTTAAGTTAGTCATAATGTCACCAGAAGCGTTCGTGGATAAACGGATTTTGATGGCTTTGAATAAAGCCAAACCGCCTTCTGGTGGCTTTATCGGCGGAAAAATGACGTCCATAACGTTTTCGTCTTCATGCACCAACAAACCAACGGCGTTACCAGCTGAAAGCAAACCGCCGTCTAGGAATAAACTAGTATTAGGCATGTTTATTCACCCCACGCGAATACTCGTAAACGGTCGTGTAACCCGCTGACGTTGCCGTCTTGGCTTATCCTGAAGTATCTGCCGTCTTGAAGAACAATGTCTACATAGTCTCTGAATACGCGAACATAGGTTGGCTGCGTCGTTATTCTTTTGCCTTCTATTATATCAAGATTTATCGGCAACTGCAACAACTCTTCGTTGGTTGTAAACAAAAAAGCACCACGCCACGAAACAATAACCAAACCCAACCTCGTCTTCTTAATAGCCGTCCGAGAGGTCGGCGTCGGCAAAAAAACAGGCTGAAGCACAAAACCGCCTTCGGTTTCAAACAGCCTGTACCAACCGAAACGGGTCTGAACCAAAAGATGACTGCCCCAACGAAAGATGTTTTCTACAGTGCTGTCTAGAACAAAAACAGGCGTGTCCGCGTCCATCCAGAACGGTCTTGACGGTTCGCTGATAATGATTTTGTTGTCCATACCGTAAATTACTCGTCCGTTGCTGGTGTTTAAAGCCGTAACAGGTTCTATAGGCACAGGCACAACGTCTGGTAACACGTCGTTGCTGATAAAGTCAGCAGGCGTGGTGTCCTGAAACGACGTCATCGTCCACCAGTCGCCGACGTTCACCTCTGCGATTTTGACGTAAACGTTAACTATTTCCGTCCAACGGTAAATGAAAACTCTGTCTATGCTGGTAGGTGCGCTTCCGCTGACGTTGGGATGCAGATAAATCGCGTAGTCTTTTTCTTTGTTTGAACCCGACATGACCACATGCGGGTTGTAAAGACCAAAACAACCTACTGGGTCGGACGGCGGAGAAACGAACCCCAAACCCGTATTGGCAAAAACCACTCTGTAACGATACTCTATCGGCGTCTCTGAATGCAAAAGGGCACTGCTGACCGAAGGCTTTGGCGGTCTGCTTAAAATCGTGTTTTCTATGGCGTGAACCGTTGCGCCGTCAAAGAACCTTCGGTCGCTTCCGAATATCATGATGCCTATGTTTTTGTTCAAAGAATAAGCCAAAAGCCGATAAGGCTGGGTGGCTTCGCTGATGTCTATGACCCTGTTGCCGTTCGGTTCGTAAGCAACGACGTCCGTGTCCGTAGCAAAAGCCGTTACGGCGGTTTTGTTATTTGTGCCTCTGACGTAACCTACAACACGAACAACGTCGTGGCACTGCTTCGTTGTTAAAAAAGAAACAGGAACACCGCTTCTAAACAACATGCCAAGCGGGGTTTCTATGTCTTCTATAACCCCATCCTTCCACATGGCGTTCTGCATTCTCCACGCTTTGTCTTTGAGTTCATGCGGAGAAGCCGACGCACCTATGCCTGTTGGCAAACGCACTTCGTACCACATACAGCATCACCACCTAGACGCTATCAGTGCCGTAATCGTAGTATTCATCTACGCCAAGCCATAAACCTGTTAGGTAAACTACTGGTTGCGGTGAACCGTTTATGGCAGTAACACGCAAAGCATAAATCCAGTAACCGCCATAAGTCGCCTCTACTGGGATTTTTGCAGTGTTAATCCCACTACCAGTATTGATTTGATAGTTGTTTACAACAGTCGTCTCTGCGCCTGTGCTTGGGTTAATGCGAACAACGTTAAAAGTAATGCTACCCGTACCTACTACATACAAAACAACGTCCAAAAACATACGCCTATAATTCCGCGTTTTGGAACCAAACAAACGCGGAATGACTTGAAACCGAAGGTCTTGATTGACGTTCAAATATATTGACCTAAAACTCACATTATACGACGTCCCAAGTGGCATATAGTTTGGCGAAGAACCGTTTGGAAGCATTAAATTGGGAAAAATCTCTATTTTTGAAGGAATGTACCCAAACGGATAGCCACCCGCAAAGCCACCTGCGCAGTCGTATTGCTTTGTTCGCGGAAAAACGTAACTGCCTTCGTTTGTTGGAACAGAAGAAGGAAGCGCAAAGCCCTGCTGTTGGGTTCTGATGACGTTGGCGTTTGTGCCTGCCGTAACGTCCATGCCGATGTTGTCAAACCAGTAAACGTCGGTGGCAGTGTCAGGGTTTAAATAAGAAGCAATAGCACCGCCACGACGGAAATAGTAGTTGCCAATCACTTGATAGCTACATTTGGTTCCGTCATAGTAACCGTATTTGCCCAAAGCATGATAAACAGCATAACGGGTGTTGATGAAATAGTTGTTCATGATGATGGGTTCAAACTTTTGGGCAGGCAACGTCGTTGACGCTGCATCCATCAAAACACCGACGCCTTTACGTTTGTTGTCAAACGTGTTGTAAATAGTCCACTGCGACGGACTTAAAAGCCTCTCTGGGTCGCAATCAATGATGACGTTGCCGTACACAAAGACGCGATACGCAAACAAGTTCGCATCCCCGCCTATGAGAAACATTATGCCGTTGAGTGGTCTGCGCATGATGACGTTGTTTGCTATTACTACGTTTAACGGGTCGTCTAAAGTCTGGTTGCGTGTGTAAGAAGACCATGCGTCATACAAATGAACCAGTATTCCTGCACCATAATAGTTTGTTTGAAAGCCACCAAAATCATAAACACCGCTGTTATCCCAAGACTGTTCGTAATCGTGATATATCAAGTTGTTTAGCACAAAAACGTGTCCGCTTGGTATTATCCGCATAACTCTGTTAAAACAGTTTTTGATGACGTTGTTTGCTATCAACACCGAAGGCACAATGCTATTACTAGGGTTAAAACCGTCGTCAGCGAAAAAAAACAAACCCGCGTTCTCTGCGTGGTTATCTGTAATAACGCACTGTTTTGGGTTTAGTACCAATAAGAAAATCAAATGGGAGTTTTTTGTGCCACCTGTGTAGTAAAAACGATTGTTGCTTACAATCGCCGAATAGTAACCGCGAAGGTGAACGTAATAGTCAAACGCGAACGACGTGTAGCTTCTGTTGTGTTCAAAATGACAACCCATTATCACAACGGTTCCCCAAAACGACGGGTTGTTTTGAAAGATAAAAAGCCACATGCCATTGACAAACCTAGAGTTTATGAGGCAGACGGTTCCGTATCGCTGTATGTTTGCTAACCAGAACCTTCTTTCGCTTCCGTTGCCCCTTATTTCACAGCCGTAAAGCACAAAGTAGTTGTTTGCCCCGTTGGCTTCTGTGCCGTCGGCAAAAACAATACTAACATCAGAGGACGGATTGGCTGTGCTTTGGGAAATGTCAAAGACGGTGTTGAAAGCAAAAAGGGAACCGTAACTGCTTACCAAAGCTGTTGGGCTTGGCACTGCCTGTCTCTTGATAGTGCTGTTGAAGAAAAAGAAGCGAAGCCGTCCGTTGCCTGTGCTGTTGCTACCCACAAACGAACCGAACGGCGTCGCGTTGACGTTATCGCACAAGAAGAAACCTTCAATGTTGAACAAAAAGAAATAGTTATCGGTGCTTGTAAACGAACAGTCTTTTAAAACAACCGTTCCGTTCTCTGCCCTAAACTGTTGGCTTAGCGTAATACTACAGTTCCTGAAAACAATCGTTGGCGTGTTTGTGCCGTTTGCGTCGTTTACTGTTCCTGTGAAAGTAACGTTTACGTTTTCTAGTATGACGGTTCCATACCAGCCCCCACCTGCTACCGTTAGGTTAGGACGTCCGCCAAGTCCACGTATGATGACCTGTCTGTTGGAAGCAATCGTTATGTTTGGAAGCGTGTAATCAACACCTGACCTTAAGAGTATTTCTACGTTGTTAATGCCCTTTGACCACAGGTCGTTTAAGGCGTCGGCTAAGTTGGCATACTCTGCGCCGTTGACGACGTAGAACCTACCGAGTATTCTTAGGCGATTGATTTTCTCAAAAGCGTCGTCAATGTAGTTTTCCAGTTCCTGCATTGGGAGAAGCCGTATGCCTGCTTCTACCGTCAGGTCAGGAAACTGTAGGTCTAAAGGAGACCAAGAAGACATCATTGCCTCTCCGTGTTGTTATTCAACATGCTGAGAATACTTTGTGGCGTCAAGCCACGAACCTGCTTGTCTATTTGCTGTTGCATGATTTGCAATTCCAGCTGGAACAACGGCATGTAATACTGAACACGAACTAACGCTTCTTCGCTTCCCAGAGACGCTAAAACCTTAATGGAAGCCAAATAAACAACAACCATTTCTCTGTTCTCTAGGTTGCGTATGGTGTCGTTGCTACCCACAAGAGGCGGTGGCGTAGTGAAGCCTGTGACAAACAGGTTTCCGTAGCCTCTCACGGGGTTTCGGTTCAGAATGATTGTTTTGCCCTGTCGCAACACCTTCGTGGGTCGGGTGCTGTCGTCAGGAACGCCGATGTCAAACATGGCGTTTGCTGGAACGATTTCCAAGCGGTTCCACCATTCTCCGCTTGTCCAGAGGTGAACAGCAATGCCGTTTGCCCACGACCTGTTCGTTCCGTAGTGACCGCGTGTTACACCCGTGAGGGTGTTTGCGTTTTTTCCTGTATAACGAACGATTTCCCATTCCACCATGTTTCCAATAACGGCATAACCCGTGTTCGGAAAACGCGAAGCGTCCTGAAGCGCAATGGTGTTAGCACCCCCGTCAAGTGCAGAAGCCAATCTGTCGCCTATCAGGGGATAATAAAACACACCAAAGAAGTCAAGCAGGTTGTCCGAAATCGTGTAGACGTTTGAAGGCGTAGTGTTGATTTCCTCGTAGTGAATGTCAAACGGACAAAGTGTGCTTACTTCCTGAACAGCTTCGTTGATGAACTGACTTATTTGGTCGTCAGTATAAGGAACTGTGCTGTTCAGACGAGTTAAGCGTCGTACCGCTGTGATAAGTTGTGCTTTTGTCATTGCCATACTAACACCCCCTTAGGTTATCTCCCCATGCTGATGTTTGTTTGTGGCGTCATGCCACGAACCACTCTGTCTATCTGCTGCTGCAGGTTTTGCAACTCCAGCTGGAACAACGGCATGTAGGACTGAGCCACCCTCTGTGCTTCCTCAGTGCCCAGAGACCCCAAAATCTTAATTGAAGCCAAATAAATAACAGGCGTTTCTTTGTTCTCTAGGTTGCGTATGGTGTCTCTGCTGTTAACAAGAGGCGGGGGTATCGTGAAACCCGCAACGAATAAGTTGCCATAGCCCCTGACGGGGAAACGGTTCAAATAAATAGTTCTGCCCTGACGCGACACCTTTGACGGCGGAGTGTCGTCATCGGGAACACCGATGTCAAACATGCTGTTGGCAGGTATGATTTCTAAGCGGTTCCACCACACGCCTCTTGACCAAACATGAATGGGTGTAAGAAAGTCCCAAGACTGATATTCGCCGTAAACGCCACGTGTGACACCCGTAAGGAAGGTTTCTCTTTTGCCTGTGTAACGAATGATTTCCCAGTTCAGCATGTTGCCTATTACCGCGTAACCAGACGAAGGAAAAATCAACGGGTTTTCTACCTGTATGACGAAACCGTCTCCGCCGTCTCCGCCGTCGCCCCCGCCGATAGTGCCTAAAGTTAAAAAACTCGACCCACCCAAAGTATCAGACATCAACCTGCTACCCGCTAAAGGATAATAAAACACAGCGAAGAAATCAATCATTTCATTTGTTGTTCTGTAAACAATAGAGTGCGTGGTGTTTATTTCTTCATGATAAACATCAAAGGGAACCAACATGCTTAGTTCTCGTATAGCTTCGTTAATGAATTGAGTTATTTGGTCATCGCTGTAAGGCACTGAGTTGTCAAGACGAGTAAGCCTTCTTACAGCCGTTATAATCTCCGCCTTCGTTAGTGCCATAGTTCCACCCCCTCAAACA